>JAABUS010000395.1_pt1 | contig 111446 bp, 92 predicted proteins | sample 5560161 | NCBI WGS metagenome assembly JAABUS01 (sample SAMN10711885, study PRJNA513376) | rock metagenome | isolation source: Antarctica rocks | place: Antarctica: Victoria Land, Trio Nunatak nord | collected 2016-01-04
GAGATCTACGTAGAGTGCGGTCAGGAGGGCGTCGAGGTTGTTCGTCACAAAACGATCTTTGGCGCCCTCCGCCTACCGTCCCGGGTAACGACACGCCACAGATCCATTCAGACTCACTCATCTAGACCGCCGGCAGGCTCGAGAGCAGCTCCCGCGCGCGCTCGGCAAACCGGTGCTCGACCAGTACCTCGTACTTCGTGGCGACGACCTGGCTCACCGACGAGAAGTCGCGCGTGCCGTGGCGGGTCACCGCCGTGAACCCGATCTGGCTCCACACGAACCCGAAGATGGCGCCGAAGATGGGGGTGCTGATCAGGAAGCCGAGCTGGTTGCCGCTGCCGAAGATCGAGAATGCCAGGCCGACGAACAGCCCCATCCACAGGCCCGAGATCGCCCCGGCCAAGCCCACCTTGGCCCTGGTGATACGGCCGGTGACTCGCTCGACGGTCTTCAGCTCGGTGCCGACGATCGCCACGTTCTGGACTTCGAACTCGTGGTCCGAGAGAAAGTCGACGACTTTCTGCGCCTCCGGGTAACTCGGGTAGACCCCCAGCGACAGCGGGAATTCCAGGTCCAGCCCGGGACGCGGGATGTTCGGCACGTTCGGTGTCATCGCCATAGCTCAAGCCTGCCATCTCATCGGACGTGGGTAGGTCCTCTGATTCGGGTAACGATCGGCGCGAGCCGCGAGGTTCCCGACGCGCCGGACATCGCGAGCCGGCTCAGATCCAGCCCGGGAACCACATCCGAAGCTGCCAGTCGTGGTTGGTGAGCATGCCGCCGGTGAACAGCGGCCACATCCAGACGAAGTCGGCGGCCACCGCGCCGAGCCACAGCGACACCACCGCAGCCCGCAGCAACAGGCTCATCGAGATGCCGTGCAGGGCGATCCACTCGCGCAGCCCGACGGTGCGCACCGCGTCCCGATCGGCGTCGCGGTTCTCGGCCGGATCGTCGAACCCGTTCAGGGCAGCGCCGTGCGTCGGCGTGGACGCCGGTTCGGGTAACCTGTCGCCCGGGGACCGGCTCAGCATCGCCCCGACGGCCAGGGTGAGGGCCAGCATCAGGAACGGCATCAGCGGCGTCATGTAGAAGAGGAAGCCGGTCCGCCGGGTGTTCTGGAGCCAGACACCCCAGCCGGCCAGGAACGCCATCAGCACCGTGCCGGCCCGCCAGTCACGGGTGGTCGCCCACTGCCAGAGGCACCAGAGCAGGGCCGGGATGATCGCCCAGTACTCGATCGGCGTGCCGATCAGCAGGATCTCGCGGGTGCAGCTGGTGGACCCGCAACCGGTGACGCCCGAGGGTGCGTAGAACGAGGTCGGCCGTCCCAGGACGAGCCAGGACCACGGGTTGGCCTTGTAGGCGTGCGGGTCGTACAGGTGGCTGTGAAACAGGTACGCCTGGTGGTGGTAGTCGAGCAGGCTGCGGAATCCCGAGGGCAGCAGCGCGAACAGCCCGGTGCCGGAATGGGTGTTGCCCCAGTGCCGGTTCCAGGAGTTCTCACCGACGAACCAGCCCGTCCAGGTCAGGAAGTACGCTGCCAGCGGCGCCAGGCCGAGCGAGAACACCGCGGCCGGCAGCGAGCGCTTGAGAACCGCCAACCAGGGGTGCTCGACCCCGGCGCTCTTGCATGCGCCCCGGTCCCACACCAGCGACAGCACGGCGAAGGCGCCCCAGAAAGACAGCGCGCTCCACTTCACGCCGAACGCCAGGCCGAGCAGGACGCCACCGATCAACCGCCACGGGCGCGGACCGAGGCTCGGCACACCGCGGCTGAGATCCACGCCGGCGGCATAGAGATCCCCGAGCCGGCCACGCAGCTGGTCACGGTCGATGACCAGTGCCGCGAAGCCGGCGAGGATGAACGTCTGCAGAAAGATGTCGAGCAGCGCGACGCGGGACATGACGAGTGAGATGCCGTCGAGTGCCAGCAGCGTTCCGGCGAGCACACCCAGCAGCGTGGACCGGAGCATCCGCTGGGCCAGCCGCACCAGAATCAGCACGCTGACCACCCCGGCCACCGCGGGAGCGGCCCGCCAGCCGACCGCGTCGTCGCCGAAGATCGCCGAGGTGATCGCGATCAGCCACTTTCCCAGCGGCGGATGCACGATGAACATGTAATCGCGGTTGTCCTCGTAGCCGTAGCGCAACATCTCCTGCGCCTCGGTGGCGTAGTACAACTCGTCGAAGCTCTTGGATTCCGGAAAGCCCAGCGCCCAGAACCGGGTTCCGGCGGCCAGCGCGGTGACCGCCAGCGCCCACAGCCAGCTTCGCAGTGGTGCGTCCGGCCGCCATCGGGTCAGCGCCGCCGGCACCTGCCGGGTCGCCGGAACTGCCCGCGATTCGGAGCGGGCGGCGAGCACGGGGACGGCTGTCACGGCGCTAATCGTAGGGTCTGCAGCTATGGAACTGGCTCAGGAGTGAGGATCGGCTACAAAGCAGGCGAAAGGAGTCCGAATGGCGACGTCTGACAGCATCGGCCAGGGCGGTGCGGAGCCGGGCCGGGTGATCCTGGCAGGTGCGCCGCTGGGACGGCCCTCGGACGCCTCCACCGGCCTGGCGCACTCCCTGGCCACGGCGCCGGTGATCGCGGCCGAGGACACCCGCCGGCTGCACCGGCTGGCCAGCGACCTCGGGGTGACGCTCTCCGGCCGGGTGCTGTCCTTCTTCGAGGGCAACGAGGACGGCCGGGTGCCGCAGTTGCTGGAGCTGCTGCGGAGTGGCCAGGACGTGCTGGTGGTGACCGATGCCGGAATGCCGTCGGTGTCCGATCCCGGGTACCGGCTGGTGGTGGCCGCCATTGCCGAGGACCTGCCGGTGACGTCGCTTCCCGGCCCGTCGGCCGTGACCACGGCCATCGCGGTGTCCGGGCTGCCGGTGGACCGGTTCTGCTTCGAGGGCTTCCTGCCCCGCAAGGCCGGCGAGCGCCGCAAGCTGCTGGCCGAGCTGGCCACCGAGCGCCGGACGATGGTGTTCTTCGAGTCACCGCACCGGGTCGCCGAGTCGCTGGCCGACCTGGCCGCGGCGTTCGGAGCCGGGCGCCGCGCGGCGGTGTGCCGTGAGCTGACCAAGACCTATGAAGAGGTGCGCCGGGGCTCGCTGGCCGAGCTGGTCGAGTGGGCGGCGGCCGGCGAGGTCCGGGGCGAGATCACCCTGGTGGTCGCCGGCGCGCCGCGGGTCGAGGCGGCCCGCACCCCCGCCGAGCTGGCGGAGCAGGTCCGCGCCCGAGAGGTTGCCGGCGAGAGCCGCAAGGAGGCGATCGCGGCCGTGACGGCATCGGCGGGGGTGGCCAAGCGGGTGGTGTTCGACGCCGTGGTGGCGGCCAAATCGAGTTAACCGGCGTCACTAGTGTTAGCGGCATGAGCCCCACCAACATCCTGACCGCCGTGGCCTGGCCGTACGCCAACGGCCCCCGGCACATCGGCCACGTGGCCGGCTTCGGCGTGCCCTCGGACGTCTTCAGCCGCTATCAGCGGATGGTCGGCAACAACGTCCTGATGGTGTCGGGAACCGACGAGCACGGCACGCCGATCCAGGTGCAGGCCGAGCGTGAGGGCATCTCGGAGCGGGAGCTCGCCGACCGCAACAGCCTGGTCATCGCCAAGGACCTGCAGCAGCTCGGCCTGTCCTACGACCTGTTCACCCGCACCACCACGACGAACCACTACGCGGTCACCCAGCAGCTGTTCCTGGGCCTGCTCGACAACGGCTATATCTTTCCGCGCACCGAGCTGGGCGCGATCAGCCCGTCCACCGGGCGCACCCTGCCCGACCGCTACATCGAGGGAACCTGCCCGATCTGCGGCTATCCGGACGCGCGCGGCGACCAGTGCGACAACTGCGGCAACCAGTTGGACCCGGTCGACCTCATCAGCCCGCGGTCGAAGATCAACGGCGAGACCCCGAAGTTCGTCGAGACCGAGCAGTTCTTCCTCGACCTGCCGGCGTTCTCCGACGTGATCTCGGACTGGCTGCGCAAGCAGGGGCACTGGCGTTCCAATGTCCAGAAGTTCGCCCTCAACCTGTTGGACGACCTCAAGCCACGCGCGATCACCCGGGACCTGGACTGGGGCGTCCCGGTGCCGCTGGAAGGCTGGCGCGACCGCAACGACAAGAAGATCTACGTGTGGTTCGACGCGGTGATCGGCTACCTGTCCGCCTCGATCGAGTGGGCCGCCCGCACCGGGAATCCCGACGCGTGGCGGGCGTGGTGGCAGGACCCGAACTCGGAGGCCTATTACTTCATGGGCAAGGACAACATCGTCTTCCACGCCGAGATCTGGCCGGCCATGCTGTTCGGCTACTCCGGGATCGGGGCGAAGGGCGGCAAGCCTGGCCCGCTGGGCGCCCTGAACCGCCCGTATGACGTCGTGTCCTCGGAGTTCCTGACGATGGAGGGCCGCAAGTTCTCCTCGTCCCGCAATGTCGTGATCTATGTCGGTGACATGCTGTCGCGCTACGACGCAGACGCCCTGCGTTACTACCTAACCAGCGCTGGTCCCGAGAACCAGGACACCGACTTCACCTGGGCCGAGTTCGTCCGGCGCAACAACGACGAGCTGGTCGCGGGCTGGGGCAACCTGGTCAACCGGACGATCTCGATGACCGCCAAGAACATCGGCTCCATCCCACCGGCGGGCGACCTCACCGACGCCGACCGGACGCTGCTCACCTCGTCAGCTGCCGCGTTCGACACCATCGGCGGGCTGATCGCCAAGAACCGCCAGAAGGCCGCGCTGGGCGAGGTCATGAAGCTGGTCGGCGAGGCGAACAAGTACCTGTCCGACACCGCCCCCTGGAAGCTGAAGAACACCGACCCGGCCCGGATGGCTTCGGTGCTGCACACCACGCTGCAAGTCGTCGACGACGTCAAGACCCTGATGACGCCGTTCCTGCCGACGTCATCGTCCAAGGTTCACGTCGCTCTGGGCGGCACCGGAGTGTGGGCCGCAATGCCCGAGCTGGTGCAGGTCGACGAGCCGACCGCGGCCGGTTCGCCGTCCTACTCTGTGCTCACCGGGGACTACCAGACCATGGCGGTGTGGGCGTCCCAGCCGCTGGCCGTCGGCCGCGAGCTGGCGGCACCCACACCGATCATCACCAAGCTCGACCCGTCCGTGGTGGACGAGGAGCTGGCCCGGCTCGAGGCCAAGGCCACCGATGGTGGCTGAGGCTTCCCGGCAAGCGGCCTGATGGCCAGGGACGACACGCCGCCCCCGCTGCCCGAGCCGCTCGCGGGCACCGTCTTCGATTCGCACTGCCACTTCGACTCGATGTCCTCGCGGGCTGGGTTCAGCGAGCCGGGGACTGCGGCCTCTCCGGAGTACATTGACGACGCCATGGCGCAGGCCTCGGCGGTCGGTGTGACGAAGGCCATCAATGTCGGGTGCGAGGTGGGGGAGTGGCAGGCCGCCCTGGCCTCCACCGGGCACCCCGATGTCCTCGCCGCGCTGGCCGTGCACCCGACCGCCGTCCGCGGGCTGACCGAGGACCACTACACCGAGCTGGAGCGGCTGCTGGCCCATCCCCGGGTGGTCGCGGTGGGCGAGACGGGACTGGACTACTACTGGGACCGGACGACCCCGGCCGAGCAGCAGGAGCACTTCCGCCGGCACATCGAACTGTCCAAGCGCGTGGGCAAGCCGCTGATGATCCACGACCGCGACGCGCACGCGGATGTGCTGCGAATACTGAGAGAAGAGGGCGCTCCGGGTGCCGGAGTGGTCTTCCACGCCTTCTCCGGTGATGCCGGGATGGCGCGGGAGTGCGTGGACGCCGGGTACCTGCTGTCCTTTCCCGGGGTGCTGACGTTCAAGAACGCGCCGGGGCTGCGGGAGGCCGCGCGAAGCATTCCGCTGGAGCATGTGCTGGTGGAGACGGACGCCCCGTTCCTGACCGCGCATCCCTACCGCGGACGCCCGAACGCGCCGTACCTCATTCCGCTCGTGGTGCGGCTGCTCGCCGAGCTCAAGAAAGTCGACGAATCCGTGGTCTGCGCCACCATTTCGGCCACTGGACGCCGTTTTTTCGGCCTCTAGGTACTTTCCGTGTGAGTCGTTGCCGGGTCAAGTTTGGAACTCCGCCAGCTCGGCCGTTACGGTGCTGAGACCGAGCAGAACGCGAAAGGCCGACGGGCCCACAACGATCTAGGGGTTTTTCTTGCGTCGCAGCGTGAAGTACGGCCTGTACGGCCTGGTCATCGCGGGAGTTCTTGGCGGAACAGCCAGCTGGGCCACCGCGCCGGCCGCGAAGTCGATCCAACTGCGGATCGACGGGCAGGGGCAGCAGGTCCACACCACAGCCAAAAATGTCCACGACGCACTGGCTGCGGCCGGCGTCACGGTGGGAAGCCACGACCTCGTCGCTCCCGATCTCAACTCCGGTATCTCGAACAACAGCGAGATCGTGCTCCGCCGCGGTCGGCTGTTGCATCTCACCGTCGACGGCCGCGCCCGTGACGTGTGGGTCAACGCGGATTCCGTCGACGAGGCGCTGCGCCAACTCGGCTACGGCGCCAACAACTTGGTGTCGGTTTCCCGCTCGATGCGGCTGGTGAAGGACGCCACGAACCTGTCCATCGCCTCGCCCAAGCGGGTGACGTTCCAGGTGGACGGCCGGGCGCTGACCGTGCTGAGTTCCGGGCGTACCGTCCGTGACGCCATCGGCAACGCCATGATCTTCCTCGCCCCGACCGATCGGGTGTCGGTTCCGGCGACGAGCGCGGTGAAGAACAACCAGGTCATCTGGATCGCGCGGGTCCGCTACCGCTCCGCCGTGAGCATGGTCGCGGTTCCGTACCCGACGGTGGACCGGCCCGACGCCAGCACGTACGTGGGCAACCGCAATGTGGTGGCCAACGGCAAGGCCGGCCAGAAGCGGCTGACCTACCGGCTCACCTACGTCGACGGCAAGCTCACCAGCAGGACGCTGCAGGGATCGGCGATGGTTGTCCAGCCGACGACCGAGATCCGCGGCGTCGGCACCAAGCAGAAGCCGGTCCCGCCGGCACCGGTAAAGGTCGTGCCACCGGCTCCCGCTCCTGCACCGGTCGTACCACCGGCTCCCGCTCCTGCACCGGTCGTACCACCGGCTCCCGCTCCCGCCCCGGTCGTACCACCGGCTCCCGCTCCTGCACCGGTTACGTCGCCGAGTCCCGTTCCCGCACCGGTCACGTCGCCGAGTCCGGCTCCCACCCAGACGGCCCCCACCCCGCCGGCTCCGACCGGTGGGCTCAACTGGGACGCCGTCGCCGCATGTGAGTCCGGTGGCAACTGGGCCATCAACACCGGCAACGGCTTCTACGGTGGCCTGCAGTTCGACATCGGTACCTGGATGTCCAACGGCGGCGGCGCGTACGCCAGCCGGCCCGATCTGGCCTCCCGGGAAGCGCAGATCGCGGTGGCCACCACGCTGTACAACGCACGGGGCTCCAGCCCCTGGCCTGTCTGCGGACAGCGCCTGTAGGTTCCGTTCGATGCCGGGTCGTGACGTTGTCGTGACCCGGCATTGTGCTGAGCTACGCCCGATGACCCGGTCGTCCTATCGGCGTCCGGCAGTAGATTTCTGAGGAGTTTGTTTTGCATCGCAGTGCCAAGTTCGGCCTGTACGGCCTGGTGCTCGCAGGGTTGCTCGGCGGAACCGCCGCCTGGGCGACCGGAGGCAAGTCCGTCGACCTGCGGGTCGACGGCCAGGAGCGGCAGGTCCACACCAGCGCGCATGATGTCCGCGGGGTTCTCGCGGCTGCTCATGTCGCGGTGGGGGAGCACGACCTGGTCGCTCCCGACCTGGCGTCCTCGATCAAGGACGGCAGCCAGATCGTTCTCAATCGGGGCCACCTGTTGAACCTCACCGTCGACGGTCACGCCCGCAACCTGTGGGTCAACGCCGGCTCGGTGGACGAGGCTCTGAAGCAGCTCGGGTTCGGCACCGAGAACCTGGTATCGGTGTCGCGTTCCAAGCGGCTCGACACCGGAGCCACGAAGCTGTCGATCACCTCGCCGAAGCCGGTCACCTTCAAGGTCGACGGCAAGTCGATGAAGGTGTCCAGCCTGGGCCCGACGGTCCGCCAGGCGCTGGTCGAGGCGCACATGTCGCTGTCCCCGACCGACCGGATGTCGGTCGCGAGCACCAGCGTCCTGCGTGCCAACGAGGTCATCACCATCAAGCGCGTGAAGTACGCCCAGCAGCTCGAGCAGGTGCGCCTGCCGTTCAACTCGGTGCGCCAGCAGGACCCGAACACCCTCAAGGGCACGAGCTCGGTCCTCAGCCAGGGCAGCACCGGCGTCGAGCGGGTCACGTACCAGCTGCTCTACATCGACGGCAAGCTCGCGGGCAAGGTCGTCAAGGGCCGGACGGTGCTACGCGCGCCGGTCGACCAGGTCACCACGTTCGGCACCGAGGAACTTCCGGCACCTGTACCGGCACCGGCACCGGCACCGGCACCGGCACCGTCCGGTGACCCTCAGCAGATCGCGGCCGGCATGGTGAGCGCTCGCGGCTGGGGCGGCGACCAGTTCTCGTGCCTGGTCAGCCTGTGGACCAAAGAGAGCGGCTGGCGGACGGACGCGGCCAACCCGTCCGGCGCGTACGGCATTCCGCAGGCGCTGCCCGGCAGCAAGATGTCGAGCGCCGGCGCGGACTGGCAGACCAGTGCCACCACCCAGATCAGCTGGGGCCTGGACTACATCGCCGGCGTGTACGGAACCCCGTGCGCCGCCTGGGGCCACTCGCAGGCCACCGACTGGTACTGATGGGCTCTGACAGACTCGCACCCATGGCAGACGGTGCTGCAAGCGAGTTGCTGGGACCGGTCCAAGTTCGAGAGCTGGCCGAGCGTCTGGGGATCCGTCCCACCAAGACGCTCGGCCAGAACTTTGTGCACGACCCGAACACCATCCGGCGGATCGTGCGCGCCGCCGAGCTCACCGCCGATGACGTCGTCCTCGAGGTCGGCCCCGGGCTCGGAAGCCTGAGCCTGGGCCTGCTGGCAGCCAGCAGCCATCTGACGGCCGTGGAGATCGATGCCAGGCTGGCTGACGAGCTGCCCCGAACCGTCGAGCGGGTGGTTCCCGAGCTGGCCGACCGGCTCACCGTCGTCCAGGCAGACGCCCTGGCCATCCGCGAGCTCGCCGATCCGCAGCCCACCGCTCTGGTCGCGAACCTGCCGTACAACGTGTCGGTGCCGGTGCTGCTGAACCTGCTCGCGGCGCTGCCGAGCATCCGGCACGGACTGGTGCTGGTGCAGCTGGAGGTGGCCGACCGGCTGGCCGCACCACCCGGGTCCAAGGTGTACGGGGTGCCCAGCGCCAAGCTGGCCTGGTACGGCTCCGCCCAGCGCGTCGGCGTGGTGCCGCGGTCGGTGTTCTGGCCGGTGCCCAACGTCGAGTCGGGCCTGGTGCGCTTTTCCCGGACGGCACCGCCGGACACGACGGCCGGCCGGGACGAGGTGTTCCGCGTGATCGACACCGCCTTCGCCCAGCGGCGCAAGATGCTGCGCTCGGCACTGGCCGGCTGGGCCGGTTCCGGTGCCGCCGCCGAAGCCGCGCTGATTGCCGCGGGCGTGGACCCGACGGCGCGGGGCGAGACGGTGGACATCAACGCCTTCGCCCGGATCGCGGCTGCCCGGCCGCCGCGGTAACGAGCGGCTGAAAGAATGGCCGGTTAGCTGCGGCCGTCGAACAGGCTGGTGACGGAGCCGTCCTCGAATACCTCGCGGATGGCCCGCGCGATCATCGGGGCGATCGAGATGACCGTCAGCTTGTCGAACTGCTGCTCCGGCCGGATCGGCAGGGTGTTGGTGATGATCACCTCGCGGGCCCGGGAGTTTTTCAACCGCTCCGCCGCCGGCTCGGAGAAGACGCCGTGGGTCGCGGCGATGATCACGTCCGACGCGCCGGCTTCGTAGAGCAGGTCGGCCGCCTTGACGATGCTGTCGCCGGTGTCGATCATGTCGTCGGCCAGGATGCAGAGCCGGCCCGCGACATCGCCGACGACCCGCTTGGCCACCACGTGGTTGGCCACGTTGAGGTCCCGCGACTTGTGGATGAAGGCGATCGGCGCGCCGCCGATCCGGTCCGCCCACTGCTCGGCTGCCCGCACCCGGCCGGTGTCCGGCGACACGACGGTGATGTCCTCTCCGGCGTAGGTCTTGGCCACATAGGCGGCCAGCAGCGGCATTGCGAAGAGGTGGTCCACCGGGCCGTCGAAGAAGCCCTGGATCTGGGCGGTGTGCAGGTCGATCGACATGATCCGGTCCGCGCCCGCTGTCTTGAGCAGGTCCGCCATCAGCCGGGCCGAGATCGGCTCGCGACCGCGGTGCTTCTTGTCCTGCCGCGAGTACGGATAGAACGGCGCGACCACGGTGATCCGCTTGGCCGATGCCCGCTTCAGCGCGTCCACCAGGATCAGCGTCTCCATCACCCACTTGTTGATGGGGGTGGTGTGGGACTGGATGACGAACGCGTCGGAGCCGCGAACCGACTCCTCGGGCCGGACGAAGATCTCGCCGTTGGCGAAGTCCCGGGCCGTCATCGGCATCACCGTCCCGCCGAGGTGGCCGGCGATCTCCTCCGCCAGCTCGGGAAAGGCGCGCCCGGAGAAGAGCGTCAGGCTCTTGCGCCCGGCCAACTGCAAATTGCTCATACTTCGGTGCTCCCAGTTGTGCTGCGTCCGGAGGGGTCGTGCTGCTCGTGCTCCGTGCCCGCTGAATCAGCGGCCCCCGTGCCCCCCGTGGCGGCCAGCGCCGCTTGTGCCGCGAGGTCGGCCTTGGTCCCCGCCCGGCGACGCCGCACCCACCCTGCCACGTTGCGCTGGCGTCCGCGGCCGACGCCCAGCGCCCCGGGCGGCACGTCGTTGGTGACGACGGTGCCGGCCGCGGTGTAGGCGCCGTCGCCGACGTGCACAGGGGCGACGAACATGTTGTCGGCACCGGTTCGGACATGGTTGCCGACGGTGGACCGGTGCTTGTGCACGCCGTCGTAGTTGACGAACACCGTCGCCGCGCCGATGTTGGTGTGCTCACCGATGCTGGCGTCGCCGACATAGCTCAGGTGCGGAACCTTGGTGCCCAGCCCGATGTCGGACCCCTTGATCTCGACGTACGTTCCGATGTGCACCTGGTCTGCCAGCACGGTCCCGGGACGCAGGTACGCGAACGGCCCGATGGTGGCCCCGGCGCCGATGCTGGACTGTCTGGCCACCGTCCGCTCCAGGCTGCTGCCGGCGCCGACAACGGTGTCGGTCAGCGTGGAGTCGGGGCCGATCACCGCGTCCGCGTCGATCCTGGTGCTGCCGTGCAGCTGGACGTTCGGTCGCAGGACGGCATCGGCGGCGAGCACCACGTCGGCGTCGACCCAGGTGGTGGCCGGATCGATCACCGTGACGCCGTTGCGCATGTGCTGGTCGAGCAGCCGGTCGTTGTACGCCCGGTGCGCGGCGGCAAGCTGCACCCGGTCGTTCACGCCCGCGATCTCCGTCGCGGGTGCCAGCAACGCACGGACGGTCCGGCCCTGCCGCAGGAAGATGCTGAGAACCTCGGGCAGATACTCCTCGCCCTGGGCGTTGTCGGTGCTCAGTTCGGTGACGGCCGCGCGCAGCAATGCCGCGTCGAAGGCGTACACCAGTGCGGAGACCTCGCGGATCTCGCACTGCTCCGGGCTCGCGTCGGCGTGTTCGACGACGCCGAGGACGGTGTCGTCGCCGGCACGCAGTATCCGGCCGTAGCCGGTGGGGTCGGGGACAACGCTGGTCAGCATGGTGGCGGCCGCCTGCTGAGCGCGGTGCTCGGCGAGCAGGTCCGCCAGGGTGCCGGCCGTCAGCAACGGGGCGTCGCCGGGAACGACCAGCACGGTGCCCTCGATCGCCAGTCCGCGCGCCGCTAGCTGCTCCAGGGCCACCCGGACGGCGTGACCGGTGCCGAGCTGCTGATCCTGGACCACCGGGACAGCTTCGGGCGCGATGGCGGCGAGGTGTTGTACGACCTGCTCCCGCCGGTGTCCCACCACCACGGCCGTCGTCGTGGCGCCGAGCTCGGAGGTCGCGGCGACGACGTGGCCGAGCAGTGAGCGCCCGGCGAAGGAGTGCAGGGTTTTCGGCAGCGCCGCGGATCTCATTCGGGTGCCTTCACCGGCAGCCAGGACGATGACCGTGACAGGGGTGCCCGTGGCTCGGGCGTCCTCAACGTTCACGACGCGAGCCTATCCGAGCCCGGACTTCGCGCTGACCGCAGAACGATGTCCGCCGCTGAGCCGATCGGGCGTCCACAACTGAGCTGGGAGACTCGGACTCGAACCGAGACTGCACGGCTCCAAAGGCCGGCGGGCTGCCGATTACCCCATCTCCCACCGCACGCAGCGACGCCAGCAGGCGCGAGCGCACTCGACCGCGACAGCTTACTCACCACGCCGGTTGAACGGAGTGCAACCAGGGCTACGCAGGGGTAAGTTACGCTGCCGTAGGTAGACCGAGCATGCCCTTGGCAGACGCGAAAAACGGCCGTCGAATCGGTCCTTCCAATACCTTCGAGGAGCCTTCATGACCATCCTTGGCCAGCCTCCGAGCGCCGATCCGACCGCCGTGTCCGCCCTGCAGTCGGCCCAGCCGGCCGGCAAGCCGATGTACTCCGGCCGCAAGCCTGGCGGCGAGCAGGTTGCGCTGTACATCTTCGTGCTGGTGCCCTTCGCCGCCACGATCGCGGCGGTCCCCCTGGCCTGGGGCTGGGGAATCGGCTGGACCGACGTCATCCTGATGGTCGCCTGGTACCTGGTGTCCAGCCTGGGAATCACCGTCGGCTTCCACCGTTTCTTCACCCACGGCTCGTTCAAGGCCAACCGGGGGCTGAAGATCGCGCTCGCCATCGCGGGCTCGATGGCCATCGAGGGCCCCGTCATCCGCTGGGTCGCCGACCACCGCCGCCACCATGCCTTCTCCGACCGCGAGGGCGACCCGCACTCCCCGTGGCGCTTCGGCAACACTCTCGGCGGCCTGACGAAGGGGTTCTGGTTCGCCCACGTCGGGTGGTTCTTCGACCCCGAGCGCACCAATCAGGAGAAGTACGCCCCGGACCTGCTGGCGGATCCGGACCTGAGGCGGATCGACAGGCTGTTCCCGCTCTGGATCGCCTGTACGCTGCTCGGCCCGGCCGCCATCGGTGGCCTGGCCAGCTGGTCGTGGGCCGGGGCGCTGACCGCCTTTTTCTGGGCCTCTCTCGTCCGGGTGTGCGTGCTGCACCACGTCACCTGGTCGATCAACTCGGTCTGCCACCTGATCGGCGAGCGCCCCTACGCCTCGCGGGACCGGTCAGCCAACTTCTGGCCGCTGGCGATCCTCAGCATGGGGGAATCCTGGCACAACAGTCACCACGCCGACCCGACCTGCGCCCGGCACGGCGTGGACCGCGGGCAGCTCGACATTTCGGCCCGCACGATCTGGCTGTTCGAGAAGCTGGGCTGGGCCACCGACGTCCGCTGGCCCAAGCGGGAGCGCTTCGACAAGCTGGCCGCCCGCCGGGCCGTCGAGCGCGCCGCCGTCTGAGCTGATCACCTGGGCTCGTCGTCAGGACTGCTCAGGTGACCGCCGCGCGCCGTGCGTAAGCCGGACCGAGGTAACTCTTGGACGCCAGCACGTCGGCGAGCACCGTCATCGCGTCGTACACGTCGACGTGGCGGAGGTAGAGCGGCGTGAAGCCCAGTCGTAGTAGGTCGGGAGCCCGGAAGTCCCCGATCACGCCACGGCCGATCAGCGCCTGGCACACCTCGTAGGCGTGCTCCATCCGCAGCGACAGCTGGGACCCGCGCCGCTCGTGAGACCGCGGCGTGACCACCTCGACGCCGAACGCGGCCAATTCCGAATCGGCGAAGGCGATCGCCAGGTCGGTGAGGGCCAGTGACTTGGCGCGGATGCTGTCGAGGCCGCTGGTCAAGCCGCTGCCGAGTTCTGGTTCGGCGAAGACCGCCAGCCCGGCGCCCAGCGCGGCGAGCGAGAGCAGCGGCGGCGTCCCGATCCGGGCCTGTTCGATCGACTGGGCCGGCTGGTAATCCTGGTTCAGCGCGAACGGGGTCCGGTGCCCGTTCCAGCCGGTGAGCGGCAGCTCGGCCCGGGCCTGGTGCCGTTGCGCGAGGTAGATGTAGGCCGGTGCGCCGGGACCGCCATTGAGGTACTTGTACGTGCAGCCCACCGCGAAGTCGGCCTCGATCGCGTCCAGGTGCACCGGCAGGGCGCCGGCCGCGTGGCACAGGTCCCACAGCATCAGGGCGCCGGCCTGATGGACGGCGTTGGTGACAGTGGCGGCGTCGAACAGCTCCCCGGTGCGGTAGTCGACCAGTGAGAACGACGCCACCGCGACGCGCTCGTCCAAGTGCTCGGCGAGCTCGGAGGGCGGGCACCGGATCACCTGCAGCCCGAGCAGCCGACCCACCGAGTCGGCGATGTACTGGTCGGTGGGAAAGTTCGCGCCGTCGGTGAGGATCACCGTCCGGCCGGGCCGCAACCGGCAGGCCGCGACGAGGGCCTGGAAGAGCTGGACGGACGTGGAGTCGCCGCACACCACCTGGCCCGCCGCCGCCCCGATGAGTGCACCGACCTCGTCGCCCAGCCGGGCGGGCAGCTCCCACCAGCCGTTGACGTTCCACGAGGTGATGAGGTCCTGGCCCCACTGGCGGGTGATGACGTCCTCGATCAGTGGGGTCACCGCGACCGGCGCCGCGCCGAGGGAGTTGCCGTCGAGGTAGATCACACCCGCCGGCAGCTGGAACCTTTGCAGTACGGGGGCCAGCAGGTCCGCGCGGTCGGCCGCCTCGGCGTCGGCCCAGGACGGGGCCGGGAGCGCGACGTCGGTCAGCGCGTCAGAGGACATTGCGAACCTCCCAGAGGTCGACGAACACCGGCGCGTCCACGGTCCGCTTGAGCCATGCCAGGCCAGCGGAGCCGCCGGTGCCCGGCTTGGCCCCGAGGATCCGGCGCACCGACAGATAGTGCGTGAACCGCCAGCTGGAGTGCCGCTCGGCGATGGCGGTCAGCACGTCCGCCAGCGTAGCCAGCCGCGCGGCGTCAGTGTCTTCGCAGCGGCCGTTCGAGCGGCTGTCGGAGCGTCCCTCCGAGCGGTTGTCCGACCGTTCGTACACCAGCCGCCAGGCCTCGACGACGCCGGCGTGCGGCTCCGTCCACGGCTCACGCACGTCGCGTGCGAGCACCTCGGCCGGCACGGGCAGCCCGCGCCGAGCGAGGAACGCCAGCGCCGCATCATAGATCGACGGCCCGTCGTAGGCCGCCTGCAGCCGGGCGTGCACGGCCGGCATCCCCGCGTGCGGGCTGAGCATCCGCTGGTTCTTGGCACCGATGAGGAACTCCAGCTGGCGGTAGCTGAAGGACTGGAAACCCGACGCCTTACCGAGCGATTCGCGGAACCGGTTGTACTGCACCGCCGACATGACCGACAGCAGATCCCACGACCCGATAAGGCAGTCCTGCGTCACGACGGAGCGTCGCAGCGCGGCCAGCGCCTCGTCGAGATCGTCCTCGGCCAGCCGTGCGAGAGCCAGCTGCCACTCGTGCAGCAGCAGGTTGAAGTGCAGCTCCATGATCTGGGTCGCCACGATGAAGGTGACCTCGAGGGGCTCTGCGGTGACCGGGTGGATCAGCTTGGTGAGCACGTCGGAGTCGGTGTACTCGACGTAGGGCGTGCGTCCGCCGGGGGCGAGGTCGGGAGCGTCGGAGTCGTCAGCGGGATTGGTGCGGGGTGCGCTCAGCGGGGCGGCGGTCATGGCTCAATGATCGCAACGGCGGGGTTCGCAGGGAATCGCGCCCACCACCGGCACGCGCTCATCGGCTTGGTGGACGCAAGGCGTTATGACAAAAACGCTTTATGGACGTAAGGTCTTACCGTGGACGGAACCGACTGGCGGATTCTCGCCGAACTGCAGCAGGACGCCCGGCTGTCGCAGAACGAGATCTCGCGGCGGGTGAACCTGTCCGCACCGGCGGTGGCCGAGCGCATCCGCCGGTTGACCGACACCGGCGTGATCCAGGCGTACCAGGCTCGGGTCGACCCGGCGGCGCTCGGCAGGGGAGTCCAGGCGTTCGTGCAGCTCGACTGCTACGGGGCCAAGTGCATCCTCAAGGACCCGAGCGTCCATGACTGGCCGGAGGTTCTGGAGGTGCACCGGGTCACCGGCGACGCCTGCACCGTGCTGAAGATCGCGGTCGCGGACATGGCGCAGTTCCAGGACCTGATCGACCGGCTGGCCCGCTACGGCAAGCCGACCTCGTCGCTGGTGCTGTCCAGCCCGCTGCCGTGGAAGCCGGTGCGGCCGTTGCGGTGATCGCCGTGCTGGAACAATGCTCGGAGTGACCGACAGCGAAGCCAGGCCCCGGGTCCGGATGACCGGCAAGGAACGCCGCGAGCAACTGCTGGACGTCGGGCGGGCGCTCTTCGCGGAGAAGGGCTTCGAGGTGACCTCCATCGAAGAGGTCGCGGCGCGGGCCGGTGTCAGCAAACCGGTCGTGTACGAGCACTTCGGCGGCAAGGAGGGGCTGTACGCCGTGGTGGTGGACCGGGCGATGCGCAGCCTGCTCGATGCCGTCATCTCGGCCCTGACCGGGAACAACCCGCGCGCGCTGGTCGAGCAGGCCACCCTCGCGCTGCTCACCTACATCGAGGAAGAGACGGACGGCTTCCGGATCCTGGTGCGCGACTCGCCGGTGGCCACCAGTACCGGCACCTTCTCATCCTTGCTCAACGACATCGCCAGCCAGGTCGAGTACGTCCTGCGGCAGGAGTTCAGCGCCCGGCACTTCAACGCCGACCTCGCCGGCATGTACTCCCAGATGCTGGTGGGAATGGTGGCGCTGACCGGGCAGTGGTGGCTCGAGGTACGCCAGCCCAGCCGCGAGGAGGTCGCCGCGCACCTGGTCAACCTCGGGTGGAACGGGCTGCGCGGTCTGGTCGCCGAGCCCACCCTCGAACTCGGGTCGTGAGCGGCGCACCTATCCCGGGAGCTTGTCAGACCTCGTCCCAGAGCTGTCACACCTCCTCTGACAGCTCCAGCCAGCTCTGCTCGGCCGCCTCCTTCGCCGCCAGCAGCGTGCGCAGCTCGGCGTCCAGTTCGCTGATCTTGGTGTAGTCCGTCGCGTTCTTCGCGAGCGCGTCGTGCAGCTGGGCCTCGCGCTTGTCCAGGCGGGAGATCTCGCGCTCGAGCCGGGACATCTCCTTGCGAGCGGCGCGCGGATCGCTCTTGCGTCCCGGCTTGGCGTCGCTGCCCAGCGCCGGAGCCGGCTTCGCCGCCCGCAGCTCGGCAGCCCGGCGCTGCAGGTACTCATCGATCCCACCCGGCAGCGCGGCGATGGAGCCGTCCCCGAGCAGGGCGACGGTCGAGTCGCAGATCCGTTCCACCAGGTACCGGTCGTGGCTCACCACCACCAGCGTTCCGGGCCACGAGTCGAGCAGGTCCTCCAGCTCGGCGAGGGTGTCGGTGTCCAGGTCGTTGGTCGGCTCGTCCAGCAGCAGGACGTTGGGTTGGGTCAGCAGCAGCCGCAGCAACTGCAGCCGGCGCCGCTCGCCGCCGGACAGGTCGCTCACCGGCGTCCACTGGCGCTCGTTGGCGAAGCCGAACCGCTCCGCCAGCTGGGTGGCCGACTGCTCCACCCCGCCGATGACCGCGGTACTACGAACCTCCGTCACCGCCTCGATGACCCGGAGGTTGACGGGGAGCTCGGTGACGTTCTGCGACAGGTACCCAACGTGGACGGTCTGGCCGATCACCACCTTGCCGGCGTCGGGCTGCAGCTCCCCGGCGAGCAGCCGCAGCAGGTGCGTCTTGCCGGAGCCGTTGACCCCGATCACGCCGATCCGGTCGCCGGGGCCGACGTGCCAGGTCGCGTCGGAGAACAGTTGCCGCCGCTCACCGTCCGCACCGACGGACAGGTCCACGTCCTCGACGTCATAGACGGTGCGTCCGAGCCGCTTGGCCGACAGCGCCCTCAGCTCCACCGAGCTGCGCACCGGCGGGACATCGGCGATCAGGGCCTCCGCGGCGTCGATCCGGAACCGGGGCTTGGAGGTGCGCGCCGGAGCGCCCCGCCGCAGCCACGCGAGCTCCTTGCGCATCAGGTTCTGCCGGCGCGCCTCGCTGGCGTTGGCCTGGCGGTCGCGCTCGGCGCGGGCGAGCACGTACGCGGCGTAGCCACCGTCGAAGGCGCGCACACCGGAGTCGATGACCTCCCAGGTCCGGGTGCAGACCGCGTCGAGGAACCACCGGTCGTGGGTCACGGTGAGCAGCGCGCCGCGGCGTCGGCTGAGGTACTCCGCCAGCCAGGTGACGCCCTCGATGTCGAGGTGGTTGGTGGGCTCGTCGAGCACCAGCAGGTCGGCGTCGGTGACCAGGGCGGCCGCAAGCGACACTCGCCGGCGCTCGCCTCCCGACATCCGGTCGACGACGGTTTCGAGCCCGAGCGCGGCAAGCCCCAGCCCGGTCAGCACGTCCCGGATCGCGGCATCGCCGGCCCAGACGTGCTCGGCGGCGTCGCCGATCACGAGGTCGCGCACCGTGGCACCGGCCCTCAGTACCCCGGCCTGGTCGACCGTGGCTATCCGCAGGCCGCCGGTGCGGGTCGCCCGTCCGGCGTCCGGTGCCTCGGCTCCGGTGATCATCCGCAGCAGGGTCGACTTGCCGCCACCGTTCCGCCCGACCACCCCGATCTTGTCGGAGTCCCCGATGCCCAGCGACACGCTGTCCAGGACGTTGGTGGTTCCGTAGCTCTTCGAGACGTTTTCGAGGTTGATGAGATTGGCCATCAGGACTTTCCGTCGGCTTTCAGGGTGTCCGCCACGTGGTTGGCGGCAGGGAGATCCGCCGTGCGGTCGGCGGCAAGAATAAGTGGTGCGTCAGGTGATTGATTCGACCGGACAGTGAGTTCCGGCCGCGCTGCGCCACCGACCACCGCTCGGGCGAACCGGCAGGTGCCGCTGGCGAGCAGGTCCTGGGCCAGCCGCTCAGCCGCCTCGCCGTCGGGCGCGAGAAAGGCGCAGGTCGGACCGGAGCCGGACACGAGGCCGCCGAGGGACCCGAGCCTGCGGCCGGCGGCCAGGGTTGCACCGAGGTAGGGAGCGAGCGCCAGTGCGGCCGGCTCCAGGTCGTTGCCCAGCCGGTCGGCGAGCAGGTGCGGATCGCCGGAGCCGAGGGCGGCGATCACCGGCTCCGGACCCCGGGCCACCGGTGAGCCGGTGCCGGCCGCGCGCTGCCGGTCGAGCTCGGCGTAGACCCGGGGCGTGGACAGGCCGCCCGATGCCGCCGCGAGCACCCAGGAGGACGCCGCCGCCGCCGGGACCGGACGCAACCGCTCGCCGCGACCGGTGCCGAGGGCGCACCCGCCGTGCAGCGCGAAGCTGACATCGCTGCCCAGCTCGGCGGCCAGCGCGTCCAGGGCGGCGGGTTCGACGGTGAGGTTCCACAGCCGCGCACAGGCCAGCAGCGTAGCGGCGGCGTCCGCCGAACCACCGGCCAGGCCGGCGGCGACGGGGATGGCCTTGTCGATCGACAGCCGGACTCGCGGCTCGATGCCGACGTGTTCGGCCAGCAGCACCGCGGCTCGCCAGGCGAGATTGCGTGCGTCCGCGGGGAGTCCGGCACTCTCGGGTCCGGTCAGCCGCACGCTCAGGTCGGTGGCTGGTGATGCGGTGACGGTGTCGTACAGCCCAACGGCGCAGAAGACGGTGCTCAGCTCGTGAAAACCGTCGGGGCGGCGCGGCCCCACGGCGAGCAGCAGATTGATCTTGGCCGGAACCCGAACCGTGACCGTGCGCTGAGTTTCCGACACTTCTGTGAGCGTAGTGGTCTCGGCGGCTGTGACTCGCGGCGGTAGATGGCACCATCTCGCAGCGCTATTTGGCACTAGAAGCTTGTGTCACTGAGCTTGTGTCACTGAGGAACCCTGACCGAGACGTCGTGCTACGCGGGTCACGGACGCGCAGTGGGGATCGCTATATGGTCGCAAGTCACATCAGGAGCTGCATCACCGGCCGAGTGGGGAACGTGCGCGCGACTTCGGAGAAGCCGGCGGCAACGAACATCGCCATGGTCCCGGTATAGAGCGCAGACCCGCTCACACGAGTAGCTGTCAAGCCGGCCACGTCCACCGGGTGACCCTCGACGGCCGTCGCACCGTGATCACGGGCGAACGTGACGGCGGATTCAAGTAGCGCTGACGCGACGCCTGATCGCCGGTGGCGGCTGTCGATTGCGAAGCATGTCACCCACCAAGCGCCGGGATCATCGATGAGCACCCTTGTCAGGGCCCTGTTTCCCCCGACCCCCGGAAAGCCAGAACGGGGACCGACTCGGGTCCAACCCACAGGCTGATTACCGACGTAAGCGATCAGACCCGGAGCGGTCGGGGCATGAGTGATCTCCTGCCGCAGCGCCTGGCGGTGGTTCGGTGTCCGGTTAGACGACGAGGGCTCGTCAGTTCCCGAGCTGAGGAAGAGCCGACACCAGCACCACGAAGGATCATTGCCGCGTCGCCCGAACACCGTGACGAGGTCATCCCATCGATCCGCCGTCGCCGGCCGCACCTGTACGGACATAACCCGACCCTGATTAGTCGCGACCGAGCGTGGTGCAGATGCAGGCGCGGTTGCCGTCGGGGTCGGAGAGCACGGTGAAGGATGGCGCCGCAGAGTCGTCGGCGATGGAGCCGCCGGCAGCCACGGCCGCCGCGATCCGTTCGTCGGCCACGTCGGGGGCGAGCCAAAGGTCGAAGTGCCAGCGCTGGCGGGGAGTCTCGTGGTCTTCAGTGCCCTGAAACCACAGGCCAGGGACCCGGCCGGTGGGGTCGAAGACCGAGTCGTAGATCTTGTTGTCCGGGCTACCGGTGAGCAGGACCGACCAGAAGGGGGCGACGCTGTCCTCGTGCGCGGTGTCGAGCGCGATCTCGAGCTGGACTACCGCGGTGGGCTCGGGATCGAGCCCGCTCTCGCGGGCGATCCCGCTGATCGTCCGGGCCATGTCGATGTCCTGCTGGGTGACCCATAGGCCGTCCTCATGGGTGCACAGCGAGACGTCGATGACGCCGTGGGTCAGTTTCAGGTCGGGGTGGTGACCGCCGGCCTCGGCGACCTGTGCCACCTCGGCGACGAACGCCGCTGCCGTGATGTAGTCCGGGATCGAGTAGCGCGCGTGCAGTGCCTGGGCCAGCTTGCGCCAGTCGGCAAGCCCTGCATCGAGGATCTGTTGGTTGCTGAGTCTGTCCACGGCTCGACTGTGCCACGAGGGACTGACAGCCGGGCCGGCCCGCCGGAATGTCCGCTCATCTTGTCGCGGTGGCTTTGAAGAAGGTGTAGCAGAACACACCGTCGGGTTCAGTGGTTCGTTCGAGGTCTCGGATCCCGGTGTCGAACCGGTCGGCGTCGATGAGCCCGGCGGCGATGGCGGCCTCGCGGACGCCGGCGATCATGGCGGTGAAGGTCTTGCGGATGAACCCATCGACGAGGTCGGGCCGAGTGGCGTCGACGTAGACCATGCGGGGAGAGACCGTCACGTCGTGGCAGCCGGCTTCGGCCAGCAGTGGGTACAGACGCCGGCCGATCAAGGCGTCCCCTTTGGCGTGGCGCTGCAGCGTGATCTGGCAGTCGATCGTGTCTTGGGCGGCGTCGCTGTCGGGGTGGAAGTAGGTCGAGCCGTGATCTCCCTCGATGACGGTGAGGCTGCCGCCGGGCTTGAGCATGCTGCGCAGCCGCGTGAGGGCCTCGACGGGTCGGGGCAGATGTTCGAGGAGGAAGCACACGAAGACGTGATCGAACGTCTCAGCAGCCAGGGCACCGTCGTGGTGGGGCAGGGCGAACACGTCGGCCGATGCGAGGGTGACGGTATCGATGCCCGCAGCTGCTATGCGCTTCTTGGCCTCGGCAAGGGAGTCAGTCGAGATGTCGACGGAGGTGATCCGTGCGCCGGGGCTGCGTCCGGCGAGAGTAACGGTCTGCGCACCGACTCCGCAGCCGACTTCAAGCACCGTGCTGCCGGGCGGGTAGCCGGTGTCGCCGTGCAGCAGCTCGACAAGTGTGCCGGCCTGGTCGTGCAAGCGTAGGTTCTCCTCGGGCAGATAGCCGTGGACGTACTGCTCGAACATCATCATCGTCTCAATCACCTTCATCAGTAGTTGCGCGTCCGTGCCGCTCTCGCCGTGGTTGGCCGGGTCGGTGCCCTCCAGACCGGCGAGGGCGCTGGCCAGGCGATCCCGCAGGCCGCCGCGGCGACGCAGGTCTTCGTCGAGCTCGGCGAGGTGCGCCCGTAGCGTCGAGGAGGGGTCGGGATCCTGCTCCTCCAACAGCGTCGCGACCTGCCGCAGGCTCAAGCCCGTGCGGCGAAGAGCGAGCGCCCGATACAAGCGGGTGACCTCGGCTGCCCCGTAGCGACGGTGGCCGCTGGCTGTGCGGGCGGGCGTGACGAGTCCCAGCTGCTCCCAATGCCGCAGCACTCGCACGGATAGGCCGGTTGCCCGAGACAGTTCGCCCACGCTCCATGACGCGGCAGGTCGTGGTCTCGGGGCGGCACACATGCAGCGAACGTTAGGGCCTGACACCGTGTCAGGTGCAAGCCCGAAGGGACGAGCAGCAGGCATGCTGCTCCTTCGTCACGTGGTGGGTGACAACGATCGAGAGCCAACCGGTCCTACGCGTGATGGCTCCTCCGGAGGCACCGGACGCGGTCGAACCCATCGCCGTGATGTCAACGCCGCCATTTCAAGCAACCGCCGTCGCAGTAGGTGAGCGTCGTACGGGCAGGAAAACCGAGGGCTCGGCGTGCGGGCGAAACCGCGCAGCAGACAAGCTGACCGCGGAGCTGCATTACCTCGCTGCCGCCGCGCAGAACGGCAGGACTCGCGACCACAACAGCTCAGTGGACCGCTGGTCATACTCGGCCGGCATCGAGGAGTCGGTGAACAGGTGTCCCGCCCCGGGATAGTCGAAGATCTCGACAGCCGCACCCGCCGACTTCACCTGCGCGACCACGGCATCGATCCACTCCTGATTTCGGAACGGGTCTGCCGTTGTGTAGTGGATCTGGGCTGGCACTCCCGCTGGCCAGGCGTCGACTCCGATCATGCCCAGGGCAAGGGCGCCAGACAGCATCAGGACCCCGCTCACCGGACGCACCGTGGCGACGAACTCAGCCATGCCGCCACCGTTGGAGAACCCCGCGGCGATGAACCCGTCCGGCAGACCCTCCACGGCCTGCGCAGCACGCTGCATCAGCGCGGGGTAACCGATCGCTTGGGCGAACCGGTTGGCTTCGTCGTAGTCGTCGAAGACCTGACCGTCGTACTGATCCACAACCAGCACCTCGTGGTCAGCGGCTCGTAAGCGATCAGCAGCTTCAGTCACGCCCGGTCGGACGCCGAGCACCGAGTGGAACAACGCGATGTCAGTCATACGCCACAGTCTGCCCTTCGAGGCCGACAGTGTTGCCAGGCCGCAGTTGCCAGGACGGAGAAGGCGTCAAGCGCTATGCGTCCAGCCAGGAGCCTGGCAACACGACTTCGGCCAACGCCGGTCGCTATCCGAACCTCGGTGTCGACGACTGTTGGCTTGCGATCCACCGGTCTCTGGTGATCGCGTATTCGACCTCGCCCTGTTCGGTGCCAGGGACCGGGTCAGCCCAGGCCAGCTCTACGTGCAGTCCCGCGGTGCGTTGCGCCCGTCGGGACCCGATTTCGCCGGGAGAATAGTGCCTTGTAGGATCAACGGGTTGCCTCGGCGAGGGAGCCCGCGAGTCACTGTCAAGTGCCTCGCAGGGGCCCGTTATCGACGCGGTGCTTGCCGGCGCTGTGTTGTTGACTGCTGTGCTCGCGCACCACTCCTGCACCACGGTGGTGAGGCGGGCGCTGTGTCGAGACCGGTGCGTTGGGGCAACACCGCGCAGACAACCGCATACGACTTGAGTCGGACCACTGGTCCGCCGCCGGTCCCCACTTAGCAACGTTAACCAGTATCAAGGAGCGCTCCCGTGTCCGAAGTTCGTTTAGACGCCGAAGTACGCACCGAGTTCGGCAAGGGTGGCGCTCGTCGTACCCGTCGTGCGGGCAAGATCCCCGCGGTCATCTACGGCCACGGCGCGGACCCGCGCCACGTCTCGCTGCCGGCCCGTGAGTTCACCCTCGCGATCCGCCGGGGTGGCTCCAACGTCCTGCTGACCCTCGCCCTCGAGGGTGAAGACCAGCTGACCATTCCCAAGGCCATCCAACGCGACCCGATCAGGGGCGACTTCGAGCACGTCGACCTGCTTGCGGTGCGCCTCGGCGAGAAGGTCACCATCGACGTTCCCCTCGTCCTCACCGGCGAGATCGCTCCCGGTGGCCTGCTCGCGCAGGACGCCACCTCGGTCACGGTCGAGGCCGAGGCCACCCACCTGCCCACCGAGATCGAGATCTCGATCGAGGGCATGGAGGTCGGCAGCAGTGTCTCCGCCAAGGACCTGACCCTGGCAGCCGGGACGACCCTGGTCACCGACCCCGAGACGCTGCTGGTTGCCGTCGGTGCCGCTCCGACCGCCGAGGACCTGGAGGCCGAGACGGCCGAAGCGGTCGAGGAGCTCGGAATCGTCGAGGACAAGCCCACCGAGACCACCGAGTAGGGACGGACACCCGTTGTCCGCCGCACGCAGCTAACGGCGAAAGGGCCCGGATCAGCTCATGCCGGACGAACGATTTCTCATCGTCGGCCTGGGCAATCCGGGCCCTCGCTATGCCGGGACGAGGCACAACGCCGGCTTCTTCGTGGTGGAGGAACTTGCCCGCCGGACAGGTGGCTCGTTCAAGGCACACAAGGGCCGCGCCGACGTGGTCGAGGGGCGCCTCGCCGGTGAGTCGGTGATCCTGGCCAAGCCCAAGTCGTACATGAACGAGTCCGGCGGCCCGATCGTCGCTGTCAGCCGGTTCTACAAGATCCCGGTCGAGCGGATCGTGCTCGTGCACGACGAGCTGGACCTGCCCTATGGAGCCCTGCGGCTCAAGCGCGGTGGCGGCGAGGGCGGCCACAACGGCCTGAAGTCGACCACCGCGGCGCTCGGATCGAAGGAGTACGCCCGGGTGCGCTTCGGCATCGGGCGTCCCCCCGGCCGCCAGGACCCGGCCGACTACGTGCTGCGCGAGTTCGCAGCGGCTGAGCGCAAAGAGCTGGCATTCTTCGTCGACCGTGCGGCGGACGCGGCCGAAGCAATTATCGCCAAGGGCCTCGACGCCGCCCAAAATGAGTTCAACTCATAGCCGTGCTGACCAACTCATAGCCGTGCCGAACAGTCGGGAGTGTCGGATGAAGGTGCAACCTGTGGTGATCAGCCTTCCGATCGCGGACCGGCGGACGTCCTATGACTTCTACCGGACGGCGTTGGAGTTCTCGCCGATCGGGAACTGGCCGACGACGGCGTGCCCGAGCCGCTGCAGTTCGAGCTGAACGGCGGGCTCCGGCTGATGCTCGTTCCCCGCGGTGGCTTCAGGTGGACGATCGGCAATGGGCAGGTCGCGACGGCCTGAACCCGCTGCCGCGACCGTCCAGATCAGTCGCTGCGGCAGCCGTCCAATTGTCGCTGCCGTGACAGGTCAACGGTGGTCCGGTATACCTCTACCAAGTGGTCCGGTAAGCAGTGCTGTTGTTGGTACGGGGATGGTCAGGGGTGTTGCCCCGAGGAGAAGTCATGCGCGGATTCCTGAAGTCATTCATGGTCGCGGTGCTGGGAGCCGCGGTGGGCGGGATCGGTGTGACGGTGCTCACCGCCGCCACCGCCGCACCGGTCGCCGCCGCAACGGCTACTCCGCAGCGGGTCATCACCGTCCAGGCGACCAGCGCCAAGTCGACAACGGCTCGGCTCGACCTCTGGCAAACCTCCGGCCGCGGTGGCTACTGGCACGCGGCCGGCCCCTACACCGCCTATGTCGGTGAGCTCGGTATCGGCCACGCCAGCGAGGGCAGCGCGCGCACCCCGGCCGGCGTGTTCACCCTCACCCAGGCGTTCGGCAACCAGCCGAACAACGGCACCACCCTGCCGTACTTCCAGGCCGGCCCCTCGGACTGGTGGGACGGCGAGTCCGGCACCCCGGCGTACAACACCCACGTCCGGCAGGCGGCGTCCCCCGGCGGCGCAAGCGAGAACCTTTACACCGCCGGTGCCGTCTACGCCCACGCCGTGGTCATCGACTACAACCGCTTTCCGGTGGTGGCCGGTGCCGGCTCCGCCTTCTTCCTGCACGTGACCAACGGCCGGCCCACCGCCGGCTGCGTGGCGATCTCCGCCGCGTCGCTCGACGTGGTGATGCGGTGGCTGACTCCGGCGGCGCATCCGGTCATCTCGATCGGAGTGGGAGCCCAGGCCACGTCCCTGATCACCAACGCGAACGCGGCCGCGGCGCTGCGCAACCCGCGTGGCAACGTCGACTCGGTCACCGCCGGTGCCGGCACCGCGAAGGTGGTGGGCTGGGCCGCGGACCCGGACGCGCTGTCGACCCGGCTGCAGGTCGACGTCTATGTCGACAAGAAGATGCGCGCCCGGGTAGCCACCGGGCTGTCGCGACCGGACGTCGCGCGCGCGATCGGCGCCGGACCGAACCAGGGCTTCGGCTACACCGCCACCAAGCTGGCCAGGGGTGCCCACAGCGTGTGCGCGTACGCGCTGAACATCGGTAAGGGCACCGCCAACCCCAACCTCGGCTGCCGCACCGTGACGGTGCGCTAGCGATTGGTCGGGGTAATTACCGGCTCAGGTGCGCGATCTCGTGGTCGAGCAGCCAGCGCTTGGCGTGGAAGCCGCCCGCGTAGCCGACGATCTTGCCGTCGGCGCCCACCACCCGGTGGCACGGCACGATGATCGAGATCGGGTTGCGCCCGTTCGCCCCGCCGACGGCCCGGACGGCCTTCGGGTTGCCGATCTGGTTCGCCAGCTGGGTGTAGCTGACCGTGCTGCCGTAGTCGATGCGGCGCAGCGCCTCCCACACCCTGCGCTGGAACATCGTGCCGACGGGGCTCAGCACCACATCGAACATGTCGCGCTCACCGGCGAAGTACTCGTCGAGCTGCCGGCGTACCTCGGCGAAGTCGCTGTCCACCCGCTCGCCGATGTCGGTCGGCTTCTTGCCGTGCTGAGCGGTGTACAGGCCGGAGAGACCGTGTCGGTCGCCGGTCAGCAGGATGTCGCCGATCGGGGACGCGAGGATGCTGTGGGTCATCGGATGTCCTTTGCGGAGCGTGCTGTCGGTGAACTATAGGTCCGTCGGGCGGGGCCGGGCGGGGCCGGTAGGGACGCCCAGAGCTGATGGGTCAGGTAGCTGCGCCACGGTGCGAACGCCGAGGCGGACTCAGCCGGCTCGCCACCGAGCGCGGTCAACGCGTGCCGAACGCCGAGGTCTGATGCCAGGAAGACGTCGGGGTCCCCGGTTGCCCGCATCTGAAGGTACTCGGCAGTCCAGGGCCCGATCCCGCGCAGTTCCAGCAACGCGGCACGGGCGGCGTCGCGGTCCGCCCCGGCGTCCAGCACCAGCTCGCCGCCGGCCATCCGTGCCGCGAGCGAGACGATGGTCCGGCCGCGTGCCACCGGCATCGGCAAGCGTGCGGGGTCCGCCTCGGCCAGTACCGACGGGTGCGGAAACGACAACCAGCCCGGCTCGCCGTCGAACGCCGGGCTGCCATGGTCGGCCGCGAGCCGGCCCAGGACGGTCCGGGCCGCGGCGACCGACACCTGCTGGCCGACCACCGCGCGGACCGCCATCTCGAAACCGTCCACGGCGCCGGGAGAGCGCAGGCCGGGAAAGGCGAGGGCCAGTGGCCGCACCGTCGGATCGGACCGGAGCACCTCGTCGACCGCGACCGGATCGGCGTCGAGGTCGAGCAACCGCCGGGTCCGGGCGACGGCCGCCGCGAGGTCCCGGAGGTCGGTGAGCCGCAACCGGACGTGCACGTGCGGCGTGCCGCCGGGGCGTTGACCGTCCGCGCAGCAGGCGGCGGAGCGCTCGGTCACCGCGATCAGGCCGGGTCCGTGCGGCAGGGGCACGGTCCGGGTGTACGTCGTCCCGTCGAAGTCCTCCACCCCCGGAATCGCGCGCCTGGCCAGAAACGCGAGCGTGGTCGCCAACGTCATGGGGACTCGGTAGGGCAGCCGCAGGTCGAGCAAGCCGGCGGCCGGCGCGTTGGCCGCGCGGCCCTGGCGATGGGCGCGCAGGCCGGTCGGGGTCGCGTCGAACACCTCGCGGATGGTGTCGTTGAACTGCCGGACGCTGGCGAACCCCGCCGCGAACGCGACGTCGGAGGCAGGCAGCGAGCTGGTCTCCAGCAGGATGCGGGCGGTCTGCGCGCGCTGGGCCCGGGCCAGCGCCAGCGGCGGGGCACCGAGCTCGCTGACGACCGCCCGGCTGACCTGGCGTTCGGAATAGCCCAGTCGCCGAGCGAGCCCCGCCACGCCATCGCGGTCGAGCACTCCGTCGGAGATCAGTCGGCTGGCGCGACCGGCGAGGTCCGCCCGGACGTTCCATTCCGCCGAGCCGGGCGTGGCATCGGGCCGGCACAGCTTGCAGGCCCGGAAGCCGGCCCGCTGGGCGGCCGCGGCGCTGGCATAGAAGCCGACGTTGCGGCGGTGCGGGGTGCGTGCCGAACAGGAGGGCCGGCAGTAGATGCCGGTGGTGCGCACGCCGGTGTAGAACATGCCGTCGAAGCGCCGGTCCCGGCTGCGCACCGCCCGGTACGCGGACTCCTCGTCGATGGCCATACCCGCAGTCTGCCGCACCGCCGGCGCGCTGGCTGGCGGCTTTCGGACACGCCGATGGCAACCGTCGAAGGGCCTCAGCCGGTGTTGCGCAGCCCCGCGGCGACACCGTTCATGGTGAGCAGCAGCGCGCGGCGCAGTTGGGCGGTGTCGTCGTCCGGCTCGTCCGGGCCGGCCGTTCCGGTAGCCGATGAGCCGGCCTCCAGCGATCGCACGCGGGACAGCAGGTCGACCTGGGCGTACGAGATCGGGTCGAGGTAGGCATCCCGAACGCTCAGCGTCCGCTGCAGCAGTGGCTGGTTGTCGAGCAGGAACTGCTCGCCGGTGACCCGGAGCACCTCGTCCACGGTCAGTTCGTGCTCCGCCTTGACCAGCTCGAACAGCCGCTGGAGGTCCTCGGGCACCAGGGTGGAGACGTAGTGCGAGGCGATTTCCAGGTCCGTCTTCGACAGCGTCATCTCGACGTTGGAGATGAACGTGCGGAAGAAGTGCCAGTTCGTGTGCATGTCGCTCAGCGCGGTCTGCATGCCGGCCTCGCGCGCGGCCTTCAGGCCTGAGCCGACACCGAACCAGCCGGGGACGATCTGGCGGGACTGGGTCCAGCCGAACACCCACGGAATCGCCCGCAGCCCCGAGATGCCGCCGCCGGAGTCCGGCCGCCGGGACGGGCGCGAGCCGATGTTCAGCGAGCCGAGCTGTTCCACCGGCGTGGACGCCAGGAAGTACCCGGGCAGCCCCGGGTCGTCGATGAACCGGCGGTAGGCGGCGAACGCGGCGTCGCTGACCAGCTCCATGGTCTGGTCCCAGGTCTGCAGCTGGGCCGTGCCCTGGCGCGGGCGCAGGTGCAGCGTCGAGGCCCGCAGCACCGCCGAGACGGTGAGCTCCAGGTTCTCCCGGGCCAGCTCGGGAAGCGCGTACTTGTCGCTGATCACCTCGCCCTGCTCGGTGAACTTGATCTCGCCTGCCAGCACGCCCCACGGCTGGGCCAGGATCGAGTCGTACGTCGGACCGCCGCCTCGACCCACCGTGCCACCGCGGCCGTGGAACAGCCGCAGCCGGACGCCGTGCCGGGCGGCGACGTCCCGCAGGGTTCGCTGGGTCTTGTGGATCTCCCACTGCGAGGTGGTGATGCCGGCGTCCTTGTTGGAGTCGGAGTAGCCGAGCATCACCTCCTGGACGTCACCGCGCAGCCGGACGATCAGCCGGTAGGTGGGATCGGACAGCAGCTCGTCCAGCACCTCGCCGCTGCGCCGCAGCTCATCGACGGTCTCGAGCAGTGGAACGAAGCCGATCCGGGCGAACGGCAGGGTGTCGCCGTTGCCGTGCACGTCCACCAGCCCGGCCTCGCGCGCGAGGACGACGGCGGCCAGCACGTCATCGGAGCCCATGGTCATCGACACGATGTAGCTCTCGATGACGTCCACCCCGTAGGTGTCCAGGGCGTGCCGGATCTCGTCGAACACCGCGAACGTCGTGGCACCGGCGGCGTCCAGCGGCGGCGGGGTCGGCGCGAGCGGGCGCCGGGAGGCCAGCTCCTTGGACAGCAGCCTGGTCCGGTAGTCGCGGGGCAGGTCGGCGTAGAGCCAGTGCTCCTCTTTCAACCGGTCGATCAGCTGACCGACCGCGTGGTGGTGGACCTCGGCGTGCTCGCGAATGTCCAGGGTGGCCAGGTGCAGGCCGAAGATCGAGATCGTCCGCTGCACCCGTCCGAGCAGGCCGTCGGCGATGAGCGAGCCGGCGTTGTCCCGCAGCGACTCCCCGATCAGCCGCAACTCCAGGAGCACCTCGCCGCGACCGAGGTAGTCGTGTCCCGGGACGTGCGGCGTCCCGGTCTCGACGCGCTCGCGGGTGTTACGGATCTTCTGCCGGATGCAGGACAGCTTCAGCCGGTACGGCTCGGTCTCGTTCACCGTCAGCACCCGTGGGTCCAGCTCGGGCAGGTTCGCGAGGTCGGCCTGGATGGAGCTGACCAGTTCGTCGCTGACGCCCACGATCGAACTGGACGAGGACAGCTCCAGGACGAGCGCGTCGATCGCCTGCAGCGCCGAACGGGCCGCGACCTGGTGTTGCAGCCGGAGCACCTCGCTGGTGACTGCGGCGGTGACGTTCGGATTGCCGTCGCGATCGCCGCCGATCCAGGAGCCGAACGTCAGCGGCCGGGCGTCGGAGTCCAGGGTGGCGCCGTGCCGGCTCAGCTCGGCGGCGAGGTCGACGGTGAAGTCGGGCAGCGTCTCGTCGATCAGCTCCTGCAGGTAATAGACGGCGTTGCGCGCCTCGTCCACCGGGGTGGGCCGGTGCCGGCGCAACTCGTCGGTCTGCCAGATCAGGTCGATGATCTCGGCCAGCGTGCGGTCCTGCCGCTCGCGGGCGGCGCTGCCGGGCTCGGTGGGGGTGGCGAGCACATCGGCCAGCCGCCGGAGCTTGCCGAGGATGGAGCGTCGGCTCGCCTCGGTCGGGTGAGCGGTGAACACGGGGCGGACGGCGAGTGCCTGCACAGCGTGGGTCAACCCGTCCGGCCCGGCCTGCTCGGCGACGGCCGCGACCGCACTGGCCAGCCAACCCTCCTCGGCCGGGCGCTCACGCAGGCTGCGGACCCGGTGCACCTGCTCGGCGACATTGGCCAGGTGGAAGTACGCGGAGAAGGCCCGCACCAGCGCGGACGCCGTCTCGATCGGCAGGTCGGCCAGCAGGGAGCGGACCTCGTCCCGGGCGGTGTTGCGATCCTCCACCCGGGTGGAGTCCTTGCTCTGCTTGGTGAGCGCCCGAACCCGTTCTACGAGGTCCAGCAGCTCGGGGCCGTGCTGGCGCACCAGGGAGGCGCCGAGAAGTTCGCCGACTCGCCGGACGTCGCGCCGCAGGGGCGTGTCGTCTTCCGTGGTCGAACCGTCGAGGTGCTGGTCAGCAGCCACTGTGCGCGTCATCACGGCCGAATTCTCCCGCATCGCAGATTTCGGCGACCGGGCGGATGGTTACCCGCGGGTCGTCGGTCACCCTGCGCAAACGTCCGCTTACGCAGCGCTGGCAAAATGTCACGTTCCCGGGAAGGCCCTTACGTAAAGGAAATTAGCGCTTCCAAACAGTGGGCTAACACGGTATAAACACTAGGGGGCCATCCAGCGACGAAAGTCGAGTTGCCGGGAATGTGTCCACGGGGAAAGCTAGACCGAGTGTGAGTTGCGGTTAACGGGGGGGACCTGTCGTTCGGCTTCTCGCCGATCGGCAGAAACGGGGGACAGATGTTCAAGAGTGGCCCTTTTGCGCCTGACGAGGCCAAGGGCGGGTCGACTATTGCGGACGGTATCGCAGACCGGCCCGGATTCACTGTCGACTCGGCGGAACGCACGATGACGCGGTTTGCACCCCGAGAGGGCGTTCGGCGGCCGGCCCCTGTGACGCGGGTCGGGCCGGTCCACCACAGGCGTCCGGACGCCGTCAGCGCTGAGGAGGTGTCGCAGCCGGCGAAGCGTCGCGCCAAGTGGTTCCGCCGCTACCAGCTCAGCCTGGTGATAGTCGATCTCCTCGCGGCCACAGCAGCGGTCGTCGCTTCGTTCGCGTTCCGGTTCGGCTCTATCGCCGATTCCGCCGGTGGGCGGTTCTACCTGGTTCTGACCGTGCTCGCTCCGGTGGCGTGGGTCGCCGCGGTGTCGACGAACCGCGGGTACGAGGCGCGTTTCGTCGGCGTGGGCGCAACGGAGTTCCAGCGCATCTTCCAGGCATTCCTGCAGCTGACGGCAGTGGTTGCCTTCACCTCGTTCGTCACGAAGGCTGACCTGGCCCGCGGGTTCGTCCTGCTGGCGTTGCCGCTGGCCCTGCTGTTCACCATCATCGGCCGTTATGGAGCCCGCAAGTGGCTGCACCGTCAGCGTGGAAGCGGCCGTGCGCTGAGCTCGGTTCTCGTCGTCGGTGACGCGAGCGCCATCGAGGACTTCACGTCCATGGTCCGCCGGGACCGCTACGCCGGCATGCGTGTGGTCGGTGCGTGTGTTCCCGGGGAACTCGCCATCGACGAGGGGACGATCACCACGCTCAATGCCATCGACGTTCCTATCCTGGGTGACGTCGACTGCATTCGTGCCGCGGTTTCGATCAGTCAAGCCGACACTGTCGCCGTCGTCTCCTCCGGAGTGCTCGGCCCGGAGAAGTTACGCTCCATCTCCTGGCAGCTTGAGGGCACGTCAACCGACCTGGTGGTATCGCCCGGTTTAACCGAAGTGGCTGGTCCGCGGCTGCACATCCGCCCGGTGGCCGGACTGCCGCTGTTGCATGTCGAAGAACCAAAGTTCACGGGTTTCCGCAGGGTGCTCAAGGGAGCGTTCGACCGTAGCGTCGCCGCGTTGGCGCTGCTGTTGCTCTCACCACTGTTCTTGGTGCTCGCCGTGGCGGTCCAAGTCAGTAGCCCTGGCCCGGCTCTGTTCCGTCAGGTCCGGGTGGGCCGGGCAGGGGGCACCTTCCTGATGCTGAAGTTCCGGTCCATGTACACCGACGCCGAAGCGCGGCTGGGCGGCCTTCGCGGTCACAGCCATCACGGCGACGGGCTCCTGTTCAAGATGCGCGACGATCCGCGCGTCACCCCGGTCGGCCGGTTCCTGCGCAAGTACTCCCTGGACGAGTTGCCGCAGCTTGTCAACGTCGTGCGGGGCACGATGTCGCTGGTGGGACCACGGCCGCCGTTGCCGCTGGAAGTTGCGCGCTACGAGGATCACGTCCACCGCCGGCTGCTGGTGAAGCCGGGGTTGACCGGCTTGTGGCAGGTCAGCGGTCGCAGCGACCTCAGCTGGGAGGAGTCGGTTCGGCTGGACCTGCGCTACGTCGAGAATTGGTCGCTCGCCGAGGACTTGTTGATCCTGTGGAAGACCGCGCGCGCCGTGATAGCCGGCTCCGGAGCGTACTGATTCCGGTAGCTGTGCGTAACAACAGTTTGGGCTTAAGAAATAACGCCAAATCGAGCCGCTCAACTTTTGCATTGGGGGAGGGTGTCGGCTAGTCTCAGCAAGACTTAGCAGGAACTTCACTTCGGGAGTCGTCCGGTTACGGACCGTCACCTGGAAGCACCATTAATGACGATGTTGTCGCGTAACGGGGAAACCCCCGGGATGGGCTGGTCGCTGACTCGCTCAGGCTGGACAGAGAAATGCTCCAACAGGGGGAACTGATGGGCGTAAGGCTGATCGCAGGGATCACTGCCGCTGCCACGGGGGTCTTAGGGCTTCTCGTCGTGGCGACGGCGACGCCGGCGGCCGCACTGGAGGGGACGGTGCCTTCCACGGTGGCGCCGAGTTGGCAGACCAACGGTGCCGTGTCGGCGATCGCGGCCACCAACGGGGTGGTCTACGTCGGCGGTGACTTCACCAGCGTCCGGCCGCCCGGCGCCGCGGCGGGGTCGGGCGAGGTTGCGCGCAACCACCTGGCGGCGTTCAACGCCAGCACCGGCGCGCTCATCACCTCGTTCAACCACAACGTCAATGCCGCGGTGAAGGTGCTGTCGATCAGCGCTGACGGGCAGACGGTATATGCCGGCGGTGACTTCACCACCGTGGACGGGACCACCCGCAACCGGATCGCCGCGTTCACGGCTTCGTCCGGTGCGATGTCGGCCTGGAACCCGAACGCCAATGGCAGAGTGGCCGGCATTGCTGCGACCGCCTCCACCGTCTATGTCGGTGGCTCCTTCTCCACCATCGGTGGACGGGCCAAGCGCCGGGTCGCCGCGCTGAGCCCGAGCACCGGTGCCGCGCTGGCCACGTTCAACACGACGCCGGACAACATCGTCTACCAGCTCGCTGTCTCGCCCCAGGGTGACAAGCTCTACCTCGCCGGTGCGTTCCTGAGCGTCAACGGCGACACCAGCTACCACGCCGCGGCGGTCGTGGACACCGCCACCGGTGCCACCCTGCCGTTCCCGGCAGGCTCGGTCATTCCGCCGAAGACCGAGGGATGCATCGTCGAGGCCAAGTCCGTCAAGACCGACTCCAGCGGTGCCTACTTCGGCGTCGAGGGCACCGGTGGCGGCTGCTTCGACGGCACCTTCGGCGTGAACGGCGGGGACGGCTCGCTGCGCTGGCAGAGCAGGTGCCTGGGCGCCACCCAGGCGGTGCAGCCGATCGGTGGCATCCTCTACACCGGCTCGCACAGCCACGACTGCAGCGCCGACCAGGGCACCGACCCGGACGCGTTCCCCGAGATCGGCTGGTCCAAGGGCCTTTCCCGGCACCTGCTGTCGCGCACCACCAGTGGTGGCCTGGTGTCCAATTGGTACCCCAACACCAACGGCGGCATCGCCCCGGCCGGCCAGACCGCTGCCCTCGGCCCGCGGGTGCTGGCCACCGACGGCAGCCAGCTGTTCGTCGGCGGCGAGTTCACCACCGTCAACGGGCTCGCGCAGCAGGGCTTCGCCCGCTTCGATCCGTCGACCGGCGACCTGGCCGCACCGGCTCGCCCGGCTACGCCCACGGTGGTTGCCCGGGCCGGCGGCAAGGTCTCCATCTTCGTGCAGGCCCCGCTGGACACCGATGACACCGATGTGACGGTCCGGCTCTACCGCGACGGCGCCAGCGCCCCGATCACCACCGCGGCGGTGCACTCGCTGTTCTGGAAGCAGCCGGTGCTGGCATTCAGCGACGACGGCCTGGCTGTCGGCAGCAGCCACACGTACACTGCCGACGCGATCGAGACCTACGGTTCCAACGCCGGCCCGAAGTCCTCGGCCAGCCGGGCGGTCACCGTGGTGACCACCCCGCCGACCTACGAAGCGGCGGTCGCCGCCGACAACCCTGCGCTGGACTGGCGTCTCGGCGACGCCGCCGGCCCGGTGCTGGCCGACTCCTCCGCCAGCAAGAACGCGGGCCTCGCCTTCGGTGGCACCGCGGTGAGCTACGGCGCCGCTGGTGCGGTGCCCGGCAACACCGCGATCACCACCAACGGCTCGACCGGGTATGCCTCCTCCACCGTCAAGCAGGCTTCACCCTCGACCTACTCGGTCGAGACCTGGTTCAAGACCACCAGCACCACCGGCGGCAAGCTCATCGGCTTCGGTGACCAGCAGGGCGGCCTGGACTTCAGCGGCAACCCGGTGCAGAGCGGTTCCTACGACAAGCAGGTCTACCTGACCAACGACGGGCACCTGGTGTTCGGCGTCTACGTCGGTTACGCCGACACCCTGACCTCGGCCAACGCCTACAACGACGGGCAGTGGCACCAGGTGGTGGGCACCCAGGGCCCCCTGGGCCTGACCCTCTACGTCGACGGGGCCAAGGTCGGCCACGACACCCAGACCCAGAACCAGTCCTTCGCCGGGTACTGGCGGATCGGCGGCGACAACCTCAACGGCTGGCCCAATCAGCCGACCAGCAATTTCTTCGCCGGATCGATCGACGAGACGGCCGTGTATGACCACGCACTCGGCCTGAGCGCGGTGCAGAACCACTACGCCGCCTCCGGCCGCACCCCGCCGCCCTCCACCGTTCCCACCGACGCCTACGGCAAGGCCGTCTACAACGACGCGCCGTCGACCTTCTGGCGTCTGGACGAGACCTCGGGCACGACGGCGGCGGACTCCTCGGACAACGGCAGCATCGGCAGTTATGTCGACGGTGTTGTCCAGGGCGCCAGCGGCGCGATCAGCACCGGCACCGCCGCGACCTTCGACGGCAGCACCGGCAACGTCGCGCTCGGCTCCCAGCGCAGCGGACCGTCGTCGTACTCGACCGAGCTGTGGTTCAAGACCGGTACCACCAACGGCGGCAAGCTGATCGGCTTCGGCAATGCCCAGACCGGTATGAGCGGTAGCTACGACAAGCAGGTCTACCTCACCAACGACGGCCGGCTGGTCTTCGGCGTGTACAACAACGGCTTCGACACCGTGTACTCGCCGACCGGCTTCAACGACAACCAGTGGCACCAGGTCGTCGCGACCCAGGGTTCGGCCGGAATGGCGCTGTATGTCGATGACCACCTGGTGGGCTCCAACGGCGCCTCGGCCAACCAGGGCTACAGCGGTTACTGGCGGGTCGGCGGGGACAACCTCAACGCCTGGCCGGACCAGCCCAGCAGCGCCTACTTCGCGGGCACCATCGACGAGGTGGCCATCTATGACAGCGTGCTGAGCGCCGGCCAGGTGGACGCGCACTACACCGCCTCGGGCCGCAGTGGGCCGGACGCGGTGGCGCCCACCACGTCGATCAGCTCGCCGGCCGACGGCGCGACGGTCGGCACCGGCGCCGTGACCGTCACCGCGACGGCCTCGGACAACGTCGGCGTCACCGCGGTGGACCTGCAGGTCGACGGCACCACGGTGGCAACCGACACCGCCGCGCCCTACACCTTCAGCTGGAGTGCCGGCAGCGGCTCACACACCCTGCAGACCATCGCTCACGACGCGGCCGCCAACACCGGCAGCTCGGCGCTCGTGCACGTCACCGCCACCGCGCCCGACACCACGAACCCGACAACGGCGATCACCTCGCCGGCCGCCGGGGACACCGTCTACGGCCCGACCACCGTGACGGCGACCGCCACCGACGACACCGGCGTGGCCTCGGTCGCGCTGCAGGTCGACGGCACCACGGTGGCCACCGACACGACCGCGCCGTACAGCTTCAGCTGGAACGCCACCGCGGTCGGCTCGCACACACTGCGGACGGTGGCGACCGATGCCGCCGGCAACAGCGGCCAGTCGGCGCCGGTGACGGTCACGGTGACGGCGCCTGCCGACACCACGCCGCCGACCGCGCCCGGCTCGTTGACCGCCTCGCAGGTCACCACCTCGTCGGTGACGCTGTCCTGGACCGCCGCGACCGATGACCGTTCGGTCGCCGGTTACCGGGTGGTCCGCAACGGCACGGTGCTGCCCGGCACGGTGACGGGGCTCAGCTACACCGACACCGGCCTGACAGCGGGCACGGCCTACACCTATACGGTCCGGGCGGTGGACGCGGCCGGCAACGTCGGCCCGGACAGCAACCAGGTCCTCATCACCACGCTGTCCGGCAACCCGGCGCTGTTCACCGAAACCTGGCCGGGCGCCGAGGGCGCGGCCTGGCCGACGGCCTGGACCGCCGGCAGCAGCAACGCCACGGTGAACACCCAGTCCGGCACCGGTCGGATCGCCCTGAACGATGTGGCCGGTGCTTACGGCCGGGTTCAGCTGACCGGGCTCGCTGCGCGGTCTGACAGCGAGCTGCTGACCTCGTTCAGTTGGTCGTCGAACACTGCGTTGAGTTATCTCGATGTCTATCTGCGGGGGTCGGGTGGCTGGCAGAACGCTTACCGGCCGTTGAATGGCTACGGCGTGCAGTTGCAGTCCAATTCCGGCACCGTGACTGTTCAGAAAAATGTCAGCGGTGTCACCAGTACGGTGCAGTCGGTGGCTGGTGGTCAGGCGGTGACGACGGCCAGGCAGTGGCTGCGGTTGCGGGTCAGTGGTTCGACGATCCAGTTCAAGATCTGGACCGATGGCAGCACCGAGCCAGCTGCTTGGAAGTCCACCAGCACCGACACCGGCGTGGCCACCGCCGGCCAGCTGTTCATCTCCTCCAACCGGGGCGGCTCCAACGTCGGCTCGAAGGCAGTCTCGTTCGACGACCTGTCGATCCGAGACGCCCAGCAGTAGTTCGCAGCAGGCGGGACGGGGCGCATCCAGCGGCCGTCCTGGTCATACCTGGCACGTACGCACCCACGGGGGGCGCGGCCTTTCTTCACGAGGGAATTCGGGGATATGAGCAGTCGCAACACGCAAGACCCGGCCGCCGGTCGCAACCGCGCCGGACTGGCCGCGCTGATCCGGCGTAGCCGCACCCTGGCGACCACCGTGGCGGTCACCGCCGGCGTGCTCGCCGGCGGCCTGGTCGGCGTCGGCACCGCGACGCCGGCCGTCGCAGGCACCCCGGTGCTCGACGGCTCGCAATCCTCCCTCGCGGCCCCGTCCTGCTGGGCGATCAAGCAGCTCAAGCCCACCAGCACCGACGGCGTGTACTGGCTGCAGACGGCGCAGCTGATCGCGCCGGAGCAGTTCTACTGCGACATGACCACCGACGGCGGTGGCTGGGTGCTGGTCGGCCGCGGGCGGGAAGGCTGGAACTGGGCCTACGGCGGCCAGGGCAGCGTGGCGGCGGTGCGCAACACCCCCACTGGTCCGGGCGCGTTCGCTCCGGCCACCGTCTCGACGAGCACCGTGCAGGGCCTGCTCGGTGGGGGCCGGCTCGACGCGCTCACCGACGGCATCCGGGTGCGGCGGGCGACGAACGTCACGGGCACCTCGTTTCAGGAGCTGCGCATCAAGCCCTCCAACCGGCAGGATTGGACCTGGTCGATCGGCGGCGGTGTGCGCGCCGCGAGCATCTCGGTCAACGGCGTCAACTACAGCGGTGCGTTCAACACCCAGACCTGGGCGCCCACCAGTAGCGAGAAGGGCCTGCTCCGGCTCTTCACGACCGAGTCCGTGACCCACAACTACAAGATGGGCTTCGGCTACGGCGACGGCAGCGTGGACAGCACGACCAAGATAGCCAACAGCACCGTCGTCGGACAGAACAACGCAACCAGCTACCTCTGGCAGTACGGCAGCGAGAACGGCGCGCTGCCCTTCGCCCAGGTCTGGCTGCGGCCCAAGCTGACAAGCTCGGCCTACACCCCGATTCCGGCGGGGGGCCTGCCTGCCTCCACGGTCCGGCCGCTGGCCTCGTCCACGACCTCACCCAATACTCCGTGGGGGGTGACCGGCATCGTCGGTACGGCCAACGAGCTGAACATGGAGGTCGAGTCCTTCGCGCAGATCGGCAACGTGATGTACGTCGGTGGCGGCTTCCAGTACGTGCAGAAGGGCGCCAACCCGACGGCGGCTGAGAAGATCGCGCAGCCCTGGCTGGCCGCTTTCGACGTCAACACCGGTGCCTGGATCTCGAGCTTCCGGCCGGCCCTGAACAACCGGGTCTGGGACCTGCAGGCAACGCCGGACGGCAAGCTCGTGGTGGGCGGGGAGTTCACCACCGTCAACGGCGCTACCGGCTCGACCGGGATCACCGAGCTGGACCCGATCACCGGAGCCAAGGTGTCGACCTGGAACGCCTCGGTCGAGTACATCAACACCGAGGTCGGCAATCCGGGGCCGCAGGTCAAGGCGATCGACTACCAGGACGGCTGGCTCTACATCGGCGGCCGGTTCAACCGGGTCACCGGCGGCACCCCCGTCAAGGGGCCGGTGATCGTGGGCCGGGCAGCTCGGCTGCGGGTGTCCGACGGCCAGCCCGACGGCACCTGGAAGCCCAACTTCGACGGCTCCGTCACCGAACTCGACGCCAGCGCGCGCGGTGACCGGGTGTACTTCACCGGCTACTTCGACAATGTCAACGGGGTGCCCTCGCCGAAGTTGGGCGTGGTCAGTACCGCCGCCGGCGCGCCCTTGGTGACCGGCCTGGCGCCCTGGCAGGTCAGTACCGGATCTCAGATCGGCGGACTTCATGACACCCGCTACCAGCAGGCCATCAAGGAAGACGGCAACTACGTCTGGCAGGGCGGCTCCCAGCACATCCTGAGCCAGTACAACCGCGACGACTACGCCCGCCTGAGCTCCAACATCACGAGGGCCGGCGGCGACATCCAGACGATCGCGATCTACAACGGAGTCGTCTACGCCAGCTGCCACTGCGGCAACTACGCCTACTCCGGCACCTACAACTACAGCAATCCGATCCCGGATGCCTCCGACGTGCACAACATCAAGTACATCGGCGCCTGGGACGAGGTGACCGGGCAGTACCTGCCGGACTTCTACCCGGGCGCGCTGGGCACCCGCTCGGGCATCGGCGGCTGGGAACTCACGCCCGACTCCAACGGCTGCCTGTGGTTCGGTGGCGATTTCACGCAGGGCTCCTACCAGAGCACCGGCTACCAGTGGCTCGGCGGCTTCGGCAAGTTCTGTCCCCGGGACTCCACCGCGCCGACGACGCCGGCCAACCTGACGGTGGCGGCCGCGAGCACCGGCGGCACCAAGCTCAGCTGGAACGCCGCGACCGACAACTCCGGAGCGGTGCAGTACGAGGTGCTGCGCGGCGACCGGGTGATCGCGACCACCACCGGGCTGTCCTACCTCGACACCACCGGGTCGCTGCCCGCCGACTACTGGGTTCGCGCGGTGGATGGCGGTGGTAACCGGTCGGCCACCACCGCGATGGTGACCATGCAGGCGCCGGATACCACCGCGCCGACGGCTTCGATTACCAGTCCGGTGAGTGGTAGTTCGGTGTCTGGGGCGGTCACGGTGACTGCTACGGCTGCTGATGATCGTGCTGTTTCGTCGGTGGGCTTGTTGGTTGATGGCACTGTGGTGGCTACCGATACCAGTGCTCCGTACAGCTTTGATTGGAACGCGACCGCGGTCGGTAGCCATACTTTGCAGGTGGTGGCGCATGACGCTGCGGGTAATACCGGTACGTCGAGTCCGGTTACTGTGACGGTGGCGGCCGGCACCACTGCGCCGGTGTTGTTCTCTGACAGCTGGCCGGGTGGGGACGGTGCGCCGTGGTCTTCGGCCTGGGCCGTGGGTAGCAGCAATGCCACGGTGAGCACCGAGTCCGGCACCGGTCGGATCGCCTTGAATGATGTGGCCGGTGCTTATGGGCGGGTTCAGCTGACCGGGCTTGCTGCGCGGTCTGACAGTGAGCTGCTGACGTCGTTCAGTTGGTCGTCGAACACTGCGTTGAGTTATCTCGATGTCTATCTGCGGGGGTCGGGTGGCTGGCAGAACGCTTACCGGCCGTTGAATGGCTACGGCGTGCAGTTGCAGTCCAATTCCGGCACCGTGACTGTTCAGAAAAATGTCAGCGGTGTCACCAGTACGGTGCAGTCGGTGGCTGGTGGTCAGGCGGTGACGACGGCCAGGCAGTGGCTGCGGTTGCGGGTCAGTGGTTCGACGATCCAGTTCAAGATCTGGACCGATGGCAGCACCGAGCCGGCTGCTTGGAAGTCCACCAGCACCGACACCGGCGTGGCCACCGCCGGACAGCTGTTCATCTCTGCGGTTCGCGGCGGGACCAACGTGGGTGCCAAGGCTGTGGCCTTCGACGACCTGGCCATCGGCAACGCTGCGTAACGGTTACCGCTACGCACAACGAATCAGGGACGGGCGCGGGGCGCCCGTCCCTGATTCGTTGTGCTGTCGATCAGCCGCGTTGCCATTCGTATGAGCGGGATCACATGACCTTGGCGGTTCCAGAAACGGGTCGGGAGGTGATGTCGCGGGGTGCGCCTGCCGCGTCGGCACGTGGCACGCCTGACGGCCACTCCAGACCCGCACCTGTCACACACCGTAGCAAATTTTCTAGACAGAAACTTAACACTTACGGTAGTTAGGGCTCAGTTCGGTAGTCGGTTGGACGATGTTAGAGGTAACCGACTACTAGGAGTGATCAAAGTGTCCCGTGTCCGAGTTGAACGGCTGGGCAAAAAGAAGAAGCTGTGGGTGACCACAGCGGTCATCGGTGCCACCTGCCTGGCTCTTCTGACGGTAACCGACTCGTCGACGGCTGACGCATCCACCTCGTCACCGAACATGGTGAAGGACCCCCGGCTGGCGACCGGTACCTCAGCGTGGACGGTCACCGGCGGCGGTGCGCTTTCCGTGGTCGCCGGCCACGATGGTGACCGGGCGCTCCGGGTGCTGAACACCACGAACAGGGCGCTGACCATCGCGCTCAACGACAAGGTCAACACGGTTGCATCGACCAAGGCAGGCGCTGTCTACCAGGCCAGCGCATGGCTGCAGACCGACAGCCCCGGCGTGTCGTCCGCCGTCCGCCTGATGGAGTACGCCGGTTCGGCCAACCGAGGATCCGCGTTGGCGAGTAAGTGGATGCGGAGCACCGCCTGGACCCAGGTGACGGTGAATTACACCGCGAAGACCTCGGGAGCGTCGCTGGATCTGAACATGCTCACCTGGACGCTTCCGGCTCACAAGAGTTTCGTGGTGAGCGGCCCGAGTCTGGTGGTTCTGGCGGTTCCCGCGCCGCCGACCTCGACCACACCGGCTCCGGCTCCCACTACGCCGGCTCCGGCTCCGACCACACCGGCTCCGGCTCCGACCACACCGGCTCCGGCTCCCACTACACCGGCTCCGGCGCCACCGACCGCTGTGCCCGCACCCACCGGCTACCAGCTCGTGTGGTCGGATGAGTTCAACTCCATCGATCGCGCCAAGTGGAACGTCCGCAACAACTCGTGGGCGGGGAACGAGGAATCCATCGACACCTCACGACCCGACAACGTCTTCGTCTCCAACGGCGCGCTGACCCTGCGCGCCTTGAAGCAGACTTACACCGCAGGTTCTACCACCCGGCAGTACACCTCGGGATACCTCGACACCATCGGCAAGGAAGCCTGGCAGTACGGCCGGATCGAGATGCGCGCCAAGCTCCCGACCGCCCAAGGCATGTGGCCGGCCTTCTGGCTTCGTGACAACAACGGTGGGCTCGGCGAACTCGATGTCATGGAAGCTATCGGCGGGATGCCGACCAAGAGCGTGCAGACCATTCACCAGTCCACCAATGGTGACATGGCCCGTGCCGGCCACGAGGACATCCTTCCCTCCGGTGTACTGAGCACTTGGCACACCTACTCGGTGGATCGGGAACCCGGCTCCGTGAAGTGGTACATCGATGACCGCCTGGTCTTCTCTCAGTCGAGTACGACGCTGTCATGGTTGGAAAGCGCGTTCAACCAGCCCATGAACATCCGCCTGAACCTCCAGGTCGGTGGCTCTATGCCGGCTTACTACCGGCTTCCGGTCCAGGACGCGCCGGTCGGCGCTAGCGACTACGTGATCGACTACGTGCGGGTTTACCAGCGCTAGCGGTGCGGACGCCGTCCACACCGACGACCGCTCGGGTGACATATGCTCCTGAGGCCCCGACTACACGCCACGAAGTCGGGTCCACGGGGGCATCATGTCGTTGTCGAGATCGACGCCAACGGCCGAGCGCAAAGGCGTATCGGTGATCGGGAGCCGCTGGCAAGTATGGTGCTTGATCGCGGTACTGCTTGCCACGGCCGCCGTCGTTGCCGCATCACAGCGACACCGGTCAGCTTGGCATCTGGTGTGGTCCGACGATTTCAACTCGACGTCTTTGGATACCTCCAAGTGGAGTGTCATGAACGCATCCACCTTCGGTGACGGCAACGGCGAGGTTGCGTGTCTGATGAACCGGACCGAGAACGTTTTCCTGGCTCACGGGATGCTCACATTGAGGGCAGTGCGGGAGCTGGTGCCATTGAAGTGTGGAAGCAAGGACCGGCGCTTTCCCCAGGGCCGCTCGTACAGCTCGGCGATGCTGAGTACCAAGGGCAAGGCATCCTGGCACCAGGGCCGATTTGAGATCCGGGCGAGACTTCCACTCGCCCCAGGCGCCTCGAAGGGTCTGTGGCCGGCGTTCTGGCTGAGGCCGCAGTCCGGTCCGGGGGATGGCGAGCTCGATGTCATGGAAGCCATCGGCACCGCCGACAAGGCTGATCCCGAGGCAGCCTCGGTACACCAAACTCTCTGGTACGACAGCAAGAACACCTATCGGAAGCAGACCAAGGTGGCAGCAGTACCCGGCGACGGTCCAGCTTCTGGGTTCCACACCTACGCAGCCGAGTGGCGCAGCGGAAGCGTCCGTTGGTACGTCGACGGCCAGCTCACCTACCAACGCGACGAGTCCAACACGCCGTGGCTTGACAGCGCACTCGATGGCCAGTTCTTTCTCCGTCTGAACCTCGCAGTGGGCGGTACGTTTCCCGGAGCCCCTGACAGCTCGACATATTTTCCTGCCGACATGGTGGTCGATTGGGTAAAGGTGTCGCAGTGGCGCTGAGACTGCCAAGGTCCTGGCGCGCAGATAGGATTCATTGGCCGAGGACATCAGCAGATCGCCACACAGAACCGGATGGATGGTGCAAGTCACGTTGACCGAGACCCCCCGCTCGGCTGATCCGCTTCCCAGTGAGCAGAGTTGGCCGCTCGTCACCGCGGTCATCCCGACCAAGGACCGACCGCAGCTGCTCGCGAGGTCGCTCCAGTCCGTCATCGACCAGGACTACCCCGGTCCGATCGAGATACTCATTGTGTTCGACGGCACCGAACCGGTCGCTCCCGAGGTTCGGATGTCGGGCGACCGAACGGTACGCCTCATCGTCAACAGCCGGAAGCCAGGCCTGTCAGGCAACCGCAACACCGGTTTTCTGGCGGCACGTGGCGAACTGGTCGGATCGTGCGACGACGATGACGAGTGGCTGCCTGGCAAAGTCCGCGCCCAAGTCTCATTGCTGAGTCAGCATCCGGAGGCCAGCGTCGTCGCTTGCGGGTTCCTGTATCACTACCACGACAGCGACCTTCCCCGAGAGGCTCGAAGTCCCTCCCTGTCCTTCGATGACATGCTCGAGGACCGGCACATCGAGGTCACCTCGTCCACCTACCTGATGCGACGTGCGCAACTGGTCGATGAAATCGGGTTGATCGACGAAGGGCTTCCGGGCAGCTACGCCGAGGACTACGAACTGCTTCTCCGGGCAGCCCGGCTCGGCCCGATCGTATGCGTGATGGAGCCACTGGCACGCGTGTACCTGCATGATTCTTCCTTCTTCGCGAATGCCTGGCAGAACATCAACGACGGCTTGGTGTACCTGCTCGATCGGGTGCCGGAGTTCCAGCAGAATCCGGTCGGATTGGCCCGCATCGAGGGTCAGCTCGCTTTCGCCAACGCCGCTCTGGGCAATCGCGGCAAGGCAGTGCGTTACGCGCTGCGGTCACTGCGCAAGTCCCGTCGCGCACGCCAGAGTTATGCCGCGCTGCTGGTGGCCGCCCGGCTGGTCAGTGCCGACCGGGTGCTGGCCGGCGCCCGCCGGTTCGGTCGCGGGATTTGACGATGTCGCTACGCAGGGGCGAGCCGACGGAACTGCCAGCTTGGCCGCTGTACGCGCTGTTCGCCGGGTTTCCGCTCTGGTGGGTGCTCGGCCTCGGCGCGTTCGCGGTGGTCCTCACCGCCGTTGCGATGCTGATCCTGCTGGTGCAGCGCCGGGTGGTCGAGGTGCCGCCGGCCTTCTGGCTCTGGATCGGTTTCGTCGTCTGGGCCTGCGCCGCGGCGCTGGAGCTGTCCTCGCAGTCGCGGCTGATCGGCTTCAGCGTCCGGATGAGCAACTACATCGGCTCGGGCATCGTCTTTCTCTACGTCTACAACGCCCGCGAGCGGCTGAGCGACCGCAGGGTCCGGCAGGCACTGGTGCTGTTCTTCGCGTTCGTGGTCTTCGGCGGCTACCTCGGCGTGCTGTTCCCGCACGGCAATCTCAGCACGCCGGCCCAGTCGCTGCTGCCGGCCAGCATCGCCGACAACGAGTACGTCGGTGCGCTGGTGCACCCGCACTTCGCCGAGGTGCAGCACCCCTATGGTTCGCCGCGAGTGTTCTACCGCCCCAGCGCACCGTTTCCCTACACCAACAGCTGGGGGTGCAACGTCGCACTGCTGGTGCCGCTGGTGGCCTCGGCGATCGCGGCGGCCCGCAGGCGGCGTAGCCGGCTGGTCATGGCGGTGCTGCTGGCGGCAGCCTGCGTCCCTGCCTTCGCGACCCTGAACCGGGGGATGTTCCTCGCCCTGGGGTTTTTGCTCGCCTACGTCACCATCCGGCTTGCGCTCCGCGGTCAGCTGGCACCGCTGGTGGCGGTGATCGGCGCGACGGTGATCGGCCTTGCGGTCGCCGTCGCGCTCGGCGTGTGGGCCCTCATCCAGGAGCGACTGCATTACAGCCAGACGAACACGGGGCGTCAGGCGATCTATCGCGAGGCGTTCGATGGCGCCATGCAGTCGCCGATCTTCGGCCACGGCGCTCCACAGCCGTCCCAGACGGTCAGCGTGTCTATCGGCACCCAGGGCCAGCTCTGGAACCTGATGTTCAGCTATGGCTTCATCGCGCTCGCATTCTTCTTGGCATGGTTCGCCTGGGCGGCGATCAAGAGCATCCAGGCTCGGGGTGCGGGCTCGCTGTGGGTGCATGCCACCCTGGTGGTCAGCCTGCTCACCTTCGTCTATTACGGCTACGACGGCATCCAGTTGGCCGTGGTGATGGTGGCTGCCGGACTTGCGGTACGTGGCGCTCCGCAGCGCCCGGCGGCTGTCGGTGCTGTCGGTGCAGAGAGCGGGTTGGCGGCGCTACCCCGCTGATCCGGCATGACAACGGCTGGGCGCCGGAGCTTCCGCCCGGCCGGCCGGGCTCCGGCCAGCCGGGCTCGCTCAGCGGCGGCGCCCCCACCGGCGGGCTGGCGTGCTGCTCACCAGCGCGTCTACCACTGCCCCGAACGCCGACACAGTCTGGGCCACATCGCTGGACCCGGCTGTCAGCGCGAACTGATCGGGCGCGCGGACGGCTCGGTCGAGTACGGCGTGCAGCTCGGATTCGGACTGCGCGAGCTCGATGAGCCCTCGGCCGGCGAGCTGGCGGGCGAACGCTACCTGATGGTCGTCGACAACCTCGTTCAGGTGAGCCAAGCGCGGAACGACGATGGGCAGCACACCGCACGCGCGGCTGTCCATGATGCCGCCCGGTCCTCCCTGGGTCACCACCAGCTCGGCCTGCCGCAGATCCTCGAGAAGCTCAGCATGCGGCTTGAGGCTGTACCCCTCGATGCCGGTGAGCGGCCGCGACGAGCCATGTTGGACGATCCATTCCACGGCGGCCGGGTTGGCGCGATTCCACTGATCCAGCCAGTCCATCAGGCGATTGAACTTGTGGTGGTCGGTCCCCACTGTCACCACACCGCGAGCCGGCCGAGTGCCGGTCACATCAAGTGCCCGATAACGGTGGCCTTCGGATACATCTTGAGCTGCTCTTCCCATTGCACGAGGAACAGGTCGGACACCGGGCGGCACAACCGGCCGGTCAGCGTGGCAGTGTCGATGCGGTCATACACCTCGACATACACCGTACGAATATTCAGCAACCTGGCGAGGTAGAAGACCGGCACCGCGACGGCCGCTCCCGTCGACACGACCACGTCAGGACGGAAGCGGCGCAGGGCCTTGGCGGCCACGCCGACATTACGAAGAAGATTGGGGATATTGCGAGTGGTCGGATGAAAGGCCCAAGTGATCGACTCGCCGGCGAGCAGGGAACGGGCATCGGGCTTGTCGAAGGTAATCCAGTGTCGATCATGCTCGGACCACCACGGCCTCAGCGCGTACAGCTGACTCAGGTGACCTCCGGTCGAGCCGGCGAGCAGGACGCGCACCGCCCTCAAGACCTTCTGGTGGTTGCCGACGCGGTGCGGAAGGAACCGGTATCACCCTCGTCGCCGTTACCGGACGCTGATGAATCGCCACCGAGCGGGGCGCCGTCCGGCAACTGCGCTGCGTGCTGGCCGCCACGCTCGTCAGGTGACCAGCCGGTGGGGACGGCCTCGTCCGCTGCCCCGGCGCGGCTGACGGCGCCGGTTTGCTCGGCGAGAGGACGGGACGACTGCACCGGCGTGGCGGAGCGGGTGCGGCGTCGCAGACCGGACGGGTAGGTCAGCAGGATGCTGCCGAGCACGGTGGTCCGCGCCTGGGCCAGCTGCTGAGCCACTCGCTCGACCTCCGCGGAGGTGGTCTGGTTCTTCTGTACGACGACCACGGCCTCGTTGGCGAGGTGCCCCAAGCGCAGCAACGTGCTTGGAAAGTCGATGTTCACACCGTCCAGCACGACCATGTCGGCCGTGCCGAGCACATCGGCGAGGTTGTCCCCGTTGGCGCGAAGGGTAGCGCCCAGGGATACCTCATCTCCCAGGGACAGCACGGAAAGGCCGGGCACGTTCGCCGACGCGGCCAGCTGATCGGAGAGGAGCGACCGGTCGCTCTGCGGTACAGGGCTGACTGCCAGCAGGTCGACGGCGGGCTCGACCGCGGCGCGAGGCCCGGCGAGGACCGTTCGCAACCCCTGGTCGGCGAAGGTGATGGCGAGGTTCATCGCGGCAAGGTTGCTCGCCACGGCCCCGGCCCCGCAGAGCAGGACGACCTGATGACGTGTCGTTTCGGACGCCACGGTCGTCGCCACGGTCCGGTAGGCGTCAGCCTCCGCACTGCGGGGTGCGGCCAGGGCCGTCAGTGTCCTCGAATCACCCGATGTCACCGCCTCGGCAAGCACCGGCGCGCCCAGGCTCCGCTCCGCCACTTCCGAGTCGTGGACGGTGTTGTCTCGCCCGTCGCGGACGACGGCCACGAAAATGCCGAGCAGGAGCCCGAGCAGTAAGCCACCGGCGAGGTAGAGAGACGGCTTCGGTGAATTGGCTGCCGACGGGACGGTGGCCGCGCCGGCGACCTGACCCGGCTTGACCACCGAGGTCTGGTAGGTGTTGATCTGGGCCTGTAGTTGTTGGATCTGGTTCTGGATGGAATTGCGTTGCGAGGTGTATTGGGAGGTGTCCGCCCCGGCGGGCGGTGGCTTGAGCGCTCGGATACCCCTCTCCAAGTCGGCGACCTGCGAGCCGATCAGCGCAACGCGGGCCTTCAACGCCGCTTGCACTGTGGTGGTCCGGTACTCGAGGTAAGCGTTGGAGAAGGCGTTCGCTCCGTCCGCGGCTCCCGTCGGCGTGCTCGAAGTGAAGGTCACGTTCAGCACCCGGCTGTCGAGGGGCGAGGTGACGGTGACGTGCTTGCTCAGCTGGCTGACGGTGCCCTGGAAGCCGAGCGTGCGCTGGGCAATCTGGGCTACCGAGGTGGACGTCGCGATCCGCGCCTCGGTGATGGTGCTCACCGCCGTCGCGTTGGAGGTACTGGTGGTGCTACTGCTGGTACCGAAAATCGGCGAGACGTCGACCACTGCGGTGGCCTGGTACTTGTTCGGCGTGTGCGCCAACAGGGCGCCGGCGAGAACCAGACCGAGGAACACGCACGCCAGCACGGCGGTGAGCCGACGCCTCAGCAGGCTGAGAAATTGCCCGATCGTGGCCACCGGTTGCGCCGGCGGGGAACTGGCGCCCACTGGACGCACGCCCACGGGGTTCTGGCCGGTCACCGATAGTCCAGATTCGACAGCGCAATCACGAAATCTCCCAAGAATGTCCCTCAGAGCGAGAGGTGTGCGTCAAGTTTACGTTACTTTTTGCGCCGCAGCTCTTCGGAACCGCATGATCTCTCGACCCTGTGTGTTGCCATCAACCGACCTGCCTGCGCGCCGTCAACGGACCTGGGCGCCTCGTGACGTGAAGCCCTGGATCAGCGCACGGACACCGAGCATATCCCGGCCCATCCAGGCCAGGGGTAGGTAACAGATGAGTCCCAGTGCGACACCGGCGAGCATGGTCGGCAGCGAGCTGCCGAAGACCACGCGGACCGCCAGCGGCAGCACACCGAAACACCCGAGTGCGAGCAGGCCCGCGATCGTGATGCCGCGCAGCCGGCCGCCGATCCCCATACCCCAGCGAACCTGAGCGAATGCCAGTCCGCTGTCGAGCACGATCGTCACAGCCCACGCCACTGCGGCGCCGGTGATGCCGAAGCGGGGAACGAGTACGAGGTTAGCGGCGACGTTGATCGCCAGGCTCGCGCCCTTGTCGGCCAGCACCCAGCTGCTCTTGCCGCCCATGAGCAGCACCGTGCCGACGTTTCCGGCGGCGAGATTGAGCAACATGGCAACGCAGAGCACCGTGAGGGCGCTCGCGCCGGTGGGGTACGAGGAGCCGAAGATCGCGAGCACGGTGGGAGCGAATACCGCCATGACGAGGTACAGGGGCCAGGAGCTCAGAACCACCCACTGGGAGGCGACGTGATAGATCTGGCTGACCCGCTCGGTGTCCCGCCGTGCCAGCGCAGCGCTCACGTCACCGGCGATGGCCAGCCGCAGCGCTTGCAGTACGAGCGTTCCAGACGTGATGAATCGGCTGGCGGCCGCGTAAACAGCGGCCTGCGCAGCCGACGCCATCGTCGCGACAAGCAGGATATCGAGCCAGTTCAGCAAAATTTCCATGACGCTGGAAAGGCCACGCGCGGCGGTGAAGCGCCAGTACTCCATTGCTATCCCACGCACTGACGTCGAGCGCTCGGGCCACGCCAGGCGACGCCCGTAGGACTGCTTCAGGCACTGCCCGACGATGGCGGCGGCTACCACTAGCGCCAACACCAGCGGGACCATCCACGCGAGCACCAGCACCCACAGCGGGGCACCGAAGGCCACCCCCAGACCTACGAACAGCGGCCGCAGGGCGGGGACGGCGAGTTGCTGGACGAGAACGTAGTTGCGGATGCTGCCGAAGGCCCTCGTGCACTCGACAGCGGCGAGCTCCAGCATCCCGGGCAGGAAGAGCAGTGCGAGCACTCGGAAGCTGCTCAGCGCGGCTGACGAGTCATCGTGCCCGACGCGGGCCGCCAGGACGGGTGCGGCGAACCACAGGCCGATGGTGCCCAGCACGGCCAGCACGGCTACCGGCACGAAGGCGACGGCGAGCAGCGCCGGGACGTCGCAATGCCGCCCCAGGACTCCGAACCGGGGGACGAAGCGCACCAGACCGGCGCCGACACCGAAGGACAGGAAGGTCTGCAGCACGATGAAAACGGCGGTGGCGCTGAAGAACTGGCCGGCCGAGGCCGTCGACAGGCCGCGGGTTACCACCAGCGTCAGAACGAAACCCAGGATGGAGCCGGCGCCGCTGCCCAGCGCTGCGAAGGACCCACCCCGGGCTACCGCGCCGAGGGGGTTGCCCGGCGGCCGGGCCGCGGCGGCGGTGACGCTCATCCGGGCTGGGCGCCGAGATCTAGTGCGAGCAACTGCCGGTAGGCCCGGATGAGCGAGCGCACCGCGAAGACCCCGGTGCAGAGGCCGAGAAAGCCGTAGCACCAGAGGAAGACCGCGTGCGCGCCGAGAACCAGCAGGGCCAGGCACAGGGTGCCGTGGTCCAGCGGCAGTAGGACCCATGCCACCAGCGCCGAGGAGGACCCCTTTCGCTCGCGTGCCGACTGCCGCGCCGTGCCGGTCGCGGTCAGCTTGTCGCGCAGCATCATGCCGAAGAACTGAGTCACGTTCGCGATGAGGAAGACCACCGGAATGGCTACCGGCCATAACGAATCCAGGTCGAAGTAGCGCAACAGGGAGATCGCCACCGCGCTGTGCAACGACGTGATCTTGGCGATGTCGGCCACATGGTCGAGCCACTCGCCGGCCTTGCTGCCACCGCCGCGGACCCTGGCGAGCTGACCGTCGGCGGAGTCGAGCGCGTAGCCGAGCAGCAACAACAGCGAGATCGCGATTCCAGCGGCGATGGAGGGGCGGATCAGGATCAGCAGCGCAATGCCCAAGAAGGAACATGCGGAACTCAGCAGGGTCACCGCGGTGGGGGTGAGTCCCACCGCGTAACTGAGGGCGGCGAGTAAACCGCCGGCCTTGCGGTTGACGAAGCGCAGGTACGCGGGCACGGAGGCATTGGACTTCTGCGCGCCGGCCAGCCGTGAGCGGGCGACGCTGAATCGAGCGCCGGCGGAGTCCAGCTGCATGGCACTTGTCGGCGGGGTGCCACTCATCGCGTGCCTTCGCTCGTGGAACTGGACGCGTCCGGAGACAGCGCGGGGGAAGGTAGCGACGCGGTTCGGAGCTCGGCCTCCCACGCGCTGCGAACCATGTCGCGAAGATCGTGGCGCGCACGCCAGCCCAGCGTGGCCGAGATCAGATCCGTGTTCGCCACAACGCTCACGGGATCACCGGGGCGCCGGTCGCCCACGATCGGATCGAGGGGGTGCCCCGAGACCTGGGCGACCATGTCGATGACCTCCCGCACGGAGTAGCCGCGTCCGCATCCGACGTTGAGCACGTGCGAAGCGCCCGGTTGCGCCAGGGCGCCGATCGCGGCCACGTGGGCATCCGCCAGATCGGACACGTGGATGTAGTCGCGGACGCAGGTTCCGTCCGGGGTGGGATGGTCGTCGCCGAAGATCACCGGCCGTGCTTGTCGGCGAATGGCGTCGAGCACCAGGGGAACCAGGTTCGTCCTGCCGTGGTCGGCCAATTCGGGCGCGCCGGCGCCCACGACGTTGAAGTAACGAAGGGCGGCATAGCGCAGGCCTGTGGCGCGGGCCTGGTCCTGTATCAGCCACTCGCCGATCAGCTTGGTTTCGCCGTATGGACTGATGGGCGCGGTCTCGTCACTCTCGCGCACGTCGTCGCCCTCGATCCTGCCGTAGACCGCCGCGCTGGAGGAGAACACGAGTTTGGCGACTCCCGCCTCGTGCATCGCGGCGAGCAGTTGCACCAGGTTGACCACATTGCGCCGGTAGTAGCTGAGCGGCTGCCGCATCGACTGCTCGACCTGCTTGTCGGCCGCGAGCTGGATCACACCGGCGACCTGATAGCGACGCAGGGTGTCAACGACCAGCTCGGTGTCGGCGATGTCGCCTTTGACCAGGGGAACGTCGACTCGCAGGGGATCTCCGGTGCTGAGATCGTCGAGCACCACCGGCTGCGCTCCGGCCGCTTGCAAGCTGCGTACCACGTGGGCTCCGATGTAGCCTGCGCCACCGGCCACCAACCAGGTTGTCACACGGTCGACCTTCCACTGTGGTCCGTACGCGGCGTGCGCGGTGATCTCGCGACATGACACCGTCGCTTGGATCAGCTAATCTTAACAGCGCCTGCACGCGTTGCGGATATGAGTCGCAGGACTTACGGGGGAGCAATGAACACGGTTCGATCCGGTCGGGTAGGGTACGCACCAGGCGTATACGACATGTTCCACATCGGCCACCTGAACATCCTGCGCAATTCACGGTTGTCCTGCGACTACCTGATCGCCGGCGTGGTCTCGGACGAGATGAGCCTGCGCGCGAAGGGCAAAGCCCCCGTGGTTCCACTTGCCGAGCGCCTCGAGATCGTGAGCAGCATCCGCTTCGTCGACGAAGCGGTGGAAGAGGACGTCGGCAGCAAGCTCGACATGTGGCAGCGGCTGCGCTTCGACGTCATCCTCAAGGGTGACGACTGGCGGGGCACCGAGAAGGGCGATCGGCTCGAGCGGGACTTTGCGCCGCTGGGTGTCGAGGTGTGCTATCTGCCCTACACCGTGCACACGTCCAGCACTCTGCTGCGCCAGGCGTTGAACCTCCAGATCGCAGCCCGCGGCGCGGCGATCTAGAGGTTCAGGGAGACTTCGAGCTACTGGACCCGCAGGCGGCGCAGGCTGAGGCTGCCGTCGCTCGAGCTCCGGCCGATGTGCAGGTAGCTGCCGCGGAAGCGGGAATCCGTCGCGACAACGCTTGAGGTGCCGTTTGCGTCGAGCCGGGACCACACCAGCGTTGAGGGGCTGACCTCCAGCCGCATCGTCATCCACTCACCGGTTTTGATCGCTGTCTTGGCGATTCCGCTCAGCTGAAGCCCCTCCTTGACCCCTGCTTTGTGCGAGAAGATCGTGAGGGCGCCGTTGGCCCGGTAGATGGCGTGATAGCCATTGCTCACACCCAACCGGTGCTCGTAGTAGGCGTCGTCGACATGGCCCACGGCAAGCGTGAAGGTCTGCGTCAGGTCGGTCGGCAGCTCGTTCCACCGCACGTCGAAAGACAACTGGTAGCGTTCCGGGTCCGCAAGCGGAGCCAGCTGGCCAAGGGTGATGAACTGCTGGGCGCCGTTCCGGTCCAGCGTCAACTCGTCCTGACCCGTCCAGGAGGGGCCGTTCTCGGACCGGTCGGGGTGCCGCGTCAGCTCGCCGGGGGTGATCGCCTTCGAGGCCCAGTTATCCGCGGTCGCCGGGGCTGAGCGTCCACTGACGTACTGCAGGCTCGATGTGACGATGCCTTCCACGCCCAGCTGGCGGTAGCGCTCGGCTTCACTGCGCCGGTGTACGGGATAGACCCAGGTCGCAACGCCCGTTTCCACCCCCGTCTTGATGGCGGCGTCCGGAATCTCGGCACCGTGCTGAGCGACGGACGTGGTGGGCAGCCCGAGGTAGTCGGTCGCCTTGTCGAGATTGCGTGCCGCGGAGCGGATGGTGGCGGCGCTGGTGTCATCGCTTCCGAGGTAGACGAACACCGGGTACCCGGCTGCCTTCGCTTGGGCTATTCGGGAGCTGCGGTGGAACAGCTTGACGATCACGTTGTGCTGCAGCCCGTACTTCTCTATCAAGCTGATCATCAGCGGATAGTCGATGTCGGCCTTCGCCTCCACGCACAGCACGGTCTTGTCTCCGAATGCCTTCAGCACCTGCTCGAACGAGGGAATCGTCGTCAGTGGAGGGGTCGTCCACTTCGGGCCGAGTTGCGGCTGCACGACTCCGATGTGCTGCAACTCCTTCCACGTGCGGGCCTTGATCGGTCCCGTTGCGGCGGTGGTGCGGTCCAAGGTCAGGTCGTGCATACAGACCAGCACGTTGTCCGCGCTGGAGCTGGTGCTGACCTCCATGGCCGGTGCCCCCCACCCGACAGCTGCCTGGTACGAGGGCATCGTGTGCTCCGGGTAGACGTCACCGGCGCCACGATGCGCGATGTAGTACGGGCTGTGGCGCGTGTGTACCCAGGCTTCGACATTGCCCTGGGCAGCATTCGTCGACGAACCGCCCCGGGACGGTGCGGCAACGCCAGAACGGCAGGCAGCCGCCGCCGCGACGATCCCCGCCCCCACCGTGGCGAGAAAGGTCCGGCGACTCCAGGCGGAGTGCGTCGGCAGATTCATAAGCTCACTCCGTACAGATCGGCGCCGTGGCAGCCGACCTGAGCGGCTGTGTCAGCGGAAACTGGCTGCTCACCGAGACTCTGGCGGCATTTCGGCTTCCCAGGTTGACACCTGGAGCGTAACTCAACAACGCACGTTCGACAGGGGTATTGCCTCGGTCACGATCGCGTCCGCCGCACCGGCGACTGCCGGGCACCTCGGCGCTGTCTGTCTCGTGCAGCGGGCCGCAACCCGTCACGACAGCAGGGTCCGGCGTCGCCGTAGGCTGGTTGCATGACGCTGGCCGGCCTGATCTCGGAAGCGGCCACACCCCCCGCCGGCGATCCGGCCCTGACGAGGATGCTGAGTGCGGTGGGGTCCTCGACCCTGGCGATCTCCGGTCCGTCCGCGCTGCGGCCGCTCGCCGTGGCCACCCTCGCGGGGCCCGCCGGACGTACCGTGCTCGCCGTGACCAGCACCGCCCGCGAGGCCGATGACCTGCTGGAATCGTTGCAATGCCTGCTGCCCGGCGACTCCGTCGCGCTCTACCCGGGCTGGGAGACGCTGCCGCACGAACGGCTGTCACCGCGCGCGGACACCATCGGCCGCCGGCTGGCCGTACTCCGCCGGCTTCGGCACCCGGACGCCGGGGACTCCAGCACCGGGCCGCTGAAGGTCGTGGTCGCTCCCGTCCGCTCGGTCCTGCAGCCGCAGGTGCCCGGCCTCGGTGACCTGGAGCCGGTGCGTATCGCCATCGGGGACTCCGGCCGTGAGCTGGACGACATCGTGTCGGCGCTCGCCACGGCCGGATACGCACGCGTCGAGCTGGTCGAGAAGCGCGGCGACTTCGCCGTTCGCGGCGGCATTCTCGACGTCTTCCCGCCCACCGAGGAGCACCCGCTGCGCGTGGAGTTCTGGGGTGACGAGGTCGAAGAGATCCGGTACTTCAAGGTCGCTGACCAGCGCTCGCTGGAGATCGCGACCGCCGGTGTCTGGGCGCCGCCGTGCCGTGAGATGGCCCTCACCGAGTCGGTCCGCGCCCGGGCGGCGGCGCTGCTGGTCGAACACCCGGAGCTGGGGGAGTTGCTGGAACCGATCAGCCAGGGGGTTCAGGTCGAGGGCATGGAGTCTCTCGCGCCCGTGCTGGTCGACGAGTTGCGGCTGGTGCTGGACGAGTTTCCGGCAGGCACGCACATCCTGATCTGCGATCCCGAGAAGGTGCGGGCGCGCGCCGCCGATCTGGTGGCCACCTCCCAGGAGTTCCTGGCCGCTTCCTGGGCGGCCGCGGCCGGTGGCGGCAAGGCCCCGGTAGACCTGGGTTCGGCTTCGCTGCGCTCGCTGGACGAGGTCCGCGACGGGGCCGTCGACCTCGGCCTGCCGTGGTGGTCGCTGTCGCCGTTCAGTACCGACAACGATCTGCTGAACCCCGGTTCCGACGCGGTCGCGGCGGTCACCTCGTCGTTCGAGGCCGCCCCCTCCTACCGTGGCGATACCGACACGGTGCTGGGCGACATCGGTGGCTGGGCCGCGCAGGGCTGGCGGATCGCGCTGGTCTTCGATGGCCATGGAACCGCCGAGCGGGCGCTGGAGCGCCTGCGCGGGGCCGACATCCCGGCACGCATGGTGGCAGCGATCGAGTCGCTGGACGCCGGAGTCGTCAGTGTGGCCAAGGGCCACCTCGCGTCCGGGCTGGTGTCGGCGGAGTTGAGGCTGGCCGTCCTGACCGAATCCGACCTGACCGGGCAGCGGGGCGTCACCGCTCTGGACAAGTCCCGGATGCCGTCGCGCCGGCGCAACGCCATCGACCCGATCCAGCTCAAGTCCGGCGATTACGTGGTGCACGAGCAGCACGGTGTCGGCCGCTACGTCGAGATGGTTCGGCGCACCATCAACGGCGGCGAGCGCGAGTACCTGATCATCGAGTACGCCGCCGCGAAGAAGGGCCAACCCGGCGATCGGCTGTTCGTACCGACGGATTCCCTCGACCAGGTCACCAAGTACGTGGGTGGCGAGGCTCCGTCCATGTCACGCCTGGGTGGTGCCGACTGGGCGAAGACGAAGGGCCGCGCCCGCAAGGCGGTCAAGGAGATCGCGGCCGAACTCATCCGGCTGTACTCGGCTCGGATGGCGACCAAGGGCCACGCCTTCGGCCCTGACACACCATGGCAACGCGAGCTGGAAGACGCGTTTCCCTATGTGGAGACGCCGGATCAGATGGCCGCCATCGACGAGGTCAAGGCCGACATGCAGAAGTCCCTGCCGATGGACCGGGTGATCTGCGGCGATGTCGGCTACGGCAAGACCGAGGTGGCCGTGCGCGCGGCGTTCAAGGCGGTGCAGGACGGCAAGCAGGTCGCGGTGCTGGTTCCGACCACGCTGCTGGCGCATCAGCACATCCAGACCTTCGCCGGCCGGATGAGTCAATTTCCCGTCACCATCAAGGAACTGTCCCGGTTCACCCACGCCGCCGAGGTCGACCAGATCCTGGCCGGAGTCGCCGACGGCAGCGTGGACATCGTCATCGGTACCCACCGGCTGCTGCAGCAGACCGTCCGGTTCAAGGACCTCGGCCTGGTGATCGTCGACGAGGAACAGCGGTTCGGGGTGGAGCACAAGGAGTACCTGAAGTCGATGCGCACCGCGGTCGACGTCCTCACCATGTCGGCCACCCCGATCCCACGGACGCTGGAGATGTCGCTGACCGGCATCCGCGAGATGACGACGATCCTCACCCCGCCCGAGGAGCGGCACCCGATCCTCACCTTCGTCGGTGCCTACGACCCGCGCCAGATCTCGGCCGCCATCCGCCGGGAACTGTTGCGTGACGGCCAGGTCTTCTTCATCCACAACCGGGTGGAGTCGATCAACCGGGTGGCGGCCAACCTCGCCGAACTGGTACCCGAGGCACGCATCGCCGTGGCACACGGGCAGATGGGCCAGGACGCGCTCGAGAAGATCATGGTGGGCTTCTGGGAGAACGACTTCGACGTGCTGGTCTCGACCACCATCGTGGAGTCCGGACTCGACATCCCCAACGCCAACACCCTGATCGTGGACCGGGCGGACACCTTCGGGCTGTCCCAGCTGCACCAGATGCGCGGCCGGGTGGGACGGGCGCGCGAGCGTGGCTACGCCTACTTCCTGTACCCGCCGGAGAAGCCGCTCACCGAACTGGCGCACGACCGCCTTGCCACCATCGCCCAGCACACCGAACTCGGCGCCGGCATGGCGGTGGCGCTGAAGGATCTCGAGATCCGCGGTGCCGGAAACCTGCTCGGCGGCGAGCAGTCCGGTCACATCGCCGGGGTCGGGTTCGACCTCTACATCCGGCTCGTCGGCGAGGCGGTCTCGGAGTTTCGCGGTGAGCAACAGGAGCAGTTCAGCGAGGTCAAGGTCGACCTGCCGATCAACGCCAACCTGCCGCAGGACTACCTGCCGGGGGAGCGGTTGCGGCTCGAGGCCTACCGGTCGCTGGCGGCGGCTACCACCAACGAGGCCGTGGACGCGGTCCGGCTGGAGCTGTTGGACCGCTTCGGGCCGCTGCCGCTCGAGGTCGACAACCTGCTCGCCGTCGCGCGGTTCAAGGTCGTCTGCCGCAGGTACGGCATCACCGAGGTGTCGCTGCAGGGGCAGTCGGTGCGGTTCTCGCCGGTGCTGCTGCCCGAGTCGGCCCAGATCCGGCTACAGCGAATGTATGACAAGACCGTCTACAAGACTGCCGTGTCGACCATGGCGGCGGCTCGCCCCAAGGGCATCACGAAGGCCGATGGCAGCTTCGCCGAGACCAAGTTCGGAGGCGAGCCGGTACGCGACCAGGCGCTGCTGACCTGGTGCCTCGACCTGCTCGACACCATTCTGGGTCCGGTTCTGCAGGCTGTGCTGTCCAACTGAGGTGCTGTCCAACTAAGTGCTATCCCGACTGAGGCGCTGTGCGACTGAGGGGTGCGGATGCCGATCGAGCTGCCCGAGCTGCTGCTGCTCGACGCCGGCGCCTGGCGCGACTGGCTGGCGGAGTTCCACACCAGCTCGCCAGGGGTCTGGCTGGTGCTGCACAAGAAAGGCGGATCGGTCACCGAGCTGACCTATGAGCAGGCGCTCAACGAGGCACTGTGCGTGGGATGGATCGACGGCCAGCTCGGCAGGCGGGACGAAGGCAGCTACCGCCAGCGGTTCACCCCGCGCACGTCGAAGAGCCCGTGGTCGCTGAAGAATGTCGAGCGGGTGCGGGTGCTGACCGAAGCGGGACGGGTGCTGCCCACCGGTCAGGCGGCCGTCGACGCGGCGAAGGCGGACGGACGGTGGCAGGCCGCCTACCGGGGCCAGGCGACGGCGGAGGCGCCCGACGACCTGCTGGAGGCGATTGCGGCGAATCCGTCGGCCCGGCAGGTGTATCAGAGCCTGTCGGCGGCGAACCGGTACGCGCTGACGTACCGGGTGAACGAGGTCAAGCGCCCGGAGACGCGAGCGCGACGGATCGCCACCTTTGTCGAGATGCTGGCTCGCGGCGAGACGCCACATCCCCAGCGCGCCCGCCCGTCCGCCGATGAATAGCGCAAGGCGATCCGCCAACGAGTCTGAGGTGCGCTCACGGGCCATCCCTCGACAGCACTGCGCCCGCTCATGCCGAGGGCAGTCACCGTTGAGGGCGGAGGTGTTTGGGAAGGGTGGCCACCACGAGGTCGTAGCTGTCCTCGATGAGCTCGTACACCTCGTCGTCGGCGAGGCCGTCGAGCAGCACCCGCACCCACAGGCGTTTGTTCAGGTACGGGGCGATGCCGGCATGAACGGGCAGCCGTTGCTTGAGCTCGGCGACCGCCTCGGCCGTGTTCTTCACCGAGATGGCCGGCCGGTCGGCGAGCGCGCCCGGGAAGCAGAAGATCTTCGGGCCGACCTTGGCGAGCTGCCGGTCCTCGTGAAAGGGATTGTCAGCCCAGGCGCCCGGCAGGCTGAGCGCGTAGGCCAGAGCGCCGTCGCCGTCCACCGGTGAGTTCTAGCACGCCGACCCGGACAGCCCTGAGCTGGGTTGACGACGGCGAACATGCGAAACTGGAGCAGGCCGCGTGTCGGCTGCCCCGTCGAAAATTGGAAGTCGGAGATCGTCGAGTGAAGATCCGCCTGGTGGCAGTGCTGCCCGTCCTCTCGCTGGCCTGTGTCGGTCTGACTGGCTGTGACTCCAAAGCGGGGACCGCCGCGGTGGTGAGTGGCCACAAGATCTCAGAGACCCAGCTGTCCAGCTACCTTCGCCCGGACGCGCCTCCGGTCCGGAGCAGTGACGGTTCCAGCAGCATCGCGGCGAAGACCTTCGCGCTGCAATACCTCGTCCAGAACGAGGTTTTCTCCGCACTGCTCGCGGCGAACGGCTCTCCGGTTACCGAGTCCAACCTCGCCACGGCCAGGACCACCGTGTTGCAGGGCCGCGACGAGCAGGTTCTCACCGACCAGATCACCAAGGCAGGCTTCACGTCGAAGTTCGAACCCGTGCTGCTGCGCAACCACGAGCTGCTCACCATCCTGCAGGCGAAGTTGACCTCCAACCAGCAGGCGACCGCCGCCCTCGCAAAGCTGAAACAGGGCGTTTCGATCAGCCCCCGGTACGGCAGCTGGAACCAGCAGAGCCTCTCACTGGTCGGCGTCGGCAAGAAACAATTGCCGTCCGTGCTGAGTTTCGAGGGCACCCTGCCCGGCGACGTGAAGCTGCCCACCCAGCAGTGAGCCGGCCTGGCCCCGCCGAGGACTCCACCCCCGGCGCCCAATTGCTGCGCGCCGTCCAGATCATGGACCGGCTGCGCTCGCCCGGTGGCTGCCCGTGGGACGCGGACCAGACTCACCAGTCGCTCGCGCCGTACCTGCTGGAAGAGGCCTACGAGACGCTGGACGCCATCGAGTCCGACGACCTCACCTCGTTGCGCGAGGAGCTCGGAGACCTGCTGCTGCAGGTGCTATTCCATGCCCGACTGGCTGAGGAGGCACCGGAAGCCGAGCGCTTCACCATCGATGACGTAGCCGGCGATCTGGTCGCCAAGTTGGTCCGCCGGCATCCGCACGTGTTCGCCGACCCAGCTGACCCAGCTGATGGTGGACTGTCCGCAGCCCAAGTCGCGCAGAGCTGGGATGAGATCAAGAAGGTCGAGAAGCAGCGGGAGTCGGTGACCGACGGGGTGCCGCTCGGTCAGCCCGCGCTGGCGCTGGCTGCCAAGCTGGTCGGACGCTCCGGCAAGGCCGGTCTCGCCGTGCCGGTGCCTGCCGGCGACGGCTTCGGCGAGCAGTTGCTTTCGCTGGTGGACGCCGCGGTGCGGGCGGGAGTGGACCCGGAGCACGCCCTACGGGAGACGGCGCGGGCCTACCGCGAGGCGATCCTCGACGAGGAGCGACGAGTCCGGCCCGGTTCCTGAGCCGCTTGTGGTGGTGGCCGTACGGTCAGTGCGCGTTAAGATCACGTCGTGGGTTTTGAAGTAAGCCCCGATCTTCTGTGCGCTGCCAGGTGAGGACACGCTGCGGCGATCTCGCGACCTACCGAAGGACCGCAGTGGAATCAGACGAAATGGTAATGATGGCGACCGAGTTCGCCGACCTGGCAGCCGCCATCCAGGGCGATGGTGACAACGGTGCGGCGCTGCAGCGGCTGGTGGAACTCGCGGTCAAGCACATTCCCGGCTGCATCTCCGCCAGCATCACGTCCATCCGGCACGGCAAGGGCGTCAGTATCGCGACGTCGGACGCCGTAGCCACGAGCATCGATGCCTTGCAGCACCAACTGGGTCAAGGCCCGTGCGTGGAGTCGGCGACCCACGCCGCCAACTGCCTGTTGTTCGACGTGGAGCACGAGTCGCGCTGGCCGCTCTTCGTGGCAGCCGCGTCGCGGGACACGCCGGTGCGGTGCGTGCTGGCCATCCGACTGGCCGGATCGGAGCAGTCAGCGCTCAACCTGTACGCCACCGAGCCGGCTGCCTTCGACGACGACGCCATCGCCGCGGCCACGGTGTTCGCCGCGCATGCCACCGGACTGGTGGCGCTCAGCCAGTCCGAGGACCAGCGCCAGCACCTGGCCACGGCGCTGCAAAGCAGCCGTCAGATCGGTACCGCGATGGGCATTCTGATGGCGCACCACAAGGTCACCGAGGAGCAGGCCTTCACCATGCTCCGGACGGCCAGCCAGCACCTGCACCGCAAGCTGCGCGACGTGGCCGCCGTGGTCGCCGAAACCGGCGCTCTGCCGGACCTGCCACCACTCGACAGGGACGTCACCGTTACCGGGGTCGGCAGCGGGACGGCCTGAGGCGCTTGCCCCGGGCCCCTTACCTGCTGGGTATCTTCGGTGTCTTTCTGCGCGTCCCCGCCCGGTTTCTGCGCGTCCCCGCCCCGGCGAGTACCTGCGGCTTCCCCGCCCATGCCAGATAGGCTGACCATCGGTCCTGCAACGTCGCGCGGGCTGAGCGAACCAGTGTGCAAGAACGTCGAGAGGACCAGTTGTGGCCAGCATCGAGGCCGTAGGCGCCCGTGAAATCCTGGATTCCCGGGGAAACCCCACCGTCGAAGTGGAGGTGGCCCTTGACGACGGGACCCTTGCCCGGGCGGCGGTTCCCTCCGGAGCGTCCACCGGCGCCTTCGAGGCTGTGGAGTTGCGCGACGGCGACGCCCGCTACGGCGGCAAGGGTGTCCGCAAGGCGGTGTCGGCGGTCCTGGACGACATCGGCCCGGAACTGCTCGGCTTCGAGGCCAGTGAGCAGCGGCTGGTCGATGCCGCGCTGATCGACCTCGACGGCACGCCCGACAAGTCGAAGTTCGGCGCGAACGCCATCCTGGGCGTCTCGCTCGCCGTCGCCCGCGCGGCTGCGGCCTCGTCCGGCTTGCCGCTGTTCCGCTACGTCGGCGGCCCGAACGCGTACCTGCTGCCGGTGCCGATGCTCAACATCCTCAACGGCGGCGCGCACGCTGACTCCAACGTCGACGTGCAGGAGTTCATGATCGCCCCCATCGGTGCCCCGACCTTCGCCGAGGGCCTGCGCCAGGGCACCGAGGTGTACCACGCTCTGAAGTCGGTGCTGAAGTCCAAGGGGCTGTCCACCGGCCTGGGCGACGAGGGCGGCTTCGCGCCCAGCCTGGAGTCCAACCGGACGGCGCTCGACGTCATCACCGAGGCGGTCGAGAAGGCCGGCCTGCGCGTCGGCACCGACATCGCCTTCGCGATGGATGTCGCCGCCACCGAGTTCTACTCCGACGGCCACTACCAGTTCGAGGGCGCCCCCAAGACCTCGGAGCAGATGGTCGCCTACTACAAGGACCTGGTCAGCAGCTACCCGATCGTGTCGCTCGAGGACCCGATGTCGGAAGAGGACTGGGACGGCTGGATCTCGCTGACCACCGAGCTGGACGAGGCGCTGCAGATCGTCGGCGACGACCTGTTCGTGACGAACCCGGAGCGGCTCTCCCGCGGCATCGCCACCGGAGCGGCGAACGCCCTGCTGGTGAAGGTGAACCAGATCGGCACGCTGACCGAGACCCTCGACGCCGTGGATCTGGCGCACCGCTCCGGATACCGCTGTATGATGAGCCACCGTTCGGGCGAAACCGAGGACACCACCATCGCCGACCTCGCGGTGGCGACCAACTGCGGTCAGATCAAGACCGGGGCCCCGGCGCGCTCGGAGCGGGTCGCCAAGTACAACCAGCTGCTACGCATCGAGGAAGAGTTGGACGACGCGGCCCGGTACGCCGGCGCCGCTGCCTTCCCCCGCTACAATCCGGCAGGCAGCTAGCCAATGGCAGATCGACGCGGCGATGCCGGACCGGCCGGCCGAGCACGGTCGACGCGACCGGACAGGTCGCCGTCGCGGCGTCCGTGGCTGACCGGACGGAACATGATGATCGCCGCCATGGCGCTCTTCCTGTTGGTCATCCTGGCATCGCCGCTTCAGACCTACCTCGGCCGGCGGGCGTCGGTGGCGAACTCCGAGCGCCAGCAACAGCAACTCAACGCCCAGGTGGCGCAGTTGCAGCACCAAACGGCGCAGTGGCAGGACCCAGCCTTCGTCGAACGGCAGGCACGGGTTCGGCTGCAGTACATCCGCCCGGGCGACACCCTGTACACCGTGCTGAACGCCGATGGCACGCCGCGCACCAGTGCGTCGACGTCCAGCAGTACGAAGGTGGCCCGAGCGGGGCACCAGCCGAACTGGAATGCCACCCTGTGGACCAGCGTCGAAGAGGCCGACAACGCCAAGTGAGTTCTGATGCCGCCATCGATCAGCGTGATCTCGACATCGTTGCCGAGCAGTTGCGGCGCGCCCCCAGGGCGATCCGCTCGGTCGCGCACCGCTGCCCCTGCGGCAATCCTGACGTGGTCGAGACGGCATCGCGGCTACCGGACGGCTCGCCCTTTCCGACGCTGTTCTACCTGACCTGCCCCAAGGCATCGTCGGCGATCGGCACTCTGGAGGCATCCGGTCTGATGACCGAGATGACCCAGCGGCTCCGGTCCGAACCGGAACTCACCGGCTCCTACCGGGCGGCTCACGAGGCCTACCTGGCGCGGCGCGGCAGCCATGGCCCGGTGCCCGAGATCGAGGGCATCTCGGCCGGGGGCATGCCGGACCGGGTGAAGTGCCTGCACGTCCTGGTCGCGCACTCGCTGGCGGCGGGGCGGGGCGTCAACCCGCTCGGCGACGAGGCGCTCGCGCTGCTGCCACAGTGGTGGGCCGACGGTCCGTGCGTGGTTGCCGACACGGTGGCGGAGGAGTTCCGATGAGCAGTACGACCACAGGCCGGGTGGCCGGGATCGACTGTGGGACCAACTCCATCCGGTTGCTCGTCGCCGACCCGGGGCAGTCCGGCCTGGTGGACGTGCACCGCGAGATGCGGGTCGTCCGGCTGGGTCAAGGAGTCGACCGCACCGGCCGACTCGCGCCCGAAGCACTCGAACGGACCAGGCTGGCGCTGGTGGACTACGCCGACCGGATCCGCGAACTGGGCGCCGGGGCCGTCCGGATGGTGGCAACGTCGGCGTCGCGCGATGCCGAGAACGCCGAGGACTTCCGCGCCATGGTTCGGGCAACCCTCGGAGCCGAGGCCGAGGTCATCTCCGGTGTCGAAGAGGCCGCGCTGTCGTTCAGCGGAGCGGTCGCCGGGCTTCCTGGCGTGGCGGACCCGCTGCTGGTGGCCGACATCGGGGGCGGCTCCACCGAGCTGGTGCTCGGCTCTTCGGGTACGGGCTCACCACGCTCGGCGCAGGTTGGGCACGTCCAGGCCGGTCCCCGCGTGATCGCCTCGCACAGCATGGACGTCGGATGCGTGCGGATGACCGAGCGCCACCTGCGGACCGATCCGCCGACGCCGGACCAGATCCAGGCCACCATCGCGGACCTGCGGGCGGCACTGACCGAGGCCACGGCCGAGGTTCCGGTGCGCGAGACCGCCGCCTTCGTCGGGGTTGCCGGGACGGTGACGACCATTGCGGCCCTGGCGCTGAAGCTTCCCGGCTACGACCCGGCCGCCATCCATGGCGCGGTTGTCAGCTACGAGCGGGTAGCCGAGGTCACCGAGATGTTGCTGCGGACGCGGCATGCCGAGCGCGCCGCCCTGCCGGTGATGCATCCCGGCCGGGTGGATGTGATCGGCGGCGGTGCGCTGGTGCTGCGGACCGTCATGGAATTCATCGGCGCGGACGAGGTGATCGCGAGTGAGCACGACATCCTCGACGGCATCGCGATGAGCCTGTTGCCCTAACCGTTACGCGCTGGTCGCTAGGCGGTTTCGAGGTCCGAATCGGTGCGTCGCGCCACCTCGGGGCTGACGCCGGGGTGCTTGGGTCGGGGCGATGGTGTTCCGATGATCGCCCGCCACAGGGTGTCCGCGCCCTTGGTGGTGAGCAGCTGCGCGACGCCTGCTCCGACGCCGGTCAGGCCGGCCCAGACGATGGCGTCCTTCCAGTCGGTGTCGACCTCTTTCGGGTTCACCGGCGGATTGTTCGGCCGCGCGGTCGCCCACGCCTTGCGGGTGGCCTTGGTGACGATCCGCCCGATCGGGATGGCCACGACGGTGGCGACCAGTTTGAAGCTGATTCGTCCTACTGCGCCCGCCATCGTCGATCCCTCTCAGTCCAGCCCGCGATCTTTCGGCCAGTCTAGCGGTGGGGCACGGGCGCCCCGGTGGGCCAGCCGCGGGCACTAGGTGGCGGCGATCGATCACCCCTAAAGCCACAGCCAACTCTGTAACGTGGAAACAGACCCGAGGAGGCTGGCACATGAATAGCGGACCGAAGCGGATCGTCATCGTCGGCGGTGGATATGTCGGCATGTACACGGCCTTGCGGGCGCAGAAGAAACTGTCCCGGGGCAGCGCCGAAATCATCGTGATAGACCCCCAGCCCAACATGACCTACCAGCCCTTCCTACCCGAGGCGGCGGCCGGCAGCGTCGAGCCCCGGCACGTCGTGGTGCCGCTGCGCCGGGTGCTGAAAAAGTGCCGGGTGCTCACCGGCGCGGTCACCGAGATCGACCACGAGCGGCGCTCGGTGCAGGTGCGGCCGGGCGCCGGTGAGTCCTACGACGTGAGCTATGACCTGCTCGTGGTCGCTCCCGGATCGATCGCCAGAACGCTGCCCATCCCAGGTTTGGCCGAGCAGGGCATCGGCTTCAAGACCATCGGCGAGGCCATCTTCATGCGCAACCACGTGCTCGGACGGCTGGACTTCGCCGCGTCCGTGGAGGATCCGGTGGCGCGCAAGCGGGCGCTCAGTTTTGTCTTCGTCGGCGGCGGTTATGCCGGCGTCGAGGCGCTCGCCGAGCTCGAGGACATGGCCCGGTACGCCTGCCGCTACTACGCGACCATCGACCCGGGCGAGATGCGCTGGGTGCTGGTCGAGGCGGCGAACCGGATCATGCCCGAGGTGTCGGTCGGCCTGTCTTCCTACACCGCGGACCGGTTGCGCGAGCGCAACATCGACGTCCGGCTGGACACTCGCCTGAACTCCGCCGTGGACGGTCACATCGTGCTGTCCGACGGCGAGGCATTCCAGTCCGACACCCTGGTGTGGACGGCCGGCGTGCGCTCGCACCCACTGGCCGCGAAGTCCAAGCTGCCGGTGGACGAGCGGGGCCGGCTCACCTGCAACGCCAACCTGACCGTGAAGGGCCTGACCGGTGTGTTCTCCGCCGGTGACACGGCGGCGGTGCCCGACCTGTCGAAGAAGGACCCGAACGCCCTCTGCGGCCCGTCCGCGCAGCACGCCGTCCGCCAGGCCCGGGTGCTCGGTGAGAACCTGGTCCGCACCGTCAACGGCCAGGCGCTCGAGGACTACAAGCACGGCTACGCGGGTTCGGTCGCCTCGCTCGGCCTGTACCGGGGCGTCGCCGAGCTGTACGGCGTGAAGGTGCGCGGGCCGCTGGCCTGGTTCATCCACCGCAGCTACCACCTGTCGCGGGTGCCGACGTTCAACCGCAAGGTGCGGGTGCTCGCCGACTGGACCGCCGCGCTGTTCTTCCCGCGCGAGGTGGTGTCGCTCGGGCAGCTCCAGACCCCACGCAGTGACTTCGCGCGGGCGGCCGCAATCTCGTAACCGGCCGCGCCAGCCGGCACCGGTCCGCCGCTGCTGTCGCTAGGGTGGTCGGGCGCCCCCGTAGCCCAATGGCAGAGGCAGCGGACTTAAAATCCGCACAGTGTCGGTTCGAGTCCGACCGGGGGTACCGCAGGTGCGGTGGTATTAGCCCGCAGCAGGCCCGGGACCCGTCTTCGGAGGACCTTTCCGGACCATCAGACATCCCGAATATCGCAGCCCTTGAGGAGCAGGAGCGCGCGAAGTGTAGGTAACTGCGCCACCGGGCGAGCGCCCGAGTCGGTGGCGAGTTTCGGCATTTGCAACCCCCCGACCATTCCGACGAGCAGCTGGATGGCTTCGCGAGTTGCTCGGGGACTGACCCGCCACACCGGCCGTCGGGACGGGAACCCTGAGCACCCTGTCGTGCGTTATCACTGTGTACCTAGACGCATCACCTAGCGGATGCGGTATCGAGTGGAGGGACAACAGTGGCCAGTAACCCTGTCTTGCGGGGCTTTGAAAAGACCGGGCGACCCGGCATGGCCGCGCCCAATGGTCAGGGCGGACGTGCGGTGCCACCACCGCCCTCGGCGTCACAGCTCAACGACTGGTACGCCCAGCCGTCCTTCGGGCAGCCGCCCGCTCCGGTGGCACCGTCGCGGTACCTGACCATCGACGATGTCGTCACCCGGTCGCTGGTGCTGCTCGGCACGCTGCTGGTCGCGGCCGGCTTCGCGTGGTTCGCGGTTCCGGACAGTGCCGTCGGGCTGACCGTAGGCGTCGGCTTTATCGGCGCGCTGGGGCTCGGGCTCTACATGGGCTTCTCGGGTAAGGCCAACGCGGGCACGGCCGTCGCGTACGCCGCGCTCGAAGGCTTGGCGCTCGGGGGCATCAGCGAGCTGTTCAACCGGCAGTGGCCGGGCATCGTCGTACAGGCGGTCACCGGAACCATCATGGTGGCCGGCGGCGTGCTGGTGGTCTACAAGACCGGCGCGGTGCGGGTGACTCCCAAGTTCACCAAGATCGTGTTCGCCTCGACCCTGGGTGTGGCCGGCCTGATGCTGGTCAACCTCGTCGCGGGCTTCTTCACGCCTGGCGGGCTCGGTCTGCGTGACGCGCAGAGCCCGGTCATCGCGATCGGCTTCAGCCTGCTGTGCATCGTAATCGCGGCGTCGAACCTGATCATCGACTTCGACATGATCGAGCAGTCGGTCCGCCGCGGCGTGGACGAGAAGGTCGGCTGGTACCTGTCGTGGGGCCTGCTGGTCACCCTCGTGTGGCTGTACCTGGAGATCCTGCGGCTGCTCAGCTACCTGACCGGACGAAACAACTAGCACCAGAGACACAACTAGCACCAGAGACACAACGAGAAGCGGCCCGTCCCCGAACATGGGGGCGGGCCGCTTTTTGTCGAACCAGCAGGGTTACGAGAGCCGCTCGAGGATCATAGCCATGCCCTGGCCGCCGCCGACGCACATCGTCTCGAGCCCGAACTGCTTGTCGTGCGTCTGCAACGAGTTGATCAGGGTGGTGGCGATGCGGGCTCCGGTCATGCCGAACGGGTGCCCGACCGCGATGGACCCGCCGTTGACGTTCAACCGGTCCAGGTTGATGCCCAGCTCCTGATACGAGGGGATCACCTGCGCGGCAAAGGCCTCATTGATCTCGACCAGGTCGATGTCCGCGATCGACATCCCGGCGCGGGCCAGTGCCTGCTGCGACGCACCGACCGGTCCCAGGCCCATGATCTCGGGCGACAGGGCGGTCACGCCGGTCGAGACGATCCGCGCCAGCGGGGTCAGGCCGAGCTGGGCAGCCTTGGTGTCACTCATGATCACCAGCGCGGCCGCCCCGTCGTTGAGCGCGCAGCAGTTGCCGGCCGTGATCCGTCCGTCCGGGCGGAAGACCGGCTTGAGCTTCGACACGGCCTCGTAGTTCACGCCGGCCCGGGGGCCGTCGTCGGAGCTGACGACCTCGCCGGACGGCAGCGTCACCGGAGTGATCTCTCTGGCCCAGAAGCCGTTGGCGATCGCCTTCTCGGCCAGGTTCTGCGAGCGGACGCCGAAGTGGTCCATCTCTTCCCGCGAGACGCCCCTCAGCCGCGCCAGGTTCTCGGCCGTCTGGCCCATCGGGATGTAGGCGTCGGGCAGCTCACCGCTCTCGCGCGGATCCTGCCACTCGTCGGTCCCCTCGGCCGCAACCGCCTCGGTCCGTGCCTGCGCGTCGGCGAACAGGGGGTTCTTGGTGTCGGGCAGGCCGTCCGACGAGCCCTTTCCGAAGCGGGACACCGTCTCGACGCCGGCCGAGATGAACACGTCACCCTCACCGGCCTTGATCGCGTGCATCGCCATCCGGGTGGTCTGCAGCGACGACGAGCAGTACCGGGTCACCGTGACCCCGGGCAGGAAGTCGTAGCCCAGCAGCCCGGAGACGATCTTGGCCATGTTGTAGCCCTGCTCGCCGCCGGGCAGGCCACAGCCGAGCATCAGGTCGTCGATGTCCCTCGGGTCCAGCTCTGGAACCTTGGCCAGCGCGGCCGACACCATCTGCGCGGCGAGGTCGTCCGGGCGCATGGTGGCCAGTGATCCCTTGCCGGCTCGGCCGATGGGCGAGCGGGCGGTGGCGACGATGACTGCCTCAGGCATGATCCGGCTCCGATCTGCGGCCGATCCAGGCCGCGGTGTGATGACTGTCAGACCGACTGGTCGGTCCGACCCATGGTGGCAGGCTGGCGTGGGTCCGCGTCGGTGGACGTGGTCGGTATCACGGTTTCCGTACGCCGACGGGTCAACCGCGCCCACGGCCCGCGACGTCCGGTGCGCTCGCCCCGCACCTCGGCACCGACCACCTCGGTACCGGGCAGGCTCGCCGCCCGGGCAGCGGCTCGGGCGACCGGGCGGGCCCGGGTCGAGGTGAACGGTCCGGCCGGCTGCGACACGGTGGTCAGCCCGAGCGCCGCCGCGGCGGAGGGCAGCAGCACCTCGGCCGCCCGGGCATAGCCGATCGCGGACGGATGGAACTGGTCGTCGGAGAAGAACTCCCGCCGCGCCGCGAACTCCCGGCCCAGGATGTCGCCGAGGCTCACGGCGCGTCCGCCGGCGCCCACCACCGCCACGGCCTGGGCGGCGGCCAGCGTGCGCGAGAGCCGGCGGGCCAGCCAGCGCAGCGGTTGGGCGATGGGGCGGATGGTTCCCAGGTCCGGGCACGTCCCCAGGACGAAGTCGACGCCGGCCTCGGTCAGCGCGGCCAGCGCGGCATTGAGGTGCCGAACGGACTCCGAGGCCCGGATGCGATGGGTGACGTCGTTCGCCCCGACCATGATCACGGCCAGGTCCGGCCGCTCGGACACCACCAAGGCCACCTGGCGCACCAGGTCGGAGGTCTGGGCGCCGACCATCGCGACGTTTCGCAGCCGGACCGGCCGCTGCGAGAGCCGGGACAGCCCCACCGCGATCTTCGCCGCCGGGGTGTCGGCGTCGACGTGCACGCCGTAGCCGGCGGCGGAGGAGTCACCGAGCATGGCGAGCACCAGTGGCTCGGCGGTGGTGTCGAGCGCGGGTGCCGACCACGTCCCGTCGGCGCGTGGCGGATCGGTCTCGGCCGGGGCGATCCGGCGGCGTGCCAGCTTCGTCTCGCCGTAGATAACGCCGACGGCGGCCGCGCTCAACGCGCCGAGACCGCCGCCGCCGAACGCCGCGGCGGTGACCACCCGGCGTGCTCGGGAGGCACGACTCATGTGTCACTTCCCGTCCGCGGGTTCGGGTCTCTTGGGTGCACTGTCGAGGTTAACCTTTGCGCTATGCGCTACTACACATCGCTCGTGGACCTGATCGGCGACACCCCGCTCGTTCAGCTTCGCAGCGTCACCAGCCACCTCGACCCGGCGAAGGCACCGATCGTGCTGGCCAAGGTCGAATACTTCAATCCGGGCGGGTCGGTCAAGGACCGGGTCGCCGTGCGGATGATCGACGAGGCCGAGAAGTCCGGTGCTCTCAAGCCGGGCGGCACCATCGTCGAGCCGACGTCGGGAAACACCGGGGTGGGGCTGGCCATCGTGGCGCAGCAGCGCGGCTACGACTGCGTGTTCGTCCTGCCGGACAAGGTCGCCGCGGACAAGATCAGCATTCTGCAGGCCTACGGCGCCCGGACGGTGGTCTGCCCCACCGCGGTCGCGCCCGAGGATCCGCGTTCCTACTACCAGGTGTCAGACCGCCTCACCCGTGAGATCCCGGGCGCGTGGAAGCCCAACCAGTACGCCAATCCCAGCAACGCCCTGTCGCACTACGAGAGCACCGGCCCCGAGGTCTGGGACCAGACGGACGGCAGGATCACCCACTTCGTCACCGGGGTCGGCACCGGCGGCACCATCTCGGGCACCGGCCGCTACCTGAAAGAGATGTCGGCCGACCGCGCGGGCGGTCCCGTCCGGATCATCGGCGCGGACCCCGAGGGCTCGGTGTACTCCGGCGGTACCGGCCGTCCGTATCTGGTCGAGGGGGTCGGTGAGGACTTCTGGCCCGAGGCGTTCGACCGCAGCATCCCGGACGAGATCATCGCGGTGTCCGACCGCGACTCGTTCGACATGACTCGCCGGCTGGCTCGCGAGGAGGGCATGCTGGTCGGCGGCTCCTGCGGCATGGCCGTTGCCGCCGCGCTGCGGGTCGCCGAGAAGGCCGGCCCGGACGACGTCATCGTCGTCCTGCTGCCCGATGGCGGCCGCGGCTACCTGGCCAAGATCTTCTCGGACAAGTGGATGAGCGACTACGGATTCCTCGAGACGCCGGGCGCGATCACGGTCGGCGAGGTGCTGCTCGACAAGGACGGCGGAACCCCGGCGCTGGTCCACGGCCACCCCAACGAGACGGTGCGCGACGCCATCGACATCCTGCGCGAGTACGGGGTGTCCCAGATGCCCGTCGTCGGGGCCGAACCGCCGGTCACTGCCGGCGAGGTCGTCGGATCGGTGTCGGAGAAGGTGCTGCTGGACGCGCTCTTCGCCGGCGACGCGACCCTGGCGGACCCGCTGGAGAAGCACATGTCGGCCGTGCTCCCGATCATCGGCTCCGGAGAGCCGGTCAGCAGCGCGGTCACCGCGCTGGAGAGCGCCGACGCCCTGCTGGTTCACATCGACGGCAAGCCGGCGGGCGTGCTGACCCGCCAGGACCTGCTCGGCCACCTCACCAGCAGCCGCTAGCCTCGGCGCGTCGGGCTGGGGCTCGTCCGCTGCGATCAGCCCAGCCCGGCGGCGAGCTCGGCCGCGGCCTGTTCGACCCGGTCCACGCCCGTCTGAAAGTCCGGCTCGTGCTGGCTGAGCACCGCCATCAGCACCGGATGCCCGTGGACGGTGAGCACGCCGAGGCTGTTCACCGCCCACAGGTCGTTGTCGGGATCGATGGCGAGCCAGCCGTTCTTGTCGGCCGTCGCGGTGCCCGCATCGGCCGCCACGCTGACACCCCACCGCTGATCCGGGTCGACGTTGCTCATCAGGTCGAGGGCGTACGCGCGCGAGGCCGCGTTCAACAGCGATGAGGACGACGTCAGGTTGCGCAGCAGGATGATCTGATCGGCCGCGGAGGAGGTCGACAGGCCCCAGTAGCCGTCCGGGTCCATCGTGGTGCTGGTGAGACCGGCGATCTGGTTGTAGGCGTTGATCCCGTCGCTCGCTCCGGCGTCGCGCCAGACCCGGTCGGCCGCGTCGTTGTCGCTCTGCTCGATCATGGCGGTGGCGTCGACCTGCTCGTCGCTGGTCAGTTCCTCACCGCTCTGCTGGTGCTGATAGAGCATCGTTTCCAGGAAGTTCAGCTTGACGGCGCTCGCCGCGTACATCTCGCTGCCGGCGCCCAGCGTGACGGAGCGTCCGGTGACCAGGTCCACCGCGGCGGCGGAGTACGCGCTAGGCGAGCCGAACAGCTGCAGCAGCGAGGCATCGATACCGGCCGGTGAGGTGTCCTGGGGCATCGATCGGCTGGCTGATGGCGTCGGCGTGGGTGTGGGTGTGGCTGATGGTGTGGGCACGGCCGATGAGGTCGCGGAGGACATCGGCAGGGGCGCCGCGACCTCGATGTGCCTGGGAGACGGCGATGAGCCGGCCGTGCTGGCAAGGTGGGACTCGCCGCTGGTAATTCCATGCGCCGCAAGCGTGAGCACGCCGGCACCGATGACGAGCGCGGCGACTGAGCCCCGCCTGCGCATCATCATGATCACCATACTGTCAGGACGAGCTGTATCCCGCAGGCTAGTGCTGTGCGTCCACTGTGAGGCAAATGTCGACAAGTATCGTGGGGGCATGACCTCTTCTTCCGGCGGCAGCGGAGCCGCAGACCACCGTGGCTTCAACACCCGAGCGATCCACGCGGGGCAAGAGGCGGACGCCACGACCGGCGCCGTTGTGGTGCCGATCTACCAGACATCGACGTACAAGCAGGACGGTGTCGGCGGGCTGCGATCGGGTTATGAGTACAGCCGGTCGGCGAACCCGACCCGTACCGCTCTGGAGGAATGCCTGGCGGCGCTGGAGAATGGCGCCCGCGGGCTGGCCTTCGCCTCGGGGTTGGCAGCGGAGGACGCCGCGTTGCGGACGCTGTGCGCCCCGGGTGACCACGTGCTGCTGCCGAACGACGCCTACGGCGGCACCTTCCGGCTCATCTCCCGGGTGCTGAGCCGATGGGGTGTCGAGCACACGCCCGTCGCCATGCACGATCCCGCCGCGGTGGCGGCCGCGATGCGCCCGAACACCACGGTGGTCTGGATCGAGACGCCGACCAACCCGCTGCTCAACGTCATCGACATCGCCGCGTTGGCCGAGATCGGGCACAGCCAGCAGGCCACCGTCGTGGTCGACAACACCTTCGCCTCGCCGTACCTGCAGCAGCCCCTGGCGCTCGGCGCCGACGTCGTCGTGCACTCCACCACCAAGTACCTGGGCGGTCACTCCGATGTGGTGGGTGGCGCGCTGGTCGCGGCCGACGCCGAGCTAGGCGAACAGTTGGCCTTTCACCAGAACGCGATGGGTGCCGTCAGCGGGCCGTTCGATGCCTGGCTGGTACTGCGCGGCATCAAGACCCTCGGCGTACGGATGGACCGGCACTGCGCGAACGCCGAGCGGATCGTCGAGTTCCTCGGCGAGCACCCGGCGGTGTCGACGGTGCTGTACCCGGGCCTGCCCAGCCACCCGAACCACGAGGTCGCCGCGCGTCAGATGACCGGCTTCGGCGGCATGGTGTCGTTCCGGGTGCGCGCCGGCGAAGAGGCCGCGTTGAAGGCCTGCGAGCTGACCGAGGTGTTCACGCTGGGGGAGTCCCTCGGCGGGGTCGAGTCACTGATCGAGCACCCGCACCGGATGACTCACGCGAGCGTGGCCGGCTCGCTGCTCGAAGTGCCCGCGGACCTGATCCGGCTGTCCGTCGGCATCGAGGACGTCGACGACCTGCTCGCTGACCTCACCGCTGCGCTGGCCTGAGAGCTGTTCGCCCGGCATTCGTTGCGGGCTAGCTCCGGCGGCGGATCTTGTTTCCCAGCCACACCAGCGGGTCATACCTGGTGTCGGCCACCCGTTCCTTCATCGGGATCAGCGCGTTGTCGGTGATCTTGATGTGTTCCGGGCAGACGTCCGAGCAGCACTTGGTGATGTTGCAGAAGCCGAGGCCGTGCTCGTCCTGTGCCTGGCGTTTGCGGTCCAGGCTGTCCAGGGGGTGCATGTCCAGCTCCGCTATCCGCATCAGGAACCGCGGCCCGGCGAAGGACTCCTTGTTCTCCTCGTGGTCACGTACCACGTGGCAGGTGTCCTGGCACAGGAAGCACTCGATGCACTTGCGGAACTCCTGGGACCGCTGGACGTCGACCTGCTGCATCCGGTACTCACCCGGCGCGAGGTCCTTCGGCGGCGCGAAGGACGGGATCTCGCGAGCCTTCTGGTAGTTGAACGAGACGTCGGTGACCAGGTCGCGGATGACCGGGAATGCGCGCAGCGGTGTGACCGTGATGGTCTCGGTCTCGGTGAAGGTGGACATCCGGGTCATGCACAGCAGCCGCGGCCGCCCGTTGATCTCCGCGCTGCAGGAACCGCACTTGCCGGCCTTGCAGTTCCAGCGCACCGCCAGGTCCGAGGCCTGGGTCGCCTGCAGCCGGTGAATGATGTCGAGGACGACCTCGCCCTCGTTGACCGCCACGGTGAAATCTCGCAGCTCCCCGGCCGTCGCGTCACCGCGCCAGACCCGGAACTTCGCGTCATAGCTCATCGCTGGTCCTTTCCATTCGCGCGAACGCTCATCGGGTCTCCTTGGCGAGCTGTGCGGGGAGTTCGGATTCGGTCAGGTACTTCGACAGCTCGTCGGACTCGAACAGCCGCAACAGGTCCGGGCGGATGTCGGGAATCGGTTGCGCCGACACCGAGATGTCAACCGCGCCGGCCGGGGTGACCGTGCCCGCACACACCAGGTTCTTGCGGCGCCACTGCGCGCTCATCGCCGGGAAGTCGTCCCGGGTGTGCCCGCCGCGGCTCTCCTCGCGCAACAGCGCGGCCCGCGCGACGCATTCGCTGACGGCGATCATGTTGCGCAGGTCCAGCGCCAGATGCCAGCCGGGATTGAACTGACGGTGGCCCTCGACGCACACGCTGGCCGCCCGCACCTTCAGGTCAGCCAGCCGGTCGAGCGCCCGCCGCATCTCATCAGCTCTGCGGATGATGCCCACCAGGTCGTTCATCGTCTGCTGCAGTTCCTGGTGCAGCGTGTACGGGTTCTCGCCTGCCTCCGTCTGGAACGGTGCCAGAGCCGCGGTGGCCGCCGTCGCCACCGACGATTCGCTGACCGCCGGGTACCGCCCCGCGAGCCCCGTCACGTACTCGGCGGCGCCGATCCCGGCCCGGCGGCCGAACACCAGCAGGTCCGACAGCGAGTTGCCGCCGAGCCGATTCGAACCGTGCATGCCACCCGCCACCTCGCCGGCGGCGAACAGTCCCGGAACCCCGGTCGCGGCCGCGGTGTCGGGATCCACCTCGACACCGCCCATCACGTAATGGCAGGTGGGACCGACCTCCATCGGCTCCTTGGTGATGTCGACATCGGCCAACTCCTTGAACTGGTGGTGCATCGACGGCAGTCGGCGGATGATCTCTTCGGCAGGCAATCGCGTTGAGACGTCGAGGAAAACCCCGCCGTGCGGCGATCCGCGCCCCGCCTTGACCTCGGAATTGATCGCTCGGGCAACCTCATCGCGGGGCAGCAGCTCCGGTGGCCGCTTGTTGTGCTCGGGGTCTGAGTACCAGCGGTCGGCCTCGTCCTCGGTCTGGGCGTAGCTCTTGCGGAAGACGTCCGGAACGTAGTCGAACATGAAGCGGGTGCCCTCGGAGTTGCGCAGTACGCCGCCGTCGCCGCGGACCGACTCGGTGACGAGAATGCCCTTCACCGACGGCGGCCACACCATTCCGGTCGGGTGAAACTGGACGAACTCCATGTTCAGCAAGGTGGAACCCGCCCGCAACGCCAGGGCATGGCCGTCGCCGGTGTACTCCCACGAGTTCGAGGTCACCTTGAACGATTTGCCGATTCCTCCGGTCGCCAGCACCACGGCAGGCGCGCGCAGCACTACGAACCTGCCGGACTCGCGCCAGTAGCCGAACACGCCGGCGATCGCGCCACCGGCGTCGCGCAGCAGCTCCGTAACGGTCAGCTCGGCGAAGACCTTGAGCTTGCCCTCGGACGCCGTGGCGGCATGCAAGTGCGAGCCATTGGAGCGAACGCCGTTGGAATGCGCGCCGTCGGAGTGCCGGCCATCGGAGTGCGCGCCGTCATCCTGCTGGAGTGAGACGATCTTCTGCTGCAGCGTGCGGATCAGCTCCAGGCCGGTCCGGTCGCCGACGTGCGCGAGCCGGGGGTACTCGTGGCCGCCGAAGTTTCGCTGGCTGATCTTGCCGTCAGCGGTCCGGTCGAACAGCGCCCCGTACGTCTCGAGCTCCCAGACCCGGTCCGGCGCCTCCTTCGCGTGCAGCTCGGCCATCCGCGGGTTGTTCAGGAACTTGCCGCCGCGCATGGTGTCGCGGAAGTGCACCTGCCAGTTGTCCCGGGCGTTGGCGTTGCCCATCGATGCCGCGATGCCGCCCTCCGCCATCACGGTGTGTGCCTTGCCGAACAGCGACTTGCAGATGATGGCGGTCCGCATGCCGGCCTCGCGAGCGGCGATCGCGGCGCGCAGGCCCGCTCCACCCGCGCCGATGATCACGACGTCGTAGCGGTGCTCTTCGTATTCGGTCATCAGCGGGGTCCCTCGGTGTTGAGGTGTCGTTGCTAGAAGAATCGGACGTCGGACAGGGCGCCGCGGGCGAGCAGCAGGATGTAGAAGTCGGTCACCACCAGCCACACCAGCGAAACCCAGGCGAGCTGCATGTGCCGGGCATTGAGCGCGGACACCTTCGTCCAGGCCCAGTACCGCATGGGGTGTTGCGAGAAGTGCTTCAGCCTTCCTCCGGTGATGTGGCGGCAGGAGTGGCAGGACAGCGTGTACGCCCAGATCAGCGCCGCGTTAACCAGCAGGATCAGGGTGCCCAGCCCCGCGTGGCCCCATCGCCCGCGCTCGTCGCGGAAGCCCAGGATCGCGTCGTAGCTGAGGATGACCGAGAACAGCATGGCCACGTACCAGAAGTACCGGTGGATGTTCTGCAGGATCAGGGGAAACCGTGTCTCGCCGCTGTAGCGGGCATGCGGCTCCGCCACCGCGCAGGCAGGCGGTGACATCCAGAACGCGCGGTAGTACGCCTTGCGGTAGTAGTAGCAGGTCATCCGGAAGCCCAGCGGAAAGATCAGGACGATGATCGCCGGCGACAGTGGGAACCAATGACCGACCGGCGTGCCGAAGTCGCTGGAGTTCGGCACGCACGTCGTGCTGAGGCACGGTGAGTACAGCGGTGTCAGGTACGGCTCGGAGTAGTAGTCGCCGTTCTGGAACGCCCGCAGGGTGGCGTAGATCGCGAACAATCCGAGCACCACGCCGGTGATGAGCTGCGGCATCCACCAGCGGTCGGTGCGCAGGGTCCGAGCACCGATGCGCGCTCGACCGGCTGAGTTCACACCGGTTCCGCGCTGTCGCCGACCCGGGCCCGCTGTCGCTATCGGTGCCGGTGTCGCGATGTCCGTCGCTACCGGGTCTGCTGCCGCGGTCGCTTCCCGCGAGTGGCGACCACCGGCTGAGCCGACCGGATCGATCCGGGTCATCGCGAGGTGCCGCGGTAGCCGCCAAGGCCCTCGTCGTCGGCGTCCTCGGCCCACATCGCGGTGTCGTACGGCTCGTCGGTGAGCTGCTGCATCTCCACGGTGGCCGTGCCGGAGCGCAGAATCGGTAACGCGGCCAGGTCCCGGACGTCGATCTCGAGCCGCTCCAGGTCGTTGCGCAACCGGCTCACGGCCGGCACGTCGCCGTACCTGCCGTGCAGTGACCGGACGGCCGCGCGCAGGTCCTCGACAGCGCGGTTGAACGACTTGAGCTCGACGGACACCGACATCATTGGCACTTCCGATCAGCAGGCGAGGTTTGCGCGACTGAGGAACAGCTACCAGTGAGTATGGCTAACATCACCGAGCTAGCCAAGAGGATCACCGAGATGGACCGCTCGCCGGCGTGGAAAAGGCCGCGGAAAAGAGGCTGCCTCGGCAGGCGTGCTCGCGGTGGGATGTCTATCGCGGCGATACCGTGTGCCATGGGCTCAGAGCGCGAGACCGGCAGCGATCAGATGTTCAGTCGCGGGACGGCCGGTTGTGCCGCCACGTTCGTGTGGGGCGACGGCTACCTCGGATATGACTTCGGCGAGCATCCGATGACTCCGGTGCGCCTGGACCTGACCGTCTCGCTGGCGCGCGAGCTCGGCGTGCTCGACCACCTCACCGTGATCGAGCCGCACCCGACCGACCGCGCACAGCTGCTCGAAGTCCACAGCCCGGACTACCTCGACGCGATCAGGGCGGCGAGCGCTGACCCGGGCTACGTCGGCTTCGGACTCGGCAGCGCGGACAACCCGGTGTTCGAGGGGATGTTCGAGGCCGCCTCGCTGATCGCCGGTGGGTCCCGGATGGCGGCGCTCGACGTCTGGAGCGGTCGCAGCCAGCACGCGGTCAACATCGCCGGTGGGCTGCACCACGCGATGCGCGACAGCGCGGCCGGATTCTGCGTGATCAACGACGTGGTGGTCGCCATCCGCGCGCTGCTGGATGCCGGGGCTCAGCGGATCGCCTACGTCGACATCGACGTGCACCACGGTGACGGCGTCCAGGCCGCCTTCTACGACGATCCGCGGGTGCTGACCCTGTCGGTGCACCAGGACCCGCGAACGCTCTATCCAGGCACCGGCACGGCGACCGAGACCGGCACCGGCGCGGGTGAGGGCACCGCGGTGAACCTGGCTGTTCCACCAGGGACTGCCGACGACGGCTGGTTGCGCGCGTTCAACGCCGTGGTGCCCAGCGCGGTCACCGCGTTCCGTCCGGAGATCCTGGTGACCCAGTGCGGTTGCGACACCCATCACGAGGACCCGCTGGCCGATCTGGCGCTCACCGTCGACGGCCAGCGAGCGGCCTACGCGGCGTTGCACCAGCTGGCACACCGGGCGGCCGGCGGCAAGTGGCTGGCCCTCGGCGGTGGCGGCTACGGCGCGCTGCGTTGCGTACCCCGGACTTGGACCCACCTGCTGGCCGAAGTGTCCGGACGACCGCTTCGTCCGGATACCGAGATTCCCCCGTCCTGGTCGCGGAATCTGCGCTCGCGAGGTGTGACCACGACACTGCCCGAGACCATGGGCGAGGGCCGGACACCCGCACCGGAGCTCTGGATGCCCGGTGGCGAGTCCTGGCTCGACCGCTCCATCTGGGCCACCCGGAACGCGAGTTTCCCGTTGCTGGGCCTGGACCCGCAGGATCCCCGTGACTGACGCGGACCACGAGGGCTACCCGCCGCGCTGGGAGGCCGATGTGGTGGCGTCGGACGGCGGCACCGTGCACCTGCGGCCGCTGACGCCCGGCGACGCGGACGCGCTGGTGGCCTTTCACGCAAGGCTGTCCGTCCGGACCCGCTACCTGCGCTACTTCTCGGCCTATCCCATCATTCCGCAACGGGACCTGATCCGGTTCACCCATGTGGACCACATCGATCGGGTCGCGCTCGCGGTGTGGCTCGGCGGCGAGATCATCGCGGTGGGTCGCTTCGATCGATTGCCCGACAGCGATCCGACCCGGCTGGGCAGGGTCGCCGAGGTCGCCTTCGTGGTGGCCGACGAGCATCAGGGACGGGGCATCGGCTCGGTGCTGCTGGAGCATCTGGCGCAGATCGGCCGCGAGCGCGGCATCGAGCGGTTCGAGGCACTGGTGCTGGCTGAGAATCTCACGATGATGCGGGTGTTCCTCGACGCCGGCTTCCAACCCAGCCGGCACCGTGACGGTTCCGAGGTGACTCTGGAGTTCGACATCGCCGCCACCGAGCGGACCGAGAAGGTGATGCGGGAACGTGAGCTGCGCGCGGAATCCCGCTCGATCCGGCGGCTGCTGTTCCCGACGTCGGTGGCCGTCATCGGCGCCAGCGCCGACCCCGGCAAGATCGGCCACCTGGTGCTGGAGAATCTGCAGCGGACGCCGTTCACCGGTCCCATCTATCCGGTCAATCCGCATGCCCGCTCGATCAATGGCGTGCTGGCCTACCCGAGCATCCGCGATGTCCCGGGCGAGGTCGACCTCGCGGTACTGGTAGTTCCGGCGGCCGACGTCGGCGAAGTGGTGGCCGAGTGCGGGGCGCGCGGCGTGCACGGACTGATCGTCATCTCCGCCGGCTTCGGCGAATCGGGTGACCAGCAGTCGCGCAGCCAGGGACACGACGCCCAGCGGCGGCTGGTCTCACAGGCGCGGGCGCACGGAATGCGGGTGGTCGGCCCGAACTGCCTCGGAGTGATCAACACCGATGCCGGCGTCTCGCTGAACGCCTCGCTCGCGCCGGTCGCCCCGCTGCCGGGACGGGTTGGATTCTTCTGCCAATCCGGGGCGCTCGGAGTGGCGGTGCTCGGCGAGGCCGCCCGCCGGGGAATCGGGGTGTCGACCTTCGTGTCGGCCGGCAACCGCGCCGACGTGTCCGGCAATGACCTGCTGCAGTACTGGGAAGGCGATCCGGCGACCGAGATCGCGCTGCTGTACCTGGAAAGTTTCGGCAACCCGCGCAAGTTCGCCAGGCTGGCTCGCCGGTTCGCCAGGCGCAAGCCGATCGTCGCAGTCAAGAGTGGCCGGGGCTCCATGGTGGCAGGCCTGCAGCACACCTCCGTGGAGGTGCCTGAAGCGAGCGTGCAGGCCCTCTTCGAGGCGTCGGGGGTGATCCGTACCGAAACCCTTGCCGAACTGTTCGACGTGGCGATGCTGCTGACCACCCAGCCGTTGCCCACCGGTGATCGTGTTGCCGTGGTGGGCCATTCCACCGCCCTGGGCGTACTCGTCGCCGACGCGCTGGCCACCGCCGGCCTGCCGTTGGCCCGGCTCGTCGATGTCGGGGTGGACGCCAGCCCCGTCGAGTTCGGCGACGCGCTGCGGACTGCCCTTGCTGCCGAGGACGTGGATGCGGTGGTGACCATCTTCGTTCCCCCCATGCGCAGGGGCGAAGAGGACGAGGTGGCGCGGCAGTTGCGCGGCGCCATCGGGGGACAGGCGAAGCCGGTGTTGTCCACCTTCCTGGGATTCCACGGCATTCCGGCAGCCCTCGCCGTGCCGGGCGAGTTCTTCCCGACGCGTGGCTCGATTCCGTCGTACTCTTCACCGGAACGTGCGGTCACCGCCCTGGCGCAGGTGATGCGGTACGCCCAGTGGCGGCGGCGAGATGGTGGCCAGGTTCCGGAGCTGTCCGGCGTCGATCCCGAGGCAGCACGGCAGTACGCGGACGCTCTGATGGCGGCCGAGCCGGCCGGCCAAGCCCTGTCGCTGGCGCAATCACACCGCCTGCTCGGGTACTTCGGGATCACGTTGGTGCCCTGCCGGGCCGTACGAGGGCAGTCGGCCGCCGTGGACGCGGCGGCGGCCGAACTCGGCTGGCCGGTGGCGCTGAAGGTCCCTGGAGCGGTGCGGCTGCACCTCGCCGGCGCCCGTGATGTCGCCGAGGCGTGGCAATCCCTCGGCCTCACCGGGCAATCCGAGGCCGTCGTCCAGCTCATGGCACCACACGGCGTCGACACCATCCTGCAGATGCACGACGATCGCTCCTTCGGCTCGCTGATCTCCTTCGGGGTCGGCGGCCTGGCGACCGATCTGCTCCACGACCGGGCCTACGCGGTGGTGCCGCTGACGTCCCTGGACGCCGCGGAATTGATCAGTGGTCCCAAGGCATTCCCGCTGCTGACCGGGTACGGGGGCGCCGAACCGGCTGACGTGCCCGCGCTGGTGGAGATGGCCCTGCGGCTGTCCCGGCTTGCCGATGAGCTGCCCGAGGTGGTCGGATGCACGCTGGAGCCGCTGGTGGCAGCAGCCGAGGGCGCGCACGTGCTCAGCGCCAGGATCGTGCTGGCTCGGGTGTCCACCCGTGACGATCTGGGCGCTCGTCGGCTGCGCGGGCTCTGAGCGGCATTCATCCGGCGAGGATTACCCTTGCCGCTACGAAGGAACCCGGCCCGTTCCGGCCCTGGCACGCCGCGATCTGCCTTGCTATGAGCGGGTTCGCGCCGTGGCTGCGCAGATCCGTCTCGCGGTCAGGGGGCGCCTGGGGCCGGCGGAGAGCAGTATTACCAGGAGAGATCGTGGCAATTGCGACAGCCGAGCAGGGTCTGGGAAAAGTTTTCGACGCGTCTTTGCGGTGTCATTTCACATTCAAGATCGATTGGTGTCACACTTTCCGCTGGTAACACAACACATTAAGGAGAGAAGCTTGAACAAGACCCAATTCATCGACGCCGTCGCGGCTCGACTGAATGCCGATCACAAGTCCACGGCGCGGATCCTCGACGCCATCACCGACGAGATCTACGCGAACGTGGTGAGGGGTGAGAAGGTCATCCTCACCGGCTTCGGCGCGTTCGAGAAGCGCGATCGCGCCGCTCGCATCGGTCGCAACCCGGCGACGGGGGACAAGGTCCGGGTCAAGAAGACCTCGGTCCCCGCGTTCCGTCCCGGCACGGAGTTCAAGGAGATCATCGCCGGCCGCCGCAAGGTCACCAAGGCTCCGGCCAAGAAGGCCGCGTCCAGGACGGCTGCCGCCCAGGCTGCTCCGGCCACGAACGGCACCCGGGCGACCCGCGGTGCCGCGAAGACCGCCGCACCGGACGCGTCGGCCGCTCCGGCCAAGAGCACGCGCACCGCCAAGGCAGCCGCTCCCGCCGCCAAGAGCGCGGCGACCAAGAGCGCGGCGACCAAGAGCACCGCTACCGGGAGCACGGCTGCCAAGTCGGCCCCCGCCAAGACCACCACCGCAGCCAAGTCCGCACCGGCCAAGTCGGCAGATGCCAAGTCGGCGGCCAAGTCCACCGCGCGCAAGGCCGGCCCGGCGAAGACGGCAACCGCCAAGGCCGCTCCCGCCAAGAAGGCAGCCGCTCCCGCCAAGACCGCTGCGGCACGCAAGACCACCGCTCGCAAGACGGCCGCCAAGAGCGCCCGCTAAGACACCGGTGGCCGGCAAGGAAAGCGCCGGGCCACCTGGTAGGGGTGAGCGGCCAGCTGACGAGCTGGCCGCTGGAAAGTGCGTCCGGTCAGCCGACGCGGCGGCGACCGCCTCGGTTCTTGAGGTAGTCGGCCATCACGTACTCGCCGAGCGATCCGCTCTTGGGCAAGAAGACCCGGCCACCGTTGCGGCGGCCGACCTCTTGCATGAAGTCCACCAGGCGCGGCTCGTTGTCGAGCATGAAAATGTTGATGGTGGCGCCGCGGCGGGTGCACCGCTCCACTTCGGCCAGGGTCGCGGCCACCGTCTCCATCGACGGCGGCCAGGCGAAGTCGGAGTAGCCGTCAGCGGCCAGGTGCGCGGTCGGTTCACCATCGGTGATCACCAGGATCACCGGCTCCGCGCCACGGTGGCGGTCCAGATGCCTGCGCGCCAGCATGAGCGCGTGCTGCAGATTGGTGCCGTACACCCGTTGCCAGTCGTGGTTGACCAGATCGCGCGGGGTCATCGTCCGGGCGTAGTCGGAGAAGCCGATGATCTCGATGGCGTCCTGCGGATACTTCGTGCTGACCAGGGCGTGCAGGGCAAGGGCGGTCGTCTTTGCCTCGCCCCAGGCCCCGCGCAATTCCATGGAGTACGACATGTCGACCAGCAGGGCCACCGCCGCCGAGGACCGTCGCTCGGTCTCGATCACCTCGAAGTCGTCGGCGGTCAGTCGCACCCGTCCGGTGGTGGGCCCGGTGCGGAGCACCGCGTTGCGAACGGTGCGGACGACGTCCAGCGGTTGCTCGTCGCCGAAACGCCATTCCCTGCTGGACCCGGTGATCTCACCGGCCGCGCCGGCGTCGCGGACGTCGTGCTCACCGCGCCCGCCTGACTCCAGGGTGGCGAACACCTTGCGCAGCGCGGTGGATCCCAGCCTGCGCAGTGCGCGGGGGCTGAGCTCGAGCCCGTTGCCGTTCTGTTCCAGGTAACCCTGCCGCTGCAGCTCACGCTCGATCCGGCGCAGTTGCTCCAGGTTCTCGACCGCCTGGCGTCCGAGGGCGCGTTCGACCAGCTCCTCGTCGATGTCACTCAGGCTGGCCCCGGGATAGTCCTGCTGGGCCAGTTCGGCAAGCTCGTCCAGGTCGGCGAGTTCGGACAGCGCCTCGGTGCCATCGGCATAGCCCATCGGCTGATCCCCGGTCATTCGCTCGGAGCCGCCCCAGGGCAGGTCCGGCCGTGCCGAGCGCAGGGACTGCTGCAGCTGGGCCAGCTGATCCGCCAGGCCGGCCTGCCCCAACGCCTGATCCATCAACGCCCCCAGCTCGGCGCGCTGCTCGGGAGTGAGGGAGTTCATCAGCCGTTCCGCGGCGGCTGCCCTGCGCGCCAGGGAATCCACCAGCTCGGCCAGGTCGGCGGGGTTCTCGGGAAAGAAGGACCCGTGCTTGGCCAGAAACTCGTCGAACTGCTCGGGGGTGTGCTCGCCACGGGCATCGGCGTCCAGCAGCTCGTTCAGGTCGGCGAGCATCTGCTTGATCTGCTCCATCGCCCGCGGATCGGGATTGGACAGAGCGTCGCGCAGACCGGCGAACTGGGCGTCCAGCACCTCTGACCGCAGCAGGTTCGAGATCTCATCGTATGCCGCGGCCGCTTCGGGGGATCGCCACTGGTAGTCGCTGAGCTGCCGGACGGCCCGGGAGGTGTCCTGGGGCAGCGCGTCGAGTTCGCTCTCGGCCAGCCGGGCAGCATCGCCGGGATCGGGGAAGAGCGCGGCGCGTTCGTTCTCCAATGCGGTGTCGAGCAGGGCGCGCACCTGCTCCAGCGTGCCGTCCAGGCGACTCGACTTGCGCAGTTGGCGAGCCCGGTTGCGGGCCTGCTGGCGCAGCGCGTCGAGCCCGTCGCGTCCGGACAACCCCTTGCGCATCAGCCGATTCAGCGCGTTGCGGGGCGACATCCCCGCCAGCACGTCCTCGCCGATGTCGTCCAGCGCGCCGCGGATGTCGTACGGCGACTCCAATGGATCGGCGCCGCCCTGCCAGGCCCCGTACCGGATACTCATGCGCCGTACACCGTCCTGCTGCCCGCGGAATCCTTCGCCAGCCGCTTGTTCAGGTACAGCCCCTCCAGCGCGAACTCCACGGCGGCCGCGGCGATGCCGACCGTGGCCGGTCCCTCGTGCACGCTGTCCGGCTCCAGGCGCTCCAGCAGCGACGAGAGCCCCGGGATGGTTCCGAGCTGTTCCAGCAACCGGTCGGCCGACACCGTGTCACCGGACTCCACCAGCAGGCCGGCGTCGAACTTCTGCTGCAGCGGGCGCAGGTCGAGTCCTGCCAGCCGGGCGCGGTAGGTCTCGGCGATGGCCCGCCGCAGCAGGTGTTCCAGCACCTCGAACTCCCGGCCCTCGTCGGCGTCCTCGAACTCGACCTTGCCGCGGGAGGCCGGAACGATGGCGGGCAGGTCGGCGACCCGGGCGACGGCGATCGGCTCACCGTTGATGGCCGCCCGTCGGACCGCGGAGGCGGCCACCGTCTCGACCGCGGCGATGGCGAACCGGGCCGAGACGCCGGAGCGCTGGTCGACCTGGGGCGCGTCCCGGACCGCGCGGGCGAACCGGGCGACCACCTCGATAAGGTGCGAGGGGACGAGCGGGGCCGCGTGCGCGGTACCGTCCCCGTCCGTCTCGTCGCCCCAGAGCACGGCCGCCTCCTGCGCGATCAGGCGCAGCTCGTCGTCCAGTTCGAGAGGGTAGTGGGTCCGTATCTCGGCGCCGAACCGGTCCTTGAGCGGGGTGATGATGCGGCCGCGGTTGGTGTAGTCCTCGGGGTTGGCGCTGGCCACCAGCAGCAGGTCCAGCGGCAGCCGCAGCTGGTAGCCGCGTACCTGGATGTCGCGCTCCTCCAGGACGTTGAGCATGGCGACCTGGATTCGTTCGGCGAGGTCGGGCAGCTCGTTGATGGCGAAGATGCCGCGATTGGTACGCGGGACCAGCCCGTAGTGCACCGTCTCGGGGTCTCCGAGCGACCGGCCCTCGGCGACCTTGATGGGGTCGATGTCGCCGATCAGGTCGCCGACCGAGGTGTCCGGCGTCGCAAGCTTCTCGCCGTAGCGCTCGCTGCGATGCTTCCAGCTGATCGGCAGGTCGTCGCCCAGCTCGGCTGTCAGCCGGTGTGCGGCGGGCGTGATCGGGGCGTACGGGTGCTCGTTGATCTCGGAGCCGGCGAGAACCGGCGTCCATTCGTCGAGCAGCCCGACGAGGGTACGGATCAGCCGGGTCTTGCCCTGGCCGCGCTCGCCCAGCAGGACGATGTCGTGGCCGGCCAGCAGGGCCCGCTCGACCTCGGGGATGACGGTGTCGGAGAAACCGACAATGCCGGGAAGGGTCAGCTCGCCCGCGGCCAGGCGGGCGATCAGGTTCTGCCGGATTTCGGCCTTGACGACACGGTGGACGTGACCGGACGCGCGCAGCGCGCCCAGCGTGGAGATGTCGGGAGCTTCAGTCACCCCAACGACGCTACGCAGCGAACGCCCGATCGGCTACGGAGTGTATGGCTTCGCGCTCAGCAAGGTGACACTCAGCGTCTTTCCGGTCGGCGTCGGGTACGACACGGTGTCGCCCTCCTTCGAGCCGGTGAGCGCCTTGCCCAGCGGCGAGGCGGAGGAGTAGACGTCCAGCTCGGTGGTGCCCGACTCCTCGCGGGAGCCGATCAGGAAGGTCTCGGTGTCGTCGTCGCCGTCGAAGCGGACGGTCACCACCATGCCGGGGCCGGCCTGCCCGGAGGTGGTCGGGGCCTCGCCCACCTTGGCCTCACGCAGCAGCTGGGTGAGCTGCATGATGCGGCCCTCTTGCTTGCCCTGCTCCTCGCGGGCGGCGTGGTAGCCACCGTTCTCTTTGAGATCGCCCTCTTCGCGGCGGTCGTTGATCTCTTGCGCCATGGCGGCCCGGTTGGCCACCAACTCCGCCAGCTCCTTCGAGAGGCGGTCGAAAGCCTCCTGGGTCAGCCAGCTCGTTGAGGAAGAGTCGGTGCTCACGGTGAAACTCCCAAATGCGGTCAATCACGGGTCTGGCAGGTGCCAGAAGCTTCAAAACGTAACACCGGCCGGGCTGGTTAGGCCACCTGGCCGCGATGCTTCCCACCCCGGCGCTCCCGTGATCCGGCAGCATCGGGGACAATGGAGCTGTGTCCGACAACTCCGCCGCTGTTCCACCCACAGTGCCGCCCACCGACGCCCGTGAGCCGCTCCGGTTGATGTGCGTGCACGCCCATCCCGACGACGAGTCGAGCAAGGGCGCGGCAACCATGGCCAAGTACGTGGACGAGGGTGTCGAGGTCCTGGTGGTCAGCTGTACCGGCGGCGAGCGCGGTGACGTGCTGAACCCGGCGCTGAAGGACCGTCCCGAGATCGAGGCCAACATCCGTGAGATCCGACGCACCGAGATGGCTCAGGCGCAGCGCATCCTGGGCGTGAAGCATCACTGGCTCGGGTTCGTCGACTCCGGCCTGCCCGAGGGCGACCCGCTGCCGCCACTGCCCGAGGGCTGCTTCGGGCTGGTTCCGCTGGCGGAGTCGACCCGGGCGCTCGTCGAGCTGGTGCGCCAGTTCCGTCCGCACGTCATGACCACCTATGACGAGAACGGCGGGTACCCGCATCCTGACCACATCATGTGCCACAACGTCTCGGTCGCGGCGTTCGAGGCGGCGGGTGACATCGAGGCGTTCCCGGATGCCGGTGACCCGTGGCAGCCGTTGAAGCTGTATTACGACGTGACGTTCACCCGCGAGCGCATCGAGGCGCTGCACAACGCCATGGTCGAGCGGAACATCGAGTCCCCGTACGAGGAGTGGATAGCCAACTGGGAGGAGCGCGCGAAGGACCGGCGCGTGCCCACCGTGACGACGAAGGTGCACTGCGCCGATCAGTTCGACCGCCGGGACGCGGCCCTGCTGGCGCACGCCACCCAGGTCGACCCGGAGGGCTGGTTCTTCAAGATCCCGCTGGACGTGCAGCGCGAGGTGTTCCCCTGGGAGCAGTTCGAACTCGCGCGGTCGCTGGTCGACACCGACCTTCCCGAGGACGACCTGTTCGCCGGGGTGCGCGAGAAGGCCGAGAGATCGTGACCGCGCCGCTGCGGTCAGCCTCGGTCGTGCTCGCCGACTCCGACACCGGCAAGGGCAGCCCGATCGGGTTGTTCGTCCTGTTTCTGCTCGTCGTGGCGGTGTACTTCCTGTACCGCTCGATGTCGCGCCACATCCGCAAGGTGCCGCCGAGCTTCGACCGGGCGGCTAGCTCTGCCGAGCAGCCGGCGGCCTCCGCTGACCAGCTGGTCGACCAGCCTACGAACGAGGAGCAGTCGCCACCACAGCCGCCACTCGCAGGTCCGCGTCCCTGAATCTGCTCAGCTGAGCCTTGTCAGTCATCGCGAACCCGCGCCCGGCCGGCCTTGAGCTCGCCCCGCTGTTTCTTTGAGTCCAGCCGGCGCTGCCGCGCCCGACGAGACGGCTTGGTGGCCCGGCGAGGTGGCGACGGCGGGCGGAGTGCGTCCCGCAGGTAGTTCACCAGGCGTGCCCGCGCGGCAATCCGGTTCTGCAGCTGGGAGCGGTGCTCCGACGCCGCGATCGTGAGCACCCCGTCGACCAGCCGTGGCGCCAGTTCCTGCAACGCCCGGGAGCGCTGCAGGTCCGTGAGTGCCGCCGACCGGGCGATGTCGAAGCGCAGCTCCACCCGGCTGTCGGTGGTGTTGACCCCTTGCCCGCCGGGCCCGGACGAGCGCGAGAACCGCTCGACGAGCTCCGTGGCGGGCAGCACCAGACCGCCCGGGATGCCGCTGCCAGCCGGGACGAGCAGGTCACCGGTAGTGCTGACCCGGTCGTTGGCCGGCATCGACGGTGCCTGGTTACGGCGCGACGGGACGGGACTGCGCGTCCCGCATCCACGCCGTGATCTCGTCGGGGTCCCGGGGCAGCGACGCGGACAGGTTCACCGGCGCGCCGTCGGTGACCAGGATGTCGTCCTCGATCCGGATGCCGATGCCCCGCCATTCGGCCGGCACGGACAGGTCGTTCGGCTGGAAGTACAGGCCCGGCTCCACCGTCAGGACGTAGCCGGCGCTCAGTGCACCGTTGCGGTAGGTCTCGTCGCGCGCGGCGGCGCAGTCGTGGACGTCGATGCCCAGCATGTGGCTGACGCCGTGCAGCGTGTAGCGCCGGTGCAGGCCCGCTCCCGGGGCCTCGGGGTCCTCGGCACAGGCAACATCGGCCGTCACCGGCAGGATGCCCCACGAGTGCAGCTGGTCGGCGAGTACCCACATGGCGGCCTTGTGCGCTGACAGGAACTCTGCGCCCGACTTGACCTCGCTGATGCCGGCCTCTTGTGCCTCCAGGACGGCGTTGTAGAGCGTGCGCTGGGTGTCGCTCCACTCTCCGCCGACCGGCATGGTCCGGGTGACGTCGGCGGTGAACAGCGAGTCGACCTCGACGCCCATGTCTGCGAGCAGCAGTTGGCCGGCGTCCAGGTTCCCGTCGTTGCGCCACCAGTGCAGGGTCGTGGCGTGCCGGCCGGCGCCCAGGATGGAGCCGTACCCGACCTCGTTGCCCTCCATCCGGGCCCGTCGCCAGAACGTCCCTTCGAGCCAGCGCTCGCCTCGGCGGCCGCCGGCGGCGAGCACGGCCGGGATCTCGCCGACCACATCGGTGAAGCCCCGGGCGGTGGCATCGCAGGCCGCTTGAAGCTGCTCGATCTCCCAGGCGTCCTTGGTCAGGCGCAGCTCGTCGATCACCTGCTCCAGCCGTTCCGCGCGGGCGCCGGGAAGCAGGGCGTCCAACTGCGGGTCGATGCCCCGGGGTGCTGCCACCGGGCCGCCGTACGCGCGCAGGTCCCGGGCCAGTTCGGACAGCGGGCGAACCGGCAGGTCCAGCACCGTGGCGGTGTCCTCGACGGTCGGGACGTTGCCGACCCAGAGCGCCCCGTACAGCCGGTCGGTGAAGTAGCCGGTCTCGCCGGGACCGGCGTACTCGCGAATGTAGAGAGCCGCCTCGTGGCCCGTGCCGTTCGCGGCCGGAGCCAGCACCAGGACGGCGCCCTCGACCGTCTCACCGGTCAGCCAGCTGAAGCCCGACCAGGCGCGGAACTCGTAGTCGGTGTCGTTGGCCCGCACCTTCAGCACCCCGGCGGGAACCGCCACGAGCTCGCCGGGAAAGGCGGCGGACAGGGCGACCCGGTTGCGGGCGTAGGTGGCGGCGCCGGGTGCGCCCTGACCGCTGCGGTTCGCCGGGTGCGGCATCCGGGGCGCCGGCTCCCAGTTCTCGGAGATGGCCTTGGCCAGGCCCGCGGACAGCGGGAGGTCGTGCGAGGTGGTGCCCTCGGCGTCGTCCTGCTCGGTCGTCTCGCTCAGCGGTGTCAACTCGGTGTCGGCGCTCATGAGGGCCAGTCTATGTTCGTGCCGGCCGGCGGAGTCGATAGCGTGTGAGCATGCCTGCCGAATTGAATCCGACGACCATTCGCACCGCTCCCAAGGTGGTGTTGCACGACCATCTCGACGGGGGTCTGCGCCCGCAGACGATCATCGACCTCGCCCGCTCGATCGACTACGACGACCAGTTGCCCAGTACGGACGCCGAGGAACTGGGCCAGTGGTTCATCGAGTCCGCGAGCTCGGGCTCGCTCGTGCGGTACCTGGAGACCTTCGATCACACCGTCGCCGTGATGCAGACGAGGGAGGGCCTGCACCGCGTCGCCAGCGAGTGCGCGCAGGACCTCGCCGACGACGGCGTGGTGTACGCCGAGATCCGCTGGGCACCGGAGCAGCACGTGGTGGGCGGGCTGAGCCTGTCGGAGGCGGTGGACGCGACCCTCGAAGGTTTCGCGCACGGGGTCCAGGCCGCGTCCGAGAAGGGACAGCAGATCCGGATCGGCACCCTTGCCACGGCGATGCGGCACGCCGCTCGCTCGCGTGAGATCGCCGAGCTCGCCGTGGCGTACCGGGACCGGGGAGTCGTGGGGTTCGATATCGCCGGTGCCGAGGCAGGCTTTCCGCCCACCCGCCATCTCGACGCGTTCGAGTACCTGCGACGCGAGAACTTCCATTTCACCATTCACGCCGGCGAGGCGTTCGGGTTGCCGTCGATCTGGGAAGCCATCCAGTGGTGTGGTGCGGACCGGCTCGGGCACGGCGTCCGCATCATCGACGACCTCAGCTCATCGGGCGGCACGCTGGAGGAACGGGTGTCCTCCGCTCAGCTGGGCAGGCTGGCCCAGTACGTGCGGGACAAGCGGATTCCGCTGGAGATGTGCCCGTCGTCGAATGTGCAGACCGGGGCGGCGACGTCCATCGCCGCGCACCCGATCGGCCTGCTGCGCCGGCTCCATTTCAGGGTGACGGTGAACACCGACAACCGCCTGATGAGCGGGACGACGATGACTCGCGAGATGGGGCTGCTCGCTGAGGTATTCGACTACAGCTGGTCGGATCTGCAATGGCTCACGGTCAATGCCATGAAGAGTGCCTTCATTCCGTTCGATGACCGGCTGGCGATCATCAATTCCCAGATCAAGCCGGGATACACCGCGTTGAGCGTGTAGGTTCTGCCGTTCGGGTTGCCGTCAGGATTAGAGCGTTCCGGTTTCGATGTACTGCTTGGCCACGGCTGACTGCTTGCATCCCGTCCGGCGGACGGCGTCGGACAGCAGCGTGCGAGCCTCGTCCTCGGTCACGTCGGAGCGTTCCATCATCACGCCGACAGAGATGTTGATGACCCGTTCGGATTCCACCAGCGCCGCGAAGACGTAGCGGGGGTCTTGCGAGGGAAAGGTAATGACCATATTGCGACGACCAATGAGAGCAAGCGCGCCCCGTTCGGGAGGATGTGGCTTGGCTCCCGTGACTCTACGCTGATTGTGAAATTACGCTGAGTGACGCGTTTCTCTGGTGAGTGACCGCACTGGCTGCTGGGTCAGTCCGACGAGTACGGGTAACGCTGGTCCGGCAGCAGCGCCTCGAAGGCGGCCGCGAAGCCGAGCAGCTGCTGGTCCTGACCCCGCCGGGCGAGAACGCTGATGCCGATCGGCAAGCCGTCGACCAGTCCCGCGGGCAGGCTGATCGAGGGCGCGCCGGTCACCGCGCACAGCGACGACGTCAGCAGGCCAGGCTCTTCCAGCTCGCCGTAGCCGATGGGCCAGGCCGGTGCGTTGGTCGGAGCGATCGCGAAGTCGCAGTCAGCCAGGACCGATTCCAGTGCTCGGACACACGAGGCGTTGGCGTCCTCGCGCGCCTTGCGGTACTTGTCGGTATCGGTGCCACCGGCAGCGGCCGTATCCCGGCAGAGCTGGAAGATCTCGTCGGAGAACCGGGACAGCTCCACATCGTCCGCGCGGTTGAAGGCGAGCAGCTCGTCCCAGTCGCGCGGATGGGCTCCCTGCCGTCCGGCGAGGTAGGCCGGCAGCTGCACGGAGAACTCCGCCACCAGCGCGTCGAACTCGGCGTCCTGGAACGGGCTCGCCAGCGCGCCCTGGGTTTCTCGCAGCGAGCAGCCGGCGTCGGCCAGCCTGGCGACGGCCGCGTCGAACACGGCGGCAACGTCGCCGACCAGTCCCGCTGGGCGCCACACCGCGATCGGCCGGCCGCCGAGGTCTGACGGCGCCACCGAGCCGGCCGAGGGCTGCCCGGACATCACCGCGTACAGGCTCGCGGCGTCCGCGACCGAGCGGGTCATCGGCCCGGCCACGTCCTGCTGGGAACTGATCGGGACGATGCCCGTGCCAGGTACCGATCCGCGGGTGGGCTTGAACCCCACCACTCCGCACACGCCCGCGGGCGAGACGATCGAGCCGTCGGTCTCGGTGCCGATCGTCAGCGGAGCCAGCCCGGCCGCGGCCGCCACGCCTGATCCGGACGAGGACCCCGAGGTATTGCGGCCGGTGTCGAAGGCGTTGCGGGTCTGGCCACCGACCGCGCTCCAGCCGCTGGTCGACGCCGTCGAGCGGAAGTTCGCCCACTCCGACAGGTTGGTCGAACCGAGCACGACCAGTCCGCTGTCGCGCAGAGCGGTCACCAGAGGAGCGTCAGCGGTGGGCGGCGAGCCGAGCAGGGCGCGCGAACCCGCGGTTCCGGGCAGCCCCACCGCCTCGATGTTGTCCTTGATCAGGATGGGAACGCCGTCCAGCTCGCCGAGCGACTTGCCGTCGGCCCGCCGGGCGTCGCTGGCTGCGGCGGCGGCTCGGGCGCCCTCGACGTCCACCGCGATGACGGCGCAGAGCTCCGGATTCAACCGCTCGATGCGTGCCAGGTAGAAGTCGGCGAGCTCGCGCGCGGAGGCGGCGCCTGAGTCCAGCAGGCGGCGTGCCTCGGCGGCGGTGAACTCGGTCGGCGGGGTCACCGGATCGCCCCGTCTTCTCCGACCACATCGGCAGCGCTGTCCCCGCCAGGAACCGCCTTACCGGCCACCGACTCACCGGCTGTGGCAGCCGCCGCGCTGCTGCCCTCCCAGCGCAGCCAGGACTCGATCCGCACCAGTGCCCGCTCCCACGACTCGGCGATCACGTCGCCGAGTCGGGACCATTCCGCGGCCCCGTCCTTGCCGTGGTAGCTCGTGTCGCCCTCGACGAGCAGCGCGTACTCGCGGGTGCCGTTCAGCAGTGAGCGGAGCTTGCCGTCCTCGCAGCAGTCCGCGATCCGTGCCGCGACGTCGACCGTGTCGGCCAGCTTGGACACCGTCTCCGGCTCCCCCTCAGCCGCCGCGAGCTCGTACACGGCGTCGAAGTCGTAATGAGCCTCGGCCGCGGGACTGAGGGCGGCCTTGCCCTTGTTCGCGAAGGACTTCCACGCCGGATGATCGGCGAGGTCGTGGTCGGGGTTGTCACCCAGCCAGGTGTTCAGCTCGTCGGCGGTGCCGAGCAGGACGATCTTGGCCCCGTCGCCGAGGAATCCCTGCCACTCCTCGCCGTCGCTGTCCTGCCACGGCGGCGCGAAGAGGGTGATGCCCGTGCGCCCGTTGGCGGTGAGGGAAACGGCGGCGATGGGGTCAACGAAGAACGGCATGGCAGCGAACTTACCGCCTCACCCTCAGATGCCCAGCGGGTGCCAGACGGTCTTGGTCTCGACGAAGGCCGTGAGCCGCGCCGTACCGGGGTCGGCGTCGAGGTCCACACCGTGCGGCGCGAACACGCGCTTGACCGTGTCGGCCGCGGCTTGCGCCAGCGGAACACGGGCGGCGGGTTCGACACCGGTCAGGTCCAGGCAGTTGACATCGCGGTGGCTGGCCAGCCACGGCGCCAGCTCCGACACCGATCCGGTGAGCAAGTTCACCACACCACCGGGCAGATTCGAGGTCGCGATCGCCTCGGACAGCGACACCGCGGACAGCGGACGGTCCTGCGACGCGATCACGACGACGGTGTTACCCAGCGCGATCGCCGGCGCCACCACGGAGACGAACCCCAGCAGGGACGACTCCTGGGGCGCGATCATGCCGACCACTCCGGACGGCTCCGGCATCGAGAAGTTGAAATACGGTCCGGCCACCGGGTTCGCGCCGCCGACGACCTGGGCATACTTGTCCGTCCAGCCGGCGTACCAGACCCACCGGTCGATTGCGGCGTCCACCTGGGTGGCCGCCTTCCCGGCGGGCACGCCCTCGGCCGCGGCGATCTCGGCGACGAACTGCTCCCGCCGTCCCTCGATCATCTCCGCGATCCGGTACAGCACCTGGCCGCGGTTGTACGCGGTCGCCCGGGACCAGCCGCCGAACGCCTTGCGGGCCGCCGTCACCGCGTCGCGCAGGTCCTTGCGGGACGCCTGCGCCGCGTGCGCGAGCAGCTCGCCGGAGGCACCCGTCACCGGGTACGAGCGTCCGGACTCCGAGCGGGGAAACGCCCCGCCGATGTAGAGCTTGTACGTCTTGCGGACGGCCAGCCGCTCCGGCGCCGCCGACAGCCCTTCCGGTAGGGGGGTCAGCGCGCGTGACTTACTGGGCAAGGTATGCCTCCAGCCCGTGCCGGCCACCCTCGCGGCCGAACCCGGATTCCTGATAGCCGCCGAACGGCGACGTCGGGTCGAATCGATTGAACGTGTTGGCCCACACCACACCGGCGCGCAGCCGGTTCGCCATCCAGAGAATGAGCGAGCCCTTTTCCGTCCACACCCCGGCGGACAGCCCGTACGGCGTGTTGTTGGCCTTGTCGACCGCCTCTTGGGGAGTACGGAAGGTCAGTACGGACAGCACCGGGCCGAAGATCTCTTCCCGCGCGATCCGGTTGGCCTGGCTGACGCCGGTGAATACGGTCGGCGGAAACCAGAAGCCCTTGTCGGGAAGGGTGCACTCCGGCGACCAGCGAACCGCGCCCTCGGAGTCACCGGAGTCGGCCAGCGCGCGCACCCGGACGAGCTGGGCGGCCGAGTTGATCGCACCGATGTCGGTGTTCTTGTCCAGCGGGTCGCCCAGGCGCAGCGTGCGCAGCCGGTCCTGCAGGGCTGCGACGACCTCGTCGTGCACGGACTCCTGCACGAGCAACCGGGACCCGGCGCAGCAGACGTGGCCCTGGTTGAAGAAGATGCCGTTGACGATTCCCTCGACGGCCTGGTCGATCGCGGCGTCGTCGAAGATGATGTTCGCCGCCTTGCCGCCCAGCTCCAGCGACACCCGCTTGCCCGAGGCAGCCACCGAGCGCTGGATTGCCTTGCCCACCGCGGTCGAGCCGGTGAACGCGATCTTGTCCACGTCCGGATGGTCTACCAGGGCCTGTCCGACGGCTGGTCCGCCGGGCAGGATGTTCACCACGCCCGGCGGCAGGTCGCACTCGGCGATGATGTCGGCAAGGGTGATCGCGGTCAGCGGCGTCGTCTCGGCCGGCTTGAGCACGACCGTGTTGCCGGTGGCCAGCGCCGGCGCGATCTTCCAGGCCGCCATCAGCAGCGGGAAGTTCCACGGGATGATCTGACCGGCCACGCCGATCGAACGCGGGTTCGGCCCGTAGCCCGCGTAGCCGAGCTTGTCGGCCCAGCCGGCGTAGTAGAAGAAGTGCGCGGCGGCGGTGGGGACGTCGACGTCGCGCGATTCCTTGATCGGCTTGCCGTTGTCGAGCGTCTCGAGCACGGCCAGCTCGCGGCCCCGCTCCTGGATCGCCCGGGCGATCCGGAACAGGTACTTCGCCCGCTCGGATCCCGGCAGCCTCGACCAGGTCCCGTCATAGGCCCGGCGGGCAGCAGCCACCGCGTCGTCGACGTCGGCGGCGTCGGCCTCGGCGACTTCGGCGAGCGGCTCTTCGTCGGCGGGGTTGATGGTCTTGACGGCCTCACCGCGACCGGCCCGGAACTCGCCGTCCACGAAGATGCCGTACGACGGCTTGAGCCGCGCGATGTCGCGGGACTCCGGAGCGGGGGCGTACTCGAACGCGTTCACTGCGGACCTTTCCGATAAGTCGGTAGCGTGGACCTCAGCCGAGCCACCATCAGTCGATCGAGATGTAGTCGCCGCCGTCGTAGGCCCCGGTTGACAGCTTGTGTCGTTGCTGCAACAGGTCATTGAGCAGCGAGGACGCACCGAAACGGAACTTGTCGGGGGTCAGCCACCGCTCGCCGGCCACCTCGTTCACCATGACCAGGTAGCGGATGGCCTCTTTGGTAGTACGGATTCCGCCGGCCAGCTTCACCCCGCGCACGTCGCCGGTGCACGCCGCGAAGTCCCGGACCGCCTGCAGCATCACCAGCGCGACCGGCGGTGTGGCGGCCGGTGAGATCTTTCCGGTGGACGTCTTGATGAAATCGCCACCGGCCAGCAGGGCTAGCCAGGACGCCCTGCGCACCGAGTCCAGGGTGGCCAGCTCGCCGGTCTCGAGGATCACCTTGAGGTGCGCCGTCCCGCAGGCTCGCTTGACGGCGGTGATCTCGTCGAAGACCCGCAGGTAGTCCCCGGACAGGAAAGCGCCACGGTCGATCACCATGTCGATCTCGGTCGCCCCATAGCTGACCGCCTCCGCCACATCGACCAGCTTGGTCTTCAGCGCCGCGCGCCCGGACGGGAACGCGGTCGCGACCGAGGCGATCTGGACGGGGCTGCCCTTGAGCGCCTCGACCGCGAACGGAACCATGTCGGGATACACGCAGACGGCGGCGACCGGCGGCGCCGTCGGGTCGCTCGGATCCGGCCGGACGGCCTTGGCGCACAGCGAGCGGACCTTGCCTGCGGTGTCCGAGCCTTCCAGGGTGGTGAGATCGACCATCCGGATCGCGGTATCGATCGCCCACGCCTTCGCGGTGGTCTTGATGCTGCGGGTGGCCAGGGCTGCGGCGCGGCCCTCGGCGCCGACCTGGTCGACACCCGGCAGGCCGTGCAGGAAGCGGCGGAGCGTGGCGTTGTCCCGCGTGAGGTCAGACGTCTGTACCGGGAGCTGCACGGCGGTGTCAGGCGGTGTCAGGGTTGCGCTCACCGCAATATCTTAGGCCGGTGCGCTGGCTTTGCCCGACATTCGTCGGGCCGCTGCTCGGCGATAGGCTCCCGTTGGCCGATAGGCTCCCCGCGTGCAGACCGTCGTGGTAGACCATCCCATCGTCCGGACCCGCCTTTCGGTCATGCGGGACGAGACGAGCAGCAACGCCGAGTTCCGTGCCGCGCTGCGTGAGCTGTCGACACTGCTGGTGTACGAGGCCACCCGGGAGTTGCCGGTCACCGAACTGCCCATCACCACGCCGGTCGGTCCGACGCTGGGCACCACGCTCGCCAACCCGCCGCTGCTGGTGCCGGTGTTGCGCGCCGGCCTGGGCATGGCCGAGGCCGCGTTCAACCTGCTTCCCGAGTCGCAGATGGGCTTCGTCGGCCTGGCCCGCAACGAAGAGACGCACCAGCCCGAGGCGTACATGTCCTCGCTACCCGAGACGCTCGCCGGCCGTCCGGTGCTGGTGCTGGACCCGATGCTGGCCACCGGCGGGTCGCTGGTGCACTGCTGTGAGCTGCTGGCCTCACGCGGAGCCGCCGACATCACCGTCATCTGCGCCCTGGTCGCGCCGGAAGGGCTGGCGACCGTGGATCGCAGTGGGCTGGCAAGCCGGCTGTTCACCGCCAGCATCGACGAGGGCCTGAACGCCAACGCCTACATCGTCCCCGGCCTCGGCGACGCCGGCGACCGGCAGTTCGGACCGCGTTAGCGGGTCCGAACGATAAGCACTGTGGACCGCGGTAGCGGGTCCGAACCATCAGGCACTGTGGACCGCGGTAGCGGGTCCGAACCATCAGGCACTGTGGACCGCGGTAGCGGGTCTGGTATCAGCGCGCCTTTCTGCCGCTCCTCACTCCGGCCGCCTCAGCAGTCCCAGGTGCTGAGACGGTGCCGGGATGGTGCAACGAATCGGCTCGCCAGGACGTCATGAGCAGTAGCAACGTCCATGCGGCCGGCCCGGTCCACCGCAGCTGTCAGGAGTCAGCGCATGTTCGAAGAGGTTCCGCCCAGGCGGCGCGGCATTGCCGGTGTGACCGCCCGGCGCGTGGTGCTGGGGCCGTTCGTCGTCGGCGGGGGTGTGCTGCTCGCGGCCATCGGCGGTTCGGTGGCAATAGCTGCCACGGTGATCACCGCCTCGACCATCCGGCTGTCGGATGTGCCGCCTCCGTCGCACCTGACGGCGCGTGCCACCGCCGCTGTTACCACCATCCCCGTCGCGACCACCCCAGCCGCCGCCGCTGTCAGGACCGCCCCAGCGGGTATAGCGCCTGAAAGCAGCCACCGCACCGCGCTGGCCGGAGCGCAGCCGTTGACGGCGCCGGCTACCGATCCGTCGCGTCCACAGTCGAGCTCCCTTGGGGTAACGCCGTCGGCCACCGGTGCGCCACCCACCGAGTCGAGGCGGCGGCCGGTCCGAGCGCCCGCGGCGACGACCGATCCACGCTCCTCGGCCGTCCTCGCCAGCGCGACCCCCTCCACGACCTCCGCCAGCGCGTCCCCGGTGTTGCCGCCGCCGGTCACCCGACCAGAGGGCAACGCCCTGGTGTACGTCAGCGGTTACCACGCCGCGACGCGACGCATCCGGTACGAGTTCGCCGATGTCAGCACAGCGTCGGACGGCAGCACGCGCTACCGGGTCAGTTCGCCGCAGCGGTTCAGCGCGAGGATTGCGGCCGCGGTGGTCGTGATCTCCGGCGGCACGATCTGCCCACCGGCCGACAGCCGGTGCACTCCGGCGCAGCTGATCGCGGCCTCGGTGCGGGGCTTCTTCGCCGAGGTGGCCATCGACTCCAGTGGCCAGCTGCAGGCGGTGATCGAGCGGGACAGCACCGCGACGCCGGTGGCTCCGCAACGGAGCGGCGCACCGCCCTCTCCGTCAGCTCCCGCTCTGGTCGGCTCCCCGCCGTCCGCGTCACCGGCACCGTCCACGTCACCGGCACCGTCCACGTCACCGGCAGCGTCCGCGTCATCGGCACCGTCCGCGTCGCCGGTACCGTCCGCGTCGCCGGTACCGTCCGCGTCGCCGGTACCGTCCGCGTCGCCGAGTGCGTCTGGTCGGGGCTGAGGACTGCTGTGCCGGTGGTGTGGCAGCACGCACTCGTTATCGAGTTGATGCCGGGACCGGAAACGGTTCTGACCGGACCCGCGTTCCTCTAGCGAGAGACTCACTGACTCGGCCGTTTCCGCATCCGGTCGCCGCGTCGAGAAGGTAGAAGTGCATGAGCAAGCTCGCGAGCAGGTCGCTGCGCGGCCGGCGCCGTCTTTCGATGCTGGCGGTCGCCGGCCTGATCGGGATGGTGCTGGCAGCGGGCTGTTCTACGCACGGCGCCCCCGGGTCGGCGGCGACCTCCGCGGGCCAGAATTCCAGCTCGCCGGGCTCCAGCTCACAGAACTCCAGTTCGCAGAGTTCCAGCGTGCCCGCCAGCGCCGCCAAGCCACCGTGCCAGCAGTACGCCTGCACACCACAGCCACCGGTGGCGCTGAACGCCGACTACGCCGTCCGGCTCTGGTCCAGTTCCGCGACCGCCGCCTCGGGTGTTCAGAACCTGCGGAGCACCCCGGTGCTCGAACTGGTACGGACGTCCGGCGGTACGAGTCAGCACGTCCAATGGTGGGTCGGGCGGCTGGGCTACGGCTGGACGGCCACGCTCGTCTGCGCCGCCGGCCAGCATCCGAACTGCGTGGTCTCCTCCAGCGTGGGCTCCCATGCGGGTAACGCCGAGGTGGTGCAGTTGCGCGGCTCCGCCCTGGTCAGTTCGCCGGCCACCGGCGTGACCTTCGACTCCGGCGTGCCGAGGGCGGCCGATCTGGACGGTGACGGCTACCTCGACGTCGCCGGGCTGGACAACGACTACAAGCCCAGCTTCGCCACCGGACACAACTTCTGGACGACCTACCGGCTCACCGGCGGCGCGTTGCACCAGACCGGCTGCGCTCCCTGGCAGTCCAGCCGTCAGGCGGCCCCGACGAAGTTACTGACCGGTCCCTGCCCAATGATGCCCTCGGACTGAGCCCGGTGCGGTGGCTCAGAGAGCAAGCGCGGTGGTGACCTCGTCGCCCAATCGGCTCAGTGCTCGGTCGGCCTGCGCTTCGCGCGCTGCCTCGTCGGCGGCTGCGTCGGCGCCGAGCACCAGCTCCAGGTAGGCCTTGCACTTGGGCTCGGTGCCTGAGGGACGCACGACCACCCGGCCGCCGGAGAACCGCAGGATGAGCACGTCGTTGTCCGGAGCAAGGTCTATGACGGTCACCGCGCTGCTCAGCAGCCGCGCGGGCGGATTGCCGCGTAACCGGCTCATGGCAGCGCTGATGTCAGCCACGTCGGCCAGCCGCCAGGACAGCTGCCGGGTGGCGTGCAGTCCGTACTCGGCCGCCAGCTCCGCCAGCCGCCGCGGCAGCGAGGAGCCCTCGGCCTTGAGGCTGGCCGCCAGCTCCGCGATCAGCAGTGCCGCCGAGATTCCGTCCTTGTCCCGCACCAGCGAGGGCGCCACCGCGTAGCCGAGCGCCTCCTCGTAGCCGAACACCAGGTCCGGTGCCGCACGGGAGATCCACTTGAATCCGGTGAGGGTCTCAGCGAACGGCACGCCATGCTTGGCCGCCATCGACGAGAGCAGCGTGGAGGACACGATGGTGGTCGCATAGGTGCCACGGACCCCGTTGCGCAGCAGCCAGTCCGCCAGCAGGGCACCGACCTCGTCCCCGCGCAACATTCGCCACCCGGCACTATCCGAGCTGGAACCGGCGGCGTCCGGGAACGGCACGCCCACGGCGCACCGGTCGGCGTCCGGGTCGTTGGCAATGATCAGGTCGGCGTGCCGCTCGCGGGCCAGCGCCAGGGCGAGGTCCATCGCGCCCGGTTCCTCGGGGTTCGGAAAGGCCACCGTGGAGAAGTCCGGGTCCGGTTCGGCCTGCTCGAGCACCTCCGCGGGCGCCGTGAAACCTGCCGCGGCGAACACCGCCCGGACGACGGACGCGCCCACCCCGTGCATCGACGTGTGCACGATGTCCAGCTCGCGTGGGGTATCCGGTCGCACCAGGCCAGCGATGGCGTTCACGTAGTCAGAGACGAGGGATTCGTCGATGGTGGGAAAGCTCTCGGCCAGGGCTATCGCGCGTACGGATGGCACCGCCCGGATGTGCGCCTCGATGTCGCGGTCCATCGGCGAGACGATCTGAGCGCCGTCACCGGCGTACATCTTGTAGCCGTTGTCCCGCGGCGGATTGTGTGACGCGGTCACCATGATCCCGGCTACCGCGCCCAGCCGCTGGACCGCGAAGGCGAGCAGCGGGGTGGGCAGCATCCGGGGCAGCAGCCTGGCATCGAAGCCGGCCGCGGCGAAGATCGCGGCGGAGTCGCGGGCGAAGGACTGCGACCCGTGCCGGCCGTCGTAGCCGATCACCACGATGCCGCCGGCCTTTCCGGCATCGATCAGCTGAGCGGCGAGCCCGGCGGCGGCCCGCCGGACCACCGCGGTGTTCATGCCGTTGGGGCCTTCTCGCAGTGGGCCACGCAAGCCGGCGGTGCCGAACGTCAGCGGGCCGGCGAACCGCTCGGCCAACTCCACGGCGGCGGCCTCGTCCCCGGCTTCGGCGCTGTCCAGCAACGACCGCAGCCGGCCGGCCGCGTCCTCGTCCGGATCGTCGGCGATCCAGCGGAGCACCTTCGCTGACAGCTCGACCGACCGTTCGACCGCGTGGTCGGTAGCCATCAGGACCTCTTCCCCGCGGCGTCCAGGATTTCAGCTATGCCGAAAGCCGAATCGGTGAAAACGCCACCCACGAAGGCATCCACGGCGCCCGCGCTTCCCGGATCGGATCGGTGCTGGCTGGCGTCGTCCATCGGGTGGTAGCCCAGGGCCTCGCCGGCGGCCAGCGACCACCACCGGTGACGGTTGTTCGACACGCCCCAGACTTGGGCGAAGGTGAGATCTTCACTGCGCAGGCAGGCGTCCACCAGCCGCGCGCAGTCACCCGGCGACAGCCAGGTCGCCAACGCCCGGTCGTCCGGTGGCGCGTCGGCGAAGGTCCCGATCCGCAAGCAGGCAACCCGCATGCCGTAGCGCTCGACGTAGTAGCGGCCCAGCGCCTCGCCGAACACCTTGCTGACGCCGTACAGGGTGTCCGGTCGAGCGGGGGTGTCGGCGGGCAGTTCGGTCGTGCCGTGCGGGGTGAAACCGACCGCGTGGTTCGAGGATGCGTAGACGACCCGGGCCACCCCGGCCCGGCGGGCAGCCTCGAACAGCTGGTACACACCCTCGATGTTGGAGTCCCGCACGGTGGGCCACGGCGCCTCGGTGGGCTGGCCGGCCAGGTGCACGACGGCGTCGACTCCGGCCATCGCGCGATCCAGGGCAGCGAGGTCGCTGAGGTCCGCGACGATCTCGTCCGTGTCCGATGGCGCAGAGTCCGATGGCGCAGAGTCCGATGGCGCAGAGGAGGTCGAGGAACCGGAGGACGGCTCGGCGGCCACCCGGTCCAGGCACCGCAGCTTCCAGCCGAGTTCGGGCAGCGAGACCCGCAGGGACGTGCCGATCCGGCCGCTCGAGCCGGTGAGCAGGATCGTCACAGCCGGGCCACCAGTTCGCCGAGCAGGCCACCCGCCCGGGTGGCCGCCGCCTTGCCCGCGGCCAGCACCTCTTCGTGATTCAGCGGCTGCCCGGTCATGCCCGCGGCCAGGTTGGTGACCAGTGAGATGCCGAGCACCTCGGACCCTTCGGCGCGGGCCGCGATGGCCTCGAGCACGGTCGACATGCCGACCAGGTCGGCGCCCATCGTCCGGGCCATCCGCACCTCGGCGGGAGTCTCGTAATGCGGTCCGGGGAACTGGGCGTACACGCCCTCGGCCAGCGACGGGTCGATGTCGCGCATCAACTGGCGTAGCCGTAGCGAGTACAGATCGGTGAGGTCGACGAATCGCGGCCCGACGAGCGGGGACGTTGCGGTCAAATTCAGGTGGTCCGAGATGAGCACCGGATCGCCGACCGACATGTCCTGGCGCAACCCGCCGCAGCCGTTGGTCAGCACGGTGACCGAGCACCCGGCAGCGGCTGCGACCCGGACGCCGTGCACCACCGCGGCCACGCCCCGGCCCTCGTAGAAGTGGGTGCGGCCGAGGAAGGCGAGTACCCGCTTGCCGTGCACCTCCAGTGACCGGATGACACCCGCATGCCCCGCCACCGCCGGCGGCAGGAAGCCGGGCAGGTCGGTAGTGGGAAACTCCAGATCCGCCGAGGCGAGGGAGCCGAGCGCGTCCACCGCGGGAAGCCAGCCGGAGCCGAGAACGAGCGCGACATCGTGCCGTGCCGCGCCGGTTCTCGCAGCCAGCGCCTTGGCGGCCGCGCGCGCCGCCTGCCGGGGATCTGAGGTATCGGAGGTCTCGGTCACGGGGGATGAGCCTAGTGGCGAGACTTGCCCCACGCCCAGCGCCCGGCGAAGCGGACACACCTCTAACATTCGCGCTATGACGGCGCCCCCGGCACATCTCGATCTCGCGGCTGACTTCCCGGCAGCGTCGCGTGCGCAGTGGCAGGAGTTGGTCGCGGCCGTGCTGACCAAGTCGGGCCGTCCGGTGCCTTCCGACGCCCCGCCCGAGACGGCTCTGGCCGGGCGGAATTACGACGGTATCGAGATCGCTCCGCTCTACACCGCGGCCGATGCGCCGGCGGGTTCCGCCAGCGTGCCGGGCAGCCCGCCGTTCACCCGTGGCGCTACCGCCGAGGGTGCCGCCCGCACCGGCTGGGACGTACGCGCACGGCACCTCGACCCCGACCCGCTCGCTGCCAACCGCGCCGTTCTGGACGACCTGCGCAACGGCGTCTCGTCACTGTGGCTGGTGCTCGGCGGCAGCGGAAATCATAGTGCCGGGCTGACCGCCGCGGACTTGCCCCGGGTGCTCGACGGCGTCCATCTCGATCTCGCCCCGATCGTCCTGGACGCCGGTCCGGATTCCCGTGCGGCAGCCGAGACCCTGCTGCGGCTGGCGGCCGATCACGGCACCCCGGCGACCGACCTGACTGGCTCGCTCGGCGGCGACCCGATCGGGTACGCGGCCCGGATCGGCTCGACACCCGACCTCACCCTGGTCGTCGACCTCGCCGGGCTGGCCGCGGGCCATCCCAAGCTGCGTCCGGTGACCGTGGACGCCACCGTCTACTCCGACGCGGGCGGCAGCGACGGTGACGAGCTCGCTATCAGCGTGGCGGTGGGGGTGGCCTACCTTCGGGTGCTGACCGACGCGGGGGTACCGCTCGACGCCGCACTGGGCATGATCGAGTTTCGCTATGCGGTGTCGGCGGACCAGTTCGCCTCGATCGCCAAGCTGCGGGCCGCGCGCCGGGTCTGGAACCGCGTCGGTGAGCTGAGCGGCGCCGCCGGCGAGGACCGCGGCCAGCAACAGCATGCCGTCACCGCGGCCTCGATGCTGACCCGCCGCGATCCCTGGGTGAACCTGCTCCGGACGACCATCGGCTGCTTCGCCGCCGCCGTCGGGGGCGCTCAGGCCATCACCGTGGCGCCGTTCGACTCCGCGCTGGGGCTGCCGGACGACTTCGGCCGCCGGATCGCCCGCAACACCTCCGCCGTGCTGCACGACGAGGCCAGCCTCGCGCGGGTGATCGACCCCGCCGGTGGCTCCTGGTACGTCGAATCGCTCACCGAGCGGCTGGCCGAGGCGGCGTGGCAGAAGTTCACCGCGCTGGAGCGAGCCGGTGGAGCGGTGGCCGCACTGGAATCCGGTGCGATAGCGAGCCTGCTGGCAAGCACCCGGCAACGTCGCCAGGACGACATCGCGCACCGCCGGACGCCGATTACCGGCGTCAGTGAGTACGCCGTCAACTCCGAGACGTTACTTAGCCGCCGGCCGGCTCCGGCCGCGCCGTCCGGTGGGTTGCCGCGGCTGCGGGCGGCGGAGCCGTTCGAGGCGCTGCGCGATGCGAGTGACGCCTGGCTGGCCTCGACCGGAGCCCGGCCGCGGGTGTTCCTGGCCGCCCTCGGGCCGGTCGCGGCCCACACCGGGCGGTTGAGCTTCACCCGCAACCTGCTGGGTGCCGGCGGCCTGGAACCGGTGGTGGCAACCGGCGAGCTGGCCGACCTGCTGGCGGGATTCGCGGCCAGCGGCGCGGTGGTGGCGTGCCTGTGCTCCTCGGACCGGATCTATGCCGGCGAGGCCAGCGCTGCCGCTACGGCCCTGAAGGCGGCCGGCGCCCGGACGGTGTGGATAGCCGGCAGTCCTGACCTGCTGGTCAGGGACGGCTCTGGAGAGCAGTCCGGTGCGATCGACGCCGCGCTGTACTCGGGGTGCGACGCGGTCGCGGTCCTGCGCTCGATGCTCAGCGATGTGGGGGTACCGGTGTGATTCCCGACTTCAGCAACCTGTCCCTCGGCCCTGCCAGTACATCGGGGGAAAGTACATCGGGGGAAGCCAGAACAGCTGAGTCCGGCGTCCCGCACTGGGCGACGCCCGATGGCATCGACGTCGCCCCGCTGTACACCGGGGCCGACCTGGTCGACGTCGACTTTCTCGACACCTATCCCGGCATCGCGCCGTTCCTGCGCGGTCCGTACCCGACGATGTACGTCAACCAGCCGTGGACGATCCGCCAGTACGCGGGGTTCTCCACCGCGGCGGAGTCGAACGCGTTCTACCGCCGCAACCTGGCAGCCGGTCAGAAGGGGCTGTCCGTCGCTTTCGACCTGCCCACGCACCGGGGCTATGACAGCGACAACCCGCGGGTGATCGGCGACGTCGGCATGGCCGGTGTCGCCATCGACTCGATCTATGACATGCGCGAGCTGTTCAGCGGCATCCCGCTGGACCGGATGAGCGTGTCGATGACCATGAACGGCGCGGTATTGCCCGTCCTGGCGCTGTTCGTGGTCGCGGCCGAGGAGCAGGGTGTGGCGCCGGAGCAGCTGACCGGCACCATCCAGAACGACATCCTCAAGGAGTTCATGGTCCGCAACACCTATATCTATCCGCCCACTCCATCCATGACCATCATCAGCGACATCTTCGCGTACACGTCCGCGCGGATGCCCCGGTACAACTCCATCTCGATCTCCGGCTACCACATCCAGGAAGCAGGCGCGACGGCCGATCTGGAGCTGGCCTACACCCTCGCCGACGGCGTGGAGTACATCCGGGCCGGCCTGGCCGCGGGCATGGACATCGACGCCTTCGCACCCCGGCTGTCGTTCTTCTGGGCCATCGGCATGAACTTTTTCATGGAGGTGGCCAAGCTCAGGGCGGCCCGGTTGCTGTGGGCGAAGCTGCTGCGACAGTTCGATCCCCGCAACCCCAAGTCCCTGTCGTTGCGGACCCATTCTCAAACGTCCGGTTGGTCGCTGACCGCCCAGGACGTCTTCAACAACGTCGTCCGGACCTGCGTCGAGGCGATGGCCGCAACCCAGGGCCACACCCAGTCGCTGCACACCAATGCCCTGGACGAGGCGCTGGCGCTGCCGACGGACTTCTCGGCGCGGATCGCGCGCAACACCCAGCTGCTGCTGCAGCAGGAGTCCGGAACCACTCAGGTCATCGATCCATGGGGTGGCAGCGCCTACGTCGAGAAGCTGACGTATGACCTGGCGCGGCGCGCCTGGGGGCATCTCGAAGAGGTCGAGAAGGCCGGTGGGATGGCCGCGGCGATCGAGCTGGGCCTGCCGAAGCTACGCATCGAAGAGGCCGCCGCCCGGACGCAGGCCAGAATCGATTCGGGTCGCCAGCCGGTGATCGGCGTGAACAAGTATCGGCTGGCGCAGGAGGAGGATCTGGACGTCCTCAAGATCGACAACTCCGCCGTCCGGCAGTCGCAGGCGGAGAAGCTGCGGCGGCTGCGTGAGGACCGCGACCCGTCCGAGGTCGAGGCGAGGCTGGCTGCGCTGACCCGCGCGGCGAAGGCCGCGGCGGACGGCAGCCGACCAGCCGGGCTGGAGCAGAACCTGCTTACGCTGGCCATCGACGCCGCCCGTGCGAAGGCCACCGTCGGCGAGATCTCGGACGCGTTGGAGAAGGTGTACGGCCGGCACGCGAGCCAGATCCGAACCATCTCCGGTGTCTACAGCGAAGAGGCGGGCAAGGTGGGTGCGATCGACGAGGCCCGGGCGGCCACCGACAGGTTCTCCGACGACCACGGCCGCAGGCCGCGCATCCTGGTCGCGAAGATGGGGCAGGACGGCCACGATCGCGGCCAGAAGGTGATTGCCACGGCGTTCGCGGACCTCGGTTTCGACGTCGACGTCGGCGCGCTGTTCCAGACGCCGGCCGAGGTCGCGCGCCAGGCCGTCGAGGCCGACGTGCACGTCGTCGGTGTGAACTCCCTCGCCGCCGGTCACCTGACGCTGGTGCCGGCATTGCGGGATGAGCTTGCGGCGTATGGGCGTTCGGACATCCTGATCGTCGTGGGCGGCGTGATCCCGCGGCAGGACTTCGACGAGCTGCACGCGGCCGGAGCGGCGGCCATCTACCCGCCGGGCACCGTGATCGCGACGGCGGCGCTGGACCTGCTGGCGTTGCTGAACGCTCAGCAGTCGGACGGCTGATGGGCGGTCTCGCCGAGCGGGTGCTCGCCGGCGACCGGGCGGCGGTGGCCCGCGCGATCACGCTGGTGGAATCGCGGCGGGCCGACCACCGCGAGCAGGCGCAGCAGCTGTTGAAGGAGCTGCTGCCGCATACCGGCGGAGCCCAGCGGGTCGGCATCACCGGCGTGCCCGGCGTCGGCAAGTCGACCTTCATCGACACCCTCGGCAGCAACCTCACGGCACGGGGTCACCGGGTGGCGGTGCTGGCCGTCGACCCGTCCTCGACCCGCAGCCGCGGCAGCATCCTGGGTGACAAGACGCGGATGACCCGGCTGGCGGTCGACCCGGCCGCGTTCGTGCGGCCCTCGCCCAGCTCAGGCACGCTCGGCGGAGTCGCCAAGGCGACGCGCGAAACGCTGCTGATCATGGAGGCGGCCGGGTATGACGTGGTGCTCGTCGAGACGGTCGGCGTGGGGCAGTCGGAGTACCTGGTAGCGGACATGGTCGACACGTTCGTCTTCCTGACGCTGGCCCGCACCGGCGACCAGTTGCAGGGCATGAAGCGCGGCATTCTTGAGATCGCCGACGTCATCGCGGTGAACAAGGCGGACGGCCCGCACGAGGACGAGTCGCAGCGGGCGGCGCGCGAGCTCTCCGGAGCGCTGCGGCTGCTGCGTGGCGGCCGGGACGAGTGGCAGGCACCCGTTCTGACCTGCAGCGCGCTGAACAACACCGGCCTGGAGCGGGTGTGGAAGCACGTGTGCCGCCATCGCGACAAGCTGGTGGCCGATGGCAGGTTCGAGGAGTTGCGGCGGCGGCAGCTGGTGGAGTGGACTCGCGCGATGGTCGCCGATCGGCTGCTGGACCGGTTGAACGCACCTGGAAACCGCGAGGTCGTCGAGGCCTGCGAGCGGGCGGTGCTGGCCGGGGAGCTGACCGCCGACCAGGCCGCGACGCGGATACTGGCCGCCGTGAAGAGCACCGCCGTGGACGGCACTGCCTGAGCAGTGGACCGATACGCGAATCGGGCCGTCCCGTGAGGCGGCTAAGGTTTCGGGCGTGCAGATGGCAACGCTTCACGACCACGCGGTGGACTGGCTGGCAGGCAACGACGCCGAGCTGGTGAACTGGCGGCGTGATCTGCACGCCCATCCCGAGATCGCCTACGCCGAGCACCGGACGACCGAGCGGATCGTCGCCCTGCTGACCAGCTTCGGGCTCGAGCCGAAGCCGCTGTCGATCGGCACCGGGGTCGTCTGCGACATCGGCGCCGGCCCGGAGTTCGTGGCCCTGCGGGCTGACATCGACGCGCTGCCCCTGCCGGATTCCAAGACCGTGGAGTACGCGTCTCAGAACCCGGGCAGCTGCCACGCCTGCGGCCACGACGCCCACACCGCGATCCTGCTGGGTGTGGCCGCCACCCTGGCGCGGGCGCAGCCGCTCGCTGGTTCCGTCCGGCTGATCTTCCAGCCGGCCGAGGAGCGGATGCCCGGCGGTGCGGAAGCTGTCGTCGATGAGGGCGGTCTGGCCGGTGTCACCTCGATGTTCGCGCTGCACTGCGATCCGAAGCTGGACGCCGGGCAGGTGGGCCTGCGCGTCGGCCCCATCACCGCGTCGTTCAATCAGATCGAGATCCGGCTCAGTGGTCCGGGCGGTCACACGGCCCGTCCGCACCTCACCGTTGACGTCGTCTACGCCCTGGGCAAGCTCATCACCGAGCTGCCGGGGCTGCTGTCGCGGCGGGTGGACCCGCGCTCGGCGGTGTCCCTGGTGTGGGGCGCGGTGAATGCCGGGGCCGCCGCGAACGCGATCCCACCGTCCGGAATCCTGCGCGGCACCTTGCGGATGCTCGATGGGCAGCTGTGGAACCGGCTCGAAGGCGTGGTCCGGGAGCTTGCCGAGCAGATCGTCGCGGCCACGAACGTCAAGATCGAGATCGACTACGACCCCGGCGTTCCGGCGGTGACGAACGACGGTGCCCTGGTCGCGATCCAGACCCAGGCGGCGCTGGCCGCGTTCGGGCCGCACGCGGTGTCCGACACCCCGCA
>JAABUS010000396.1_pt1 | contig 111377 bp, 81 predicted proteins | sample 5560161 | NCBI WGS metagenome assembly JAABUS01 (sample SAMN10711885, study PRJNA513376) | rock metagenome | isolation source: Antarctica rocks | place: Antarctica: Victoria Land, Trio Nunatak nord | collected 2016-01-04
GTTTTTTATTAAATTTTTTTTTTTTTTTTTTTTTTTTAAATATTATCTTTTCGTTATTTTTCCGCCTAAAGCCGGTAAAATACGTATTTAGTACCTCGACTCTTCTTATATAGTCTCCCGCTTTACCGATATAGTAGCGCCTATAACTTTATAAGTCTTTATATAATTAGAATTAATTAAAGAGTTTAATAGATAAAATTATAAACTTTATATTTTCTATATTTATTTATATAGTTTAGAAAAATATTATAATATTCTAAATCTTCTTCGTTATTTAGTATAATTATAAATATATAGAGTTACTATTAGTAATAATTTAACTTTAGTATTCTAGGAATTATTATTATATTATAACCGCGGGAATTATTAGAGTAAACGATTTTCGCGAATATAATAATACGTTCTTATATATTATCGTGAATATATTTATATAAATAATAATTATTTAGTTTTTTAAAGTTAGGAAAGTAGTTAATAAATATAATATTATTAAAGAAGATATCGATTAATTATTATTTATATATTATAATTAACTCTACCTTCTCTTCTTTAATTTTATTATTATTATTATTATTACTAGTAGTTAGTTTAGAGGATTTTTTAAATACGAATTTATTCTTTTAATTTAATTACTCGAAGGACTCCTCTAAAGATTTAAAAGATGCGCGAGGCTTTTTAAATAAAAACTTCTTCGGAGGATATTTTTATAATAGCGGTAATAAATTATTTTTATTATTATTAAAACTTAAGAGTTTCGTCTAACTCTTTAACCTTTTTATTATTAATAAATAAATTAAATTTTAATAAAAGATATTAAAAGAAAAAAAATTAATCTTAAAGTAAAGAAAACGGGAAATAATAAATAAATACGAATATATTTTTAATATTAATTTTTATAGTATCTCCTTTTTTTCGAGCTCCTTCGGGCGCGATAATAGGTTTTTATTTATAATATATTAAATACCTAGAAGAGGGAAGAACGGAGGAGGAAAGAAATAAATTTAAAATTTTAATAAAGATAAATTTATCTCTTGAATTAAATTTTTATTAAAGGATAAGAGATATAGTTAATTAAAATTATTATTTATAATAAATTTACTTTTTATTAAATTTATACCCCGGTCCTAGAAATATTAAATATTATTTTATAAATCTCTATCTTCTAAGATATTTATATAATACGCGTCCTCCTCCGTTATATAAAAGAGATAATCGAGTATTTAATTCGTTATAAAATAACGAGTTATCTAATATCCCTAAAATAACGCGAATCGTAAATAAATTATACTAAATTCTTTATCTAGTAAATATACGGAGATTATTAAAAATCGGATTTTATATATAAAATTCCGTGATATAAACTAGAATAATATATAGTCGATTTTAAAGATTTAGAAAGACCGAAAAGAGGAAAGATTATAAACGGTATTAATTTTTTATTTAAGAAAAGTATCGTTCGAGCTAGTTACTACTACTATTTAATTTTATAAATTAAGAGGTAGTATATTATTAAAATTATCTTAAATTTTAATTATTTATCTAAAGTCTCTTTAGTATATAATAATATTAATATATATTTATTCGCCGAAGCCTAGATAGTCTTAGACCTTAATTTATTTCTTAAAGTTAAATATTAAATATTTACCTTATTAGGTTTTTTCTACTTCAAGCGCGTCTTTATAATTCTATTAATATTTAATTATATCCTTTAGATAGCGATATTTATTAATAAACTTTTTAATTTATAATAGTATATCGTTAATATTCGTATAGTAAATTAATATAGGTATTCTTTTAATATCCCGGATAATTTAATTAACTTTAAATAGTTTTTTATTATATTTAAATAATACGCGCCGGGGCTATAGCGCGATAGTAGTAATAAATAAATAAATTTAATAATGATTATAGAGTAAAGAGGGTATAATAGTTCGTATAATTTAAATAATTAATTATAGTAAAGTATAATAGATTTTATAATAAATTAAGTTAGATCTAGTCTAATATATCGTAAATATTAAATAATATTTAAATAAGATAATTAAAAGAATAAAACGATAGGTAAAGAGGTCTTTAGGTTATTATATATAAATATATTTAAAAAAGTCGTTTTTAGAAAGACAACTAATATTTAATATTTAAACCTATATATTAACCGCCTATACTATTATAATTTTATATAATATAGTTATTAAATCGTACTAGAAACAGCCTAGAGTACGGTTTATAATATAATTAATATTATAATTAACGGATTTCTAGGTCTTATATAACGGGTTTAAATAAAAGTAAATATTAAGAGGTAGTAAAGAAGAGTATTTATATTTATAATATATTAGTATTAAATTAATCTTCTAGCGCCCTAGATTTAGTTTAAATCTAATTTAAATTTTCTTTAAATTTTATTTAAATTTAGGCTAGATCTAGGTTAAATCTTTTATATATTATTAAACGAGGATAGTTTCTTATAAATTAAAAATAGATTATATAAAGTTTTCGATACTATTTTCGCGCTCTCGATAATTAAAATTATATTTAATAATAATAGATTATCCTCCGTCCGCGGCCTTAATTATAATAAAGTACTAGAGACGGTAATAATTAAAACGGAAGATTTAATTAACTTTTTAGTTTCTAACGAAGACGTTAAAGGGACGAAATATTCGGAGGAGGATATAATTTTACTCGATAATAATTATAATAATCTATCTAACTTTAAAGAACTATTAAAGAATATTTAACTAGTATTAAATTAAATTTATTTATTTTTATTAAACTCTATAGAGGACTCGGCCTATATTCGTTATTTTATTAATAATAATAGTAGTAAGAAATTAAATAAGGCTACTAAAATAGTTAAGACGGTAGTAGTATTAATTATTAAAAATATTCATATACCCTCTTTAGAATTTAATAACTCTTCGAAGTAATATTCGTTATTACTTAATAAATTAATTTTAGTATCGATATTTTTCTTATCTAATAGTTAGGATAAAGTTATTATTATTAATATATAAAAGGAGGTTATATTTAACGTCGAGGTAGATAATATAAATTTATTATTTTAAAAATAGAATATAAATAAAGTACTAAAGGTAATAAAAGCGTTGAATTATTTATTATTTTTAATAGATATTATTAAAGAAGCGGGAATAATCTTTAAGATTTTAAAGAAAATTATTAATATATTAATCCTATTAATTTATATTACTTTAGGGAGAAATATAGAGTTCTTCGACCTTAAGAAGTATTATTAAATTATAAAGATTAACCGGCGAGAAACTAGAGTAAAGAATTTATAATTCTTTAATTTTTTTAAATATAGAGTATACTTTACCCCTAATAATAATAAATATAATATTTATTATATCGTCCGTATTTTAGGTCTCCCCTCCGATATTATTATAATAAAGTTTTTAGAGAAAGTTCGAGGTAGTATAATATTTAATACGAAGTTATTAGATACTAAAAGTATTACTAGTAATATAACTAGGCTCGTTATATTTTTTTACGAGTACGTAATTATAGTTTATAAAGAATATATTTAATAATATTTAATTTCCTTTAACGGTTTTATAACCCGAATTAAAATTATATTAACTCCGATTTAGTTTATCCCGATTAATTAACGAAAGGTTATTAACGATAGAACTATATATTATTTTAAAATATATAATTTTCCTTATATTATTACGCTAGTAATATTAAATAAAGAATTAACGGTGTTTTAAATAGTTAAATTCAACGCGGTCGAGAGTATAAATATAAATAGTAATAATATTTGAAGTTTATACTTTTCTTCCGTTTATATTATTAAATAAACCCTACGTTATTTAATTATACCGGTCGATATAAGGGTTATATTATTAAATTTATATTAAATTTATATACTTAGCCTCTAGAGACCCTTTTTAATAATAATAATAATTAACTCGCGGTCGTTAATTATCGGTAAAATATTTCGTTTATTTTAAAATAATTAAGAGGGTAAACCCTCTCCTACGCTTCTATAATTTAAAGCTGCGATATAATTTAAAATTTAAACGGGGGCCACGCTAGCGATAACTCCTAAAATAATAAAGATAATAATAATTAAAAAGGGGGTATAGGTAGAGGCGAGGATAATAATAAATAAAATAAAAATAAAGGCGGCGGCGACGATAGTAATACTCGCTCGGTTAATAGAGAATCGTTATTTATATTATTTATAATCGTGGTTTACGAGGGCCGGACGGTTTTAATTAATAATAATTTTTAGTTATCTACTCCGATACCTATAATATAAATATTAATTATAGATTTTTTTAATATTAACCGTAGAGGGAAAATAAAAGAGTTAAGAGTAAAGATATATATTATACATTTATAAAAATATTTAATAAAAATATTATTAATTTTAATATAAATAAAGTTAAGGTATAGAGAGTCTAAAGAGTTTAAAAGTTTTATTAATAATAAAGCCGCCGTTATTATTTACCCGCTTTAAAGTATAGATAATATCTTACTATTAATAGCTACCTTATTCGAATATTAAAAGTATTATATATTAATTATTTAGTAGAGGAGCTCGAAAGGTAGGTTTTATATTAATATTATTTTAAATATTATTCGCCCCGTCGTTATCTTCCCCTTTATCGTTTTTAGAATTAAGGATCTCTAGTACTTTTTACTCTTAATTAATAATATAATCTATATATTTATATCCTTAAATCGAGGGTAGTATATTCTTTAATAATTAAAAAAACAATATTTCTTTTTTCTTTATAAAAGTTATAAATATATTAAATAATATTTTCGTAAATTAATATTCCTTTTCTATTATTATTCTAAAGGTCTTCGCTAATAACCCTTAACTTCCAGGGTCCTATATTAATTATAAATCCGAAAAGAGATTAAGAAATATATAGTTAGATACCGTATTAGATAATAATAGATATAATTAAAATATTAAAAGCGTAGGCTTTTAATAGCGAGTTTAGGGATTAAATAAAATCTAGGTTAAATTTAAAGAGTATTTAAAAAATATTTAAATTAGATCTAAACCTAGATTTAAACTAGATATAATATTCGGTTTTTTATTATCGTTCCTAAATATAATAAAATAGAGGATTAAAATTATAAATAATAATAATATACTATAGTAAATATTATTATATAGAAAATAAGTATTATTATATAGAAAAGCGCGTAAAGAGGTAATAGATTTCCTAGTTTTTATTTAAATTTAAATATCTAGTAGTTTAGAAATATAGAAAGACTTAATTTAATTAATAATAGTTTATTTTTATATTTATTTACTTTAACCGCTTTTCCTCCTAATATATATAATACCCTTTTAAATGATATTTTCTATATTAATAATAAACGCTACGGTATTATTAATATTCCTAGTATTATTATTCTTTCTAGTATTATTACCTCCGTCGGCGCCTCCTATACTTTTTATATTCGTTATATTAATAATCTTAAACGCGTCCTCCCTAAAATTTATCTTCGATTTATATTTTACGTCTATATACTCTTTAATTTTAGTATTAATATTTAATATATAATAAAATACTTCCTCTTTCTACTTTATTTAATATACTTTTTTCGGTATTTATTTATATATCCCGATAAAGTAAAGGGGCTTATATAGAATAATTATAATTATATAAATTAGATTTAAGCCTACGTTTATTTAATATATAAATTTAATTAAAATATTAGGCTTATCCTTCTTTAGTAATATATTATTATTATTAATTTTATATATAAATATATATTTAGTCGCGTCCCTCTTCTTATTACTCCTAAAGAATATTTATATCTTAAATTTAATATCTTTTCGAACGTATTATAATAAATAAATATTAATATAAAAAGGTTAGTTAGAAAAGAGAAAGTTAAATTTAATAAAATAAAATAAACGAGTTTAGGCTTTTTTATATCGGAAATTTTAAAGAAAAGAAAAATTTACTTATTTTATTACTAGAATTATCTCGGTAAATAAATATATAATTTATTTATTTACCCCTTTATATTTCTTAAAAAGGGAGGCGATAATTTTAAATTTAAAAAATATCTTTTTAAATATTATATAATCTTTATTTAATATATAATTTTCTAATATTTAATTATTATCTCTATTTATATACCGGTTCTCGATCTCTTTATTAATCTACTTTTAATTATATATAATTAAAGAGACGGAGAGATAAGGTAAATAATTATATAAACGAAGGAGCCGTATTATTATAAATACCTAATTAACGTTAATATTAATCGGGTGGTCGAGACGATTCCGTATAAATATAATATAATATTAATTATCGTTCTAGTAAATTTACTATTTTATAAACTTCTTTATTATTAAAGTCTTCTAGCGGGCGACGAGGGTTATATAATATACTTTATAATTCTAAAGAAAACTAGTTTTAAAGATATTTCGGTAGAGTTTTTTAAATTTAATAAAATCGTAACCTTTTTAATTAATCTTTTTATACCGTTATATTAAGAATTTAAGAAGTAAGTTCCCGAATATATCTATTATATTATCGAATTCTTATAGTCGATTATTTAAACCTTAGTATTTAATAATAATATTAATAAAAATCTTTAAGCCGGCTAGTTTAAAGAGGTAATATTTATATTTAAAATTATTCTAAGAAATATTATATATAATATTTATTAAGGTTATAATATCTAGTAGATCGGAGTTAATAATCGTTCCGGATATAATTATAAACTAGAAGTAATATTTAAAATAAGTTTTCTTTATTATTTAAAAAGAATTTTATAAACCTTTATCTAAATTTCTTACTTTATTATATTTATCTATAATCACGAACTTATATTAGAAATAGTAGATAATTTCCTCTTTAACTACTTTTTTTCTATTCTTTATAAAAAAGTATTTATATACTTTATTAAAAACTTTATTAGTAGTTAATTATAATTATTATAAAATAAAGATAAATATAAAAGTATTTACTTCGCTCGGGAGATTATATTATATAATATTAATAAATTTAATACTTTTTAGTAATTTTATATCGGAGTTATTTAGGTTATATACTATTTATAATTCTTTCTTTATTTATATATTTATTTAGTAGCTAAAGTCGGCGCTATAATAAATAATTATAAACTATATCTTTAAGGCCTCGAAGTCGATTATTAATAATATTTTAATACTTCAAATACTAAAATCAATTAACGGGATAAAGAATAATATAAATTTATTAATTAATTTAATATAAAAAGCTTCCGAGTCTAATTAATATAAATATTTATAGAATTATTAATTCGTAGGGTATTTAGAGCCCGTAGGAGTATTTTCCCGGTAGTATTAAAACTTTACTAGTTACTCCTTCTATTTTTATTAAATCTTTATTTATTTTTAATATAATTAAAAATAAAATACTACGGAATTTATAACTTTAGAGATTTATAGGTAAATAAAATTAATCGCGAAATTTAAAAAATATATTAAAAGACTTTATTTTATTTAAATTTATTTCGTCTTTAATAATAATATTAAATTATCCGAAGTCACCTTTATAGAATAGTATAATTATAAATATATAGAGCTACTACTAGTAATAGATTAACTTTAATATTCTAAAAATTATTATTTTATTATTACTATAAGAATTATTAAAGTAAACGATTTTCGCGAATATAATAACGCGTTCCTATATTTTATCGTAAATATATTTATATAAATAATAATTATTAATTTTTTTAAAGCTAAAAGGAAGGTAATTAATAAATATAATATTATTAAAGAAGATATTAATTAATTATTATATTATAATTAACTCTACTTTCTCTTCTTTATCCGCGTTATTATTTTTATTATTATTAATAATTAATTCCGAGGATTCTTTAATTAAGAATTTATTTTTTTAATATAATTACTCGGAGGACTCCTCTAAAGATTTAAGATTTTAATAAGATTTTTCGGCTAGCGATTTCTTTAAAGTCTATTTCGGCGGTAGTAATAATAAATAATCTTTATTATTAATAAGAGTTAAAAGTTTCGTTAAATATTTAAATCTTTTTATTATTAATAAAAGAATTAGATCCTTATTAAAGATATTAAAAAAACGGGTATATTTCGATATTATAAAGAAAAAAGATTAATTTCGAAATAAAAAAAATAAGAAGTAATAAATAGCTATAAATATACTTTCGGTATTAATTTTTATAGTAGCTCGTCTTTTTCGGGCTCCCTCGGGCGCGATAATAAGTTTTTATTTATAATATATATAATACCTAGAAGAGGCTAGAATAAAAGAGGGAAAAAATAGATTTAAAATTCTAATAAAAGTAAATCTATTTTTTAAATTAAATTAAATATTAAAAGATAAAAAATATAATTAATTAAAATTATCGTTTATTATAATCTCGATTTTCATCGAGTTTATACCTTTATCTAGGAAATATTAAATAGTACTTTATAAATTATTATTTTTTAAAATATTAATATAATCCTCTTTTAAAATATAATATATAAAGTAATCGAAGCTCGGGTTTATTATTAAATCGCGAGATACTAAATAATTTTAGAGTAGTAAAAATTATAAAAAAATTATATTAAATTCTTTAAATAATAAATATAAAGAGATTTTAAAAAACTGGGTCTTATATACGAATTTCTTTAATATATATTAGTTTAATATATAATCGATCTCGAAGTCTTTAAGCGAGCGAAATAAAAAAGGATTAAAAATAATTCTTAAATCCTATTTAATACGAAGATTACTCGAATTAATTATTATTACTATTTAATTTTAAAAATCCGGAGGCGGTACGTTATTAAGTTTATATTTAATTTTTAATAATTTATTAAAACTTCCTTAATAAATAATAGTACCGATATATATTCTTTCGCCGAAATTTATATAGTTTTAGATTTAGATTTAGTCGCTAAATTTAATTATTAAATATTAGTTCTACCGGACTCTTTTATCTTTAAGCGCGATTTTAAGGTTCGTTTAATCCTTAAATATACTATTTATAAAATAATACTACTCTATAAACTCTTTAACTTATTAAAATATAACGATAATAATATAATAATAAATCGGTATATATACCTCTTTTATATATATAAGAGTCTAGTTATCTTTAAATAGTTTTCCGTTATAATTAAATACTAAAAGAAGTTATTATAGTACTATAATAATAATAAATAAATGGATTTAATAATAATTATATAGTTAGAAGGGTATAATAATATATATAATAATTATAATAATTAATTTTAATAAAGTATAATAAATTATATAATAAATATACCTAGATCTAGGCCTAGATCTAGTTAAAACTACGCGAATATTAAATTATCTAAAATTCATTTAATATATTTAAGACTTTATTTTAAGAAATAATATTTATATATTATTTAATAAAAGAGAAGTAAAAGAGTATTAAAAAAGATCGATATCAAATAATATAATACCTATATAATAAAATCTTTAATTTAGTCGAGTTTCAAAAGATTTATATATTTTTATATTATTAAATCTACGAATATTATTTTTAATAAGTTAAATTCCGTGAAAATTATATTAAAATAAATATTTCGAATATTAATATCCTATATCGTTTATAATTTTATATTAAGATTAATAATTTATTTAATTACTATTTTTAGTATTAATTATATATATTTCTCTAGCCCTTTCTACCTATAGAATAAATATTATTTATATTAAAATTATTAAAATTATATATAAATCTATTATAATAGAATCTTTCGGTACTATTTATTTAAGTTAAATAGTTTTATTATAGTATATATCGAGTCTATAGCCCGAATACTATCGCTAGCGTAATTATTTTAATTAAATAAGAGTTAGTACTATAAACCTACGGGGTAAAGAACGTTAATATTTATAAAATATTAATTTTAATATTAATTTCTTATTTAGGTAGTTTAAGATTAGGGTTTACCTAAATCTAACCTAGATTTAATTTAAATCGTTAAGATTTATTTAAATCTAGATTAAATTTAAATAAACTTTAATAATTTAGTTTAAATATATCCGAGTTTAAAATAATAATAATATTTATAAATTTATAAAACTATATTTTTAATAAATATTCTTTTCTTAAACTTTTTATTTCTAATATTAGATAACGCGAAATATATAATAAAACGACTATAATATAATTAATATAGTTTTTTTTAAACGAAGAATTACTCGGGCCTATTACGATATTTAAATATATATAAAGAGCCTTAGTTTAAATATAGGAAATTAATAAATATCTTTAATTTTATTAAAGATTAAACGGGCTTTATATTCGCTTAATACGAAATTTCTTAATTCTAGGAGTTACCCGCGCCTAATAGTAATAAATTAGATATGAATTAACTAGTAGAATTCTATATTATTTATTATAATATAGATAAACCGCCTTTTAAGGATCTAGGGATTAATAAAAATAATAATAAAAATATTACTACCTAGGAGTTTATATAAATATATTAATAATTTATCTAGATCTTTATTTACTTCGATAAATATATTAAAACTAGTTATAATATCTTCCTCCGCGATTATACCGTTTATCTCCTTTAAAAGCCTTTTATCTATATTTAATTCTCTTTATATAAAATCTTTTACTAATTTTATAAAGCGAGACGCCGGCGTTATTATAATAATATATATAAAACTAAATCGCGCGTAATATTAAAAACGTCGACGAAATACTTTATAATTAATAATAATAAAAGATATATACTACCCGTTCGGTAATAAAACTAATAAAATTATTATTTATTTATTTTCCAAATACTATATAATTAAAACGAGTATTAATATATATTTTAAATTTATAGAAATTAAGGTAAATTAGAAAGAGGAGGTAATTTTTTATAATATAAAATAATATCGGTAACTAGTAGAATATAATATTTAATAGGATATATATAATAATAGTTAAATAATCGATAATCTCCGTATACCTAGCGAGATTAACTATTTTAATAATTTATATTTTAAATTATATTACTATAATATTATTAAAGTTATCTACTTTTTCCTCGGTTATAAATTATTTAAAAATAATCTAGTATATATACTTATAAAAATTATAAACGATAATGATAAAGTTATAATATATATTTAGTAGTAATAATTAATTAATTAACTAGGTTCGTTACTAACGAACTAGAATAATAAATAACTTTCGGTGTTAAGGAACTAACCTAGTATAGTAAAATCGGTATAACTATATTAATTATTATTAAAATAAATAAAGCCATCGCCCCGATAGTATAATTATATAATATTTAGAGCGTAGTAATTAACAGGAAGCGCTAGTATAAAGGGAATTCTATTAAACCGAAATTATTATAGTAGATAACTTCGTTTAAATTAAATAATTATTTATATTATACTAGTAAATTAGTTATAAACCTCCTTATACTCCCTAATAATATTAGGTATATATTATAGTTATTTTATAAATATCTATTTATCTTCTTCGGGCCTATAACTTTTTTAACGAATAAAATATTATAAAATAACGTTCTTTACCCTCCTAAATCAATATTATTATTTATATAATAATTTTTCTATCTCCTATTCGTCCTCGTTATTAATAATAATCGGTAGCGGTACTATAGTGTATTTACTATAGGGATCCGCGTTAGGTATTATCGCTAATTCGAGGTAAACTACCGAGATTATATTATAAATAACTATAGTAGGGGGTAACTTTAAGCGGTATACTAATCTCCTAATTCGTTCGGTAACCTCGAACGGGCTTATAAATTATTATTTTATTTTCTTCGAGAGTATACTAACTATTTAATATCCGCGGTATAAATATAAATATACTAAATTATTAATCTTAAAGAATATTAACTTATAGTAGACGTTGTATTACTCTTTTATATAAATTAAAATAAAAGTAATAATATCTTAAATATTAATATATTTAGAATAATAGATATTAATAAGGAATATACCTTTTTAGAAAGATTCTATAGTATTATAATATATTTCTAGGCTAGAGGATTTAGTATCCTAGAAAGTTTTCGTAGGAGTAGTTAAAATATTAACTACTTTAAGATTATTTAGGTTAAAATTATCGATTCGTAATAAATCTAGTAATTCCTTAATCTTAAAGTCGTATAGGACCTTTATCGGTATTAGGCACGTATTATTATATTTAATAGAATTATTTAGCGCCGCGGATAACTATAGTAATACTACTAGTTATTTATTATAGTTAACTATAAGAAGGAAATAATATAATACGATCTCGATAACTTTATTTAACTTTTTAGACTAACCGTTAATTTAAAGGTAATAAGTAGTTAAATATAATATATCGATTTTAAGTTTATTTATAATTTATTTCTATAGTTAACCGACGAACTAATAGTCTCGATTAGAGATAATAGCGGCTAGTAAACCCTAATTTAATAAAAGTAATTAAGTTAATAGCCGGTAGGCCTATTAAGGCCCGCTCTAGTCTATTTAACCCGTAATTAATATTACTACTTTACTAAATTTATATATAATAAATATAACGTAATTCTCCTTTATAGAAACCTTTAGTAATACTAGAATAAAGTTAATAATTATTATATAGAATAACCTAGTAGGTAAGTAGATCGGCTATAGCGATTTATATAATTAATATCTTAGTATTTAATATAACTAATAGTAGAGGTAGTATCTAAAGTATTTATATAATTTCGTTAATATATTAAATATATAGATATTATTTACGAGTTTTTTATAGGTCCTAGCGTAGCTAGGGTACCCTATATTATTATATACCTTCTAGAATACCTTATATTCTAGAGTAGTCGGTAAGTATAGGCGAAGTCTATACTTATATTCGATATCGTCGAAGTAGAGTAGACCGTTAATAAGTTTATATAATAGTCTAGTTATATTCTTACCGAGTATAGTATTTTTTATTATTATAATTATAATCCTAACTTATCGTACTTCTACTTCGTAACTACTATATATACGGCCTTTGAAATCGTCGCTAACGGCGATAATATTAACTAGAAAAGCCGATAGTATATCAAGGATTAACTCGTCTATTTTTAGGCGGTATAAATAATTAATAAAGTATAATAGAGTATCTAGGACGATATTCGCTTTACTAGGTTTATACCTTAATTTAATTCGAAACCTCTATAAGTATTCGGATATATAGATTAATCTAAGATTTAGCTTCTTAATAGAGGTAGTATTTATAAAAATCTACCGTACTATACTTATAATAGAGGTATGGTCGGTATAAATAATTATAGTATTACTAGTTATTTTAATAAGATATCGAATCTTCTTTATAATTTAAACGATATTAATTATTTCTAGTTTAGTTAATTAATATTTTATTTTAATAGAAGTTAGTTACCTTAATAAGAATAAGATAAATTATAATAATTTCTACTTTAATACTTCCGTAGTATCGTCGTCTTTAATATAATATATATATATACCGAATCCCTACTCCTTATTAATATCTAGATCGATAAATAACGGTCTCTTTAAATTAGTATAATATAGTATCGTAGGACTAGCGAAGAGCTCTTATAAATATTTATAAATATTAAACTCCGCCGGTATAAATATATCGACGAGAGATCTCTTTATTATAAATTTACGAGTATTACCCTAAATACTCCTACCGTTCCGATAATATTAATTCAATAACGTTTTACGGTCTTATAGAGATTTGATTATTACTACGTAGTACGGAATATACTATTTTAAATAACCCGTTATTCTAAAGTACTACTTTAATATTTATAGTATTCGTAGAAATTAAAGATTTTATATAGTTACTAGTTTATCTTTAACTATAATAAAGTCTAGAGTATTAATATATTAACCTAATAATTTAGCGGAAGGATAATTAAGAAAAGACTTCTTAATAGAAATATAGATATTTATATCTAATAAGGCTTAGAATATTAATATTAAATATTCGACGTACTCTATTAATAAAATAGAAAAGATAATAATATTATCGACGTATATATAGTAGAATTTTCGGTACGGCCGAAGTATATAATTAATTATATATTAAATATAGGCCGGAGAGTTTCGGTACCTTATTATTAATATATTAAAGGTCTTTTAACTACGGTACGTCGCTACTATAAAATAATATCGATAATATCGTTTTATTTACTATTAATAGAAAAAGGCTATTATATTAATAGTCGAAATATATATAATATTTAATAAAAGTACTAAAATCTTAATTTAGATAAAGACCGGATATATATTTAATATTATAATTTTATTAAGGGCCTTAATATCGATAATTATATATTCTTTAAAACCGGAGGCGGTATCTTTTTATATAACGAAATAAGAGAAAGAAAACGGTATTATTATAATAATTTATTTTATTCGGCCCTATTAATATAGTTTATCGAAGGCGTTATTAATAACCTCTTTAGTATATTTCCTTAACGGATAAATACGAGTTTAACTGGCTTTATAGAGCTCTTTCTAATTATCGATAAAAAAAATCTTTATTTATTTGGATTTAGGGATATTCGTTATATTCCTAGTATCTTTCTATAAATCTAGAAACGAATCGATAATATCGGTAATAATAAAGGCGGAAGTATCGTTCCCGTAAATTATAGTACCTATAGGGTATAGTATCTCTAGTCGAAATAAAACGTTCGGTACTACCGAAGGTTTTAATAATATTTACTTCGGTACTACGAAAATCTTTTATAAATTATACTTTAATAATACGTTTTAAAATAAATTTAGTAGAGTAAATATTAAATTAGAAATTATAAAACTTAGATAAATAATACTCGTAGATATACGGGGAGCTATTATTATATTAAAGATTACTACTATAACTAAACCGACCTTAAAGTAGGACTTAATTAAAAATTTCGATACTAAAGTCTTCGGTAGCCTTATAGCTAAGTTAGTATATATAATACTAATTTAGAAATATCTAGTTACTTCGTATTTAACTACTTTTCCTAGCTTAATATATCGGCTAATAATTATAAATAAATCAATATTATTCTAGACTATAATTCTATCTATATTATAGTTAACGATATACGCGGTTATTATTAATATATTAAGTTAAGAAGGTTTAAATAATAAATTACGATCTTAAAGTAAATCCGATTTTATAGATTTAATTATAATAACTATATCTAAATATACTAGTATAGTATAACGGAATTTTTTAATTATTATAGTATCTATCTTAATACCCTTCGTAATTATAGAAATAGGGACTTCGAGGTTACTATAATATATAATAATAACGAGGTCTTTACCGGTATTAATTATAATTTCTTTTAGTTTTATAATATCGATACCTATTAGAATCTTAATAGATAGTTCGTCGACGATATATATTTCCCTAATAATTAAAGCGATCTTATTATCCTTATTAAGAATATATATAGCGATAATAACGAATTTATTAATATTATAGTTATTCGATCCTAAACCACGGACTTTTATAGTCGTAGGTATTTTATAAACCTTAACCTATAAACCGAGTTTTATAAAATTCTTTAGGAATTATCAGTTTATAAGGTTTATAGTATATTTAATATTAGAATAGAATTCGTAGAGTTAATTATATAATTCTATAGAGACTTTAATAGTAGCGTATCGGTAACTACGAAACGTATAGTTTTAGGTAGCTCCGTCGGTGGATATAAATTTAATAACCTACTTCGTAGTAATTTTTAGCGGAACGGAGTTTAATATAACGGAATCTAATAAAGCGGAATTCGCTAAGGCGGAAACTATAGTATACTTCGTTAAAGAAGAATTCTTCGAAGCGGGATAAATTACTATAGTCGAAGATCGATATTATCGAATATAAATATATAACTTATTATTAGAAAAGAAGGGCTAGTTATATAAATAATAAAGTATTTTATTAATAATATTAATTATTTTAATAATATATTATTTAATAAAAAGACTATTAATTATCTCCTTATAAAGTTCCTCTAAATTAATAATATTATTAATATATTCGCTAGTTTATACTATACTTTAGTAGAAAGTATTTTTTTAGTTATTATAGTAGTTATTTTAATTTTCGTTATAAAGACTTTTAGTCTAGCGGAAGGTTTTTATAGACTATTTTTCGTCGTAGCCGATATTCTTAATAACTTTTTAGTCTTTAATATAATAGGTCTTTTAAGTCGAAAAGAGTTTTCTAAAAAAGTTTTTATTAAAGTTTCTTTTTATTTCGGAGTCTTAGTTTTAATATCTAGAAAGAAATATCTTCTATTTAAGTAACGAATTTAAGTTTCCGTTTATTATTTATAATTACCTTCTAGGAGGTTATAAGTAGTTAGGATTCTACTATTATTACTATTAATTAATATTACTTTATTATAGTTAGAAGGACGAAGAAGAAGAAGAAAATAACCTATATAAATTATTTTCGTAGGAAGTATTATTATTTTTATAAAGAGGCGGATTATTATATAAAGGTTTAAAGCCTTCGGTAAAATAATAAGGAATAAAAGGTTAACGAAAGTTCTAATATTAATTATACTATTAAGGTTAATATTATCCGTAGTTATTATTATTATTATTATAATTCGGTAGAACCGATCGATTATATTTATCTAACTTTCTAGATACTAGAGCCTACTATTTATATTTATAGTTATCGAGGCTCGTTAGAAAGTTGTTAATAATAATATTATTATCGGGCCTCTTAATATCACGTTATAGTTCGAGGTTAATTCCGTTATAAATAATATTAAACTAATTTTATAATAATGATATTCCCGTATCTTTAATAGACCTTAAAATTTTCTATATATATTTACGTAGTTTACGACGGTTATTAATATCTTTTATAAAGTAATATTCCTTAAGAATAATATTAATAATTATATTCGAAGGCTCCTTAAACCTTCCCGTTAATAATTAAATTTATTCCGTAATATTAATATTAATAGTATTATACTTCGATAGTCTCTTTTTAATATTTAAAAACTTAGCGGTATATTATTCTAAAATAATACCGCGGAGGTAAATCTAAAGATTTTTATATATTATAATATTTTTAATAATTACTAGGTCCTTAACTCGCTCGATAAAGAGATATATATCGCGGAAGTAAATTTCTTTATTAATATACTCGAGACTAAACCCTATACTAGTAGATTTACTATTATATATAAAGTCGAAGAATCCGAGGTTAATTATATTTTATTTCGATATAATAAAAATAATATTATCGCTTTAGGGACCTTATAGGCCTTATAGTTCTAATAATTTAAAAAAGCCTATTAAAGATATTATTATAAAATTTATAATAAGATTACGAAGTTTTATAAACTATATTTTATTAAAGCCCGCGCTCGCTATAGTCGAGGACTATCGTTAATTAAGTCCGAGAGGTCTTTAATAAATTATTTTTTCTATAAAGATCTATTTAGTAGAATAATTTAATAATAATATATTTAATAATAACGAAGAAAGCGTTTACCTAGAGCTCGGCGGGGACGAAGGAGGTATATTCTTAATTAATACTAGTACTTTAAGAAATTATCGAGTCGCTTAAATATTAATTTGGAAGTATATTATAACGGTATAAAAAATAGTAATATTAATAATTTAATCGCTTAACTAGCTCGGCGCCTTAATAGACTTTAATTATACTCGTTACTTTTAAAGATTAAAGTTATATAGAGGCTAAATAGGCCGGAAATTCCGCCGGATAAAATAATTAATAATATAATAAATAATATCGTCGACCTCGCTAGCGAAAGCGTGGCCCGACTATATAAATTCGTTAAACTAGAATACTAAGACTACGGTATTACGACTAGCGATATTACTAGACGCTATAGTAATAGTTTTACGGAAATAAGAAAGTTAAAGGCTTACTTTTATTAAAAACGATAATATACTAATTCTTATTTACTCCTTTAATTTCAAAGATAGAATACTTAATACTCTTATAAATAATAATAGAATTAATAGTATATAGGCTCTAAAACTAGTAATATAAAAAACTAGTACCGGTATAAAGAATTTATTAAGATTATAAAGTAAGGGGATTTTCGTTCCTACGGGCCGGGGAGACAAGGAATAAATCTAGTATAAATCTAGTAATCTTAATAGAACTTCTCCGCTTTTAGTAAAATAAAGTCTTAATAGATTTAGAAAGAATAAAATAATAAAGATAATATTATTAATACTAAAATTAGAGTACTAGGCCGTAGGCGTAGAGGTACCTACTTTTATAAACGAGGTAATTAATATATCGTAACGGAAAACTTCGGCCGTTAATTTAGCTAGTTAATTAAAGTACCTTAATATATAATATTCTTAACCGGCGTAATAGGACTAGGTATGACGGGGCTAGTATATTAATTATATAAGTAAACTAGTTACTTCGGTAGAGAGGAAGAAAATAGTATTCTTTACCGCCGAACCGAACTAGTAGGAGAAATAGGGTACGGATAAAAAGAATATTATCGAATAATTCTAGTTCGACGAACTAGTACCGCTACTATAGTAGGCTAATAGATCGAGACGTTTATTTAATAAAATATAGTACTTAAAGATATCTAAAAGCCGTTACTACTAATTAATAAAGTTATAATATATATTTAATAGTAATAATTAATTAATTAACTAGGTTCGTTATTAACGAACTAGAATAGTAAATAGCCTTCGGTATTAAGGAACTAACCTAGTATAATAAAATCAATATAACCGTATTAGATAATAATAATAGAGTAGTTAATAAAATATATATTAATATTTAATAGTAGGAAATATAGTTATAAATCTTTATTAAAGATATTATTATCCTTTTTATATTATTGTCCGACGAGATAATAATAATTTAATATTATAACGACCTTTCCCTTTAGCTAGTATATATAATTATTAAAAATTTTAATTATATAGCGCGTAAGGCCTAGAAGCGACCTAGCCTAGTTTTTTTAAATTTAATCCCTCGTATTAAAAATAGAAAGGAATTCGGTAATTATATATAATTAAATATCTATTATCTCGCGCTAAGGTATATACTCTAGTATATATATAATCGTTATTATTTATTTTAATAATATATTAAAATAACTAAAATAATTAAAGACCTAGTAATATAAAGAATTAATATTATATACGCGGATAATTAACCCCGAAAATATTATCTAATAATTATATTATTTATAACCGACTATCTAGAGTAAATTTTAATAATAAGGGTAAAATAAAATTATTAATATTTAATATACTTAGTCCCGCCTAATAAACAAGGGGAGTTAACTAGGATATAGAAATCACGAAGTTACGAATATATAAATCGAAAGATAAAGATATAAAGGAGAGATCCCGATTTTATTAAAGATTTAATAATTATTTATAACGTTAAGAACTTCGCCTAATATTATTATTTAATTAATATTTATATTATCTTTATTATAAATATATTATACTAGTTTTTAAAAGAAATTATTATAAAATTAATTAACTAAATTCGGGATTTAATTAAAAATTATATAATTTTTATAATTATTAAATAGATAAAGAAAGAAGTAGTTAAATCGAAGAAATTTTTAAAATAATTAATAATAAAAATTAAATTAAATTACCGTTTTCGCTAAATATTAGATTTCGTAGAGTTAAGATTATTTAAAAACTTTAATAAAATAAAATAAAATAGTAAAGTAGTAATAAATAAAAAATAATATTATAATAATTAATAATTATCGTTACCCCTTTATTTATTAAACGCGTACCGGTTACTCTATATTATATACGGGTTATATTTAACTTTATTATATTTATTTAATATACGTTTTATAACGGCGATATTTTATAATATATATAATACGCGCTCTACTATATTAATAAATTAAAGGTAGTTTTTCGTAAATATTAACCGAGTAATAATTCGGACCTAGATTTAAAAGACTCTATTAATCGGTATTTTAATATATTAAAATTATACGCGATAATATATTATACTAAATATATTAAAAGATATAGGAGTATCTAGAACTTCGATATTTATTATAAAAAAACGATTTATAAATTTCTCCTTAAAGAACCCTTTTTATAAATAAATAAAACTAATAAATTCGAGACGTAATTATTAGAATATAATATTATATACTATAATATAAAGATTATATAGGAAGTTATAATAATATTTTTTATTAAACCTACCGTTATTTTTAATAATAAAATAGAATAGTAGAATACCCGGCCGTATCGAGAGAAATTAAATTTAAATAAATATTTATTTATTCTTAATAAGAATACGCCGCTATACTACGGTATATAAGTACTAGATATTAATTATTATTATTTAATAACTACGGTAGCGAGGGCTTTTTACTTTAATATTAAAGATTTTATTAATATTATAACGATATTTATATAGGAGAGCCGTAAAAAATAGGATAAAAATCCGGGCTCTATTAAAAATTAGCGGAAATAAAAAATAAATCCTAATTAAGCGAGAGATATATATATTTTTATATATCGATTATTAATATATTAAATTCGTAATAATAAGGAGAGCCGGAATTTAAAATAATTTATAAGAAAATTAGTTTATTATACCTCTAACTTTCGTTCTATTAATAAACCTCGTAATAATTATATTTAAATTAATAACGAAGCGATTTATTTATAAAATTAAAACGAGACCGAGTAAAAGGCCCTTTATATAATAATCGGTAGGCTCGAGTTAATTATTAATATTTATAATTATAAGCGATTAAATAATAAGGGTAAATATAGGGTATATATTAATATATTAATTACTCTATATCGATTAAAGAATAACGGGAGAGTTAACGATATATATAGGATATTCGAAATAAAGTATATTTTAGTTAATAGAATAAAAAGATTTTAGAAACTATATAATTATCGCTTCTTCGAAATATACGATATTATCTAGAGTATATATATAGTACCTATTAAATAGGAAAGATATTATTATATAAATAATTTTATCGACTAGGATTAATATAATATTATTTATAATTTTAATTTTATAACTTTTATAGAGTAAGTATAATAATTATATATCTATAAAAAATTATTATTTGTAATAATATATTTATTATACCGCCTAATAATATATATACTCCGGGCTCTTATTTAATAGTAGTACTATAACTATATAGCGGTTAATAATAATAACGAGAGTAACGGGTATAATATAAAAATAAATTATAATTAAAGTATAAACTCGATTAATAATAATTAATAAAAAGAGAATTAGAGGTTCTAAATTAAATAGGAGATTTATTAAATAAAAATTCTTAAAATACTACTTTTATAGAATTAAATAAGAAAAGAAATAGATTTTTAAATTAATCTTTATTATTTAATACTCCTTCGGTATATATTTCGCTAGTAGAAATAAAAGTATTTAATTTATAAATAAAGATATTATAATCTATCTTTAATAAGATTTATCTCGGTCTACTCTTTACTAAACTCGTTTTAATAAATAGTTATTATTTTTAATTATATTTATAACGCTCTTATACTTTTATAATTTATAGTATTATATAACTCGAATTCGGCGTTCGGATTAATTTTAGTTTAAATCTAGGTTAGATTTAATTTAAATTTAATCTAGATCTAGGCTAGGGTTAATTCGACGTATATTTATTTATTATTATCGCGTATATAATTCTACCCTTTTTCTTATATATTAAAATAAACTTATTCTATATCTCGACTAGTTAATATACTCTATATTACCGAATAATATTTAAATCTATATATATACGACCTAGTAGTATATTAAATAGTAAAATTAAATTAAATTATATCTCTTATATATCGTAATACAGCTTTAATTGATTAAAGAATTTATAATAATAACTCCTTTAATAAGACTAAAGGTTAATTTTAATAATAAATTATATTAATATTCTTAAAGTAAATCTCGGCTATAAATAATTTACCTATTCCGATATATAAATAATAATATATATTAAGAATACGTTAATTATAAGTCCTTCTAGTATATATTAATTAATATTAATTATTAATAAGGATAAAGAAAGTATATATAGAGGTAAAGAGGTTAATACCGAGGTTAATAATAATAATATTAGGCTTCCTACCCCGAAGCGACGGAAAACGAATAATATATCTTAATTAAACGGATTAAGTAGGGCCACGTTATATATATATATATATATATTATATAAAAGTTAGTAATATAATTAATCTTTTTATAATTTTTATTATTTATCGGTCGTTATATATCCTCGTTCTTATCCTACCCTAGTTTTTATATATATAGATTAAGAAATATAAAATCTTCTAGTAACGCGTTATATAAATCTTTAACGAAATATTACTATAATTATAACGCGTTATAATTAAGAAACGAGTCGTTACTATTATAAACGGGCGTAGGACGTTATATTAAATCGGCGTTATATATTTAAAATTATAAAGTCGTTCTCTAGTATATAAAATAAAAAATATTAATAACCCTCGTTATAGGATATAAGGATTTAGGATATAATTTATAAATAAACTTTAATAAAAAAAGCGAAGTTAATACTTTAATCTAGAAACTCTAACGGAATATTATTAATAAATATAATAGGGCCCTCGGGTTAAAGAATAAAGTAATAAAAAAAACTCTAAATCCGACGAAGGCTCGAGAGATATTAATCTATCGCGTTTAAATTAAAGATATATTAATCGAAATTAATTATTTAATTATATCGGTAATTACCGCGCCCTAATAATAATAAGAATTCGATAAATTATAGTAGTATATTATATCTTTTTTATAATAAAATATAATATTAAAAAGATAATTACTACTAAAATAAAGAATAAAAAATAAATATATAATTATAATAATAATATAAGTCTTAATATTTCCTTATTAAGATTTAATATTAATTATTAATAAATCTAAATTATTTTACTACCTTTTTAAAGATTTAATAATAAAAGTTATAATTTTTTTATTTTTTTAATCGGACCTAAGTTAGCTAGGAATTTATAATAATATTAATATCGGTAAATTTTAAAAGTAAATATTAGTATACTTTAAGCGCTATCAACTCTACTAGAAAGTCGTCTACGGGTTTATACTGAAACTCTATATTAAATACCGAGCCGAGGTTTAGTAGGATTAGTAAGTCGGGGCTTCGAGTAGTAAATTAGGGTTCCGGGAAAGTTACTTTCAGTAAATAGTACTAACTATTAGTAGGTTCAGCAGGTTTAGTAACTCGATAAATCGTTAGTAACTTAAATATTAGACGAATAGGCCCATTATATGCCCTATAGCATGCGCATTTGCATGCGTATTGGCATGCGCCATAGTATGGACTATAGTATGGGCCATAGTATGCCCCATGGCATGCGCAATGGCGTGCGCAGCTTGCGCATACCATTGAATGGTATGCGAATGGCATGCGCAAAGGTATCCTGAATAGCATGCGATATACGCCCCCCGCAGCAGCCCCTAAAACATCAGACGAAAGCCCCCCATGGCATGCGCAATCATGGTATACGTAATCATGGCATGCGCCAAGGCATGCGCCAAGGCATGCGACATACCATGGTATTCATGTGCGTATACTCCCCGGATGTGCCTAGGTGACGCCCCCGCGAGAACTTTTGTTAAAACTTATTATTCCGGGCCCGGTAGGTCGCTGGCGTTAGTAGTTATCGCTGAGGGTCGCTACCGTTAATAGCGTCGATTATAGAATTTTATTTATTTCAGCCCTATTATAGGGCTAAGCTACTATTAATATATTAATAATATATATAAATTATTAAAGTTATTAATCCGGCTAAAATTAATTTAGAGTTATTAAATTTATTAAAAGTAACCTACCTAGACCCCTAATTTACTAAATTTACTAATAAGATACTAGTAGCTCTATCCGTAAATTAAAGTTACTAATAGTATCTTATCCGTAATTAAAGTTAAAAAACCTACTAAGAAGACGTTATTAACTTTATCCGTAATTTAGGGTTACTAGTAAAACGTTACTAACTCTATCCGCGCGGTCGGTAACTAGGGTTTTAGTAGGAGTTTTTAAAATTTATTAATAAAATATATATTTAAGCTCTTAACGGGAATTATAATAATTATAGTTTATATTATAATTTATTATATTATTAAAGAATATAAAATAAAGAAATAGATACGGATTAAATTCGAAAGCGAATATATTAAAAATAAATTAAACTCGACCCTTTTCTTTATATTTTTTAATATTAATAAAAAATAATATAGAGTTATAAACTTAAATAAAGGAGACGTAGGAGGAATAAATATTTATATAATAAAATATAATAATAAAGGTCTTATCGGGTAGAATTAATTAAAATATAAAAAAAGAAGAGATATTAGTAAATAATATAAACGATTTCGTTTATAAATAAAAAGATAAAATCGATAATTTAATTGATTATAAAAATTTCTATATTATATTTAATTATCTCTTTAATTATTAATAAAATTATTATAGATTCGCCGACTCCCCGATAATATAATATATAAAAGAACGAGATAAATATTATAGAAAGAAATAATATAAAAGAAAAAAGTACTAATAAATCTCGGAAAAATAAATTATTTATTTTTATAAGAGTAAATATTTCTTTTATTTTAATAAAACTAAACTAGTGGATAAAGTATTAATAAAAACTCTAATTTATTAAATACTATTTAATAAAGTATAAAAGGAGGTAGAGTCTTTTATAGTTTATTATTATTCCTCGAATATTAATATAACTATTTAGGCGGATACTTCAATAACTTTATTTAATAAATCGGTACGAGACCGGGGTAGTAATATATATAATATAAAAAACTTTATAAATCGCGAAATAATATAATATTATAATATTATACTTTTTATATATATATATTAATACTATATACTAAATAGTAACTACCGGTTTTTATTATATAAAAATTTAAAGATATTAAATTTAACGAATAAATTAATTACTTTAATATTAATAAGAATCCTACCGAGTTTATATTATATATATTTAAACTCTCTATTATATATAAAGACTTCTAAAAAAGATTAAAGTTTAAAAAGAAGGAAGAGAAAATAATATAATAAAAAAACGAGGTTAAGATTATATAGTAGACGATACGCGTATATAAAATATAATACTCGAGACTATAAAGAAGGAGAGATATATTATTTTAATATAAACTACCTAGGTTAATAACCTAGACAATAAATAAAAGATAAATTATATATATAATAGATTATTTTTATAATTAAAGATAATAACGACCTAGATCTAGATATAAATTAATTTTACGAGAATAAATAATAATAGTTTCTTAATAAATAGATTTTAGGATATTTATAACTCCTCTATAATATAACGAATAAATAAAGTAGAATATATATTAATTAATTAATATATATATAAAGATCTAAATATAATAACGATATTAAAAGCGCTAGCGATAATATTTATAATAATAATACTATTATTACTTAAAGTATAAATAGTATATTTAAAATACTATAGAATAATATTAAGAATTATTTATTTATTATTATTTACCCGTTAAGTATTAATTATATTAAAATTAGTTATATAAATATATTTTAGATACTAAATATACTATAATTAATTATATAACTATATTTTAATTATATAATATATTTAGAATACTCGATATAAATAGATACGTATTTCTAGTATTTTATATAATTTCGGTATAAAATACGTAAAAATCGGGGTTTCCTAAATTACCGATAATTATAATCTCTTATCGAGGAAGATAATACGGAGATATAACCGAGCCTAGTTTTTATTAATAAAATCGAAAATTTATTAAAGAAACGAAATAACTATTATCTCGTTAAATAAAAGAGTTATAATAATAAATAGAATAAATAATATCTCTATTATATATTAAAAGAAGGTGTAGTAGAGTTATTAATAGAAATAAATATTAAAGAAACTCGCCCTAACGAAAATTAGAGTAATAACGGAAGGGTTAATATATTATTATTCTATAATATAGAAAATTATTAAAGTATAGTATTTTATTTATTAATAGAAATAGATACTAGAGAAACTCGCCTTGAACGAAGATCGGGGCGATAATAAAAGAGTTAATATACTATTATTCTATAATATATATCGGTAACTTGGGAAACCCCGATTTTTGCGTATTTTATACCGAAATTGTATAAAATACTAGAAATGCGTATCTACTTATGTCCCGCATTCTAAGCACATTATACACCGATATTGCACCGATTTAGTAACTTTTTTTCTTGACTTTAACTTTTAAGAGTATCTAGACTAGGGCCCCTATATAGGAATATAAATATTTTACTAAATCTATTTTTAGCCTAGATTCCGAATTTTTAGTTAGATTTTTACTAGCGTTACCTTATAGGGTTATAAAGTTACTTTTAGGATTAAGTTTAGCGCTCCCGCGCAGACCTTAACTCTAACTTAAAAATCTTGGCGCTATAACTTACCAAGGCTGTAAAATACGCATTTTGCACCGATTAAGTAGCGATTTTACAGAACTGTTTTTCCGGACTTACCGATATAGAAAACGATTAAAATATAGTATTCGTTAAAATAGAACGTACGACTACTAAAATATAAATTATAGATACTCAAGTAGATTAAACTAGCGGGATTTACTTCTATATTAATATACTATATATAATACTACGATAACGAGGGCGCTATCTTATTATTTTATATTAATATTATTACGATTTAGTCGTACTAGGCCCGGTATAACTAGTATCTTAATATAATAACTCTTATATCGGAATTCTTCTCTTTAATAAAGGAATTATCCTTCTATTATATTATAATTCTATTCCTATTATAGTTTCGCTATAATAGCGATTCTCGTTATTATTTTTAATATAGTAATATTAGTTACTTTCTATTTAATTAATATAATAATAAGGATAAAATTATAAATCTAGGAGATTATAATAATATTTCTAATTTTAAAAATAAAGAATTAAAGTTTCTTTTTTAATTTATAATAATTATTTTTAATATTATTTAAAATCTTTTATATTTTAAATTAGTACTTTATATATATATATATATATATATATTTTTAATAATTTAATACTCTAATCTTTCAAATATTTTTTATAAATAATAAATTCGTAACTTTTAAATATTATTACTTATTTTATCTACTATATTAAAGTAATAATATAAAATAAAATATATTATTATTAAATATAATTATATAGTAATTAATATTAATAGTAAAATAAATATATATATACGAGCTCCGTTTTATTAAATTTACTCTAAATTAATTAATTTTATTCGATTTATTTTTTAACGAGTTAAATTTATTTAATAAATAACTCTTAAACCGCGCTAGAGAACTAGGATAAATTAAGAAATTCTTTATATCTAGTATTAAAGTTGAAGTATATCTCCAATCGTTGCTGAATCACTATCTCACCGTTATTGCGAACTATTTCGTTCTAGGCGTGCCGGGCATGAAGTGGGGCCCCCCCGGGCCACAATCAGCCCTGTGCTCGCCCTGTGATAACCCTAGTTCTAACCATTAGAGCCTGTCGATTGGAAGTCTCGGGCTGTCCTCCAGGCTCGCCAGCCCCAGGGGCGGGCCAAGGCTACAGCTGCATGAGTAAAATGCTTAGCATCAACAACCACGTGATCATCCTCCATCATCCTTCATCCTTCATCCTTCCGCCTACCACCATCTTCATCTTTCGTGCCTACCTGATCAAGTTCACTCCTGTCACCAATCACCATCACTATCACCAGCATCGACAACGGCCCGGAATGCCACATCTCATAATCAGCAGGCATGTTCTAAAATGTTTCTCTTCTGCCGCGTAATCTAGATTAAGTACTCTTCTACTCCTAATTCTCTGCGTCATCCCGTCAAACGCAAGCACTGTGGAAGCCTTACCATATCTAAGAACATTATACCTCCCTAAATCATTACACTTCTCTGATGAACTTGAACATGGGGCCCGAAGAAATTCCCGACTGCCCTTTCTGCGACTATACCAATAGGAGTCACTACTTCCTATTACAGCATGTTGAAACCGTGCATCCGGAAGGGGCCTCCCCTTTTATCGTCAATCAAGATGCGAATCAGCAGATTATGGACTCAAATAAACGGGAAAGCACGAGAGAGAGATCTCCAGAGTATATCGAATGCCAGTGTGGCGAGTTCTGTGTTCTCGCGGAATTCGAAGGCCACCTGGAGATGCACTATGCAGAGGGAGCAGGTTTCGAGGAGATGCGAACTCCCTCACCGGAGCTAGCTGAACGAGGATCCAAGCTCCAACTCGGCAAGGCGTCATCTCCAGCCATGGAGGTCTTAAGCCCTTTAACCCTCCAGGCCGTCGTTTCCAGTTCCAGCAAAGGCAAGTCTACCGCCAGGCACCGCTCACGTAACACGAGTCAGAAGAGTCAGAACCCTCTCTTGGGCTTCATTGATGTACTTCGGAACTCTAATCCGCCGACACCGCGGAGACTACCCCAGACAGGCCGTCCGAAAGGGGCCCAAAGACTAGGCGTGAGTATTACTGTCTAGTGGGTATTAGGTAGCCTGCTGACTTGTCGTAGAGAGCTGAGCTAGGCCCTCATGCGCATGAGGAACAGATGCCGGAGTGGCTACGCAGACAGTTAGAGCGTGGGGCAAAGGTCACCATTAGCAATCAAATTGGCAATGACGGTCGTTTGATACGAATCGAGACCATAGCTAATGAGTTCCCTGGTATTATCCCCGTGTTAGCACAGCTTTGTGAACAAGACCACGCAGTATCTCGAGCCTATCTTTGTCAACCCGATGTGACACATGTCGTCAAGATGGCTAAGGAGGGCGGTTTCTGTGGCTATCGGAACATACAGATGATGCTGTCCTATATTCAGAATGCGCGCTCTGAGGGCCATCAGCGATTTCCTGGAAAGCTTCCTTCTATACTCCAACTTCAAGATATGATTGAAAATGCTTGGGATATGGGCTTCAACCCGATGGGCAGGATCGAGACTGGAGGCATTCGAGGCACAAGGAAGTACATTGGGACGCCAGAGGTAAGCTGCGAGAGGAAACTAGCTCACACGTATCACAGCTAACTGTTCAAGGCACAAGTACTGCTGCAAAGCTTAAATATTGGGTAAGTCTCCTGCCTCAGGTCGTGCGCCCTCTCTTGCTGAGCCATTCAATACACAGCTGCCGAGCGGATGCCTTCACAGATAGGAATGAATTTGCGGTCGACCAACTCTTGCAAGCTGTCGAGCAGTATTTCTCGGACGGCAATCCAGATTTGTCACACAAAGTCTGCCGCACTTCTCGTCCACCAATGTACTTGCAGCACCCCGGTATGTTTTCAATACCAGCTTTTACTTACTCGAAGACATGACTGCTTACATCTCACAGGCCATTCCTTAACCATCGTAGGATTCGAGCGGCGCAAAAACGGATCGTGCAACCTTCTTGTCCTCGACCCTATGTTCAAACCATCGCCTGGGATCTATCGTCTCATCGACGTCAAGTTTCGTACCTCTGCGCCTGAAAAGCTTCTCAAGGCCTATCGCAGAGGCGAGTCATACCTTGATAAGTATTCCAACTTTGAGATTCTAAAGTAAGCCTCTCACTCTCACGCCCAGCACAGTGCTAATGGAGAGCACAGATTGACAGCGACTGCATCTGGGAGTCCAGGCTGGTATAGCTAATGATTGAAGACTACATATCTCGTGATGCATGTGTTACGTCTAGCGGCTACAGTCTTTTGCTATCAGTACTTTGAGCGGATCATCGTTACACACGCATAAGCATGGCGCAGGGGTTTCGTAGCTTGAGATGAAGTAGGGTGTTGGATCTAGCGGCTCCTTTGTTCATACACCATTGTTATTGAGTACAAACGCTGCACTGCTAGAATATCCCTTTACGAGATGGCATAAGCAGCTACTGCATGTTTCGCGAAGACTTGCAGCATGATACAGTTTTACACGGGCTCACTTCTTCAGCTCAGCTGCCTTGGCCTAAGCCTTACTCTGACATCTCCGGAAGGCACAGACACCACGGCACGCTCTGTCTGCTTAGGTACGATCCACTTTCCGTTGCCCCCAGGCTCGAAGTCCCAAAGCGCCAAAATACTTGCAACGAATGCGAGAACCTCTTGCTCGGCATAGGCTCGTCCTGGGCATGCGTATTCGCCCACTCCCCAAGGCCTCAACGTTCTCTCGATAACAGTCTGTTTTCCCTCCGCACTCTCGCTGGACTCCAGGAACCTGCGTGGTTGAAAACTGAATGGAGACTCAAAGAAACGAGGGTCATGATGATGTAAGCCTAATGGAGCAGCTACAATGCTCCCCGCATCCAAAGCATACGAAGGACCTGGACCCTTTGCTTCGCCGACGATGACATCCTTTGGGACCGACCTCACCGAGATTGGCATGGAGTGTAGCCGCAATGTCTCATGAAAGCATGCTTTGAGCAACGGGCAAGAATGCACCAGGCCATCTAGGTCAAGCTTCAGGCGAGGAAGTTCTGGTATGCCGAAAATCTGGGGAGGTTGCGTCGTCTGCGCGAAGCGGGCGATTTCATCCCGAATTTCATGAACCAAATTCGGCGTTTCCCACACTCGTATCAACATCCAGAAGATGAGATATGAGGACTTGGTGCTCATACTAATGCCTGATTAGCAAACTCAACTGGGTCGTTGGAGCCAGGGAAGGCACTCACGCCCACAAAAGGCTAAGGTCACAGGACGCTTTAATTGCTCTCGAAGTACAACGTTTACTCCAAACAGCGCTCCTCTCAGTCATCATTTCACCAACATCGCTAAGATCCCTCCAAGGCTGTTCGGACTCATCGCCTGCTGCGTTCATATCGAGACCTCGATGGAACGAATCCATGGCACTGAGCAGCCTCCTACGAGCAACATGGGCTCTTGTTAAAGACGGAATGCCCAACAGCCGAGGTAAGCCCAGAATCATGTACTTGAAGCCTCCATCGAGATCCCAAAGGTCATCTAAGGTGGAAGGATAAGCTTGTAGGAATTCGGATCCTACAAGCGTGGGCAATACAACATGGCCGGTGAAGTTCCTGATCAAGGTGAAAAGACTGACTTCGACTGATGGAGAATCGTGTCCGTATTTGGGCTTGACGAGGGAACAGGCGGCCCTTTCCCACTCGTTTTGGTCCACGATGCTTTCGCTGAAGGATACGAGGTTCGGCATACATTCTTGGATCCTGCTCTTTAGAGCAGCGGTAAGTGGGGTTTGTGAGGGACCTTCACCTTCGAGAAGTCCATTGTGCAAGCAGGCTGAAGCGTCAGGATGAGCGTTCGTGTACTCATGTTTCCGTCTTCTGTCTGCGCCAAAGAATCTGGTGAGAAGAGACCAACGTACTTTTTCAATGTTCAAGGTAGAATTCTCGAAAACACTGTTGATCAATGAAGGCGTCCACACGACTTTATACGTCGAGCCGAACAGATTCAAAGAAAAGATCCCAGAGTCTGATCTTTGACTACACGACAGTCAACGTTTGGTTTGAGGAGGATACCGCGTGCAACGCACCTACACTTCTGTAGAAAGTGGCTAGGATTGAGTGTTAAGGGCAACAGATGACCGAAATGGGGAATCCAATATGCCAGCGGATCAATCCTGCGGGTCCCTTCACGACTCGACGAGCCTGGGCTGTAGATCAAGCCGGTTATGAGACGAGTAGAGAAAGCAATCACTGCAAGTAGGATAAGAGCTTGAAGCAGCATACCCTGGTTGATGGGCACCAAATCTGTAATGGTAGCGAAAAGTTGAAGAGGCATGTTCGATATAGTTCTGTTGGATTTCAACTTTTCATCCATAGATCAAAGCGAATCGTTGCAAATACGGAGCTCGAAGGCCTGCATTTAGTGGCTGCGGCAGGTTGTCTCAGTTCACCGACTGGCTGATAAAGGTGAGAAGGTGGAAGGCTTTTCAAAGGTAGGAGAAAGCTGTAGGATTGACCTTCGCAGTCATGATCTGGCCCAAACCATTCTCCAGGCACGCCAGGGACCTTTCCGTCAGAAGATTGGGCTAAACAGGTCGAGGGTCTAGGGGCTGGCATTGCGGAGATCTCCCCAAGGCTCTTCTTCTGGGGCCCCAGGACCCAGAATTAACCACTCCGCACGCCATAAACATGTCTCGATCCCACCCCAATATAATCATCACCGGCACGCCTGGCGTGGGTAAGACTAGTCATTGCGAGCAGTTGGCCGCAAATATCGGACTGAAGCATCTGTCCATTAATCAAATCGTGAAGGACCGCAACTGCCATGATGGCTGGAGCGAGGAGCATAAGAGCTGGCTTGTTGACGAGGACAAGGTATGCCTCTCTGCCTCCATTTGTGCACTAAAGCTGACGAGGGTGCCAGCTCTTGGACTCTCTCGAAGATGAAGTGCCATCTGGTGGTTATATAATCGACTGGCACGCTTGCGACCTCTTCCCAGAAAGCTGGATTGACCTAGTAGTGGTGCTACGTACAGACTCTACGAAGCTCTATGACAGGCTGAAAGCTAGGCATTATCCAGAAGAGAAGCTGCAAGAGAACTTGGACTCGGAGATCATGGAGGTGTTGTTGGAAGAGGCCAGAGAGTCGTACGATGAGGAGATTGTGGTGGAATTGCGGAGCGATGAGACTGATGATATTGAGGGCAATGTGGACAGAATCGAGACGTGGATTCAGAACTGGGAAAAAGATCACGCTGCGGGCGAAGCTGAGGGTGAAACCTGAGCACAGTATTCCTTGAGGGACATCTGATGGGCACATCTATGTATGCTACGACTGAGTCTGCAACCACTGCTTAAGCTTAGAAAGAGCTATGGCACGGTGAGATAACGTGTTCTTCATGGCCTTATCCATCTCGGCATATGTCTCGCCTTCGTACTCGAAGATTGGGTCCCAACCTAAAGCGGTAAGTCGAATCCTCGCTCTTACGACTAAGAATGACATTGTAGGAAAGCTGACGTACCGAAGGTAGTGGGACCTCGAGCGGGTACGATCTTCCCCTGCACCGGCTTCAGCTAAGTCTATGGTTGGGAAGAAGCCTTCTTAGCCTACTGTGACTCTTCCTTCAAAGATCAGAGGCTCGTGGCCTGGACCTGCGCAGTAGGCAAAGGTGCAGACAGCTTGGGCACTTTTGTCTTCATATGCAACGAGCAGATTGTTGAGGCCGTCGTGGCCAAGAGCTTGGAGGAACCATTTGCTGCAGAAGACTGTCAAGAGTGCGTTCAGGCTTTTCTATGAGCAATGGACCTACATGTATGGGCCTGGTAATTCTTTCAATGCTCTAAAGCAAAGACATGTATCTTCAGTCAAAATTGGTCCTGCAATCTTCAGACCATTAGTACGAGAACCATGGACATCCAATGAGCATGATAGATAACATACAAGTGCAGCAGCTCGACGGCATTTGTCCTTTGAGATTTCTTCAATGGTGCCCTGGATTTCAGTCAGATCTAGAGATTGGCTCTGTAATGGCACGACATCGCTCAAGATCGCCTGGACTTCAGCGAGCTTGTTTTTATTGCCGGTAATGAACTTGAGTTCTTTAAGTGGCATGGCTGTAGATGTTTCGTCATGTTAAAAATGGAATTCAATGAGGGCCAAAGGGCTACCCCGGAGCCGCCCCCCGGAAGATTACTGTCCTTGCGCCTAAACCACTCTTGGGGGCATTTTTAGGGACTCGCTAGGTGGCTCGCTTAGGGGGCCTCTCATTGAATTCAATTTTTAACATGACGAGGATGTCAGGATCAAAAAGAGTAAGGTATGGGTGCGGCATAGATCATCGTGTGGTTGATATGTCTAGCTCCGCGCTCCGCCCTAGTTTGAATATTTACAATGTTTCGAAGTACTGATCAGGAATGCCATGGCTTTTCATCATTTTGCTTTTGAATAATAGATCATAGATAGCAGTCACCTTGGCACACATCAGACAAGTGTCAGAAGACCCATATGTAGTGCGTTCATACCATTAGGCATGGTTTGTTGCTTACAGAACGTTTGGGTTACTAGATTTTCGCTCGGAAGATTATACAGGAAGAGAAAATCGAGTCCTTCATGTGGCATGACGAGTCGTAGCTAGCATCCAACCCTACATTAAAACCAAGAAATCGAGTTCAGCCCAGTATCGCATCGCGCTGCAATCCACGTGATCAATCGTCCACACGCCAACGCCAGTCATACTCGCTGTGATCTCATACAGTCCAATTGACGCTGCCATTCGACGAAGGCCTCCAGCGGGTATCACGACATTTCATCAGAATTTTTCCCCTCCCGCCAAAACAATTCCACAAGGCTGTCAATATCTTCGCCGACTCCTTTGTGAAGGTAAGACTGTCTGACAACCCCATCCGCCGCCGCAGAGTCTATAAGTTTATACTGTATCTTCTCATTGGTCAAGTCCAGCTTTGGTCTTATGGGCGCTAACGAGTGGTCGACACCGCCATTATTTGAGCCTCCGACTCCCGAAGGACGGTCCCAGGTCTCCTCCATCTCAGCCATGTTAAGGCCTTTGAGATTGCCCTTGGGATAGAATGCAACAGAAAACCCGTTAGTCAGCATCACGTCTCGAGCAAACAGCCACCGTTGGAGGAAGCAGTCGCCACATATATCCGCGACGAGATGCATCTGTGGCAGGTTGTATCCTTCATCATTCGCAGAGAGAGGCTTCCAATGGTGCAAAGATAGAGGCATGCTACCGCTCTCATAGAGCCCTGAGATATCTCCATGTATGTCAACCTGATGCAAGCCCCGCTCGTTCGTCAATTTGGTCTCCGTGACCTGGTATATGCATTCCAAGACTCGGATGTCTCCGGCATTTGCCCACGAAGTATCTGTACAAAGCTGATAATTGTTTGTCATGGCCTCACCCAGCGCGATCGAAAGAAAGACGCCAGCTCCACCGAAACCCATCATGCCGTAATGTGTTACAGACCACCAATCTTCTGATAGCCCGCCAATGTAGTGCTGTTTCTTAGCGTCGTATTTTTTCAGCATTGAGAGAACGGCGGGCATAGAAGGAATAAAAGTATCATCGTCCAACAAGCTGATCCACTCTGTATTTCCGTTGCGATTATCGTACATGATCTTTATGAGCGAGAAATACTTCAATGAGAACATGTCCTGAAGCCCAAGAGGTTCGACGAGGGTAACGTCCATTCCCAAAGTGCGCATCTTTGACTGAAGGTCCTCCTTCTGACTCGCATCCGCGGCGATGGCATCTTTGTGTTCAACCCCTTCAGCTTCGCCGACCTGCTCTGACTCTATCACTATTACCAACAGCTTTGCGTGCGTATTGGGAAGCCAGCGCAAGAGTTGTGGAATGGAATCATCGAGTCGCTTTAAGGTTGTCGAAATACCGAAGATAACATGAGACGCGTCGCCGGAGTCTTTCACGTAGGCTGGAACCTCAAGTGCGAGGGGCGACTCGCAATGCCTCAATTCGACCGTGGAGTCTTTGGTAAGGTCGATGGTTTGAAAGTCAGGAAACAGGGGAGCGTCGACTTTGCTGAAGGAAGCCCGCTTCAGCCCCGGAATCGGTTTGACGATGATATCGCGATGGGCATAGCGGATAGGATAGGTGAGATCGAGCGCGGCGAGCCAGTCGAGCTTGTCGGGGCATGGCTCGGTTGGTTGAGATTTTAGGGTTGGTATCCAATCGGGAGCTGATGCACCTCGCCGCGAGAGGCCGACGAGGACGATGGAGAAGACTGAGAGACAGCAAAGGGATGTAAGGAAGGCTTTGGTGCGCAGGAGCATGATGGCAAGTCTCAGCAACGAAGGATTGTATCGAAGGCGAATATGTAGAGAGGATGAGGTATATCCATGACCCTGTGAGTATTTGATGTTAGCATCGCATTTACCAATCTGCGAATGGCTGCAACGGATTTCGAGAGCATGAGAGAGAGGTAGTCTAATGTCCTTGCTCTCGATGGGTATTCATATGGGCTGAAGGAGATTGGAGTTGACATGGACATACCTCGTCGTGTCATCGACGCCGCTTGTCAACCATGATCAAAAATGAAAAGGACAAAGGCAGCGAAGAGGGAAAAGGGAAAGGTGGGAGGAGGGAAGGCAGATGGCAAGTAGCGTGCGGCAAATAATCGTACAATGTCTTCTTCCTCATCCTTCACCCTTAGCAGAGGTCGAAAAGGAGCGGACAATGTAAGGAGCGGGGCCAAGCCGCTTGCCTCGGTCGCGGAGCGGGACAAATACTTTACAGTACTCCGTACCGAAATAATGGAATTACGAACTACTAGCAAGACATTCGCAACGACTTCGAGTCAATTGACACTTTCACCCCTGCCGACGAGTTGATTTCGTAGGTTAGCATCAGTCCTGTACAAGTGGAGATGTTCTAGCAGCACTGTATGGCGTGGAAAGATCTACGTCAAGACAGATTTGGATAGAAACAGACCGGAACACTCCTATCCAATTTGGAAATTGGATACAGTCGTGAATTGTACGGTAACCATGCTTACAGCATTCGATCTAATGAATGGAGCATCATTTCTCCCACTGCGAATAGGCACCCCCGAAGATCGTAATCAATGCGCCATCAATGCGCCATCGCCATCGCCATCGCCATCGCCATCGCTGAAAATGTACCTCAAATACAGCTTACCATTCATCTGGTAGCATTTGATAGAGCGGTCCGTAAATGCAAACATCGTAAAGCACCCGTTGAAATCCAACTCGCGAAGTAATGGTCCCCCCAATGCTCGAAATATGGTACACGAAGATTAGGTTGAGCGTTTCCTTCCTGCCATTACAGCTGCCTCGAATGACGTGGATTACTGCTGCTATGCAGGCGCTGCTTCCAGCTCCCCGTCGCTCATTTCCGCAAGTCCGTTACCCTCGCCAATGTCTTGCTGCTCTGGTATCTCGAACTCTAGCTTCTCTTTTTGCGCTGCCGCTTGTGCTGATACGATTTCTGCCAGGCGTTTGAGGCGGGGAGTCTGTAGCCAGGATGGTGTATATGTTTCCAACGCGGTGATGACGCGCGGCTCTGCTATTTCATAAGGACCGCTGTCTTCCATGTCGACGGCTGTCAGTAGCAGCACATCTCCCTTCTCGGTCACTCTCGAGGCCACGGCTTTCATGATATCGCCATTGATGGGTTGCTCGTAGTCAGCAACCAAATATTGATTCAGGAGCTTTTGTATCTGATTGGGCGAGAGCCTGGGTGCAGGTGTCAGCAGAGAGCCTAAGCTTAAGATGAGGCGAAGTTTGTCTACTTACATCCAGCAAATATCTTGAATAATCTCGATATCATTCAACGTGGCCTTTTTGAGCTGCAGCAGCTTGGTTGCTTGCTATGAGGTTATCAGCTTTGGATCTTCGCATCGTGATGTCATCAACATACCATTAGGTGTTCGAGCTGCAAAGTGCCCTCGGGCATATCATGACTCTTGCACCATTCCTCGATTCGGGTGATGTTATAATTGATCTGCAAGCCTCGTTTCCAGGAGAGGAAATTTCGTCGCATGAGCAGGTCATTGAACGCTGTCACGCCTACCAGCCTCAAGAGCTCAGTTAACGTCTGTGTGATAATGGAGTCCTCTAAGTAGTAGGCCTTCATAGCTTTGAAAGCGTTGTTCAAAAGGCTTAATAAATTGTCCATGCTGTACGCAGGCGTGTTGTTGGATTGAAGAAGCTTGCCAAGGAATCTGTTGCTCTCACTGGTGACGAACCCCGGAAGAGACTGTGACTCGATTATCGCCGGCACAATCATCTTTTGTAGTTTCTTCTTGAGGACTTTCATCCACGTATGGTAGATGTTGAATTCGAGGCTTTCCAGATCGTGTTTTACGATTTCCAGCAGTCGGTCATACTCGTAGTTGTCAGTCTTCTGTGCTTCATACCAATCCTCTGCGAGAAATACAAAGGAAAGCATCTCGTGGACATTGGAAAGCCAGAAAGCACCAGGATTGACAGCATCGTCGCCTTCGTGCTGCATGACTTCCTGTTGGACAGACTGCATCACGTTGGCAAGGAAACGCTCTGACTCTTTGACAAAACCATTGTTCCACATCTCAGAAGTGACGAGGTTGATCAGATAAGCCGGGAAGAGGACCTCCTTGTCGGTGGGTGTAGGAGTTGTACTAGGTGCAGGAATCTTGAGGTTTTTGATGAGTCCCAGTGTAACTTCCTCGTTCAGACCATCCTCATCAGAGAGCAGGTTCTCAAGTTCAAACTCGACATTATCCAGGGCAGGACTGAATGTTGACCCGGAATTGTTTTGCCGAAGAGCACTCGTGCCAGTGATGGCCATGGAGCTTGGTCGTGGATGGTATACGGAGCTGAATCGGTCTGGCTCGATTCTCTCGGCTCCTGCACTCCTCCGCTTCGGCTTCTTGGAGGAGACCAGGTTGATTAGACCATTGGTTTGAGGCTGAGGGACATGTCCGTTCGTGATTTCGCCGTTGACGGGCACAGCTCTCTTGGCAAGATCCAATTGATCTTGCAGGTCTAACAATTGCTGGCGCAAAGATATCTTTTCGTTCTCATGATCACTTCCAACTTGCTTGGCATTTCCCAACTCCACATTCGTAGTCCGAAGCGACTCACGAAGGTTCTTGCCCTCATCTTGCAACCGTTTCGTGTTGGTAAGAGACTCATCATAAGTTTGCTGTAATTTCCTCATCTCCTCTTCCATGGCGCCCAACCGGGCGGCGGTAATACCAGCTTGATTTGCCTCGGCTTGAAGCTCTTTCGATCGGCTTTCGAGAGTATTGTGTCGGGTCTTCCAGGACTTCAGTTGGTTTTCGTAACCCTCAACCTGCGCGATGAGTGCCTTGTTTTCGCGCTTCATAGCGCCGAGAGATTGAGTCAATTCCACCACCTTGTTCTCCAGCTTGTACGAGATCTGTTTGAGATCTCTGGCTTCTTCGCGAACCGTCTTGTAGCCTCGCCTAGCTTTCTTGCCTCGCCAGAGACTCTGGATAATGACGATCTTCTTGCGATACTGTCTCCACGAACGCATTTGCCTCCGCGTCCGCCATGCCCGTTGTATCGTAACAGCCGCATTGCCAACTCTGACCTCCATGAGTTTCCTCCTGCAGAGGAATCCTTTGGTGACACCTTGAAGCTTAATGACATTGTTACGGATCTGGTTGAACCTCTTCTTGTCCTTGTGACCACGCCAGACTTTCTGTATGGTCGTCGCAGCTTTGGTTTGTCGTACGTCTTCAGCACGTTGCCGTGCTTGATAACCTCGAATCCATGCTTGAAGGAGCAAGATTGAGTTCCTTGCCTCGAGGTACTTTCTTCGGTAGTACTTGCAGCGCAAATTCTTCTGGATCATGACGGCACATTCATTAAGCCTTGTTGTTCTTAGATTCTCCAAGAATGCGAGCATACCAGCGCGGAAGAAAATCTTGGTGAGCCCTAACTGGTACTTGTCAAGGCCTCTGTTGCTGCCTTGCCCGAGGGCCCTTTTCAGTATGGCATTCGCCATTTCCCGGATGGCCGAAGTCCACGACTGGGAGGGAACCAACATGTAGTACCGCAGAGCAAACTCTTCATACGTCCATCGAGTTGGGTAGCCTGCGCAGCTGATCCTTACGGTCTCGAGTACACCGCAAGCTCGCAATTGACTCAGGACCATGGGCCCTTCAAATCTCCAGGAGTCTTTGCCCTCGTTCGGCTTGATGCAACGGATGTAGTGCACATCCGTCGAGTTGATCGTGTGCATCAATTCAATTAGCGATGACTTGAAAATTCCTCCAAGCGTTGGTTTCCTGGTTGCAGCAACACCCACCCTTCTGCCAGGGGTAGCCACCGCTTTCGCATTTGCCGCCATTGCAGAATCTTTTTCCCGGACTATCGAAGCAGCCTCCAAGACTTCACCAAGAAAACCGTTAGACGAAAGCCGAAGAACCTCCATATGTTCATCAGGCACCGTGTCTCTGTTCTTTTCAATGAAGCCGTCCGACTCATATGTCACATCGATGGCATAGTGACAGACGGTGAAAGCGGACTTGCCAAACCTCGGCTTCTTGTAATACTTGTTCTTGTCCGCTGCGAAGTTGTGATGTAATTTCGTCACAAATTGCTCGTCAGATCCCATAGGAAGTCGGGATTCCTCGTCAAGTAGCGCAAGAACGCCAAGCTTGGCTTCGATGAGATCAATGCAAGGTTGATTGTCCGAGAAGTCAATGAAAGTCCAATCGATCTCCTCACGCAAGTATTCCTCTTGTTCTAATTTGAACACATACTGATTAAACTCTTGCTGTAGCTTTTCATTGGCGTAGTTGATGCAGAACTGTTCAAAGGAGTTCTTGGCAAAGTGCTCGAACCCATAGATATCAAGCACTCCTATGAATGTAGCCGCCCTACTGCTGACTTCATCTGTGGCCAGGCCAGCATTGATGTTTTCTACAAGCCAATCAAATAGACCTGAGTAGATGAATTTAGCAACAGAGTCTCGGACCACTAGGGCTTGCTGCTGGGTCAGATTAGACATGATCCGTTCTCCTCTTGTGATCAGCTGCTTCTTGACGGTCCATTTAGCAAATTCGCTAGCATCGACACCTAATATTTGGCAAGCCTTGATAAGCGATGGCTCGCTAGCAGGAAGGACTGAGTCTGTCCGGGTTGCCGTAATCTTGACATTTCCCAAATGGAGCAAAGCACTTAGTAGAGCGAAGATCTGAGCTTGTTTGGGCTGGCTGACCCCAATGGTTGTCAGGGATTGTCGAGTGGCATCGAAATCGGCTCTGTCGTCTACACTTTCTATGACTGGAGCGCCGCCCTGATTGAGGTAGTCGAAATGTTCGACTGGCAGCAAACCCCACTCTTGCCGCTCTGCATCCGTAGCCCCAGCTACCAATTGGTAGAAAATGTGGTAATTCCTTTCTTTTAATGGCTGAAAGACCAGTCGGGAACGTTCCAGTAAGTATGTTCGAATCCTTGCCCCAATGATTTCAGTCTTCTTGTCGAACAAAATCTCAATGTATTTTCCAAACCGAGATGAATTATCGTTCCTTGTAGTCTTAGCATTACCGAAAGCCTCCATGACCGGGTTCGTTGCTAAGATCTGTTCCTCAGTCTCGCTCATTGCATCTGCTATGCCCATGGCTCGCTTTCCTGGCTGATCTGGTGATTCCCGAGTAGCGAAATACCTCATTATGTATTTGGCGCTAACGGTCTTGCCTGCCCCCGACTCTCCTGAGACGACGATGGTCTGGTTCTTGTTGTCCCGCAGCATATCACTGTAAACAGTCAATGGTCAATTCATGCATGTAGAATATGGGGCACGTTACGCAAAAGCTTCTTCGGCGATAGCGAATAGATGCGGCGCTTGAGAAGACCTTTGTTTGCCTGCGTAGACTTGTACCATTCCGGGTACGTATAGTGAGTCCACTCGGGCAAAAGGATTCGTAGCGATTAGGACAATGCCACTGTAGGTGTAGATTTCCTTCTGAGAGTACCGGAGTCTAATGGCTTGGAGAACTGCCAAAGCATTAGCGACATAAGTCATGATCTAGAGCTCTATTGACTTGCCTGCTGGCTCGTTGAGATGTGATAAGTTCGTAAGGTCATCACTGGCTTCGAGGATGGCAGGATTCATCAGGGGAGGGAGGGAGGCGTTGTTGTCATCATGGAGGGCAGCGACAGTAGTCTCCACTGTCCTTGACTGTTTGCGAATTGCGATGAGCCTCAATCATGACCCCTTCGCGCCAGGGGCAGAAATACTCACCTCACCATTTGCCAGCTGGAAAACCAGCTTGACCTTATTCCCCTGAACAATTTTCGATTCCACCTCAGAGGCCACCCATCCCTCAGTGGGATCGGGTTGCCACGCCCGCGTCCCAACATCATAGTTGTGTGCCATAGCACCTCAAGCAGAGGGCCTCCTGAAGACCGCCAGGGTGGAAACAGGCGCTCACAACTATAAGCACTGTTTGCGGTTTCTTTATCTGCAAGAGGGACAAAGCAAGAGCCTTGCCTACGACACTATCAAGTGCAAGGGACGGCAGCAACAGTGGATTCGAGTCATCTCTAGAGAGGCAGGGACGGAACGTCTGGTATATCTATTAGAGAAAAGTCGTGGAGGAGTCTCTTTCCGCGTCAATTGTAAGGATCGACGGTCTAAGGAACAGTTAGGGCTCGCGCACTCTAGTTCGCTCAGGGGCAACTTTCTGACGCTCCCGTCTCCAGCACCAGCACCGAGAATCCTCATCCAGTACAAGGAACTCGGGCTCTGCTCTAATGGCTATCTGTGGATGTGAAATGTGAAAGAAAAGGTACTTGAGGCTCCAGCACTGTTTGCAAAGACATGCATAGAAGGGTTCGTGGGGTTCACTGCTCAGTCGGCCAGCCTAGTAGGGCTGAGTATCCAGAGACTTTGATTTTCCCACTCCAGGGCCCAGCTCTATGGACTTTTAGAACCATACCAGTATGAATAAAAGATCTGGTGCTAAAATTGTAGTGAGCAGTAATTGCTCTATATTTACATGCGGAAATATAGCATTAAATCCCACAGTGGTGGAGTGAGAGCCGGGTGGCCGACTCAGCGGTTTGGCCGACTGAGCAGTGAACCCTTCTACGAGTACTGTCTCGCTATTCCTAAGGTATCATCTTGATTTCGCATAAATGCAGCAATTATCGTGAAAGTCGTCCGTCCCCTCCCAATAACGATCTTGTAACATCATGTGGGGCCTGGCGACCTTCCAAATTACCACCATTCACAGGCTAGGGCCATGTTTTCGTGTGAGAGCGCCTGAGGAGGATTGCGTCACCAGCAAGAGGGAGCTGTTGAAGCTCCGTAGAGATCCACTACGTCTTTAGTCCAGCCGGGGTTTCCAACTGTAAGCTATGGCAGTACGTTGAACAATCTAGTTGTTCAAGGCAAGGCAAAGTGGAGCTCAGTACAGAACACGTGTCATGATTCGAGCTGCATTCATTAGCAATGCCCAATGACAATGATGGAGGGGGGGACGTACAGCTCAAACTCTCGAGTCCTTGATACAGATTCTTGATCTCGCTGACGTTAACGTCACTGATGTCCGCCATCAGGTAGGCAACCTTTAGAGCCATTAATACTGCTTCTGCTCTAAAGCTGCTTGATACGTACATCGCCTCTGCTATCTGTCATCTGCTTGTCCACGTTGTGGTCACCGAGGATAGCGTTGACTATTCACGTTAGGCCTTGACCACGAGAGGCTGCCGACATGCAGGTTGCTCACCTTGTCTCAAAACGCCAGGGATATTGTGATGGATGTAAACCACCCTTACATGGTTTGGTTCGTCCATGGTCAAGACACGCAGGTTAACCTCAGGCATGTTGACAGCCCCGAGCGTTGTTCCCTCGTTAACATAGTGTACTAACGCCTGACTAACTTCGATGCCAATTGCACTCTGCGCTTCTTCAGTGCTCCCTCCAATGTGTGGCGTCAATATGATGTTCTTGAGGCCTCGGAGATCCTCCGCCCAGGGGTTGAGGTCATTGCTGAAATAATCGCCGTTGCCTCCTGGCTCAGAGGGGTATACGTCGAGCGCAGCCCCAGCAATCTTGCCACCACGCATCGCGTCGATCAAAGCGGGTATGTTGATAACATGGCCACGACTGGCATTGATTAGGTAGCTTCCATCCTTCATATATTCCATCTCCTTATGGCCAATCATGTTGGTGGTTTCGGGCAATTCGGGTACATGGCAGGTAATAAAATCGGCGCCTCGAAGCAACGCTTCTAGGCTTGGGACTTGTTTGGCAGTGCCCATAGCCATTAGATTGACAGCGTCGAAGAACAACACCTTCATTCCGAACGCTTCAGCGAGTACCGAAAGCTGGGATCCAATGTGCCCGTAGCCTATTATACCTAGCGTCTTCCCTCGTATTTCCCAGCAGCGATTACTGACCTTGTTCCAAGCCCCTCTGTGCATCTCGTTTGAGCGGTCCCCAAGCTGCCTGGCCAGACAGATGATCTCGCCAATGATGAGCTCAGCAACACTCCGCGAATTGCTGAAAGGAGAGTTGAATACTGCAATGCCATGTTCAGCTGCGTATTGGGTGTCGACTTGGTTGGTCCCTATGCAAAAGCATCCCACAACGATCAAGCTCTTAGCCTCTCGCAGGACTCTAGCAGTAAGCTTGGTCTTGGACCGTATGCCTATAACGTGGACGTCCCTGTACCGTTAGCTACGTGGTAGTAGACTGGAGGACTTCAATGCGTTACCCACCTTATTCTCTCTATCAACTCATCCTCGGGTAAAGAAGACTTCAGGAAGGTGACTTGGTAACCCTGAGCTTCGAGTACATCCCGGCCAGTCGTATTTACGTTTTCTAACAGTAAGATCTTGATGTCTTCTGTAGCAAATGGCTTAAGCTGTTTAGTAAAGGCAGCGGTGTTGACTCGGCTATGGTGGGTGCTGCTCTTGGTCCATGGTGGGGTATGGAAGGTTCCTGTTGGAGATGTCGATAGGCCGAGGCTGGATGATACTCGTCTTGCCATTCCTGTCGTGGGCGGCTCAATATCTATGCTCTCGGTAACGCCCAGGACGGAAGACATTTTGACTCGGAGTTGTAGAGGGCAATAGAAGTAGAGGTTCGGCGAATATTTATGTATTGGGTAAACCTGGACTCATAGTTTTATGGGGTGACTAAATTTGAAATTCATTCATAATCTTGTTTTATAGAAGCTTCCAGTGAAGTGGAAAACTTAAGAATATGCTTCTCTAACTCCGTATGGGATGATCGGCTTATGTAAGTAATAAGAAGGAAATATGATGAGTATGCAAATTGAATATCTTGGGGTGAAGTGGGGGCAAGTGAATATGAGGCTACATTATCGGACATTCATCGGTTTCAGTTCTGTCAGGGAATCAAATTACACGCCGATCTTCTAGTATTACTCCAGGCCATGCAAAGAAGGCTGCTGCATGTGTGGCACGGAACATGGTACTTTTAGACGCCCATGTGAATGTGCTTCGTGTCTAGAATGGGAGCGCATGAAGATCGTGTTATGAGCATGCCGTAGGAACAATCGAGGGTGAGAATGAGTCCGCCTTGTCTCTACCAAGTAAAATCATGGTAATCTCAATCTGTAAGATCCTGCAAGGACGACAAGGTGCAATGAGGAGAGACCTAGCTCTGCTTGCACTCCGCAGCCTCTTGCTTGGGTTTCGAATTATCATCCTAGTATGGGTCAGCTTGTCAGAAGTTCATCTTGGGTGCGATCAGCATACCTCCTCCTCTGACTCTTCCTCATCTTCCCTATCCTCGCTTGCATCGTCGTCTTCCTCGTCATCTTCATCTTCGAAGTCACCTTCCTCAAGATCGTCATCAAGCTCCTCGAATTGCAAGGCCTCTCCGGTGAACCAGTCAATCGCGCGAGGAATGAGTTTCTCCTTAATGTCTTCGCCGAGCTGATAGTCGAGCTCCAAACGCTCTTCGACGTCTGTACCGGCATCCTCCTCGTCTGCCTCCGGAGCTTTTGGAGGGCCGAAGAAGTTGAAGAACGACTCGGTGGGTACAGTCTTCTTCACCACACGCGTTTGCTTGGTGTCTTATACAGATTTAGCTTCATCGCTGACAGGGAATAGGCGTGACAATTAACTCACTCTTGTTACGTTGTTTCTTGCTCTCAACTCGCACGGTAAGATCTTTGCCAGCTTTCCAATCGATCTTGTCGCCTTCCGCATGGTCGTAGATGAACTCGCCCCCGTAGCCACTCTCTTCCTGGTAGAAGTATGTCTTGGTGATTGTCTTGTTCGAGAAGAACTCGTTTTCGGCGAACTCGAAAATCAAACGAAATCCAGGCTGATCGAGATACTCCATACGAATATCGGTTAGAAGCTTTAGAGCGACTTCATCGCGATCGGTGATGAGCTCTGCTAATGACACCTGGTTCTTCATGGCTGACAGCCAGAATTCAGGAATTCCAGCCAAATTCCCAGCGCTCTGACTACCTCCAGTCGTCTCTGCTTTGCTGGCCTCGTCATCGCCTTCCTCCTCATCCTGCTCACCAGCCTTGATCTCCTCCTCGGTGGGCTCTGTAGCACCATTCACGATTTTGGCGCGCTTCTCGTAGAGTGGAGTGTATTTTGCAAAGTACTTCTTCTCAAGCTGTAATACCTCTTCTTGAAATTCGAGTTCAATCTTGGCATGCTCCTTCTGTACACCTTTGAGACCGGCAACGCGACGACGAACAGGAGCTGGGAGAGACTCGATATAACCAGATGAACGTCCCACAAGGGAGCCGAGTTTGCCCTGGATCATTGAGACGAGTTTAGGATTCTGAGCAAATATTGAAGCAGCGGCGGCACGATCGAGGTCCTCTGTAGTATTGAAGATTAGCACCCATCTGTGTGACCACCCAAGAATCTAATATGTTGAAGCGAGGTGGAGAACCTTCTTTGATGCTGGCAACGCCAGGCTGCTGAGCGTGAGATGAGATTGGCGCATTGTTGGCAGGAGTGTTTTGAGGAGTCCTACACCGTTAATACATCAGGAGTCCTTCTAAATCTGGTGTTGTGAGACTTACGGTGCTGTTTGCAGGTCTAGCTTCTTGTTACGGATGGGTTCGGACATCTTGACGTATGCTGCGATAATGAAATCCTGACTAGGTGAGTTCTGATGTGGTGAACTGGGAATTCAATTTTTCACAGCAACGAGAGAGTACAATACAAGGTTGGTGGTTTAGTTCGACTTTGCTGCAGGCCATCAGACGCTAAGATAGAGTCGCCGCGCCAAGACCGAGAATTTGGGGACGCGATCCGATCCTGATACGAGGAGGACAAGGTTTCTCTGTTCGACCATGCTCTATGTACCTTACCTAGGGCTCTCAATTACACGTATTTTGGATCAATACTGTGGACCCCTTCGTTCCAAACACGCGCAAAGGCCAAGTGTTGAATTTTGACCTAACTGTAAATTCGGGAACCTCGGGCGGGGAGCGACTTGCAATTATAACAGGACTTACTGTATCTTTCGTCTTCTCCAAGGGAACCAGTAGGGATCACAGATCTTGATGCAGGTCGCTATTCTTACGTGGTGCTTGGTGTGAGGAGCAGAAAGAGGAAGCAAGAGAAGGGGTATCAGATACGTGATGGGGTACACACGACCTCGACTAACCGCGTACTCGCGCCCAAATAGTTCGAGAAACGATCGCAGAAGCAGTCTAATGGGCAATGGAAACGCCAATGGCTCTTCGTACCGTCGCGATTCCAATACTAGCAAGTCAGGCATTACTGTTCGGCTGCATATGTTGTTCTAACCCTGACTCATGACAGTGTTAGCGGTGTGTCCGAAGTCGAAATGGCCCACGAGGAGGTCTGTTTCCTAGTTGCCTTTTATTGCGTTGAACCAAGCTGATGAGCTTAGGTGTTCGCAGGTCCCATGTCCGAGAGCATCCCTTCGAGTGTGACAGGCTTTGCCCATCGCCGCGCAAGAGCAGACTCTATAGCAAGCTTCACATATTTTCAGGAAGATGACGAGTCGCCTGAATGGTCCGAAGACCAGGTCATTGTAGATGAGGAGGAGGATGGAGGTACAGACGATGGGAAGAACCCCGATGACGATCTGGACTTAGAATTGGGGTCGGGCTCGACCTCACCACGGAGAAGGAAGTCTTCCGGCTACTCAAAGGTGTCTGCGGAACATCCGCTCCTTCATCGCTATGATTCATCCAAGACGTATGCGAGTGGTATCGGACGAGGCGCAAGATCCAGTCAAAAGATCTACGTGATGACTGAAGATTTGACCATTGTTGTGGCAGGATTTACAACTTCGCCGTTCGGCTTCGCCCTGTACCTTGCTGTGTGTATCCTATCGTTGGGCTTAGGCTATCTGTTTCTTCGCTGGCTACCTCGCTGGCAAGTCCGCTTGATTGGTGCTACAAAACCGCTGCGAGAATGCAAATGGGTTGTCATTGAGGTGAGACGGCCAATTTGCCGCGGAAGGCCGAAAACCACAGCTAAAGCCGACCAGAATCAATGGGGACAATTCAGTGTCCAGGACATCTCTAAGACCCCTTATGGACATGCGGCTTCTACCGTTTTCGGAACAAGAGAGAATAGACTATTTTCCCTTGAATATGATGAGGAAGATGACCCTGTAATGACGCATCTACGTTTTCTTGACCATCGCTACATACGATTTTGTTTCCATCCCTTAAAGGACAAATTTGTTCTATGTAGCGACTGGAAAGACCCTAGTTGGACGGATGTGAGCTCCATAAGAGCTGGTCTGGACAGCGATGAGCGAAACAGACGGGAGCAAATTTTCGGGAAGAACCGAATCGAGATCGAGCAGAAGTCCATTCCACAGCTACTCATTGACGAAGTGAGTTTTGACGTGTGCAGAAAATCCGGATACGGCTGACTTCCTGTAGGCGTTCCATCCCTTCTACATCTTTCAGATTGCAAGTCTTATACTTTGGTCTCTCGACGAGTATTACTTTTATGCAATCTGCATCTTTTTCATATCGGTTGTCAGTATAACCACAACTTTGATGGAGACAAGATCGGTAAGATGGATGATCTTATTGCCTTGTGTGCGCTGACAATTAGACCATGAAACGTCTGCGGGAGATCTCGCGCTTCGAGTGTGAGGTGAGAGTTCTACGAAACGGCTTCTGTGAGTTCGTCAGGTTTCTTAAATTTTGATTTACAGGGCTTACGTTTTCCAGGGCGGCAAGTGGATAGCAACGAGCTTGTGCCGGGGGATGTTTACGAGGTTTCAGACCCTTCATTGGCACAATACCCATGCGACAGCCTTCTACTTGCAGGAGACTGTATAGTAAACGAGAGCATGCTTACTGGTATGCCCCATTCATCCTAGACCTGGCAAAGACTCAGGCTGACAGAGCAATAGGCGAGTCCGTACCAGTCTCAAAAATACCAGCAACAGATGAATCTCTTGAGCTGTTGAGTCTGAGCGCAAGCACAATGAATCCAGAGGTCGCTAGGCATTTCCTTTTCTGTGGCACGAAGATCATTCGAGCACGACGTCCTCAAGAAGGACAAGACGATGAAGCTGTAGCATTGGCCGTTGTGGTCAGGACTGGTTTCAACACCACAAAAGGCGCTCTTGTCCGATCGATGCTCTTTCCAAAGCCTGCCGGCTTCAAGTTCTACAAAGATGCCTTCCGGTATATTTCTGTCATGGCCGGAATTGCTGGAGTGGGTTTTATTGCCTCGTTCGTCAACTTCGTCCGGCTTGGGTTGGCGTGGCACTTGATCATTGTCCGTGCACTGGATTTGATAACCATCGTTGTGCCCCCTGCCTTGCCTGCAACCTTGTCTATTGGAACCAACTTTGCTCTATCCAGACTCAAGAAGAAAAACATCTTCTGTATTAGCCCCCAGAGAGTCAACGTTGGGGGGAAGCTGGACGTCGTATGCTTCGACAAGACAGGAACTTTGACAGAGGACGGCCTTGACGTCTTGGGAGTTCGGGTTGTCCATCGGCCAGCAATGAGGTTTAGTGACGTCCTCAGCGACTATACCACCCTCCTGCCTGGCGCTGCTTACGAAAGAGATCCTACTGTCGACTATCAGATCCACAAAGCTGCTCTTTACACTATGGCCACCTGCCACTCATTGCGTCTAGTTGATGACGAGCTATTGGGCGACCCGCTAGATGTCAAGATGTTCGAATTCACTGGCTGGTCGTTCGAAGAGCTTGCGCAGAAGACAAACACCACCGACGGAGAGGATGCCCAGAAGAATCCATCAGCTGTGGCAAGACCACCTGTTGGTATGGAATATGGCATTGAGGGCACGCATGAAGCCGTGGCCAGCAGACCAATCGAATTGGGGACTCTCAAGTCTTTTGAATTTGCATCACAATTGCGTCGGGCTAGTGTCGTCGTCGGTCAATCCGGCTCGTTCGATAGAGATGTATATGTCAAAGGAGCCCCCGAATGCATGAGGGAAATTTGTCACTCTGATAGCTTCCCCGATGATTACGATGACCTTCTGGCCTTCTACACCCATAGGGGCTTTCGAGTCATCGCTTGCGCGACAAAGCATATCAAGGCGCTGAATTGGACAAAAATGGAGAGGATGAAGCGACAGGACGCCGAATCCGACCTTTCATTCCTGGGATTTATCATCTTCGAAAATAAATTGAAGCCCGCCACTACCAACGTGATTGACGAACTCAACGAGGCCGACCTCCGCAAGATCATGTGTACTGGTGATAACGTATTGACGGCCATCAGCGTCGCCAGAGATTGCAATCTCATTGACCGCACGGCTCATTGCTTCATTCCGCGGTTCATGGAAGGTCAGTCCGCTCGTGACTTCGGGAATGAGTATTTTCTGACTGCTCTGCAGGCGACTATCAAGACACCAGAGCTGTTTTGAATTGGCACAGTGTTGACAATGCGTTGTTTGAGTTAGATGAGCATTCTCTCATGGTTCGTAGTCTGGCCGAGTGAAATTTCCCAAGCTAAACATTTATAGCCACTGCCACCACCCGCAGAAGCAGATGCTTCATTACCTTATGACGTATCAAACTTGCGAAACTACAGCCTTGCTGTGACTGGCGACGTCTTTAGGTGGATTATCGAATTTGGCAGCGAAGTCGTTCTGAAGCGGGTGATTACTTCTCTAATCGCTTACAATGTATAAGCTCATCAAAAGCAGGTGCTTGCTCGAGGTCAGGTCTTTGCAAGAATGTCGCCCGATGAGAAGCATGAATTGGTCGAGAAGCTGCAAAGCATAGGCTACTGCGTCGGCTTCTGCGGCGACGGTGCGAATGATTGCGGCGCTCTCAAAGCTGCCGATGTGGGTATCTCGTTGTCCGAAGCTGAGGCTTCCGTAGCAGCTCCTTTCACCAGCAGGGTTTTCGATATATCATGCGTGCCTGAAGTCATACGGTAGAGCCTAGCAGGATTATAGAATGATGCCGTTCAGCGCTAACATTTTGAGCAGAGAGGGGCGCGCCGCTCTTGTGACTAGCTTTTGCTGCTTCAAATACATGAGTCTATACTCCGCCATCCAATTTACCTCCGTCAGCTTTCTCTATGCGTCTGCCTCCAATCTAGGGGACTTCCAGGTACGGTTGTATCCGAGTCAACGTCAAATTGTTTACTAAGCAATTCGCTAGTTCTTATTCATAGACATTTTTCTGGTGCTGCCAGTCGCAATCTTCAGTAAGCTTGAAGTTTTCGAATAATGTGGGGTATTGGCTAATTGATACATAGTGGGATGGACGGGTGCATGTTCCACCTTGTGTAGCAAGCGTCCAACTGCGAGCCTCGTGTCTCGAAGAGTTCTCACGCCACTACTAGGTCAAATCTTACTTTGCATTCTCATACAGCTTGTAGCTTTCGAGCTTGTACAAAGACAGGAATGGTAAGCCTCTTCTTATTCTCATGAGAGCGAGCATGTAGCTGACTTCCGGAAAGGTTCGTGCCTCCACAGCTGAACAGAGAAAAGTCCAACATCACAAATTCGGAGAACTCCGCTCTATTCCTGGTCTCCTGCTTTCAGTACATTTTCACCGGGGTTGTACTCAGTGTTGGACCGCCGTTTAGGCAGTCTATAAGGAACAATCGTAGGTAACTAGAAACATACAATTCACGCAACGTGCTAATTATGTCCCAGTACCCTTTGTCGTCACAATTGTGGCCACCTCGCTTTTTTGCGCTTACATACTCTTCGACCCTGGAGCGTGGCTGGCGGATCTGATGCAGTTGACTTTCATGTCGGTTGACTTTAAAGTCTTCCTGCTTGTCCTAGCATTGGGTGGTCTTGCATGTGCATGGATGGCTGAGCGATACGTGTTCTTGCTCGTTGCTCGCTTCCTCGGGAAAGCGCATGATACGGTGTGGCCGCACAGGCGGAAAAAGCGCAAAGAGTACAAACTCCTGCTAGAGGGAATGCGAATGTAAACAAATTATAGAATGACACTTGATTCAACCAATCTCAGTCCAACCCGTAAATCTACGTGTAATACTCGTGTACGAGTACGGATATTCGTCTACCTAGATCTGAGCCTATTACGAGTACGAGATGTCGATGGTTCAGATAAACTTCAATATTTCATAGACTCCACTTCGCTCCTCACGATATGCCAATACTTCCAAGACCGTGAAGAGTGTATGCTGAAACATCCCTGAAGCGAACAACATGAACTACGGTCCGTATCAATGCCAGAAAGCGCCAATACCAATTAGCTTACTGGATAGTAGACTGGATCCTTGATGGAGGTTATCTGCCACAAGCAGTCATACGATATGGCATTCGACGCCAGCTCCAGGATCGCATACGTACAATGCAAACCACGTCTCTCGAAGAGGCCTACAAGACGAAGATGCAATACGTGAAGGCTTTACGCAACCGACCGATGGCTATCGAAACCAAGACTGCGAATACGCAGCACTATGAAGTCGGCACCGGGGTTCTCGAGGCCTGCCTGGGCCCACGTATGAAATATAGCTGCTGTTTCTATCCCACGGGAAGAGAAACACTAGGGCAGGCTGAGGTAGAGATGCTGGAGACATATGTGGAGAAAGCACAATTAGCAGATGGTATGAGGATACTGGACCTAGGGTGGGCTAGATGCTGTCCGCGAGCTTGCAACTATGGCTGACTGCCATTCAAGTTGTGGATGGGGCTCTGGAGCGCTTTACTTTGCCGAAATCTTCCCAAATGCAAAGATCACAGCTTTCTCAAATTCGCGGACTCAGAAAGTATTCATCGACCAGAAAGCGGAGACGAAGGGGTTGTCCAATCTCGAGGTCATTACAGGAGATGTGGTAGACTACGAATTCGAGAAGGGAGCTTTCGATCGTGCGATATCTATCGAGCTGTTCGAGCATATGAAGAACTATGAACTTTTGATGGCAAAGGTCTCACGGGCCTTGAAGCCTGGTGGGAAGCTTTTCGTTCATATATTCGCCCATAAGACGACTCCTTATGATTTCGAGGAAGGTTGGATGAGCACACACTTCTTCACTGGAGGTACAATGCCTAGTGCGGATCTGTTACATTACTTTCAACGGGATCTCAAGTTGCAAGAGCAGTGGTGGGTGAATGGGAAGCACTATGCTAAGACGTGCGAGGTACGTAGTTCCGCACATACGATGTGGTCAGTGCTCCCTAAATCTTGAATAGGACTGGCTGTCGAAGATCAATGATAGCAAGACCGGGATATGGCTCCACCTGGCAGAAACCTATGGAAAAAACAACACAGCCAAGTGGTTCTACAGGTGGCAGATCTTCTACATGGCTTGCGCGGAGCTTTTCGCCTATGAAGGTGGTGAGACATGGGGCATCTCGCATTATCTTTTCGAGAAGCCGCAGTGACCGTTCAATTGGACAAATGGCGTCTTTTGATGGTCAAGCTCTCGTCCTGGTTCTGTGATCTGGTCCTCGGGGACGTTGTGGTAGGGGCATTGCAGTTCATGTTTCTGCCCGTAAGTTGCAAGGGGATTGATGATCCTCCATCTCCACGACAGTCGAGAGATAGGTACATATGACTTATGCTTGAAGGCTCCTCGCCCTTATGTAAGTCATTATTTGGTGTGGTTGGTGTGGGTCATAGTCCATTGCAGCTCCATACGCCGCTCCCTTGCTTCATCTCATTCGCCCCCTTCAATGATCCCATGGATGCCTCCATCCCAATAGCACTGGGCCGTCTTTCTTCGCGCGATACATCAACTACATATATGTTAGCGCATTGTTGTTTCCCCAGACGAGCAGTACCCACAAAGAACCACATTGAAGCCCCCAAGAGTGTTGCGGAGTATCGGTATAGAGGCCGGACCTGGCGGGGGAAGTATCTTTAGCTTGAAGCTGTCAAGTAGAACCGCAATGAAAGCGAATTGGCGTACCGGATGCACGTGGATTGGGTGACTGCTATGACCACCATGATTGCCCGCCATAATTGATCCTGTGAGGCAAGTGGTAAGCTATAGTCCAGCGAATGTGCAGTAATACCTTACTGGTCTGGTCTTACTCGCAGAAGGGTGTCTGGGTTCTTAAGCTCACGGGTATTAACTCTCTTCTGGCGTATTGACTCTCTCGTGGCGAGAGTCTTGCTTGGCACAGGCTTGGGCTGGAGAAGTGGTTGTTATGCGGGCAAAGGAGACTAACGGGAGGAGCCGCGAGCTATACATACTATAGAGATCAATGAGGCTCTGCGCTTGGACATGGGATTTCCCTTCACAGGTAGGAGAACTACCAGCCTCCTCCTTTCTCACTAAAATGTCGCCGTCTTCCCCAGTCTTCTCGAGCATGCTCTAGCTGATGCACCATACACGAGTACTTTCCGACACACTCCCCATTCCGACACTTCTATCACTCAGATACAACTTCCCAACTCCTAGCCCACAATCTCAGATATCAGTATGTCCTTTGTTTAACAACATTGATGCGATCTGTGACCAGAAAATCCCGACAAAGCGACTTACAGATAGTCACGACAACGTCCTCGTTTGCTCCTCTTCTTATACTTACTCTTGAGACTGTCTTCGCCAGACCATAGGCTCTTAAATAAGCAAAGCCGTACAAAAGCCCACTACCACAATGGCTAGCACACCATACACTGGTGGCGGAAGGACCCCGAATGGCGGTACCAAGAGGACCGCCGGTCAGGCTTCATTGGAGACGGGGCCAGATGGGAAAAAAGCGCGCTTTCATGGATGTTCGAAGATCTCTAATTATATCATCATGTCGAAGCTCGGAGAAGGCACGTTTGGGGAAGTGCACAAAGGCGAGTCGCGCGTCACGGGGCAGATTGTCGCGATGAAGAAGATCTTGATGCACAATGAGAAGGACGGCTTCCCAATCACCGCCCTAAGGGAAATAAAGCTACTCAAGATGCTCTCACATCCCAATGTCTTGAAGCTGGAAGAGATGGCCATCGAGCGACCTAAAGGCGAAGGTAGAAAAAAAGCAATCATGTATATGATTACCCCATACATGGACCACGACCTCTCTGGCTTACTGGACAATCCTTCCGTTCACTTCACCGAGCCTCAGATCAAATGCTACATGTTACAACTACTCGAGGGAGTCGCATACTTGCACGCCAGCAAGATCTTACACCGTGACTTGAAAGCGGCAAATCTTCTGATCAATAACCAGGGCATTCTCCAGATAGCCGATTTTGGACTGGCCAGACCTTACGATGATCCACCTCCGCAAGCTGGCAAAGGTGGCGGCGAAGCTACAAGGGACTACACAACGCTGGTTGTCACAAGATGGTATAGGCCTCCAGAACTACTTCTTCAACTGAAACGCTACACACCAGCTATCGACATGTGGGGTGTGGGATGTGTCTTCGGAGAGATGTTTAAAGGCAGACCTATACTTCCCGGCAATAGTGATCTCAATCAGGCGCATCTGATCTTTGACTTGATGGGTTCTCCGACAGAGGAGAATATGCCCGGTTGGAGTTCACTTCCAGGTTGCGAGGGAGTCCAAACGTTCCAACATCGGCACAGCACTCTGAACCAGGCCTTTCGAGAGCAAGGATCATCATTCATTTCGCTGCTTGGTGACCTGTTGAAGCTTGATTGGCGCAAGCGTATCAATGCGACAGACGCGCTCGAACACTCCTACTTCAAGAGTCCGCCACTCCCGGCCAAACCCAGTGACATTCCTCACTTCCAGGAGTCCCACGAATTGGATCGGAAGAAGCTCCGGGAGCAAAAGGCCATCATTCCTCCTGCACCAGCGGGCGGCACCGTCGGCATGGGTGCGGATGGCGACTTCAAAAATGGTCATGCCAACAATCGAGGGCAGTACAGAAATAGGGGTGGCGCTAGTGGTTTCTACAATGACCAGCAAGCATACCCTCCGAGGCAGAATGGATACGAGAATCGCTACAATGGGCAAAGGCAAGACTTTAGAGGCCCTCTGCCTCCTCCCGGTCCACCCCCGCCCCCGGCTCGTCGTCCTGCATGGGCCCCGCAAGAAGCAAACGGGCTGCCACCCAGACCACCTCCTCCAAGTAATTCGGGCTGGCAAGGACAAGGCCAGCGAAGCAACGCTCTGCGGGACGACGGTAGAGGGCGACCACCACCGCGTGAAGGGGGTGGAGGAGGGGGAGGAGGTGCTCCCCGTGGAGATACCTACATTCCAAGCTACTCTGGCCGGGATGGCAATCGCGATCGTGACGAAGGACGTCGAGGCCGAGATGATGGTTATCGACGAGAAGATAGAGGTGACAGAGAACGGCAAGGGGACAGAAGAAGCCAAGAGCTTCGAGATCCTGGACGGCGCAGAAGCAGAAGCCCTGATAGGGAACGCGACCGAAATCGTGAGACCTACAGACGGTGACCGTTATTTAGGTTAATGCAGTCAGTACCAAGCTTTCTGGAGCCATGATACCAGCGAAAGACATCGAGAGTGGCTCATGATGAAAGCTTGTAACAGCTCTTTGCTCCATTACATGCAAGGGGATCATCTATGGGCTGCCAGCAACATCTGAAGATTGCCACGGCTTGAGTCTTTCATCGGTCCTCGAGTCGACCTGAGACGGGGCATCACGTGTGAGTGAGGCCAATGACATTTAAGGGGAGAACATAGGTCTGGCGCGTAGAGAACGCGCTCACAGAGAGCGCTCAGGGAGACAATGGCTCGACGACCAATCATTCTCAGGTCGATGCAGGAGTAACCACTATCACGCGAAGTGCGGGAGTTTACTCTGATGAGAAAGAGGCTTCATCATTGATGTAGAAAACTTGTTGGAGGATATTAGCAGAATCTAAACCACATTGCTCCCACGCTCCTTGCTCCTTGCTCCTTTGCTCCTTGGTGGGGGAAATCGATACGTGTCCGAAAACGCCAAGGCCCTTGCTCAAATCCCACTTTTTCTTCTCTCCTCCACATCACCATCCCAATTACTTGCTCACCAAACATTGCGTTCAGCTTACCTCTACATGCTCGTATGCAACATCACTACATCCGTATAGAACAGCGAAATCTGAACTCTGCAAAAAGTGGCCCTACTGTGTGTTCCTTTGGAGCTTAGTCGGGGTTTACTGGCCGACTTTGCCAACACAACATTGCCAAAATTCTCAATCATACACATTACCGCGCATCTCCAGCAATCGAACTGCAAGTACTTCGAGCAGCTCATTCGCTTCATAGCCTCAAGTCTCATTCTTCGCTATCTGAGGATCCGCAGCGCAACTGCAACCTTAGCGCCATCAAGATTGCACCTCAGCCACAGACTACAAAGTCACCCACAACCACAACCACCGTCAGAGTTCTTCAAAGCTTCATACTCACGCGTCATATGACTCCTCGAGTCCATATTTGGTGTTGAGAAGACGGTATACTCCCCCGGTCGATGGCTTTGACGCGCCGCCTGGAGATTTTCCAGGATCCCGTCTCTTCCACAGACGGACCAGAGATGCCACCACATTCTTACGACTTCATCGGACTCGATTTTCCCGATGAGAATGCTCCACATGATCATCCCTTGAGAGGGGATGTTGTTTTCGATCCTCCGCCACCTAGACAATGCGGGCGGTCTCCGCTCAAACCACTCCACCAAGTGAATAGATCTCCACCTAGAGCTTTTCATGGTAGCAAGATGAATATATCGCTTCCTCCTCCACAAGCATCTATCTTTACGACCGACTCTCCTATCAAGAAGCCCCCTGTCTCGACCCCACACCCAATCGCACCCCACAAGCTCAGGAAGCCAATCTTCGGTACTTTTTCAACCAACCCGTCTAACAAAGAAACTCACACCCCCACATACCACAGCGACAACTTCGCAGAGTTTCCGGATCCCTCCTTTGGATACACAGGGCCTCTGAAGAGAGCTTTGAGCATTTCGGGAATTTCAGAAGATCGACCATCGAAGAAGGTCCGTGCTGAAGGGTCAGAGATTCCAGATCCGGAGAATATGCCATTGCTCGAGGATGACGGAAGGAAGCCACACTATAGCTACGCAATGCTCATAGGCATGGCAATTCTTCGCGCTCCTGGCCGCCGATTGACCCTTGCTCACATATACAAATGGATCTCGGACTCATTCTCTTTCTATCGCCAAGCTGGAGAAAATGGCTGGCAGAACAGCATACGCCACAACCTCAGTCTCAATAAGGCTTTCATCAAGCAAGAGAGACCCAAAGACGACCCTGGCAAAGGCAACTACTGGGCAATAGAGCCAGGGAAGGAAGGTCAATTTTACAAAGACAACTTAAGTCGACGCCCAACGTCTTCGTCTGGTCCGAGTATGAAGAGCTCATCCTTCTTGTCGAGCGATGCGGCCATATGGTCTAGTCAGCCACAACCTCCGCCAAAACCAGTCGCGAGGGCAGCACCTATAGTGCAAGCATCGGAGGTCTTCGAACCTTCTTCCGATGCTACGATCCCGGCTTCTGATGCACCGTCCCAAGACGATGAAAACGAGGAATCCAACAACATGCCACCACCTGCTTCTCGCCTTCCAGTCTCCTCTCCGCTGCAGCCTATCCATTCATCGCCTCCTGACACACGCCAGTCTTTGCTACGTGAAGACACACCGGCTCCCGCGAACGATTATGGGTTGCGATCTGGCACCTCCAGGACACGAAAACGCAAATCAGCTGCAATGGATGATAGTGGCTACTTCTCCTCGCTAGATTCTTCGGCAACGCGGCCATTTGCCAATCCCGCGCTCCCTGATCTTCACGCTGACAGACCAAGAATAAAGCGTGGACGAGCTGAGGAAGAGATTGCTCGAATCCGTTCCTCTTCGCATGACATTAGTCCAAGCAAAGGCCGATCTTTGATGAAGCAACCAGCTCCATCGTTGGTCTCCTCATCTCCATTACGACACTTTGACAGCTCGCTGATGCTACCACCTTTGACCCCTGCTGTAAAATTCAAGATGCCTCAAAAGCTACCGGCATCGATCTCTCCAACTACAGGTTTGCGGCTTCATCGCAACAAAGTCAGAGAGATGATAGGTTCTCCATTCAAGAACACAAATTTCTACAGCGACGGCGCTTCTTTCAGTCCAGCCTTCCAGATTTTGGAGGACTCTCCGTACGTGTTCAACGACGACTTTGACGCAGACTATGCCGACTTCACGGACGACAGCTACCGTCGTCCCACTTCGGCTTCTCCTGTAAAGCGTTCTTTCCAACGCCCGAGAACCGACCGCACCAGCAAGACCGCCAATGTTCTTGCCGACATTACTGGTACGAGCCTCAATAGCAAGGCTTCGGCGCTATTCCTTGAAGCGCCTGCATATGATTCCCCTCTAAAGCAGAAGTCCAGCAAATCCCCACTTGCATTCGTTAGTAGTCTTGATGATTCTGCAAATGAAGACTTCTATGGCATCGACCTTCTCGATGATGAGGAGCCAGATGACTATGGCGGTTTGGACATCTTGCAAGGTTTCCAGAAGATTGGAGGAAACCTCCAATCTCCTATTGCTGGTCGCAGTAAGACCTCCAGGCCTGTTCTTGGGGCCCGAAGCCACACTTCACGATTCTAGGCAGTGGTCGGCATTCGAGTATACCTATTGACGATGCCTTTCCATGAATAGCTATGGTTTCATTCCTCTCCGCAATTTCAGACGCTTGCCTTGGCTGGGGACCACCCGTATCCCACGCCTCTGGCGCACTCGCTCTACCATGCCGGTTTCGTGGAGGAGACTTCCTGAGCTACAGGCAAAACCTCGCATTTTCGCCGTTCCATCAGTATGTCCCTTGTGGCCGGTTTAAGTATTTCGATCAAGACCTTCTCCTCTTTCTAGAAGGCACTCGTTCAAGGGTTTAAGGGTGAAGGGAAAGGGAAATGGGCATGGTAAATGAGCGCATACGATGACCAAGATTATAATGATCGAGCGATATGGTGTCCATGGGAGAAAAGGTCTATGACAGTTCGGCGCACATCCTTTCATGTACACTTTTAGTGCTCAGCAAGGCGCTCAGTCCTATGGTTTTAGATGAAATGCAATGCCAATTGAATGACTTCTTACCTTTTGACATTTATCTTGAACCCTAGAAAGATTCAACACCTAGGTTCTAGCAATTGGGGTATCTTCGTAATCTTGGGCTCGTTCGTTCAAGATGTGGCTTGTCAGCCATGAGGGCTCCTGCAACATCTGATCATAGAGTGACTCCACCGTCCTCATCTTCGTCCTCGTCATCTTCGCGGTCCTCATCCTCATCCTCTACGACCTGTTCCGTCTGGCTCTGCTTCTGCTTTTGCTTCCGCTTCCGTTTCCGTTTCCGCTTCCCCTCAAACTCCCACTTCCATCCCTCATCAATCCCAAACCTCATATTCCTCACAAACGCACTAACATCACTCCATCTCCTCACCTCCTCCAAATACCCAACCACCTGCGCAAGCACCTCCTTCCCATCCCCCTCCTTCTCCCCTCCACCTTTGACAAATTCTGGGACTTCTACATGATTGTATGGCTGTCCGCTAGCCTTCAGTATGCTATCATCAATCAGCATCGTGTTATGCTGTCCCCATCTCTCGCCACGATTGAAGCCCGGGTGCGAATATTGCAGCATTTCGTTGTCCCAGATTGAGTCGAGGCGCTTGTAAACTTGAACGCGCTCTTTATATTGAGCGGACGTAAGACCTAGTGTGTCTCTACCCCATTCACCGAGGAGGAGCTGGCGTTGTTCTGAATTGAAAAGCCGGGCGCAGATGCCAGTTACGTTTGGTGGAGTAGCTGATGACCAGATCAGAACAGAATGATTTACGAAGGCGTACTTTAGGAAACATTCCAATGACGGCCGTGAGGTATATCTTTGCGACGCTTTGGGGCGGTAGAGGAGTGTGCCGTTTAGGTCAAGGACGAGGAGGAGGCGTTGTGGTGACCAAAGCATTGTAGGAGTGGCATGTGCAAGGATGAGATACGTGGGCGAAGGTACGGGCGCGGGAAGATGTTTGAGAGGATTGTTGTCGGGTTTCTTCCTAAGACTGCGCCTGGGCTTGGGCTTGGGCTTGGTCGCAGTTGCATTGCCTGTCACGTGGTTTTCCACCTCCTTCGTTTTTGGGAGCTTGGCCGTTGGAGGTACGCCTTGCTGGGTCTCGGTCGGTAGCGAACCAGTCCATCGAAGCTGGGCCGATTTGGGATCGGTAGAGGCCTGAGCCTTCGAGTATCTGTATTGCTTGTCAATACGCGAGGGTGGGACCCAATGGCGAGCAGAGACTGACAGACTAGACTTCTGTACTGTGGGTCCTGGGCCAGATCCATTTGCGGAGTTACGCGCAAAATCCCTGGGTGGATTCTCAATTGCTGAAAATTGAGCTGTGGCTGGTTGAGCGGCTCTTGAAGTTCTGTTGATGGATGTGAAGCGTAGACAAGGTAGGTACCTGACAGGAGGGGCAGGCCCGCGGTACGTGTTCGGATCGAATGTCTGCTGAGGCTGATTGCTCGCAACGTAATCATGGTTTCTAAGCGGAGGAATTGGCAGCGGCCGGTACGAGGGGACTGTGGGCGGATGCCAGCCACGCTGAGCTAGATCATCGAATCGTGGAACTGGCTTGAAACCTGACGAGGCCGGGTCCTTTTGGTCTGTCTTCCTACTGTCTGCTCTAGCCTTGCGCTTAGCGCTATCCCAACGTGGTTTCTTCCTCAGATCCACAGTTTCCGACTTAAGTCCCAAATCCTCGAGACCTAGAGTCTCCTGCTTGTTCATGCTTCGCCACAGCGCTTGCTGTAGTCGATGTTTTATGCTGTCGATGCGCGCGTCTCGGGCGATAAGTTCCTCAAGAGTCTCCATGCTTTAGTAGAAGACCAGCATACGTTGTCTTTGGATTTACCTGGTTGCCATGATGGTACTGTGAGAAACGTCTGCATAGAAAATTCGATCTTCTATGGGCTAATGTATTGGGCGTGGACAATAGAAGACGCTCTAGAGGGTATGGAGCCTGTGCTATACGCATAGGCTTGGTAAATAAATGGTGAGGATGAGTCTTTGGAATGATCCGAGTACTTTATGCAGACGAAAGATCACCATATCATCGTCCCGGCGCTAATGCCCGTCATAGCGGACCGATCCGCAGGACAAGGCTTGTGCAGATGCATAAATCTTCAAAGTCCCTACTCCACCATCTTGGACTCTGGCACTTGAGCCTGTCACTATGTCTTCCGAGTCAGATGAAAAGCTTGTCTCAAAGATGGTTCGGGGTCATAGGTATGATCATGCACAGCATCTAGTGCTGAACCCAAGGGGCCTCTCCGACCGTTTCTATCGAAACAAGGCGCGCAAGGGCTCCAGCGATAGTGAACCTGTCTCTGACTCGGATCCTCTGAACTCAAAGGAGGGTCTTGAACCCGTGCAAGACATCAAGAAAGTACCGGCTTTGGTCGCCAACGATCCAGTCGAAAGTGACTATAATGGTGAAAATGGCGATGAAAGCAAGGAAGCCAATGAAGACAGCGACGAAGAAACATCGGATGAGGTACGCATCCACCTCCAGCCGACACTCAACATCTACTCAGAGGTTGATGATTACTCCAGTCAGAATCTGATGACTCGGACGGCAACCCCGACAACGGAGCTGCCTCAATTTCCTTCGGCGCCCTAGCAAAAGCGCAAGAAATCTTCGGCAAGCGAAAGCAAGGCAATGCCGTTGACATTGATGACAAGTCTCCCGAGATCAGGAAAAGGAGCAAAACCGCTGGTGAATGGGTCGACATCGAAGCTCTTGAGCGCAAGGCCGGCAAAAAAGACATGCGCGACTTCTCACGCACTTCCAAACACGCACCCACCGAGCTGTCATCTAAGAAAGCAGTCTCCCGCAAACGCTCAGTTGTCCCTACAAAAAAGGTCGACCATCGTGACCCACGCTTTGACCCACTGAGTGGGGTAATCGACGAACAGAAACTCAAGAAGAACTACTCATTCCTCGATACCTACCGTGACAACGAAATGGCTGAGCTCAAAACTGCCATTCGTAAGACAAAAGATTCTGAAACGAAAGAGAAGCTGAAGCGCGCATTATTGAGTATGGAATCTCGCAAGAAAGCGCAAGCGATAAAGGATCAGCAGCAGGATGTGTTGAGGAAGCACAGGAAAGAAGAGAAGGGGAAGATTGAGCAGGGGAAGAAGCCATTCTATCTCAAGAAGGCTGACCAGAAGAAAATAGCGCTGTTGGAAAGATTTGAGGGGATGAAGAGTAAGCAAGTCGATAAGGTCATTGAGAGAAGGCGCAAGAAATTTGCTGCAAAGGAAAGGAAGTTTATGCCTGACGAAAGGAGGGGATGAGGGAAAGAAGATTTATGGTCTAATAGTTCAGGACTGTCCAAGCGCTGGCGTCTGAAGCTGAAGCTACAAAGGCAAATACGTTACGAATTGGAGGATATGGATGCTACGAAATATCACCTCTCATGATCACCCGAGGCTGTTGGCTAGGCTGTCACGGCTTTGTTTTCTCATGACATATTGATCAGGTAGCTACGAGCAGAAGGGAAGGCTTCGAAAAGACCAAACTCACGCTTCTAGACTCCATTCATCTTCGATGAATTCCAGCGGTGAGCAACTGGTAACAGTGATTCGGCTGTCCTTTTTTTGATACACAACAGTTGCTATTCTACTCGCTGCCCCTTGCGCTTCGTTTACTGAATTGAATACTACAATTGCTCTCGAGAAAAGGTTGAGATGAACCTTCGACTAGTGGTGAGTTGGTCTTGGTGCCCAGCGTCGCCACAACTGATACTCATCCGTTGTCAGGATTCACCTAGTGATGGAGACAACGGATGAGCGGTGCCGTGATTTGACCTTCTCTATCATGGTAGCTGTAGCTATTTATATCTGGATTGTGACCACGCTCGTTATTATATGCGCATCCTCCCACGTTTGGGGCTGGGTCTTTCAGCCAGTGCACAAAACCTTCCCCGAGAGCGCACGTCGTTGCACGGATGCAGGAAGGAAGGGAAGTCTAACCGAGTAGGAGAACGATGGACCTCGCAGAAGGATCCTAATTCGAAATTTCATGATCTGTAAGCTCAAACTTTCAGTGGAGCGAGTTTTTATCGTCGAAATGTTCTCCTTGCCGGGGAGTACCATATTGGAGACATCACCCACCCTCGATGGTGCCTCACAGTCCGAATTCGTCCGACAACAATTGTTTTGACTCTCCTCACTATAACATGCTGCGGAGTTGCGGTGTCATGGTGATCGCGGGAGACGCCCTACTTTCCTAACTGGCATGGGGCAATCTGTACTTGGAGTATACAGTATTGATCCCGGTGAGTATGGTCTTTCGGGTCTGATTGGGACTGCACGCTAATCCATTAACTACGAGTAGTGTATTTTTCCGATCGTGTGGGCGTTGATACGTTGCCACATTCATTCATCGTAGTATAACCGATTAATCCACTTGAAATCTCATCGTTTATCTGGCAAACTTATTGGTCAATATCCTGCCAGTGACGTTCCTTGTCCCTGTCGTTGGGCCTTTGCAGTGGTGGAGGAAGGGTATAAATGCGATATCTGAGGGGGTTTTCGCAGATAGGTTGGAACTCGCAGATTTGGCTGGGTTTATGCTGCTAGAGTGAGTGACAAGCTCCACCTTCAAGCAGGGCACACTATTTCTGTAAGGGCCTTGCATGTTGGTCTACTTGTCTGGCACTGTCGGGACGTCGATCTGAGGAGGAGAGCTCTTTTTTTCGCTACTCTGCCTCCAGAGATGGACCAGCAGTGGAGCAGTCTGGAAGGGCCAAAGCATGTAGATGAGAGATCGATACCTAGTACGACATTTGTATACACAGAAGTCCCATCGAAGAAATCTGGATCCACAAGGGAGGTAAGGAGCGGTTGGAAGAAGGCGTTCGCCGTTCGGAAGGTGGAATCTATCGAAGACTATCACAGCCTGTTAAGATCGTGGCATGATTTTCCGTAGATAAAAATGCTTGGAAGCAAAACAATTTACAAAGAGACCTATGAAAAAAGAGCGTACCCTTGAGTCATTTAACCCACTTAGGGATGTCCTGCCGTCTCTTATGGCAGCGTGCCTCCACACGAAGGAGCACTCCCGAATGCTCTTCTTCTTTGACGGCGCTGGATCTAGTCTTCGAGGCCATGTAGCTCAGCTATCCCTCATCTCGGCCAGCGCCTCCATCAAATCTACCACTCCATCCGACACCTTTTGCATCTCAATTGGAGTCATCTTCTTAAGCACATAGTTCGCCACATCCCTACTTTCTCTACTCTCCGGTCTTCCGATCCCAACGCCAATCCTTTTGAACGCCATGCCTCCCAGACTACTCACACAGCTCTTAAGCCCGTTATGACCCTTTGCGCTACCCCCATTTTTGACTTTGATCTTACCAAGTGGACTCTCCAGCTCGTCATGTACGATCACTAGCTTTGCCTGGGTGCGCTCCTCGTTTGGTAAGTCTCGCAGAAAAGCTTTCCAAGCAGTTGCGACAGCTGGGCCGCTGACGTTCATGAGACTGGGAGACTGCCAGAGGGTAAAGTCATTGCCGCGCGAGAGAAGCCCGTTAGCGTGAGCCCGCGACTTGGCGAAGGGTGGATATACGAGGTGTTGTTGGAGGGAGGAAAGGATGGTGTGGCCCGCGCTGTGGAGGGTGTTTCTGTATGCCGGAGGTGGGTTCCCGAGGGAGGCTATGAAGAGGGGACGGCGGAGCATTCGAGGAACAATAATAGGTGGTATCTGTGATTTCAATAGGAAAGGGTCGGACGGGCTGGTAGCTTGAAGCTTTGTTGTTGATAGTTGCTTAGCCATCGCAGAGAACTCTTATGAAGTCATTACTAGCGCCAAGAATTTATTATGGAGCTGCCGTAGTACCATCAACTTTTATATGATGACTGGATTGTAAATAAATCTACATAGTATTGTCTCGTGTTACGGATAAACAGAATAGACGAATATAGTCTGGTAGCTTCTCTTGTTTGGGTACAAAGCCTTATTGTACAAAGTGCTTCGTACGCCTGTCTCCATACTACGGATTGCTCCTCGAGTAGGCCTTTTCAAGCCCCTCCAGCCTTTCCCCGCTCTCATCTCTCTATATATGATCCGACCAGTTTGTCTTTAGTAAGGAAGCGTTAGTGGAACGGTCCCAAGCCAAATTGGCTGGGAGACGAGACGTTGGCGAGAAAGCTGTTCGAATGGATGTTTGAAGAGGAGACAGTGAATCATGAAGCAGAAAGTGCACCGATTTTAAGTACATAGACTTGCTACTCGTATCGAGAGGTAAGCGTCTTTGGAGGCTACAGTTGGTAGGGTCGTCCCCACGGCAGAAGGAAATAATTGAAAATCCTCTTTTCATCTATTCTTCATCATATTACAGTCTTAACGCTTTAGCACACGCAATTCAATGCGGTATATAGAGATATAAGAAGTACTTTACAGTGATTGGCAGGGGATTATGGGATGACGTGCAGCGCCTCCTTTCTCCTTTTACCTTTTACCTAGCTACGGGAGTGGCCGCAGAGCTTGTGACTAACGGCTAAGTTTGTCAAACCTCCGAGCTCAATGTTTGTCTTGACGCATCTAATTCCTCCCCTTTATGCTAGCTTTGTTGGATGTTCTGACTGTTGGGCTACTTGTGTAGAGTGAGGCGCCGCGTGGTAGTGCCAACGATGGCTCAACCAAGAGAGCCCAGCGAGGAGGCCATTAGCGACTTCGTGAGCATAGCTGGGCTCCAGCGCGAGCAAGCCGTCAAATGGCTCAAGGTATGGGATATAATCTTTGGAGTGATTCATCCTGACAGCATTACCGAATAGGCCCACAATCACGATCTAAACAATGCTGTGAATGCCTTCTTCGAGAACCCCAATGCCCCCCTTGACCAAGTTAGACCCGTCCCTTGCATGTCTAGGGTCCCTTCAGCTCATACCAATGCAGCAGACCCAGGTTACTTGGGACGAGGATCAATTTCACACCGATAAAACTGACAATGATCAACGAGCCCAAAATGCAACTTGTGAGACCCCATGACAACATACGACGACCTTTTCATAAGCGACATAATGCGTCCCAGATGCAACCTGATGAGCTAACGACATTTTATCAAAAAGCACTCATGAGCCGTCCTTCCGATACGCTACAACCCGGTATCTTTAGTCGCGATGGCGCTCCTTCAAGACCACCATCCAGGGCGAGTGCTCGTGGCGTGAGTTCTGGAGTAAGCCCAACGACTGGTAAGCCTGTCTGGATCTCAGTTGGAGAGCAATATAGATAGATGAATGCCGAGGCTAATCGATGTTCAGCCATCGAGTCCGAGGAAGATCAGATGAACCGAGCTATGGCAATGTCAATGAGTCAAAGTCAGACGCCGCCAGTAGGTCAGGAGACGGGTACTATTGGTTATGACGACAAACCTTTCTATGGCCCCGCCAACCGCGAATATTACGACCCAAGTGAATGGGCAATGACTTGCGCATCAACTGCCAAGGAGATACTTCTCAATCCCGAACCCGCAGAACGCACGCGCTCCAAGAACACACCAGCTTTTCTCAAACCTTCAGCGAGTGGTCACCGCCTACCAGCGCTAATCAAAATACTGCATGCGATACCGATGGTACGAGAAGCGCTACTCAACAGGAACCACACCCTCTCAGATTATGGCTGCGACAAGGACTGGTGGGATGGAACACCGATCAAGGTCTTGAGAATCGTCAACATGGATACTGAAGGCAGAAAAATTGATGGAGATGACATCATTTACGAGAGCCAACGTCTAATGGCCTTTCTCGACGAGACAGACAGGGCGTATGGCAGTGCCGATGTGCTAGCAGCTGCCGACGGTATCACAGAGTACCACGATGACAAGGTCGCGCAATTTCTTACACGATGGGGTGATGCTACAAGTCGCACGCAGGCAGATCGAACTTTAGCGCAGATCTTTGGGTCTACCGGTGTCAAGATCGACACAATCTGGGGGACAAACAACAAGCAAGAATTCTGCTCTCTTGATGTCAAGATCGACAGCCAGACCTCAGATCAAGCACTTACCTTGTACGACGCATTAGATCAATTGCTTTGGGGTGACAACTCATCTAGCGAACAGGCCTATTTGGAGGAAGTGGGAGACATTGTTACAATGGAGGTTACCAATTCCGCGGAAAGCGCTGTTGGACTTGGAATTCAGATACCCTCTGTCTGGTACCCTGATCGATACTTATCCTCATCGGTCGAACGAGCAAAAGAGATGGTTGCCCGTAAAGCGGCAATTCACGCTCAGATGCAAGACAAGGGGACGGAATTGTCGGAAGTGATGAAAGTTCAGAGACCAAGCGATGGTTCAGAGGTGGATGGCTCTCAATTGATTGTCACAGCAGCAGAACGCTTTGAGCAGACAGTGGCGGACAGGAGGAAAGCAAGAGAGGAAGGGGAGATAGAAGAAGTTTCCGAAGAAGAGGGTCAGGGCGTATCCGTTTTGGAGGACGCTGCAAAGGAATTAAAGATCCTGGGCCAAAAAGTTGCACTTAGGCTTGAAGCCTTTGAAGAGGTGAACGAAGGCGCTCGCCAGCAGCTGAGAGAGATCTCACGGCTATATACAAAGCCTTCAGACGACCCAAAGGAGTCTCCTCACCACAAATATACGCTCCGCGGAGTCTCGATAGGGGCTATCGCGAAATGTCCTCATAAGCTCTACGTTCTCGAGCGTACAAAGCCTGAAGAAGTAGACGATATGCTTAGCACGGAAGCCAAAGACTGGCAATGGTGGAAACTCGACTTTGTGAGCAACGGCAACAAGCCAGTAGTGCACGAAATGGTCTCGGAAGACGAAGTACTGAAGGCGGCCAGCTCAGAAGCTGCTACTGCCCTCCTAGTCTATGCCAGCGAGCGTGCAGTCTCGTATGAAGTTGGGGGTTTACCACCACAACTGCACAACTTCGTTCGAGCAGACAATCTCTTCTTCAGCTCTGAGTTGGAAGCGTCAATTCAAGCTACACCAGCCACGCCCAGCAAGCGCAAGGCTGACGGCGAAGAAGACTGGGACATGGAAACATTGCAGCATCGGTCGCCGCCATACGACAGAAACTACGACATCGCTGACGACCTAGATCCGAATCCACCTAATTACTACGACGAGTATGAAGACCTGTCGCCTCCTCCAGCTCTCCCAAATCGTCGCTCAATTGCTCGCAAGCCAGTCAGTAAACCTGGCAGTTACGACGACACCATACCAACAAGCCTTCGGATGAAGGAGACCTCGAGTGATCCCACCACTATGATCGTTGACTTTGATAATCGCAGTGACCAAGGACAAGAAATGCAGGAAAGAGGAGGCGGGAATAGACTCTTGCAGAGCAAGAATCCGTACAGGATAGGAAGCTATACTCCTACTATGGAGATTGACCTGGAGGACGACGAGAAATGAGAGATGAAAGCTGAGAGAGATGGAGTTGGCGTTCTGGTTTGTTCAAAGAGGGGGGGATATGTACTCAATCATCCGTTGGAGATACCCCATTTTGCATGGACGACTTTTCAATTTGAGCGCGTTAGAGAAAGCTCCAGACAATGTACATGTCCATTGTCTGAAGGTGAACTTTGAGCAAACATGACTTCAAACCGAAAGGACTTTCAAGCTCGCCGAAAGACGATGATAATTCTACTTTCAAGGGCCACTCATTCATCATTCCTCTGGAACGCTGGGAAGTAAATTGTTGGCCCCCTCCTTTTCTTCGCATCCATGTCCTTTTCCTTTTCACGAACAAGAGCGATGTTTATCCTCATCAAGATGGCCTCTCGTCGACCGTCTGCTCATCCAAGCATGGCATGCTACCCTTGTTTTGTCTGATTGCCAACAACAGCAAACTTCAGCACCCACCCGCCCACACCAAATACCTCGAATCCTCCAATCAGCCATGACCCCGCATGCCCTTCCCCACAGAATCGACGTGTGTGTGCCAACCGAGCTCGTGTTTGCAATCAAAGGACCAGTCCGAGGGAGGAAGGCACGGGACGCTTCCTTCACCCTTTCTCGAATGATGGGCATCTCGAAGTAATGCAGACCCTGCCTCTGAGCTGTCCTCCCAGGCCTCGCATGGTGGCTTCAACTGTCCAAGTTGGCCAAAACATGCCCGATCGGACGCGTCTCCTCGTCCCCTAACCTTCACTTGCATCGGTTGACATGTAAGACAGGTGTCATGAAGTGTCCGATCAGCACGCGATGTAAGGAGGATTCGCCCTGCTCCGGATGAATGGGAGGTACGGGACGCTCCCTATTTACGTGCAGTGTTACAAAACTCAATCTATTCCGCAGGCAGTACGTTGAGCTACTGACACAGTCATGTAGCATGACTCGAGGTGTCGGAGATTGGTCCATTCATTGCACATGTCAGGAAGCCGTTGTCGCTGGTAAGTGTGGGGAAGATGCGGGAGGTTCCAGGTTGAGTGGATCGAATCGATCGATCTGAGTGGATCGAGCGTGCAGCGTACTCGATACGCGGGCTTTGTTGTCTTGCTGTGATTTGCTGTTGTTGCTTGTTGTGGGTTATGCATGTCGATTTGGCAGCCAGCCACACCAAACGCTGGGCTCGACTGTCAGGGAGAAGCTTATGACTGCATATTTTTTTCTTTGCAACAAATTTAGCGCGGAGATTTGATCAACGTTGCGTGCTGTATCTTTTGGTGGCTGCAAGTGGCTGCAGGTGGCTGCAGGACGGCTGCAGGACGGGTATGAGGTCCGTTCCGCTTTGGACAACGTGCATACAGCTGCTTGCGGAGATTGGTACGAGCGCCGTAATCGAGGTCTTCTGTTTGCTATGGCCTGGAGGCATACGTGTTTGGAGGGAGAAACGCTTCAAGGAACGACTCATGTTCATTAATTCATGATTGACTATGATACCGAATATCGCCAAAGCCGTCGCCAGTGTCAAAGGATATTCGAGGCCAAGGAAAGGCAATGACTGGCTTTCAGGACTTGCCTATCTTAGGAACATTGAGGTAAATAAAGAGTATTAGAAGAAAACATCAACTCCTCCCCTGACCAGTATTTGCTATGGATGTAGAAGTGCCAGACTTGCCACCTGTAGATACTCGATTTCCAATCCAGCGTAGAAGTATCTCGATCAGCGAGCGCTGTATTGGTACACAGACCAACGAGTAGAGGCGCGGCGCTGGCTAAGGTGCTGGAACAACGAATATCAAGGAAAATGATATCGAGGAAAATTAGAACAGAATTGCATGCATAGAGGTTTTCCATAGGATTGCCGTGAATTGAAGTCGATCGTGTAGGAAAGAATGGGGAAGCCGAGACCCTTTGGTGGGCGGACCTTGTCTAATGGGAACGCCACCTGTCAAGGTCACTGAGATGTCCAGAAGACGACACCATTAACGGCGGCGTTCAGGTCCTGGCGGAAACGGTTTAAACTTGGGCTCAAAGCCCATTGAGGCATCAGCCATAGACCCAGACTCATACCGGTACATTGGTATTCCAAATTCAGTAGAAGGGATGTTGGAGACGTTCGACGAGATATAGGTCGGATACTGCGCCTTGTACCTTTCAGTCTCGACCTGCTCTTCTTGTTCGCTTGGCATGAACGGCTGATTCCGAGTATCCAAGTAATAGCCATCTCCAACGGAGTCGATGAAGTCATTGCTGAACGAACTGCCGGCTGACGACGTGAGAACAGTATGGGGGTCCACGCCCCCACTGTAGATGAGACTGTGCGGCAGGCTTTCTTGCTGAGGAAAGTAGTTGCCGTTCAGGAAGGAGGGGTTCATGGAGTCTAAGACTGAGAAGGAGGAGGAGGAGCCTGCGAATGTGCTGGTTTTCGGTGCGGTAGGACGTGGAGGCGCATCGGTCTCCGTGACTTGGGTTTGGGTTCTGGCAACACTGTTCGGATTGTGATTTCGGTGTGGTCGGCGGGTGACTTTCATCTCCTGACTGCGGAATGGGCTTTCTCGAGAGGAACTGTGAGTAGCACGAGCAGTCGAGGTCGGCAAAGTAAAAGCGAACGTATCCTGCGGAAACATTGCAGTCTGATTCACTCCGAACTGTGGGACGTGGCGGGGCGGAGCTGCTTCTGGACGTGGCATAGATCCTTTCTCACGAGCGGCTTGCTCAGAGAACCTACGGTACTGATTGACAATTGTTACGTCGGATCGAGGGCTGAGCGAGAGGGAGCTCCCCACTCTGAATCCATATGACTCGTAAGGTCCAAACGTGGGGGCTTGATCTGTTTGCGCTTGCGTGGGTAACCCATGTGGAGGGACGCCAGTCTCCTGTTGCATTGGCAATAGATTAATCTGCTCTAGAGTCGTTTCGCCAGTGACTGACGACGCCGAGTCTGGAAGCACGCTTGGGTCCGTGTGCTCTTCAATTTTCTTTGCAGCAGAAACTCCGCTGTGGTCGTCATTCGCTTCGACTTGTGCGGCTTTCAGGCTGCTACCCATGTTGGCGACTGGAGCGGGGAGGACTGGTTGCACTAGAATCTCTGGCTTGGGAGACTCTGCCTTGATCGAGGCAGAATTCTTTGTCGTCGACGCTGTGCCCTTTCCTCTTTCCTTCTTCTTGGGCAAGGGTATCGAGAGCGAGATGGTGCTCTCACCATCTTGACGCTTTTAGCTTGGAGCAACAATCATCACATTGACATGGTCTTACCAATTTCACCATTTTCAAAGCGCATCTCTTGCTGCCGGGCCCAGTAAATCTCTTCGAGACGCTTCATAGTCCTTGGTGGAAACTCTTTTGGTGACTTTTGATGCAGCTCCGAAGTGCTCCCTTTCATGGATTCAATGTCGAATTGATGGCCGTATCGAAGTAGATGCATCAACAAGATAAGACGTTCTGGAACACAGGTCAGTGATAAGTAGTGCCTATCTTATTGTATATATCTTTACCAGGCATTCTGATATGGTCGGGCTCTGTGTGCCGGCAACCGGTCGCGCCACCAGAATGGTCCCAGCCTTCGTCCTCTGGCCACCAATCCGGCATTGTGAAGTGGCCCTTGTAGCCAGGGAAATACGCCATTGACTGTGCCGCAGTGTGCCCACCATTATATGGGTTCCTGGACTGCTTTTTTGGTACGCAAACCTTGATCCACGCCTTGAGCATTTCCTTGGTCGCAAGCTGAGACACGGAGGAGAAGGCGGAACGGTACCACTCCAGCAATGAGTCCACCCGGATTCTTTTAACTTCCGTCGTCGCACTCTTGAACTCGTCGACCTCAGAAAGCTCGGAGTCTTCATCACCCTCGTCTCCCCCCACGAGCTGGTCTTGAGCGTTTCGCTCGTTCTGCTTGGCTGCACCGGTAGCAAGATTCATTTTGCGCCGCTTGCCATTTGAACATGGGTTATTGCGCCCAGGACGATGTGCATCTGGAATGTTGCGGGTCCGCTCGCTCTCCGATAAAGAATCTGCAAGATCGAAATCTGCAGGATAATCAGTCGGCTATATCAGACCATGGTAGAGTGAGATGACACTTACCATTTTCAGCATCTGGATCTCCCAAACCAAAATCATAGTTAGGATCGGATAATCTTGTGCGAATTTCTCTTCCCAGCATACTTTGGGAAATCTTTTGAGGGTTTGGGTGCGCCTCAGTCGCCATCCAAGCGTTACCAGCGCGATCAAGACTCACCACCGCGGTGGGATCAATGTCATGTTCACGCGTGACCGCTAGCAAAACCGACTGGCCAAGTCAGCTCCAGGCCCAAATGCAAGGGGCAGATAATATGGACGAACCAACAAGGACCCCTCTGATCTTTCCTCCTGCCCTACATCACGCAAGGAGCGTGGTACATCTTGAGAGCTGTCTGTCGCCGATTCGGGCAGCTCGACTCGACTGACGGGACGTTCATGCTCAGATGAAGTGTCGCTCCTTTTCATACCATAGTCATAAGAGGGACAGGATCCAGTTTCCGGGTCATCCCATCTCGCATTGGTCAATCTTGTAGTATTTTCGTTTGTCGTTTGAGGCGCCTTCGCGTTGAAGCGAGGTCTTCGAACCATTGTTCAATGTAGGGATGCAGCCTTCAACGCGGCTGGTCGTATTAGTAATTGGGTCGCTGGTGATACCCCAGTGAATGACAGATCCTGATAGGCCAGTGATTGGCGAAATCTTTGGTGACGGGTATGGATATGGTGTGAGATCGGAATCCCATTCTGCATCAGTCAGCTACCAGCAGGCTATTTGAGCCCAAGCGCCCTCGAAGATCCGAGACGAGGGATGGCTGAAACGTTGAGGTGGTCGAGAACGATGTATTGAAGGAATGCAAAGCAAAGCAAAGAAAAGGGGTTCCGTGAAGTTCAATTCATCAATGTGCAGTTGTAATACTGAGTATGTCTTTGAGCATTTGGAAACAGGTCTTCGATCAGTCACTTCTTATGCAGAACGACTTGCAGGGTAGGCATCACTACCCTAACGAAGACAGGAGAACGGAATTTGACTGACCACATCAGAATATGTTTGTAGACGTGGGGTTTGGATCATGAGCTATGGGTAGAATTTGCCTGGCCGCGGGTTTCAATTCCAGCGGTAATGGTAATATCGATGAGAAGTTCAAGAGTCCTTGAGGGGCAAGTTGAACATCTTGATAAAGCAAACAAGACTTGGAAGTAGCGTAGTCTCAACTTCTGCCAAGCAGCAAGGAGGCAAAGGAGTAAAGTAGTACGAAGTAACAATTGGGATAAAACAAACGGCTCCAGGAAATTGATCTTGATAAGTACAGTTTGAAGGATTGCCCAGAATACGCTGAGACCTTCTGCACCGCGATCGATTCGGTAGCCATGTCAGTGACTGAGACAATCTTTCGTTCCGCAGGCGGGGAAGAGCAAACCTGCTTCCGATCAAACATCACAAAGCTACCATCTTCCATGTCGCGGTACAGCGAGTTTCGACATTGGGAGAGAGCTCTTATAAAGTATGAACATTGGGTCGACTTCACCGTACATTATTGACCAATAATTCAGTGCCTGCCACACCGACTGAGAAGATGGTCAGGGGTTGCTAGAGCCGTTTTCACGACGCTTATGGGGCCATGTTGCTGCAACTATCTGTTGTCTACGGTATATGCTGTCTCGGGTAAGATTATGATTGAAGTGACGTAGGGGCGGGGGGAGGGGGGAGGGGGAGAATGTCCGCGGTGAAGAAATACGATACCTCATCCAGGTTGATTTCGGATCGATCTGGGCTTAATGCACGCTATGTGGGGAAATTGCAATTCTAAGATATCCCGCATGCAGGCATAAAGTACTTTAAGCTGTTACCAGGTACAAGTTAGTCGCGGTAACTCACGGTAAGAACCGAGTCAGCAGCACTAAAGTAGTTGTCAGTCCAATAAGGTACCTTACCTGTGAGAGCAGTCCCAGATCAAGCCTCGTGCATAACGCCACATGCTACTAATGCATCTCGAACCGATTTCGAAACTGCTCTGTTGATGAAAGCATGCTGGCGGGTACGGCGCGGGTCCTGCAAGACGATCAAAAACCGCCCCAGATACCACCTCGAGACAGTGAAAAAAGCTCCGAATTTTGCAGAAGCTATTTTTGATTTTCATTATCGAAAATAGCTCGACGTAAATCCACGGAAGCCGTGAACGCCACTCGCTATGCTTTGATGTACCATGTATGCAGACCCACTCTATGCATGACATTTTTTGACAAGCTGGTCACTGTTCGGCCCTCTCTAAAAGACCTGACTCCTTGACTAATTCATAAAACAACCCCTTTTTCCGCACTAACGCAGAGGGGGTATCAAACTCGGCTACGACTCCATGATCCAGGACTATGATCCGATCCGAGTCGAGGATAGTGTTAATTCGGTGGGCGATCGTAATGATCGTCCGATCTTTGAACATGTTGCTCCTCAGCGTGGTCTGCAGCATAGCATCAGTCTCGATGTCGACGGCCGCCGTCGCTTCATCGAGCACTGTAAAAGACCGTGTCAGTAAAAGCAGCTTGTTCGAAGCGTGGGGAAACGCACCTAGGATGTTCGTGGGCGTGAGAAGAGCCCTCGCTAGGCTCACCAGCTGGCGCTGGCCTGCAGAAAGATTGGAACCTGCGCTCCAACGTCAGACAAGGGTCCGGGAAATTTTGACAGATGAAAGCGAAGTGTGGGGTAGCGCGCATACCTCCTTCGTTAATGCTTGCTTCCAGCCCTCCTGACATGGACGAGATATGCTCCTTGAGCTGAGCATGCTCTGGCATCTTGTCAGAAGACTGCAATAAGTGTCATGGGCAATGAACAACTGACCTAAGACACTCCATAGTTCAGTATCATCGTGGATGTGGCCAGGATCCAGGTTATCCCTAACGGTGCCCTCGAACAGGGCCGCATCCTGAGGAATGATAGCGAGCCTGCCGCGCAAATCCATCAAGCCTATCGTAGACGTGTTAAGGCCGTCGATCGAGATGTTTCCTGTGTCAGGTTCAATAATCCTGAACAAAGCCAATGTTAGAGATGATTTCCCTGCACCAGTACGACCAACAACACCGATCTTTTCGTGTGACTTGATGTTGATGTTGATGTTCTTTAGCACCAAATCTAGACCGGGTCTATACCGTGCAGAGTAATTGTTGAAGTCGACAGCACCAGACGCAGGCCAATTGATCTTCGGCCTGTGCTTGGAGATCCTATCAGGAGCCTCGCTTGGTAGTCTAGCGTATTCCAAAACTCGTTCAACTGAAACGATGTTTGTCTCTACCTCCACTGTTTGCCTGACTATCCAATTCAAACTGGTCGTGATCTGCAGGGCATATGACATAGCCAGTCCGACCAAACCTGCTGACAGCCCGCTGCCGGAGGCAACGGAAATGATGGCAAACGAAGCTGCCGCCAATATTATGAAACTGCCGATGAATTCAAGTCGAACTGCAAGCCATCGGTTGGCATTGATGGATGGAAAATACGCCCGAAGATTTGCATCCACCCGCCACTCGTTTTCTAAGGCAAACCTGCTCTGTTGTCGGTAAGCACGGATCGTCGTTATTCCGCCAAGCGATTCTTGAAAGTGTGCATAGATTGGACTTCTGCTGATGCTGTCGAGCCGCTTTAGCTCCCTCGATGTGCGTAAGTAATAGCGCTGTATGTAGAGGTAGACAGCCCCCAAGGGAATTATCAATGCAATGAAGACTGGTGTCGATGCTGCAATCAAAACAAGCGTGTAGAAGGCTCGAGCGCTGTTAACAAACAACATGTTGAACGTCCTTGCCAGGACTTCATCAACCCTGTATATGTCGCTTGAGAAACGATTAAGGATCCGTCCAGATGGCGTAGTCTCAAAGAAACTCATGGGGGATCTAAAGATAGCGTAGGCCATGCTCTCGTGAAGCTTTCGGGAAGCCTCAATGGAGCAGAATATCCATAGGATAAGTGTCTGTACCACCACCAAAGCGGCGCCCCCAATTCCGAAGGCGAAGTAGATGCCAATGTATTTGCCAACCTGTGGATTGCCGCCATATCGTTGGTTGACCTCGGCCCACTCCTTCAACCATAGGCTGCCCCCGATCTGGGCGGTTTGGGCCGCAATGAGCATTGTGAGATAGATACCGACAGCAATCAAGTTGCTATTCTTTGCGTATTCCAAGTACACGTTCCACTTGACCTTGCCTTGTTCCGAGAACTCTTTGCTTTGTTTTGATTTGATGCCTTCGCCCTCCTCGTCGGTGACCTTGCCACGTAGTCCTTTGAATGATGCTGTACTTGCTCGTCGAAGCGTATTGCTACTCATTCTCCGTCCGGGACCTCCAATTGGTCGGATTGGCGCCAATTGAGTGATCTCTTCCTGTGCCTCATCTTTTTCGTCTGAAGGATCCTCCAGCGAGTTGCCGGTGCCTGTCCCGAATACGGTCCTGGAGTCCTCACTTCCAGAAGCCGATGTCGAGTCTTTGCTGCTATCGTCTACGCTAGGAGATGGAGTCTCCTTTGCTTCTTCGTTGTTGGCAGTCTTGATGAGGTTCGATACTTCGCCTTTCATCGCGATGAGCTGCCCATACGTCCCTTTTTCCAAGACTCGTCCGTCGCGTATCAAAGTGACGAAGTCCGATTCAAAGAGTACCGGGATTGAGTTGGTCGCTAAAATCCTGGTCTTCCCAGCCAATAAGCCCCTCGATCCAAGGACATTGTCTATCAGATGTCTTCCGACATGCTGGTCGACGGCGGAGAGAACATCATCAAGCAGATAGACATCAGCACGAGCGTACACAGCTCTAGCTAGTGTCAGACGGGCCTTTTGCCCGCCCGAAAGCGATATACCTCGCTCTCCTACCTCGGTCTGATCTCCATCTGGAAGAGTCTTAAGATCTTCAGTCAATGCACAAGCTTGAAGCGTGCGTTCATAGAAACGGGGATCCCATCGATGGCCAAAGACAATATTCTCTTTGACGCTCGCATTCATAACCCAAGGCGACTGCGCGACATACGCTATAGCACCGTGCACTACAACCTCTCCATGGATCTTCCAGACATCTCCAAGTATGGCTTGGAGGAATGACGACTTCCCAGACCCAACTCGGCCTACCACGCAGCTTAGTTCCCCTTTGTGCCCCGTGAAAGTAATGTCTTCCAAGCAGTTGCGGCTTTCGTTCCGATCCCACGTGAAAGTGGCATCACAAACGCGGACCGACTCATCCCCCATGGTAACCGCCGGCTCCCTCGTTTGTACCGCATCGGATTGCAGCTCCTCCGCAGTGAAAAAGCTCGTAAGACGGCCAACTGCCACAGTGGCCTCAATGATAGATGTGATGACCATGGGAAGAATGGCTAGCGGGAAGCCAAGAAGATTGAACAAGGTCAGGGCGGGAAAGACTATCTCTGTCGTCAGAGGCTCGTCCCTCGTGAGAACAAAGACAGCGAATGTAGAGCATGACACTAGGAAAGGGGTCGTCGACCAAGTGAAGTTAGCAAAAGCTTGGGAAGCACCAATCTTGCGGAGTGTTTTCAGCTCCTGATCGTTCCTGATGAAGTTGAGCTTATTCATAAACGCTGTCGACCAGGCGAAAAGCTTGATGCTCTTCATGTTGTTCAAGATCTCCGTTACCAGCCGCGTTCTGGCATCTTTGTTCTTCATTTGCTTCTTTTGCAGATCCTTCATGATCCTCGCGATGAGGCCATTGATTGGTACCATGAAAATCATGGCACCAACGCCGGCCAACATGCTAATACCAACCAATTGATATAGCGAAGCCATGCACAGAACGATCTGGAATGGCGCAGACCAAAGCATCTGGCCGTACTGTGTAAGGTCCTGTAGGCGCTGAGTGTCAACAGCCATGTAATTGACAATGTCTCCAGTTGACTTCGTAGCACGGCCTTCATTGGACAGCCTCATGGACTTGGCGTATATCATGGCTGTTAGAGAGGACTTAACCCTCATGCCGGTTTCAAAGGCACGTTGGAAGTATTGGTGGAGCAAAGCTGTCTGTGAAACCGACACGGCGAACATTGCAAGAGATATTGCCGCGCCTCTGATAACTGGCTGCGGGTGAGGATTGCCATTTCTGTAGGAATCAACAAAGGAGATTAGCAGTCGCAACAGTTGTGGTTGCACAAAAGACAAGGTATCGCTGAAAGTCTTGATGATTGTGCCTCTGAAATATGGTCCTCCAAAGCCTCGAAATAGGGCAATCCACAACGAAGGCCGCTTCTTCTCAAGCTCGTCCGCCCAAGCCTCTTCCAAAGCTGCACCCGTGATCTTTGTGGTGTCTCTTTTCCTTAGGTTCCATAGATCATCCTGCGTCAGGAATTCTTTGTATCCATATTTCATCATGGGTGTCATCCAGCTGAACGTGAGAACGCTGAAAATATCTGCGTATTCGATCGGGCATTCATCCTCGTCACCCAAGGCGTCATATGCCGATTGCTTTTTTGGCACCAAGTATTCCAAAGCAAACTCCACCGCGGCCAACCCAAAACCAACGCAGAAAGTGATGAAATATGGTAGCCTAGTGTTGAAAGCTTGTTGAGAGATGAGGGACCGAAGCTTTACCCCAAAGGCTATAAGGAGGAATAACCAATAGAAGAGCACCACACCATTGGGCTGCCTACTCCGCCAGTGCTCAATATATTGGACGCTGCCAACAACAGCCAACGAGCCCAAAGTGAGGATCGAGGTCCAGAACCGAAAGTCACTGAACCAGATGTGAGGAAGCGCAACCATCTGGAGACATGCTTGCAGGGTCGTGGTGGCGAGCAATGCCGCAATGATTGAGAGCTTCGTGTATAAATGCCAGTTCTTGCTGACTGGAGATGGCGTCCTCTTCTTGAGAAGCCACCATACCGCCGCCGCCCCGAAGACAATCCCATACACCGCAACCACAGTGATCCAAACGTCCAGGAAGCATGGTGTGAAGTCGTATCTGAAAGGGCTTATGGGCCCCCAGCCCTCAGCATTACCACATAATGGCTGCCGATAACCTTCTCCAGCTGTAGCCCGGAGGTAGTCTGGCCAAAATGGCTCTTGTATGGTATTGGAAGGAAAAACCGTCTGCCAGACAGCTTTAGATGGCATTATGCGTCGTTACAGCTCTTGCCCACCTCTTTTCCTCTTGAGCGCCTATCGTTCATGTAGCTACCGAAATTCGTACATATTTAACGAGAGAAGCTATCTTGCGAAAGGTGAGTAGCACATGTTTATCCTACCTAAGCATTTACAATCGCATCCTCAAATCCGGTCCAGCAGATAATCAATCGCGTAGGTTGATTATTAATTCGTTAGCTAAATTGATTACTAATTCACTAGCTAAACTCACCGTGATCCCTGCCAGCCTGCGTGAAGGTCCAAGGTTCATCTACTATTGCAATCAGATGAACGAATGAAGCATATGGCAGACTTCGTTCGACGTCACCTTTTGGAGGTAGTGAGACTATGTGGCTACGTTTTTTGGCATTGCAATCAATACCTACGGCCTCTCTAGTGAAGAAGTCTTAGGTACTAGAGGGCGTTGGGTCTAGCTAGAATGTGTCCATTAAGGTTGTTCCCGGCTAGTTCTATAACACTGATTATGTTCATGATGCAGCCACTGCAACAAATAAATTCCGATATCATATTTCAGCCTTACGAACCAGAACCCCAAAAGCCATTTCCATAATCTAAGAACTACACTTGACACCGTTGACCCAGCGCATCTTATTCACCAACCGAGGGTCTTAACAAGCCAGTGTTCGCGTAAAAGATGTGGAAACACTAAGTAGGACTTAACACTAACACCACCAACACCATTGAACCGTGAATATCAAACCTACTAACTTTCCAAGACTTCGAATAGATACAATTTCCACCCGTGCAAAACATTGTGAGAGAATCTGTCAATATATCAGCAATTGAAGAAAGGGACCCGACGCCCGCTAATACGAAGATAGCTTAGGTTACCCGAAGTCCTCCAGACTACCTCATTCGGTTTGCCAACCTGCACCCGCATTTGGGATCGCCAACGAAAGCAACCCTTGCGCGCCGTGACGTTGATCGACAAAACAATCCCCCCTCTTAACAACTGCGATCCGTATCAAACCTTGATGTCCTCGACACAAAAGGTACGTGGTCGCTTTCTGGAGTGCTGGCGCGATGTCAGCACCTCAAGGACCGCGAGGGAGAAGCACCAGCAGAGGGCGTGGGAATCCTCGTGGAGGAGTCACGCCAAGAGACCTTAGAATCACTAGAGGGGAGAAAGCGAACAGCCAGCGTCCCGTCAACAACGTGACTAGGGGTACCGACTCTCTGAAGCCACCTCCAAGCCAGGGCCATGTTCGCACCAACTCATCGAAGAAATCCGCTCCCCTCAACGCAGCTGTCCAAAGCCACGCGGGGAAGATCCCAAATTTACGAAAAGAAGCCTGGCGGAACCCAGCGGCAACAGACAGTCGGATCTACAAGGAGCGCATGAATGACCTGTATCAGACGGTATGTATAGCCTCCCCACATCTACTGACTGGAAGACATACATAGTGACATCTCCTTCGGTCGTGCCAATAGCTCAAGCAAAAGCGAGAAAGAGAGAGGAAAGCTGCGATCAAAGATGGATTTCTTGCGGATCCGGACAGGCCTACATCCCTTGCCAACGCAATCACACCCGTGGGGACATGTCAGGAGAAGTGCCCTGAATTCGAGCGGGTAGAACGAATCGTACAACTTATGGTCGACGGCAACGAGAAGGTGCGGAAAATTTGAAAAGAAATTCCTCAAATAGGAAGAACCTCGCTGATGGGATAGGGCTAGAAACCTTCGTCAACAGATTCAGATGTCAACGTGCCATGCGAAGAGCTCATGATCAAGAGATTTCGACGATCTGCAGCTGGGTACGACGAACAACTACCATCTGACATAAGGCCTCCGCCAGTGCTGAAAAAGACCTCGGATTACTTGTTCAACACCGTCATTGGTGGACCAGAACCACTCGCGGACGTGCATAAATTTGTGTGGGATCGAACACGCGGCATACGAAATGACTTCTCGATTCAGCAAGTCACCAAGATGGAAGATCTTAAGATCGCCATCGATTGCTTCGAGCGCGTTGCACGCTTCCATATCCTGTCCTTACATCAACTCACAAGGGTCAGCTCGGACGCAGGAGAATTTGACCATCATCAGGAACGAGAGCAGCTCAACAACACCTTACTCTCTCTAATGTACTATTACGATGACAGCCGGCACAAGCTAACGTCGCCCAACGAAGCGGAGTTCAGAGCCTACTGTATCGTCTTTGAAATCCAAGACCAGCGACCTGACCTGGAAGACCGCGCTCAGATTTGGCCAAGGTCAATCTTGAAAGATCAACGAGTGCAGACTGCGATTAAGCTTTATGCTGCAGCTGGTAATACGTCAGATGAGCAGGGACCTCTACGACCACGTACTCAATTTTTGACAGCACAAGCGAACGCCGGAGGGTTCTGGAGGTTGGTCCAATCAAACGCGGTTTCGTACATGCTGGCGTGTGTCGCCGAAATATACTTCAATCTTGTGCGGAGAACCGCATTAGAAGCTATCCGGAAAGCCTACAAAGGCAAAAGAGGAGGGCCAACAAAGATGGAAGACTGGACTGTGAAGGATCTGACATTTGCACTTGGCTTTGACACTGAGTATCAAACACAGACATTTTGCGGAGAACACGACTTTGAACTTGGAGAGAGAGAGGATGGGGAACTCTACGTTGATTTGGGGTCCGTCGCCAGCGGAAACCTAACAGGTCAGTGGTAACACTCAATTGTCCTCAAAGCTTGCCAACGTTGTTCACATAGATCAAAATCCACGGCGGAAGCAGATATTCTCGAAAAGCCTGGTAGAATCCAAACGCCTGGGCCGCACATTACCAGCCATCATCAACGGACTGAGTGCAGCTCAAGCGCAGTCACGAGGCTACATTGAAGACTCGTCCGATGCCGACACTGCTTCGATGGCGGACAGCGAATCACTCTTCATCAATGGCGATTCTGACGAAGAGGATATTTCACGTCTGTCAAGGTCCGGGAGCCCTCAAAATGGTAAAGGTGTCAATGGTGACGCTCCTAAGCTTAATGCCACTGCTACACCTTTCAATCCTTTCGCACCAACCAACCTAGACGCACCTGGTAAGAGCTCTTTTCCGCCCCCTACTACGTTCGGACGGCCTGGTTCAACTGCCTCAACGACGAAAAATCCGTCAAGCCCGACACCAACTTTCGATTTCAATTCTAAACCTGCCACCCAGGAAGGTTCGGGCAGCAGAGAAATCCCCAAGTTCGACTTCCGTGCTGCAATTAATGCAAAGAAAGGGGAAGATTCCAAGGAATCTTCCCAAAATTTAAACAAAAGCGGACCTACGACATTCAATTTCTTCCCTTCAACTGCTAAAGTGGCAGATACTAACAATAACAAGAACCAATCGCCGTTCGTTACGGCACCAGCAGCGGGCAAGAGTACTTTTGGCCAGCCATCAACCGCGTTGGATGGCTCCAAGCTTTCAGAGCCTACTAAGTCTCCCTTTGGTCCTCCATCGAGCTTACCTGCAACCATTACATCTCCGCAACCGAAGAGCATCTTTGATCATTCACCCAATACCTCAGCTCAACCAAATTCCTCTTTTAGCACTTCGCCTTTATTCGACTTCGGTGGTCCTAAAAGGAGTGACCAGGGAGAGCACACAATCAATCCCGGTCCCTCTCAGGAATCCAAAGGCAGAAGCCCAGAGACTGTGCCTCTAAAGCCGAAAGACGATATATTCAAACCCCCCGTCTTCCCTGCTTCAACGACATCTACAGGGCTGACACCATCATTATTTGCACGGAAACCCCAGCCAACAGAACCGGCTGTTCCAAAGCAGACGAGATCTTCCAAGCCCCTCACGGCCCCCTTTCCGAGCTTCCCGACTGCCGCTACACTAACTGCAACTCCTACAACAAAGCCGCAAGGGACCTCAAATCCTTTGCAATCTACGTTTTCCTTTCCTAAGGCCAAGGACACAAATATCTTGTCCCCCCAGCCGCCGCCTTTTTCATCCACGAATCAATCACAACTCCCAACACAACAAAACCCTCAAGGATCTGATATCTTAGCCCCTTCGAACGCAAAACCCATTGGCAATGCTCCCATTCAACCACGAGAGGACTCACTAATTCCAAAGCAACCGCAACCGAACCCTGGATCTCTTTTATTGGACAAGCTTGCAGGTGCTATGATGCTCGATGACCACGGCCTTTTGCAACAATTCATCGAGTTCACTGTTGGACCAATAATCACCTCATCAATAGCTCAATTGGAGGACGAAGAGTCTTGGGCAGAAGCGAGTCAGTCGTCACTTTACAAGTGTGGCATTAGTGAGACACTGCTGATCTGGAGTAGGGGAATGCCGTGCAATTCTGTTGGGCAAGAAGTATTTTGAAAGATGGAGAGCTAATGCCTGGAATCTTGGACTGATGCGCAAGGGCAGAGGGAGAAGGAGAAACTTTGCCAGATTAGTTCAAGAATCGGCAAGGAGCCCACGCCGAAGGTCGAGTGAGCTCAGCTCTTTTTTCACTTCCAGTGGAAGTGGTCCAGCAAGTCCATTGCTCGCACAACAAAACTTCGCAAACACAATGCTGCCACCTGCACAACCAGCGAACAAGCGACAAAGCCTTCCTACAGATCTTGATACACAACAAACTCAATTGGAAGCTACAACAGCAACAAAGCGAAAGCGAGACGATACAGTCACGAACGATGATGAGGTGAGTCCGAGGCGTACTAACATCAGTCACCGCCGCTCACAGACCCTCGGCGGCTCCATCATGTCTGCCCCACCACATCGACGACCCTCGTTCAAAACGTACGAGCCTAGGATGGATGTCTCAAAAGTCGCTGAAGGTTCCATGCTACACGACACTCTTATGAAACAAGCGAGACGGCTTGTCCCAAATGTCAAATCCGACACCACGAGCACAGACTACTTCCGTCTGAAGGCTCTCGGCATTGAACCTGATACCCCATTCATACCTCTAACGAAGAAACGTACCTGGACTGAGGTAGAGGGACCCGAATCCGGGACCGCAAGCAAATCGTGGCCACGGCGCGGGTCCCCCATGCATACCATGAACCAACCCAACCTGTATTCGAATACACAAAATCCAGCAACTCCGTCCAAAACCCCAAGCGCGGCGGCCGATGATGACGAAGCTCTCTTTACCCAAATCCGCTCTGTTCGCGAAGCACTAGCCGAGTCAGAGGAATGGATGCATTCCGAACGCCAAAGCATAGAGAGTAGCATCACTCCTCAACCGAGCATCTCACCATCTAGCAATGAGACCCCTGCACAGCGTAGGCTGAGAGAGATCAAAGAAAGGGGTCATACGCCCTCTAGATCCGAAATTAGGCTGAGGGCTATGGGCGACAAAGCATTGCTACCCAAGCGATTCTGGGATGGCGAGGGCATGGGGAAGAGTTTGTCAGTGAACGGAAAACAAAAGGATACAGAGATTGCAACGCCCAATTCATTTAGTCAGCCACCTCCGCAGAGAGTCTTTGGACTGACGGGGTTTGCGACGATGGGTGGGCAGGGCCAGATGAATGCCTTTAATGGTGGGGGAAACGCAGAGAAGAAGGGTGCGACTGTGAAGGATGCGATTGAGCTCTGATTGATCTAACGGAGCCCAGAAATTTTCAGTATGATTTCTCGCATAGCGATGGCGCAACAGCGACTTATACCAAGGGTCAAGAGGTTTATGTATCGTTATTATGCTTTGGATAATACTCCAAGACCGAACAGTGACGGAGAATACAATTCCAGAGCTGTCATCTTCCCTTTTCGATTGAAGTGTGCAATGCTTGAGTGGGCTGTAGACGCACCGTGCAGCGTAGACAAGGATCTGAGAGATACGAAACAATCATTGATGCTGAAGACGAGTGAAATTCGCGGCAGAAACATGAATTCAACGGCACGTTATTCGTTGAAGTTGTTGATCGCTCCTTTGTTGAAAGCGTGTTTTTTGAGCCTTGTAGAGGTGAACAGCTCAAACAAGGCCATCTATCCCTTGTCGCACAGGTCTCAAACATCCATCGCTAGGTATTTATCTGCCCCATGTTTTCTTATAGTAGTTTGCTCTATTACGCCCAACTCGTCTAGTATAAAGGCATCTACCCTCATGACAACGCACATCAATTCAAGATCGAGAAGAGCCCGCTGTCCAAATATACAATGGTCGAATGCTCTGATGATCAGGGTATTGGCATATTTGATAGCCATCGATCCAGTAGATGGGTCGAGGTCTTCCACCCAACGAGTTGCGAACAGTTTTCCCACAGCGACCACGAAGGCTGGATGGGGAGGCGGCTCTTGAGCGCAATGCGAATCAAAGTCATACGTACTGTCAGCAAACAGATGCACAAGCAAACGACGAAAGTCGGACGTGTGAGGTAGCTTTTGGTACGCTAAGTTGACTCCAGTGGCAGGACCTACTATACCTGCTGGCATGTCTGGCGTCCAGTAGCTTTTGAATCCATCTTTGTCCTTGGATTCGATCGTTGTATGGCCGTAAACACTTATCAATGTCGTCATGATGACATCGCCCACATTCTTGAGCTGAAGTGCATCGGCGAGTATGTTGAGAGCAAACAGTGATGCGAGAGGCACGCCTTGATAGTTCGCAAGCTCTCACGCTTTACGGTGCAGACTCAGTGGAGGCAATTGATCCATATGCTCGAGGTCGCAGTCCTTGCATTCAGCCTTTACCGCGCTTGTCGACTCCCATACTGTGGGCTTGATGTTTTGAGGATAATAGTAGCTTTTCAAGCTACCGGTGTACAGCCAACGGACAAAATATTTGAAGGTCTCAGGGCCATTTTTTCGGGCAGTGAGACGGTACCATTCGCTTCGAGGAAGTTGCCAGTGAAGGCAGCATTGAAGAAGTCGGACGAGCTGCATTGAAGACCCTTGTGAAGATCGAAACGCTATTCATCTGGCCCGACAAATACAGTCACTAGCGAATCGTAGAGAAATCTGAGCGGGTTTGGTCAGTTGTTGTAAATCTTGTTGATTGGGAAGACTGACACTGGCTCCTTGCCAGAATTCTCCTTCCCCTGAGACACTTCGCCTACTTCTGCGCCTTGCAAAATCTTGACATGAAGATTTTTCTGCTTGGATCGGAGGTGTTATGGCGAGCTGCGAGGCGTGTGGCAGTTGGTGTTGAGTCGAAAGCGAAAGACGCGACTGGGTTTTTGACACCGGCACGTCACGTTGCTCGACTTTTCATGCCAAACATCTTCGCGTATTTAGGACAACTTACCGCAAGGACTGCAGAAAATTGAGCACTAACCAACTCTCATCAGGCTTTTCCTTCGGAGCGCTGAGGGGCTTTTTCTCAGATCTGAGGGTCTCTTAGCCACAATTTGCCTTGTTTTTACCCCAGATTGAGCGTGGTAGCGAGCATTTCAAGGGAATGCTACCTTAAATGCATCCTTAACACCTCAGTTCCTACTAACTCATTGTGCTGCCTCTTGATGTTTCGGCTGCATTATCAGCACTCACCGAGGCTTCTCCTCAGTATCAACGACGCATACACCCTCATCAGCCCTCCCCAACATCCCCCAGATCCTCACCTTCCCCTTCCCCACCCGTCCTATCCAACTACTTCCCGCATATCTCACACCCTCCTCGTCACCCAGTGGGTTCTTCCCTGGTTCTTCTCCACTACGGTTCGCAAACACTGCTATGACTTCCTCCTCCCCCTCCACCAGCGGCTTCACCCTCTCAATCCAATAACTCAAGGTTGCCAAATCAGGCTGCTCGGGATCGATTGCGAGGGCAGCAGGAGATAGATTAGTCAGCCATGCCATAGATAGCACCAAGATTTCTGAATTATTGGCCAGGGCATGCGAAGCGAATTCATAGGCCTCCCATGGCGCTGTAAATTTGTGTGGGTTCAGATCCATACATATTCCAAAGCTAGCCCGAACAGTCTTTTCCGGCTGCGTCTTCAGCGTGAAAGCGAGAGGCGTACAGAGCCAGCGTTCGGGTGACTCTTGAGCCCATGTCTCATCTGTGTAGTAGAGATGTGTTTTGCGATAGTGGGCCAAAATCTTGCCTGTAGGGGAGACGGTGATGGTGGAATTGTAGGCAATGATAGGGTCTGCAGGGTTTGTAGAGGAGGCCAGCGGCGGAGTGTAGAGCTCTGGGTAGCCTACCGTGACTATGCAGCTGTAAATTGCGGCCGTTGTTTTAGCCCATATTGTCGAGTGCCCCGCTGCGGTGGGCTCCAGGTACGGCAGGATCGATGAAAGAGAGGGGAAATTGTAGCCTATGTAGCATTTCAGCATCTATGTCTGTAGAGCAAATCTGGGCAGAGCCCAGGACCTGTGAATGCGAGCTCTGGGAGAACAAGAAGGTCGACATTTGAGGGCGAAGTGGCTTCAAGGATCTTGTTTGCACGGTCTGTATTCTCTAGCGTCTTGCCTAGTTCTGGGGCGAATTGTAGACATGCTATACGCATTTTTTTAGCAAGGTTCGAGGTTGGAAGAAGTCGTTGACTGACTTGCAGACAGTGATCGCTGCTTTAGGGCTTTGCCCTGGCAGATAGCGTGAGTGTGTGAGACACAATGTCAATAGCAGGTACGAGAAGTCCGAGAAACTCTCTGAATTACCAAAAGTTAAGTACTGTAAGGACGAGCTACGTTGTGGGTTTCGTTGCCTTGGATGTAAGGTTTGGATTCAACTAAGTGTGTTGGGTATTCACTTTGACAGTCTACCTACAGTCAGCGCCCGCTCACGTGCCGCACAGATTGATCTTTCCTATAGTACCAGCGCCATTCCTTCATGGGGTCTTTGTGTCTAGCTCGTACAGATCAAAGGCTCCAGGGTCCTAGAGGATAAAGCTCTAATGCAGCCACGAGCGAGTGGCTGCTGACGATGGTGTCATTGCCAATCTGTGAGGAAATGTTCCGCCGCTGTTCTTCCTCTTCAGCCCGAAACAGATGAGACAGCTTGGCCACGCCGGTAGACAGTAGGTAGTCCGTAGTATTGTTACGCATAATCGACCAGGGCAGGCCCATCGAAGCGACATCCGAGCCGTCTAGCGAGAATACTATTGGCCGTTTCTATGACGAAGCGCGTTCGAACTGGTCCAGAATATATCCCACAATGAGTCTGAGATGTGCATCGACGTTCTCTATGTCTCCCACCTCCCCAAGGGTGAGCTTCTGGAGGAAGAAGTGGGGACTGCGTACATCCTTGGAAAGTGTTCTGCCCTGGCTATGGATGTCTGAATTGAAGAGATGGACGTAGATCTCATATCGGTAGAAAGCCCGCTGAAGCCGTCCTTCGTCGGCGGTAGAAAGACGCCTGGCTGGTCCAATCAATCCTCCTAGGGTGTTTTCTGAAGTGGATGCAGGAGCTTTAGCATGTTCGTATCCGTTGAACAGCAAAACAGCCTCATGGGGGCAGACCAGTTCGACGGCCGTCAGAACAGACAACTTTTGCTTTGCAAGATCAACGCCTTTGCTTCTGGATTTTTCATATCGCTGGATAAAGCTAGGATTTGCTTCCCTTCGGAGCGTGAGTCCTTCAGCTGCATTGCTCTCACAGCTGTGAGAGCGTCTGCTACTGCTGCAGGGTGAATTGTCTGCCGCACTTGGCCAGTGAGGATTCTGGCTTTCGACGTGAGAAAGAGCTCAATGAGATTCTCAGGTCAATCAGTTCTTCTTTGGAATTAAGCATAGGAGAGTAGACATGAGAAGGGGCTGGAGGAGCTCACTTGATAGCATCTCGGCGAGGCTAGGATGACGGAGTAGAGGGCTTCGCTTTGTTGAGAGATCGAGCAGTACTTGAATGAGGAGCTCAGGTGAGAGAACCTCGAGGCTGGAATTTTCATTCCTCATTCGCGTCGTTTCGATGTTGTTCAGGCTCTGGAAGCATGTTGGTTGTTCTGGCTGTGATGGAGGCAAACGAGGTGCTGGCGTTGCTCACTTTGGGTTTCTAATCCACTCGAAAGGCCTCAACAATCTTGGAAGGACGGATGTAGGGCGAAACCTCTATCAATCTAGCTTCCTGTTTTGTAATGTTCTGATAAGCGCCACTTGTCTCAAAGGCGTGTCAGTCTAGCGAATGAAACCGCGTTTAAATCAGGAAGACCTCTATCACACATAGTGTTATAAAGTGGCAATGAGGAAGACGTGTGTCAGAACAACACTAGACCACAGGTGTGCGACACATGAAATATTTGTGTTGAAAAAGAGTGATTAAGTCTCTTGTCCATGACTTTTGGCCGCTCCTCAGTAAGATGTTTGGGTTGCACAGACGTTGGCCGCCACCCCACAGCAATAATTTATGCTCAGTGCCCAAAATCTTTCGGTTTGGTGCAAGGTAATCGCGACTCTTCAATCGTTGTCTACCACCGCCTTCAGATGAAAAGCACGACAAATGGATGGACCTCATTTGGCAGCTCAAGATCTTCAACGAGTGTTTTTACCCATGGCTTTCTGCTTTATGTGTTTTCCTTGCGAAACATGCTATATGTAAATGATAGGAATGCTTCTCGCTACGAGCATCAGGAGACCTAACGCGGGGACGGCGATTGCGGCCAAGGGCGCATGACAAAACTACCGGCCAAGCAAAATCTACTCCTGATATCTACTCACCCGGATCATATGGGAAAAATCCGAGGAAATTCACCGATGTAGATTAGAGCCTAGAGATGATACTCGTTTAATCTTAGGTTCTGATTCCCACTGTGTGATGAGGAAGGGATTATTAAAAGTCTGTACTTTTGGTGGTTTAGGCCTAGCGCTTACGCAGGCTCGGCAGGGAGCACCCCTCGGACCATCCTCAACAACATCTCAACCCAAGATCAGACCTTGGACGTGAAGGTATGCGCAGTGGTCATTGTCCTGACATATCTGGCAGATGCATTACTACACTATGATCATCGATAACCCGAAGATCTTGTTGTGAACCGTAAAGCTGCAGCCTCGCTGGTTGCAATTCAACTGTTTATATATTGCTGATTTGTTGTCCTGTCATTGCTTCACTGCCTAGATCGTAACAAGATTCAATGAATCTTCTTCTCTGATATACTGGGCCCTAGCGTGGAATCCATCGGGAATGTCCTATTGGATTCAACTTGCTTGCAGCGATGCCTACACTCGACATGGCTGAAGGCCAGGTGTTTTGAAGACTTGATAGTCCGACATCTGGCTATGGCAGCATTACGACTGAAAGTGCCTCCAGGGACACTCTACTTTTCATTCATGCCGGAGTTGCAGACCACACATTGTGGGATGACCAAGTAATTTATTGCACCACGAAAGGCTGGCACTGTCTACGATACGATCTATTTGGGTATGGCAAGTCAATACCAAGCGCAACCTACCTCGCTAAGGATCCCAGGCCACCCATTAGACACCACCATCATACGGCACAAGTTGTGGAGGCCCTTTTTGGTAATGGGTTTGGACAACGGACACCGACGAATCAGAAAGTGATCGTCGTCGCCTTAAGTCGCGGTGCTAACATTGCGGTTGACTTTGCACTATCTCGTCCAGAGCTTGTCCTCTGCGCTGGCGGGCTTGGAGGTTTTGAGATCGCTAATACATCGGACGAAGAAGCAATGCTTGCTCAAGTTGACGAATTCATGAGTAGGAAAGATGCTCTGAATACTGCAAAGATGAACGTCAGAATCTGGGGGAATGGAACCCAAGCAAAAGAAGGCCGGATGGGCGAGAATTCCAAGGAGAAGCTCTTCAAATGGTGCAAAGACATCGCAGAGAAGGAGCTAAGCGGCAAAGGGGGAGATCTTCCATGTGAGAACCTCCAAAACCCGCCGGCTGTAGAGCGTCGATCCGAGATCAAAGTCAAGACCATTGTCGCGATTGGCAAACACGGCGAGAGCAGTACGAATGCAGCGATGAGATACTTTGCTCAGCACCTTCCCGGAGCGGCAGTGAAAGAATTCGAAGCAGCTCATATGATAAACCTGGACTGCCCTGTAGAGTTTAACCAATGGCTCGGCGCATACCTAGCACAGTTCCCACAATAAAAAGGGAAAGCTATAACATCCCTGAATGCGGCGGATACGTCCCATCATCTGTAACAGTCAAACACATGCCATTCCCGCCAAGCAAATCTTGCCCCAGATACCCACCCGCCGCACTTTCTCCAACGCCCATTTCGCAGAATCGATCACCCACCACTCAGCAAAGGTGTCTTCCTGTGTCTGGGAGTATAGCTGTATCGTACAAGCGTCTTTGGCCCACGTGGACGGAATTATGCTACGGTGCCAGACGTGGGGATCATTGAAATTAGGTGAGGTGGCTATGACCCAGTCAAGGAGAGGGGTGCAGGAGGTAAGGCTGACGCGTCCGGAGGGAGAGATGGTGTCGAAGCAGCTTATGCTATCGGTGGTAGTGGAGAGGGGGGGATCGTCGGAGGTGGAGGGGCTGGTCAGGTTGAAGGGTTGGGGCGTGGTGTCGGAGATTGTGTTGCTGGGGAGGAGCAACGAACGTTTGGGTTCTTAGTCGGATGACATGAAAGGATGGACAAGGCCTATGGACCGAGGCTAAGGAGAGCAGTAAGGAGGTTTGCGAGAGTATGCGTTGTGTGCTGTGCTGATTTGAGAGATTGATGGCCTTTAAGTGCTCCTTCATACTACTACAGTCATTTGGTTAATCGCATATCAGCAACGGGTTCCCTGCCTATTCTGGATGACGGACTGCTGTCGGTCAATTGTTTGACATGCCCAGGTCCAGTCAACCGCCTTCAACCGCCAGATGCGTCCGACAAGGGCGAGAGCCTATGATTGTCCAGTGTTTTGTTTGAGTAAAAAGAATGGGACGGAGAGCAGTCGCAGAGCGATCGGAGTAGAGGATCAATTGAGAAAAGGCGCGTTCTCACCCCAGGCATATCGCTAGTGAACATGGTCAACATGAGGACTGTTCGTTTTGACATCACATATGAATTTCGCGAGTATGCACGCGTCGATGATTCGAGAGAATCGTGAGCCATTGCCGATAACAATACTTGTTAGACAGCGATATAGCCAGAAATAATTATTATCAAGACGTGGACCGTAGTAGGTGGTCACAGTATGCGGAGTACGAAGTCTGTGCGAGCCCATGAAGGTTTCCCATGGCGGTATTGGGAACCCTTAACCATTACTTGTTGTCTCTGAATCGCCCCAACGTTCACGTTATTTGGTATGCCCTCCTCCTTGAAGATTTCCGAAGTCTCCGGGAACATGAAAGGAAAGATTTGAGCAAGCTCAATCAACATGGGAGAGAGCAGGCCTCTGGGTCTCAAACAGAAGGGCCGAGGGGCGCTTATGGTTATTCTAAGGGAAAGGGAGACGGGCCGGTGTTCTCCATGACTTGCATATTGACATGATCTAGACTGGACACAAAATCAAAGTCTTTCACCAATCACCATATTGATATTCGTGCTTGGGGGTTATCTTTGGTACAATTGTGATTGTGTGGCTGAGAAGAAGAGGATCCGGAAGGTTGTTCTTTTAGAGCACACCACCCCGAACGCCCGCTAAAATGAGAGCCCCCGCCACCTTAGACCAATCATATAGAGGACCACAAGCTCGACGTCCCTCGAAAGCTCAAAACAAAACATGTGACCTCTCTGAACAATCCATCTTCCTCAGAGAAAAGGGTGTGCGCAGAATTAAATGTTGTCGCCTGATGCTCCCAAGGCTCCATCGTAACATCATCTGCGCTCGACGTCCCCGAAAATCTCCGCCTTCAGCCATCATCGAAACGCGAACCCCACCACCTCCCTCGATCAGGTGACTTCATTAGTCGATATCGGAATCAATCCACCGCGTGATCAAGTGAGTAATCAGTGTTCCATGTAGCATTTTGAGCGCATTGCGGAAGGTATCATGATGTCCTCCCAATGCATCTCGAGCGCAATCTCTTCGAAGGCCAGCAGCAGAGAATTGTTGAGCAACCGGCGGCTGCATGGCCCCTTCACGAGCAATTCGGTCAATTTTGGAACCTTTGAATGCGAAGCTGCGGCTAAGAGGCTCTTTGCTCCCTTCCTAGACTGTCACTATATGGTCCAATTTTTCTGAGGGTGTGAAGCGAGCACCGCATGCCTGCATGACCGTGATTTGTTCACATGACCGCGTGTTGAAAAGCTGCTGACCATTTTTGTAGCCAGCTCGATAAAGACTTATTTTACAGGGCTTGCGCGATCTCAGACACGAGCGCGCTGGAACACTACATACGTTGGTTGGGGGCTACAAAAGCGCCCTATTATCCTCAGATCACGGTCCAAGCCAGCTCAGCGGTTCCATATGGTCTCTGCCCAGGCCATATTGTGAAGACACCTGGTTGACCAGCTTTCCAATATATCCCTGCTTACAATTATACCAGGTCGGCTCAATATCGCCCAACGCCTAATAACACCTCTACGAGACCTATTGCCATTATGGCCACTACACGAGGCTATCCCGAACAAGAGAGAAACCCCATGGTAGAACAAGCCATGCAGAATCTCCAACACAAGCCATCATACAAGCGAAAGCGTGACTCTTCGGATCAGAATGGAAATAGGAAACAACCCAGTCATCGCCCAACATCTTCGCACCACATTCAGGCAAACGGCCATGCTCTCGCGAATTCATCACAAGACCTCTTCTCAAACGACTCGAATTCCAACGATTTTAACAACATCGGCCAGCAAATTGCTCGACATCTAGCGGATCCATCAACAGCAGCCGCTGCACTTGCTGCAAACATGCCGCACATGACCGTGCCTCAGCCTACTGAGCTTTCCTTCCCCAGCACATCTGGCACCGATGCAGAACGGCAACTGGACTCCTCATTTGACATGGGTGGAGGTTCTGATGGGGACCAAAATCCCCATGCCCAAGGAGCTACATACAATCTCGATGCATATCAAGGCAATTCAAGCGCACAGGCTCAGAACAACGATGGAGGTGGTGGCGGAGTCAAGCCAGCCGTCGGAACAGACGAATGGCATAAGGTCCGAAGGGACAACCATAAGGAAGGTTCGTATATTACAAAGTCAGGTTGTGCTATCATAACGCTTACGGGATATATAGTCGAGCGAAGACGTCGAGAAACAATCAACGAAGGCATCAATGAGCTCGCTAAGATCGTACCCAACTGCGAGAAAAACAAAGGATCGATACTACAACGAGGTGTGCAGTACATCACACAATTGAGGGAGAACGAGAGAATCAATATCGAAAAATGGACGCTCGAGAAGATGCTCACGGATCAAGCGATTGGCGAACTAAGTGCCGCCCTTGAGAGAGAGAAAGAGGAACTTGCCAAATCACGGAGGGAGACCGAGCGGTGGAAGAAGACATGTCTTGAAGCAGGGCTGGAGCCAAAAGACGACGAGGCTGCCAGTACAGATGGCGACGGCGATACGTAAAGGAGCTTCTGAACAACAGTGCCTTGACCAAGACGTTTCTTGTGGCAATCTTTCTGCGACCGGGACCTTTCTACAGCAAGCGTTTGCAGCAGATGGCACCCGCCCCGTTTAACCAGGGGCCAATCCGCTTCGACTTTCTTCGATTCTGATGTGTACATGACCAGTGTACGGATTCTACGACACCAATCCGGCCTTCTGATTCATTGCAGGGGAACCCTTTGCATCATACAGTTTGTAATGCTACCTTTGAATGGTGTTGGCGGCACTATATCATGCATGATGGAATTGACTTGCATTTAAAAAATTTCTTTGATCAGTCCCATGCGAGGGATAGTATTCACTAGATTTTTTGGTATTATTGGACGGAGTAAGTCGAGAGGGATGCCAGGCCATGGCGGAAATGTGAGGGTGGGAAACGTAGATACCTTAGCATAGCTCATGTCTACGTCAGAATACGTCCAAGACTGTCAAGCCTATCACAACCATATCTGCACTTCGGGACCTACCATGCACAAGTGTATATCAGATAGGTATTGCCTCAGTATCAAGATTCGAGAATGTTCTCATCGATGTTACTAGTTGGATTAGCATGGAGGCTTGCACCCCTGATGAGTGAGCCTGAGCAACTGACGGCTGTACCCGCGCTAGCGTCGAAAGAGTGTCCTTTCGTGAATCTCAAATCTGCAACTGACCATCTCGCGCACACGAACTCTTCTTTCGTCGTTTTTCTTTCTTCAACCAACGATTACGAAAGTCCCGGCTTGGAGTCGCCTCCTCAGTACTTCCTTGGATCCTCCCCAGAAGTCGAAGTCCGCGCAGCGGCACCGAAGCAACCATGAGTGGCCTACGCTTTTTAGATCTGATCAAGCCCTTCACGCCCCTGCTTCCTGAGGTAGCAGCACCAGAGACGGCGAAGACCCCCTTCAACCAGAAATTGATGTGGACTGGTCTTACCCTGCTTATCTTCTTGGTGATGGTAAGGACGTGCTGCCACGAAGATCCTAGGAGTGCGCTGACCGATCTCTCCAGAGCCAAATGCCCTTATATGGCATCGTATCCTCAGACACCAGCGATCCTCTCTACTGGCTCCGAATGATGCTTGCCTCCAATAGGGGAACACTCATGGAGTTGGGAATTACACCTATCATTTCATCTGGCATGGTCTTCCAGCTGTAAGTGAGATTCCGTAGCCAGTTTCCCCTTACATCCTCAACGAGCAATGCTGACTCCGAACACTCACAGACTTGCTGGAACCCACCTCATTGATGTAAATCTGGACTTGAAAGCAGATCGCGAACTCTACCAGACCGCACAGAAGCTCTTCGCCATTATCCTCTCCTTCGGCCAAGCCTGTGTGTACGTCCTCACGGGCCTTTACGGGCAGCCCTCGGATCTTGGCGCTGGTGTCTGTGTCCTACTTGTCGTCCAATTGGTGGTTGCGGGCATGATTGTCATTCTGTTGGATGAATTGCTGCAGAAGGGATATGGTCTCGGGTCTGGGATATCTCTGTTCATTGCTACAAACATCTGCGAATCGATCATATGGAAGGCCTTCTCTCCCACAACTATCAACACCGGCCGTGGGCCTGAGTTCGAGGGTGCCGTCATCGCTCTTTTCCATCTTCTCCTAACCTGGCCGGACAAGACACGTGCACTTCAGGAGGCTTTCTGTAAGTCGCGAGGCGTGCCAGCTTCATGAATTAGACAATTTTCTGACCGGGATACAGACCGCCAAAATCTGCCCAATATCATGAACCTGCTCGCCACATTACTCGTCTTCGCTGCGGTCATCTACCTCCAGGGCTTCCGTGTCGAGATTCCCGTCAAATCTTCTAGGCAGCGAGGCATGCGTGGCAGCTATCCAGTGAGACTCTTCTACAGTAAGTCCAAGAAGGAAGGAACCGGCGGGCTGTTCTGCTGATATTGAAATAGCGTCCAACATGCCGATTATGTTACAATCTGCGCTCAGTTCCAACATCTTCTTGGTGAGCCAAATGATGTATAGCCGTTTCAGTGACAATCTCTTGGTCAAGCTCCTTGGAACTTGGGAACCAAGGGATGGCAGCGCTCAGCTTTATGCCTCGTCCGGCATAGCTTACTACATGTCGCCGCCTTTGAACTTCTCGGAGGCCCTCCTCGACCCTATTCATACCGCGCTATACGTGGTCTTCATGCTCGTCGCCTGCGCCATCTTCTCCAAAACGTGGATTGAAGTTAGCGGATCTGCGCCTCGGGATGTGGCCAAGCAATTAAAGGAGCAAGGACTCGTCATGGCAGGACACAGAGAGCAGTCTATGTACAAAGAGTTGAAGCGTGTCATTCCTACGGCCGCTGCTTTTGGGGGCGCGTGTATTGGTGGACTGTCTGTCATGAGTGATCTGATGGGTGCTCTTGGCAGTGGTACTGGTATCTTGTTGGCTGTCACGTAAGTATCTATGCCTTTGTTGTCAATCGAGAGGGTGGTGACTAAAGGCTTAATAGTATCATCTATGGCTATTTTGAAATTGCAGCCAAGGAGGGTGATATGGCTGGATTGAAGGGTATGGTGATGGGCTAGAGGTGCATGCTCAAACCCAAGATTGTTGGAAAGAGAGCACTGGTACTAGTAGCGGAGGCCATTGCTAGAAACCAGGAGTAGGAATGAAATGCGAGAAGGCATGCATCGGAGTCTACATGCCTGTGTATATAACCCGGTACGAGTGGCCGGCGAGATCCTAAAGTGAAAAGTCTCTTGTAATGAACTTGTTTGCTCAATTCGTCTCTTCCCCTAAGTATGGGAGAGCGATATCATGCCAGATCATCCAAAAGTGATTGGCAGAAAGCCTACTTTTCTCCGTTACTTAAAGTTGAAGGAGAGCGCAGCAGACGATACTGTATAGACGCCGAATGGCTGGTCGAGCGAAAAAAATCCCAATGGGACGAGCATCGAAGCTGTGTTGAGAAGGGATCTCGGGACTTAATCGCGTTCGTTTACTAATGTATGACTTCTATGTCCTCTCTGTTAATATATGAATGCTCCATGTTTCAAGTCCCTAGTGTTGTTGGGACCGCCATAGCTCTTGTCTATGATTCCGCTATGGAGTGCTTTTGATCAAATTCGATCGCTGCTGAAGTACAACGAGGTTCCGCAAGGTCGGTACTTTATCAAAAAGCCTCCGCCAAAATCGACCGTTTTCTTTGGTTTACTCGCTTGACTTACCCTTCATACCTGTAGGGGTTTCGATACTTGACTTTGAGAAGCGAATTTACTCTCCCAGAACCGATAGGGACTCACACGCTAGGACTACCCTTAGCGCTGCCCGAGTGCCAATGGATGCCACAAGGCTGCCAACAAAGCTCTCGAAAGGACGACCGATCAGCTGGATTGCGAATAAGACCATTTTTATTGACTGCCCACGGAAAATATTGAAAACTCTCAACCGGCAATGTGTCACGTGACCAAGAGAACTTCACAAGCATAAAATGTCCAAGGAATATGCTACAACTCATCCTTGCCCTAGAACCCTTTCCCAAGATGCGCATCGTCTTTACGCCTATCCTCCACCATTGCCAGTTCGTTAGCCTTGAGGTTCATCCTCCAGGGAGCCTTGCCCTTCTTCCAGACGCGAGTGGCCGGCTGTCCCACACACAAAATATAGATATGACTTGCTCTCCCAATAAACCAGGAATCTGGTGTGGTAGCTGATTGAACATGAAGACCCTATCACAATGTCTTCTCGCTTCTTCTTCGTACTACTTGTTTTGAGCGACGCGAGTTCTAAAACGGCGTTGGCAATGGCGGATTTTATTTGCCTATATCTCTCTCTTGTAGCCTCTCACCCTGTCCCCCGTTTCAAGCTATGCCGCCATTTTGTTCAATCGAGTCATGCCTTAGGTCCTAGGCAGGTTTTTCTTCCATGACCTGCTTCATATCAAAATAATTTTCGATCTTTCAGCGCGTTACAGACAATGGATCACTTACGCTTGCGAGGATAATATGTGCGATGGATGTTTCTGACGAGCTTGTGAGATGTGGAAAAAGCTCGCGTTCTGCGCGATTCACCTGGTCGAAACGCCACAATGTATTTATCTCGCAGCACGGTTCGCATCGTTACCGCTATTATATTCGAGGAGATAAGATGACAGCGGCCTTCTTTTGAGCTTCCCTTTGAAGGCGTCCACGTCGTTTAACAAGAAGACTGTAGACGTTCGCCTGAACCAAGGAGGATTTGGCGATCGACCGAAACATATTGAACTGTCCTAGGAGACCACTTGTATCTTCCGCGAAATCAACGCGACCGTATGAGGTGATATCAAGGAAGGAAATTATTGTGGTGACGTGCACGAAGTGGTGGATCCATTTCTTCATGGCTGTGGATCGGGTAGCACAAATGGAGACCTTCAAAGTATATGAATCCTGGCTTATCTTAATATCGCGACATTCCTCGGGTGTAGGCGCTGGTAGATTCAGGGCATCAATATTATTTGGTCCGTAATGAGGATCCGCGTTCCTTTGGAATTGTTGGAATTAGCTACGAAAGCCAGAGAGGTATTAGAAGCCTGTGACTGGAAACGGTCGGTAGCGTACAGTGAGCTTACTAAGGTCTTGTTGAATCAATGACTGAATTGAACTGCGGCCAGTGCTGGAAGTGATCTGAAACATACGCCCAGAACTTTTCAATGGCCAATGCAACCTCTGACACAGGTACATGTGTTATTGGGCTCTCATTGAGAACGAGGCTTGCGTAACCCTTGCCCGCTTCGTCCATGAATTCTTCCACCTCGTCCTTGTACTTAAAAAAGAGACTGTGTATCCCGGTCATCATGGTTGACGATACCTCGTCCTTACGGGCTAGACAGTCTTCTTCGCTGTCACCCTCCTCAACTCGCACTTGTACGCGCCTCATTATGTTGGCTCATTGGCCAGCCGGCCCTCCCGTGGTCAACAGCTGACACGTTTTCCCCATTTTCCGCCCATCGTCGTCAATCAAAGAATCAATCACCTTCGACTTTGCTGCTCGCTGCTCTTGTCCTCGTCTCTGCAGAATCGCACCCTGCTTTACTGTTCGTGATACGGTGGGAGAGGTGTCACCGCCTTTACGTCGATGAACGGCGAGTTTAAAATAGGCTACGGGCCGCCATCTGATAAGCTTTGGTGCTCATGAGCTAAGCATTAAAAGGAAATGTCATCGATATCTTAAAAGAGTTCATGAAGGATAGAGTCCTTCTGCTGGAGCAAGATCCCGTATCACAAAGAACGATCAATGAAGTCGAGTCGTCTTTGACTTGATCGAAGACCTCTCGAGACGCCGGCTTCTCTGACATCCTCAATTGTTCAGAGGTCTTTTTGCCACGAAGATCAGTCACACCCGAAACGGCTTAATCGCATCATTAGTCAGGGAAGGGACGTACCAGTTGCAAGCCACCAAGAGTAATGTTAGGGCGCTAATTTGTCTCTTGATGAACTTCTGAAAGTCTCTCCTAGCCTTGTCCTCAAGTGAGATTCTGATTTTGCTTCCAGCATCCAAAGAACCTCGCATAGTCCGATCGAGCTTCATGGTATGATCGTCCGTCGATCTCATCAGCACCCTGCAACAGTCTATCGATGCTTCCAGGGCAAGCACCAGCTTATGTTGTTGCGGAACATTAACAAGATTCGAGGAGATCCACTCCGATATCTCGCGCAATGCAGCTCTCAGCGAAGTCAATTGCGAAATCAGATTGAGTCATACTTGCATCCTTCCACGTATTATGTATCTCGCGCAAGGTGTCGACGGTCCTGGTGACAACATCAACAACGCTGACAACAGCACTAGCTGCGCCGATAATGGTTATGGGATCCACCGAGCCTATTCATCCGTTTGCCTGACTCTGGCGATGAATCAATAAGAACAATAGCTTCTCTATACTCCAGGCTGCGGGTATCGAGAGTTGTTTTTCCGCAGTTCAAACGAGGCGCAATGGAGACCCGCTTCGATGGTGAAGCATCTTATTGGCCTTCATCCATGGGCATTGACGCAGAATCGCGATGAGGCTGGCGAGCAAGCTGGACTAGCGCAGCAATAGGGCACGTTTCCCTGTAAGTTGCATGACTCTTTCAATAGTAGACCTTTGTCCCCCTACATAAGTATTGGTTCGTTGAAATTGTGCTCGATGAAGAAAATCTGTTCCTGATTCCAAATGTTAGAAAGCAAGACTCTGAGAAGTCCGAAGGTAAAAAGCCGTCGAGTCTTTCTCAAACGAATTTGCAAAAACTCATAGTATGAATGCAAGCTGACTTTTCCCTAGAAATATAATCTATGTATGCCCTTCGTCGGAATGTGCCAAGTTTCAGTCAAGGCTTTCCTGGGCATTTGCATCGCAGATCCTCTGCCAATCTATATCCAAAGATGTTGGACTCCAATTGAGCATTCCACTTATGTGCGGTAATCCGCATTGATGGTTACTATTGTGAGTTAGCGGTGGCTTCAAGATGATTTGCTTTCTGGGGCTTCACGCACCATATTCATGACTGAAGTCGCAGAACCAGTAGCTGGCTTCTTCCTTACCTTCCCCATTTCTCCCTCCACCTAGATTGACAAGGATCTCTAAATCCTCTTCAGCCAAAATCTGAGCAGCCCGTGTCTCATCGACTCTTTCGGGCTCCCCGTTTACGACCAACTTGAGCGTCTCAGTCCCATTTGTGGGGACGAAACTTACGCTCGTCTTTTCGGGAACCACCGTATCTGGGGACGAAAGACCGGGCGTGTAACCAATAGCGCAAAGGATTCGGCCCCAGTTCGCATCTTTGCCATAAAGCGCCGTCTTGACGAGCGGGTCTCGCGCTATGGACGACGCAATTTTCTTTGTGTCTGCGAAAGAGGGCGAGTTCAATACCCGTACACGAACGAACTTGGTTGAGCCCTCTCCGTCACGAACAACTAGCTGGGAGAGCTGTTGGGTAAATTCCGTGAGCACCTTCTGTATCGCCAGGCCGTCTCGCGATGTGGGTGAGTCGATGGTCTTGCCGCCAGCTGCTCCGTTGGCCAGGATCGCAAGGGTATCATTGGTGCTGGTGCTACCATCGATACTTATGGCGTTGAAGGAGCGTTCAACAGCGTGGCTGAGTAGAGGTTGAAGTGTCTTGGCAGGAATAGGGGCGTCGGTGCAAAGTATACCTAGCAGAGTCGCCATGTTGGGGTGAATCATACCGGCACCCTTGGTCATACCTGCTATCGAGTACTCAATGGAGGGAGACGAAGGGAGAGTGAAGGTCATTGAGCTTAGTTTGGGGAAAGTATCCGTAGTGCAAATTGAACGAGCTGTAGTAAGCCAGGCAGTGTGAGTATTGTCAAGGTTTGAGACTGCCTTGGGGACTGCATCGAGGATCTTCTTGATAGGCAGACGTTGCCCTATCACGCCAGTCGACATCACAAGGGTGCTGTTGGGTGAGGGGTTTGGTTGGAGGCCGTCGAGGGAGGCGGCCATGCTGGTGGCATCTTCGATGCCGCCTTTGCCTGTCACTGCGTTTGCGCAGCCAGAATTGATGATGATTGATCTGATTCCTTCGCCAGCCTGCTTCTGAAGGGTGTTCCGACTGACAGTCACAGGAGCCGCCTGGAAGATGTTCTGGGTAAAAACAGCGGCTGCTGAAGCTGGTGTTTCGGATGTAAGTAATGCAAGGTCGGGGAAGCGAGTATTTGATGCTTTGACTCCAACGTGAGTACCAGAAACAAGAAACCCCTTCGGGTAAGTGCCTGAAGTTGGTACATATTTCTGCTTCGCTAAGGGTATAGCACCGTCGACGGGAGCGGAGTAATAGCGATTATATATTAGCGATAGGCTACTTCGCCGCGCCAGTGAGACTGTAGATTTTAAGTGATCATGATTTAATTTGTCATAGGTAGACATGAAATACTGACATGCATTCCAGAAAGCAGCCATAACTATATATCAGGTGAAACCAAGGGCGACTCTCTAAGAAATAGCAGCACGCAGCAAGCCAGTCAATTGCTACCCCATATGCCAGAGATGTCAACAGAACTCCTGTACGGTCGTTAATGCCTCTTACTCTCAAGAATTGTGAGCAAAATGGACGACTGAAAGTCAGTACATCAAAAGCGAGACACAAAATTTGGAGAAAGAATAAAAGTGAACATTCTTTATCCGGACTCTCCACAATCGCTAGGTTCGCAGCGGGCCGGTCCACTAGCACCTAGCAACTTAGGTCAAGCTTCAGGGCAGGCGAGTATACTGCTCGGCTGTCCCTACGCTAAAAGGTCGGATATACCTATATCCGACCCGACTACGTAAATCTTATGATCGATAATTAATTAGAGACAGCGGACCTTCTCGATATAAAGACCGAAGGATAACTAAGGTTTCTCTTCCTTTAAAATTCTTTCTAAAGGTAGATTTATAACTAGAATCTAAACTAACTCTTAATAAATTATAAATTAAATACGAAAAGATCTATTATATTCCGAATTTATTTATTATAATATTATTTAATAATACCCTCCTAGATAATTTCTACCAGCCTAATATAAAGTAAAAAGATAATACGATTTTAATATAAAAGATTAAGGTTAAAATAAAGGGCCTAGTTATTCGAGAGTTTAAAATTTAATTAAATATAATCGAATAAAATAAAGTAGAAGCGGTTCTTAATATATAAATAAATAATAAATAAATAATAATCTAAGAAAGGGAATTAAATTATAATTTAATAAAAATTTAATAAAAATTTATTAATTATTAAATAGTTATACCCTTATAACTTAAATCGAGGCTCGCGGATTATTCGTTAATAAATTTATTAATATATACGATATTCCTAAATATCCTAAAACGACGAAAGATAGTATTAAATATCTTATTAATATTTATAGTCTCTATCTAGATTATATTATTAATCGAATTTATTCGGTAAATAAAATTATTAATTAAATTAAATTTATTATTAATATATTATAAATAAGTTTAATATTATTATTATATTATATCTCGTATAAACGCTAAATTAGAATTCCTAGATAACGTTAATTACTATCGTAAATAATTACGTTATAATAGTATAAAGTATTATTAATATCTTATAAACGAATTATGAATAGAATCTTATTCTCGTATTATTAAATATAACTAGGAACGGATTTAGTATAAGTTTAAAATATTAAAATCGGATTACTTTTTTATTTAAAAGTAATATTAAAGAGAAGCGGCTAGGTAAAGTTAATTAAATTAATTATTAAACGATTTCTATTTTTTTAATAAGAAATAAATATTATTATAGATTTATATAACGATACTAAAAAGGAGCCCGATACTCCGTAAAATACCTAATATATAATCTAATTTTAAAGTAGACTAAAGTAGTAAATCTAATCTATTAAGAAAAGATTATAATTCTATTATTAATTTATATAATAAATATATACTAACCGGCCCAAATATTAAATCTAATACTATAACTTTATTATATCGATTAAAGCCGACTATTTTAGACCGTTTAAGATTTAATAAATCGATAAAAAAGTTAATATAATATTCCTATTAAATTTATATAAATAATATAAATATACCGGGACTCCTAAACTATACTAGATTATAAAAAAAAATAATACTAGGCGGAAAGGTTACGATAACCTCTTCTATATTTATTCTAAATTAGTTATGAATTTATTATTAATTAATTCTAGGGGTTACTTATCCTTAAGGTTACGGCCTAATTATTAAAACTATTTATAAAGTAGTTTTTAACTAGATTATTCCTAAAAATCTAGTTAGAACGTTATTCGTTATTTTTACTTTTTATAGCGTTTATATATATCCCCCTCCTTTATTAAATATACCGCTAGAGAAACTAATAAAGAGGGTTCTTTAGGTAATTAAATAGATATATACTTTAATATTAAAAATATATAAGTAATTTAATTATAATTAATTAGAAAGTTATTATTAATAGATTTAACGAAATTTCTAATAAACCCCGAACTAGTATAATTCTATCGGTCTTATTAAAAAACTAATATTAATACCCTATATTATAGTTTCGTAAATATAGATCGCTTCGCGGTAATAATTTATAAAGAATATTTTTTATATTATCTTAACGGTCGGGATATTAAAGAGGTAATACGCGAATATACCTTATATTACTCGGGAAAAGATTCGTAATATATTTAAGATATTTATATTTAGGGGAATAATCTAATAATAATTTATCTCTTTTAAGAATAAACGACTTTTCTTTTCGAATAAATTTCTTTCGAGGTTAATATATTATTTAAACGGATTAAAAATACTAATTTAAACGAGGTAATATTTATATAATATATTAAGAGATTAAATAAAAATAAATCGTTAAGAATTTTAATTCGAAATTAATTATTAATTTATTTATAATATATTATAAGTATAATATTCGGCCGAGTTTATATCTTTATATAAATTACTCTTATATATCGGGATTTATTTACTCGGTTTTTCGGCCTTATCGAGCGACGAACGGGTAGAAAGATTAAATAGGATTATATCTATTTTTCGTTAATAATATTTTAGGGAATCGTAATAAATATAGACCCGAAATAAATATCCGGTAAACCTACGAATTAATCTATTAGGATTATATTACTAATTAATTATAAAAGGATTCGGTTATTATTTTATATCTATTAATACTTCTACCCCTAAACGTTCTTAGTAGATTTAAATAAAATCTATAATCGTCTACTATTAAGTTTATTTTAAATAAGGTATCGACCGGGTAGCCGGTACTACGGGATATAAACTTAATTCGATCTACGCGTAGATAAATACTATTTTAACGGCGGAAAATTAAGAATAATACTTTAAAATCCTCGAGTAGATAAAGGGTACGTAATTAAATATAAATTTATTTATAATAAATTTCTAATCTATTATAATAATTTAGGACGGGAGGACTAAGATTATTAATTAAATTAAATATAAAGAATACGTATATATCGCCGCAGGCTTAAATTAATATTATATTTTAATAAAATAAGAATATTTTAACCTAATTTAAGATTATAAAAATACTAATAAATCTAATTATTATAAAGATAATACTTTAAATATAGGATTACCTTTTTTATAAGGGATTCTTTAGTAAATTATTCTAAATTCATAATTAATTCATTATTAATTAATTAATATTAAAATATTTAGTAGCTACGAGTTTAATTAACGAGATATAAATTAAATAAAAACTAAAGAATTATTTAATATTCGTTATAATTATCGTTACGATAATATATAAACGAGAATAACAGCCTCCCTAAATCGAAACGGTAAATCTAATCTATTTTAAAAAAATTAAATATTAATTATTAATTAATCCCGCGTAGAGAAAAATCATACTCGTTAGGAATAATAATATAAAGAGGAGGTCCAAGAAATAATTACTAAATAATTATATAATAATCGCGGTAATTAATTAATCTTTTAGATAAGACTAATCGACTAAGATAAAGATTTCGACTTCGAAATAAAATTAAATATCTCTTCTTCGGGTTCGGTACCTAGTAGGGTAAAGATACCTCGTTAATAAATTAACTCTAATAAATTACTAAAAGATTCGTAATTTATTAGAAATTTATTATTATTTAATTCGGTTAGGACTAGATTATTAACGCCTTCGGAATTAATTTCTTAAATCTCTTTTAATCGGGAGCTAAATTTATTATTACTCGCCGCGGAAGGTTTAAATTTATTATAACGGGCCTTTATAAATTAATAATTATTCGTATAAAATTAGGCTTAATAAGCTTAAATATTAGAAAATTAAATATTAGAAAATAAACGGAAACGATAAGAGTTTAAGAAAATATAATTAAATATTATAAAAAAGAAGAGAGCGTTAAGGCTAGATATTAATTTCGATTTAAAGATCGATTAATAATCTATTATTATTTTATTTATAATAGATTCTAATTTTATTATAAAAATAATAAAGGTTCTTTTAGTTTTTCCCCGTAGATTTTAAGATCTTTAATAAAGGCGACGAAAACCTCTCCAAATAATTAATAATAAATTTTAAATTAATTAAAAAAGATTTATTATTATTATTCTCTCGATATTTATCCGAAGGTCTTCTACGACGGCTACTATAATACGGTATTTAATAATATTTCCGGATATAAAATCGAAAAGTAGAGGTAAAGGAAAAAGATTTCTAAAAAAATTAATAAAGAATTATAAATAAATTAAGGATATTTATCTTTATAGGATATATTTCTTTTTAGATAAAATTAGGGTTTTCTTTATTACTCGTAGGCTACTAATATATTATTAAATTAAAATAATAAAAAACCTCGCCGTTAATAACGAATATACCGAAGTCCTATTAAATAATTAATATTTAATTAATAATTATTTTAGGTTCTTATTTATATTAATATAAAAATATAAAAAATCATCGGGTTTAGTTTTATAATTCGAGTAATATTTATAAACCTAAAGATTAATTAGCGATTAATTCCTAATAAATTAAAAAGATATTAACCGCGGATTCTATTATCTTCGCCCTTAGTAGTAATAAAAGAAAAAGAATTCTTATAGAGATTTATATATTAGAAGAGAGAATTATTATATTATTTTAATTTATAAGATAAATAAGTTATAATCTAACGAAGGGAGAAGGGATTATTAACTAATTATAAATAAAATATTAATCGATTAACCGAGTATTTTATTATCCTCGTTATTAAATTCTATATTATCTTCCCCTTTATTAGAAGTCGTAGAGGGCGTAGCGCTCCTTAAGGTCCTATTTTTATAATAAAAAAATAAAAGATATTAATACTCTAGACGGACGAAGTATTCTAGGTAAATAAATTAATAATTATTTATTAATTAAATAAAGTAGAACTTATTATCTTCTCCTATATTTTTATATAGCCGATATCGGGCTTTTAATAAAAAATTTAAAATACGTTATACTCTAGTAATATTAAACTAAACTAACGGTTAATTAATTAATAATAGATTATTAAAAGAATTATAATAGAGAATTAATATTATTTATTTTATTTTTTAGGTACGTAAACTTCCTATATTTCTTTAAAGGTTACGATCCTACTAGACTCTAATAATAAATTAAAGATTAATTATAAATCTTAAATAATTAGATATTTATTTTCCTCCTTTTTTTAAAGGCTGACTTCTTAGGACCCTATTATTAAATTAGAATTAAAATATTAATAAAATACTAGGCTAGTACGTATTTTATCTTTAATTATTAATCTACTACCGGATATAAGACCCTAAATAGCGATTAATAATTAATTTTTAAAAGAATTATATTTAAATTATACCTTTCTCGCCGTTATAAATCGATTAACTTAAGCGGGCTACGAATTAATTAATAAAGAGATAAGAAATATAAAAAGCCTTTTATTATACCTTTTTTATTTTTATACTCGAAGAGGTTAATCCTTATTAATCTATTAATAATCGAATTATAATAGATTTATAAATACTAGTATTATTTATTACGTAGAAGAGCTCTTATTTTAAGAGACGATATCGAGCTTAATTAATAAATTAATAATTAAATTATTATAAACGAATATATTCTTCTTACTTAAGTATTCGTAGGTAACGATAATTAAAAGGAAATAATTAATAATTAAATATAAAAGAAGTTTAAAGCGGATTATATCGGGTTAAAGAGGGATAATAAAAGACTATAAATAAAAAGTTAATAATAAAATAGTAATTAATTCTTGAGAATAATAATTCTTACCTTCGGATCTTAAGAATCGGCGATAATAACGGGCGTAAAGGGGACTTCGGATCTAACGGGCTAGAAATAATTAATTAAAAACTAATTAAAAATATAATAAAAAGTAATTAATAAATATTAGTATAGTAGGGTCGGTAATAGGAGTATTCCGCGTTTAATAAATATAAAGGGCGAGTTTCTAATAGAATCCTAATATAATAAAAGTAGATTAGTAATAAAATAGGTTATTAATAAGTTTTTATCTATTTACTCGTAATATATACCTTTATATTCGAGTTAAGAGGACCGTTTTTCCTTTAGTATATTCTTAATAAATTATAATCATTATCGATATACGATTTAATATAATTTATTAAGGATCCTCGATTATAGAGTAGTTTCTAATCGATTAATAAAAGAATAATAATAAATTAATAATATACGATACGATTATAGTATAATACTAGTATACCCGCTTCTTTATAATTAAAGTTAAAGCGATAGAAGACTTTATTATATTTTATAATATACTCGCCGGTATCCTAATAAATTAGTATTAAAATTAGATTTAATTATATTAGAGCGGACTTTTATATTTTTCTCGAACGATAATAATCCTAATAGGCGTTTAATAAAAGAGAGATAAAAATCTTAAATACTTTAATAGGACGTTATAATAGGAGTTCCCTCGAACGATAATATAAAAGAATCCTAATAGGATACTAATATAATAAGAATAAAATAATAAAAGAATATAATAAAAACTTATTAAAAGAATAGTAATAAATTATAAAAAAGATAAAGGTAAAGTTTCTAAAATCATTTTTATTAACCTATAACGGGAACTAGTCTTAGTTCTCGGTAAGAGTATTTAACTTACACTTTATTTTTAAGAATAATAATCTCTCTTTTTAGGATATTCTAATTAGTTAATAATAAAATACTTATTAATAAAATAAGGTATATTTAGATTTAATATAACGAATTACGTAAATTAAAAGTTAATTTTATATTTCTACTACTAGGTACCCTTCTAATTAATTATTAATTTAATCTCTACTATTTAGGACTTGGCCTAATTAATTATTTATTAAACCGTCTTTAATTCGAAGCGAGCGCGGTACTCGTACCCTATGAGGTAGAAATATTCTTAAATCTATTAAAAGCTAGTTTAAGATAGAATAGAAATCGATTATTTACTAGTATTTATATTAACGGCGTAGTTACCGTAGAGCGGATAATTCTTAGGGTTAAAACCGAGAGCGAGAAATACTTTATTAATACTAAACTATTAATCTATTAATAATTAATTAGTAATAGGTTAGAGATACCCTATATATTTTTATTCTTCGTTAAGGGTAAAGGTAAGAGCTAGGGGCGTACTAGTATAATTTTCTTTAAAGTTTATTTAATTAATCCTAGGGACTAATTAATTAATAATCGAATCATAATAGAATTATTAACTTTACGTATTATATCATTACTATTATTAGTAAAAGTTCTATAAAACTCTAATTTATTAAAGATCTATTAATATTATAGGACGTATTAATTAATATTTAATTCTTATTATCGAGGGCGCGAATCTTTTATTATATTAATTTACTAGAACTAGTAATTATAACTTTCTTATTATAAAATTTAATATAAGTCTTTAGGGCGGCCGGGGCCGTAAATTTATTTTAAATAAATTCGAAAGTAATTAGAACTATATTAATAGATTAGGAATAGAATATACCTTCTTTTTATAAAGTCTAATAACCTCGTCCTCGTCGGTAATATTAAATCGATAAAATCTTTTATTAGACTAGATAACGATATTCCCTTCTTAATAAATTATAAATTAATTAATATTAATATAGTCTTTCCTAATAAATTTAGAATTATTTACCGCGTTTTCTTCGAAAGGCTCCTAGTTATTATCACGCTCTTTATTCTTAAGGTATTTTTAATATAATTTAATTTAATCGAGTCCTATAATAAATTTCTAATTAATTAAGAATAGATTTAGG
>JAABUS010000397.1_pt1 | contig 111313 bp, 101 predicted proteins | sample 5560161 | NCBI WGS metagenome assembly JAABUS01 (sample SAMN10711885, study PRJNA513376) | rock metagenome | isolation source: Antarctica rocks | place: Antarctica: Victoria Land, Trio Nunatak nord | collected 2016-01-04
GGCCCCGGCGTAGAACTACCGGCACTGAGGGAGAAAATGCTTCCCTACGGAAAACTTCCAAGCTGCTGTCATCCAGGACTTTTAGCGGGGACCATGCTGATGGTGTCGAGTAGAAACGAGCGTACTGCGCGGTTCTAAAGGCGAAGCGCAATGCAATGCTTCTGGTGATCATACGAGATAAGCGATAGAGAAGAGCGAAAGTGCAAACGAAGCTCACAAGTTGCTACACCACCAAAATTCTGGGCGTCGGGTTGGACTTTCAAAATAGCATATGCCCCGCACATCCGAGACGGCGTCGGGTTGGAAAAACTCCGGAGCCTAAGGTATGCAAAGCATATGCCAAGACCATTAAGCGAGGCCACAAAAATCACTCAGGCCTCGACTGTGCATATGCGCAGCATTAACTGAGCATAAAGAAACATCGATGGACGACGAAAGCATCGGCGCTGAAAATCGAGCGGATGAGATAACAGGGTGGCTAAATGGTTTGGAGGTGAGAGTCGCAGTCCGCATATGTCCGGGAGGTCTTGGGGGCGCAACTTAACGGCGCACATTACGGGTAGCGTCACTTTCGCTAAAGGCGGGATCTACCTCCATTTAGGTGTAGTTTGCTAACAAATACATGTAGATTCCCCACCATAAACTCTTTATCACACCGCTCATTCAGTATGACTTTCGAGCTTCGCCAACCTCCCCCCCCAAACAACCTCCCCCCCAAACAACCTACGCTCTATCTACCTACCTATCTACCTACCTACCTACCTACCTACATCCACGTCGCCGTCGACCTCATCGTCATGCCTACCGTATGGCAACCCCACCCCAATCTGGACCCTAGCCTCATACCCATCGTTCAGCGGGCAATCGATAGGATACCCCCGGCCCACCTAGAACCTCCTGCTGACGGCGAGCTTTTCGACATACCTAGTGAGGCATACGAAAGACTACAAAACTACGCTTTCAGCCAGGGGTTTCAGATAGTCATCGGGTCCTGCGGAGTAGGCAGAAGGAATTATCCATGCATACATCACAAGGCCGATACCAAAAATTATCGGAAGCTCGATGATCATGCTAGCAAAGACGGAAGTACGAACCGCAAGCAGGAACTCACTAAGATCAAAGCCAAGGATTGCAAATGGCGTTGCTTTATCAGCTATCGATCTCTTGACCGCGGTGCTGAGGATAAAACATGGGTACTGGGGGTACGGGATCAGACCCATAGTCATGATGTTGTCGTCAATCCTCTTTCCTATGATACTCATAAGAAGCGTCAGCCGGAGCAGGCGAAGGCAATCGAATTGGCCAAAACAAATCGCTTAAGCAAGCTCACCTATCGAGCTTCTGAGCGTGTGCTAGAAAATATCCCCAAGAATAACGATCAGGAATTTCATCTATTCAAAAAGCAGTACTACAATTTGATATCTTCTATTACTCGGTTCAAAGAGGAAATCATTACGGAACTACTTCAATGCCTCGATAATTCAATGTTCATCGTTCGAATTCGATATTCCTACACGCTAAATGACGCTGACGCTTCGATTCAGAAGAATATTGAGCAGATATTTCTATTGAATAACTATCAGCGAGAATTATCTAAGAGGTTTATAAGCGACTTTATGATGAAAACAGATGCTACCTTCAATATCAACGCACTGAAGATGCTTCTTTTCGTGGCTGTGAGTGTCACTAACACGGCAATGACCTTTTCAGCCTGCTTCTCGTTTGCCATATCAGAATTCGAAGAGACGTTCAATTTCTTCATTCAGTGTATGCACGAAGAACTATTTAATGATTGCTTGCCTTCACGAATCATTATAGTCGATCAGGCCAAGGAATTGACGGCTTCGCTACCTATATCTATGCCTGAGATTCAGCTTCAGCTATGCAATTGACATGCCTGCGAAAACATTCGAGCACGGGTAGCTAAATTCAAAGTCGGCTACTTCTTTGAGCGTCGTGAAGAGATCAAGGATGCTACATGGCAGTGGGTGAAATTCAGTACTACTACTGAGCTGCAAGCCAATCGAGCAGCACTGCTGACGCTACTACATCCGCCTGACCGAGACTACTTCTGAATCGACTGATACTTCAAGGAAAGACAGGTGGTTCTATGTTATACACGGCGATATCGTAATCTTGAGGCAGTGACTTCACAGCGAAACGAGAGTCTTCATCCTATTCTCAAGGCCGTCATGAACCCTCAGATGTCTCTAGAGAACGCCATTAGGTTCATGAAGTTCGAGCTAAAGCTATGGTATCGCTTCATTCGTGAGGCTGATGAGAGATCTCGTATAGATAGATCTCGAGCCGTTGATTTTGAAGCATTTCAATTGCTTGTGAGTCATGTGACTATCTGAGCCCTAGAAAAGATCAACCCTGAATGAATAGCAGCCAAGGAGCTCGCTACTCAGCCAATCACTGCAGATCCATGTGACTGTGATATTTACATTAGATATGAACTTCCCTGCAGGCATTACCTCTTACGCGCTTGCATACAAGGATTTCCGATCCCAATATCGCTTCTTCACCCTCGCTGACGACTGAACGGACCTCCTATAGCATCGGGCAACTGGCAGGCTAGATACTACGATGACTCCATCAATTCGGATGACGCAAATCCAACGAAATATCACGATGTTGGTAAGAATAGATTCCTTCATGCAGCAGCCAGCTTGCAGAAGCTGCATCAGGAGTTACCACGTCAGCAGGTCGACCTTCTAGCCAATCAGCTGTCTATCTTCCATGCCAACGTGACTGTCACACACGAGAGGCTGCAGGAGGTGGGTCAGAGGCTTCCCGTGACGCTTCCAAAACCACCTCCTACAAGGAAAGAAGTTTGGGCTGAGCTTCGTCAAAAGAAGAAACATGATAGAGTCAATGCTCGAGCTTTGACTGCAGCGGAAGCAGCTGAGCGGGATGCTAAGCAACGAGATGCTAAGCAAAGAGGTAAACAAAAGGAGGACAGTGAGGCTGAGGGCAGTGAGGCTACAGCCTCACTGCCACCGGACCCCCCCCACCCTTCGTCATTATGACGTCCAAGCCCCGGGGTAGACCGAAAGGTGGTAAAAACCTCACATCGACTACTACTACTACTACTACTACAACTTTCAACGAACCTCCACCCTCTTCCGCCCCACCTGTGATGACTAGAACAACTAAATCTGGCCGTGCAGTGAAGGAAACAACTGTATGGGAGCAGGAGTCCCAGCCTAGACGTCGCCCCCGTGGTCCTACGTTGGAGGTAGTGGCTCCGAAGCCAGTGAGGAAGAGGTCTAAGCCTAATTTGGTGACGGCAGCAACATTGGATGAAAGGGAGTCTCAACAAAAGAGGCTTATTGAATCGGCATTCGTAATAGAATAAAATGTTATATATGTTGGGGAATCTACATGTATTTGTTAGCAAACTACACCTAAATGGAGGTAGATCCCGCCTTTAGCGAAAGTGACGCTACCCGTAATGTGCGCCGTTAAGTTGCGCCCCCAAGACCTCCCGGCATATGTCGCGCATATACTAAAAAGAAACTCAGCTCGCTCAAGATCCTCTCAATGCAAATGTCGAAGACGATGAGGAAAGCGATGGTGCAAATCACGAGCAGAACGACGAGAACGAAGAAGAAAACGCACGGAGAAAGGTCTGACGAAGATAACGTGAGCGATAGCTTGTGTCACAAGTGGAGTTCATGATTCGCATGTTTTGTGCATATGCACGGCATCAATTCTTCGCTCTTGCTATTTGTCTCTTAGCTACTCCGTACTTTCGCTAAATAATATCAATTCTTCAGCTCATGATTAGCATATGCAGAAAGCTGAGCCGGGGTTGGAATGATTTTGAACTCATGGTTAGCATATGCAGAAAGTTGGCCGGAACCAAACAAAAAAAGTTCCGACCTCGGCTCAACTTTTCCAACCCCCCGGCCAGCTGTAACCCCACCATGTCGCTATAATTCTCCGAACTTGACCGAGCCTATTCGTTGGTTGATGGTGTGGTACTATTTAGAGTTTGATGCAAAGTCCCGATGATGATGTCCGTACACAGTATTAGGTGTTTGCCGAGAGTACTTAATTATAGTAGGTTCGATTCCTAATGGCGCTGGTACAATGGTGTTGTGGTTTTGTTCTTTTCTTTAGGTACCTTATGTTACACATATTATAAGGAGTAGCCGGTATGCTCTAGCCTGTATCGGCTACTATATGGCTGGAAAAGGGTAAGCGTCCGCCTAGTGGTCCCGGGGTATCTCTGGTGGATACTCCGTACGGAGTACCTACGTAGTACTCCGTAATGACGGTTTATGTGACAGCCGAGGTTGAAGTCCCTGTCGAAAGTGACAAACGCTGTGCAACGCCAAATCCAGCAACTTTGGCGAGTGCAAGAAAGATTCCCCGCATCTATATGTATGCGTCATTGGAGGTGTTCATCCAACTCCAATAGAATCCGCTTGAGCTTGAGCTCTTGTCGTGTCCTAGGGCACTGTGTTTCTCTTTTCTATTTCTATCGTCTCTGCGATTTTCACCTCCTGGCGCATTGCGTATGTTTTCCGCTTCATGGTAGACATCCGGCTTCATACTTTGTTGCGGTCTTTTCTATCTTGTAATCCAACCTATCGTCGCATCTGTTCCCCTCGTTGACTATAAAACAATATTCAATATCATGAAAATAAACCCCCAGAACACCATCCGTAGGGTAAAAGGCTATGAGAAAGATGCTTATACCTACTATCCCATCCTTGTTGTGGGCGCTGGCGAGTCCGGCATAGCTTTAGGGTGCCGGTTGAAGGAGAAGCTCGGATTTGATCAATTCAGGATCTTCGAACGCCAGTCTGGCATAGGAGGAACTTGGTGGATAAATCGATACCCAGGTGTAGCATGCGATGTGTACGCCTCTTTCCAAGTCTTGTAGATCCGTATATACTGACTTGTATTGCCTGCAGGCCAGGGGTTTTCTACTCCTTCTCTTTCAGACCAAATCCTACATGGAGCACATTCTTTCCGAGCGGGTCAGAGATCGCCAAATACCTATACACGGTCTGCGATGAGTATAAGCTCGTCGACAAGATACAATTGAACACGGACGTTTCAGAGATGCGGTGGCTTGTGGATGAAGAGGAGTGGGAGGTCACTCTGACGCACATGGTCGCAGGTACCGGGGATTTGAGCACCAAGGACAGGCATAAGCGAATAGCTGAACGGGGCCAAGACAGTGTATATCTGAAGCAGGAGATTGTTAGAGCGAAAATTGTCGCAAGTGCTGCTGGTGGACTGGTTGAGCCAAACTCCTGGCCAAAGCCGATCCCTGGACGCGATTCGTTCAAAGGTGATGTATTCCACTCTGCTCGGTGGAATTATGATGTGGACCTCAACGGGAAAGATGTTATTGTTGTTGGTACTGGATGCAGCGCAGCGCAATTTGTGCCAATGTTAACGAAGTCTCCTTATAACGCCAAATCCGTTACGCAGGTCATGCGGTCACCTCCATGGGTAGTTCCCAGATTATTACCACCCGGTGGACATGAGAAATGGGAAAAGTACGCTCCCAAGCTTTTCAGTACTGTTCCAGCGCTAGCTAGGACTCTTCGGACTCTGTTGTTCCTGTACGCTGAATCTGACTTTTATACAATATTCCTAGACAAGTACAAGGAAAAAAGGAAGCCAATAGAGGCTCAGCTTATCGAACACATGAAGAAAACAGTACCAGAAAAATACCACGAGATCCTCACCCCAGATTACGGCGTTGGCTGTAAGCGTCGGATTTTCGACGCAACTTGGTTGCCAAGCTTGAACGATCCCAAGATCCTCCTCACAACTCAACCCCTTACCAGCATCCAACCACAAGGAGTCACGCTTGGCCCGGGGCGAACCTACCCAGATCCCAAAGACGCCGACAGCAAAGCTCCCACTGAGGAGATCAAGCTCCCTGCGGACACAATCATCCTTGCCAACGGCTTTGAGCTCACAACATGGCTGCATCCCCTCAAAATCTACGGCAAAGACGGCAAGTTAATGCAAGACGTCTGGGATGAACGTGGAGGACCTCAAGCATACCTGGGTTCCGCAATGGATGGATACCCGAATCTTTTCATTATTTTCGGTCCCAACACCGCTACTGGCCACTCTTCCGTGATTCTGGCTAGTGAGAACATGGTTGAATACAGTCTTAAATTCATCGAGCGCATCTTAAACGGTGACGTGAAGACGGTTGAGGTCAAGCACGAGGCGGAGGTCAGCTGGACGAAGAAAATGCAGGAGAAATTGAAAGATACTGTCTGGATGAACGGAGGCTGCCATAGTTGGTACAAGACAGCGAATGGGTGGAACGCAACGGCATATCCGTAAGTTGTTCCTACCAATCTGACACTGCGTTCCTCGCTAACGCTATAACACAGAGATTCTCAGATCGACTTTTCGTTAAGGTGCATGTTTCCGAAATGGAGTGACTGGAATTTAGAATATACTCGGAAAGGACTATTGAAGAAAAGAGCAAGAAATGCAGTAAAAATCTGTGCGCTCGTAGCTGTCATTGTGGGAGCGAACAGGTTGCGGAAAGACAGTGAAAGTTTAGTCAACCTACCGGGCCTTTTAAGGCAGATTGTCAGATCGAGCTTGCTTACTTTACTTGACATCAACATGGCTGTCAACCATAGGATCAGCCAGGTGGTGAACAGGGTTTAAGGTATGCTGGAAGGTTTGGCAATTCTTCGCCGGGGAAGGAGATTTGTACTAAGTAGATATCTACTCTGTAATCTGGAATCTCGAATGGTCGAGCTAGATATGTCGATTGTAGATGATATTAATCGATCATAATACTCGGTGTACAAAGGATCAACTGTTTACACCTGGCCCCCATGAAAGTGTTTTGGTGTGTCACGTGTGATTATAAATACCCCCCCGCGGAATATCTTACCGATCTTTACAGCTGACATCCCCCTAAGAGCGGTATTCCTCCGCCTTCCTGCATGTGCACAAGTAACTCGACGTATCCTCACCAGCCATGAATACAAACGACCTTAGACAGGACACCGAGAGCCAGCCGATAGAGCGGAAAGGAGCGCACCGGACCAAGCGAAAGAGTGAGGATGGATCCAGCTCGACCACACATACGAGATCGAAACGGAACCGCTACATCACCATTGCATGGTCTGTCCCTCTTCTCCAGTTACTCGGTCAAAGTTGCTAATACGAACTCCGTAATAGCAATGAGTGCAAGAGACGAAAGATCAAATGCAATGGTCAAGTACCGTGCCAGCGATGCGGAAACCTCCAGCTGGAGTGCCTGTATGCCCCGAATTGTTGCAACAGTGGCTTCAAGGACTCGGAGTAAGTCTTTCCTCGGGCAGAACGAGGTCGCTTCTGACCAGTGAACACAGCGAGTTCTGTGTAATGAGCACCACGATCCAGACATTGCAGGACCAGGTCAATAACCTCTACCATACCATCGAAGCACAACGAAATACGCAGGATAGTAATAGCTCGCCTTATGAGAGTCAAGAAACCTACCCGCATCACCCGTCGCTCACTCGATCAACTCCGCAAGGTCCATATCCAATTCCCATAAGCGAAGCGCAATCGCATAGAAGGCATCCGGGGTTCAAGGGTCCCACAAGCTCTGCGTTCAATTTCGATGTTGCTAACTCGAGTCTACAAACTATGGGTGTTACCGCGGACCAAGAAACAATGTGTCAAGGACTACTTGGTCCTGAAAAGACTCCTATCAATTCGCCACGCCAACATCACTCATCTTTGTCAATGAACCCCCAGCAATCCCAAGATCCACTATGGAGCGTAGACCTAGACGAGGCCTTGAGGTTATGCGGGCTCTACGAAGATGAAATGGGAACGCTGACTCCCATGCATGACATTGAACAGGTCATGCGGAATGCAAAATCTTTTTTTGCATCCACCGAACCAACCGGAAGGGAGCATGCAAACGGATACCCACACAGCTCGAAAGGCTTATCAAATGACGACATCTACATCTTGCGGCTCGTTTTAGCTGTCGCCCTTGTCATTGAAGGTGGCGGCCGAAGTGATTTAGGGAAGGCTCTTTTCGACAGTGCCCGGAAGGCTGTTGAAAGTAGGATGTGGGAGCCTGTCGAGATCAAGGGTTTGATCCAGCTAGCGCTTGTGGTACGAATCAATGGACCAGTAGCTCTTGGTCCATGCTTACCTTAGTTGCAGGCTCAATATCACTTCAATCAAGATGATGAAGTTCAGGCGTATAGGATAACCGGTATCGCAGCTCGCTTATGCCTAGAGATGGGACTACATCGTCGCGAAACGCTTACAAAGGCATTCACTACCGAAGAAGAATGTATCTGGGCGCTGAAGCTATTCTGGTCAATCTATGTAGCCGATCGACGATTTAGCTTCGCAACAGGCATGCCCTTTGCGATCCAAGACGCTGATATCGACCGTTTACTCCCCGAATTAGTACGTACAAGTTCGTTTGATCTTGAGAGCAAAAATTTGCTCACTGTCCTAGGATGATTCTACCCCTTACCTTACCCTTTCCATCACCTACGCTCGCTTCTCCTCTAAAGTTTGGCGCTGTACTTCCCGCCTCGAAGATGCCCCGGACATCAAAAAGGACATGGAATATCTAGACTACCAAATTCTCCAATGGGAAAATACCATCCCTGACTCTCTTCGATTCTCACCCTCCCAACTCACCCACCCCTTGCCCGCATCCGAATCGCGTACTCAACTCCGTCTCAAGGTTCTCTTGTATGTCCGCGCAAACCAGGTACGCATACTCATCTACCGCCCAGTACTGCTCTCGGCGACGAGCATCATGGAAAACAGGAATTATGCGCAAAAGGCCGTCGAGGTAGCAAAAGACACCATTCGCGTACTCGCTCGCCTAAACGAAACGAGCGACATTTACAGAGCGCAACAAGTCTGCTTCAACTACTTCCTCATCTCCGCCCTTGCCGTCCTCTTCCTTGCCGTCTCGCACGCCCCCGCAGAATTCAACGGCCAGGTCCGCGACGAGTTCTACATGGCCCTCGACCTCGTGAAAGGCTTCAGCACCAAATCATACATCAGCCAGCGGCTCTGGCGCACCATCAGAGGCCTCAAGGAACTTGGGCCGAAACTCGGCCTCGTGTCTCGGCAACCGTTTACCAGGGACGATGAGGATCCGCATAGCTCTGCCGCCGTGGCGATGGCGGGGCTGGCGGGCCATCCCGTCCAGGAGATGGGCGTGTATCCCAGTTCGCAGGGCGCGAGTTCCATTGGGAGCAGTCCTATGAACGGGCAGCAGATGAGCTACGAGTTAACAACCCTTTTCGAAGCCGCGGGCGTGGCGTCGTCAAATGGTGCGGCGTCATCTGCTGCTGTCAATGGCGGGCGGTATGGCGATGTGGTGCACGCGCATCATCCCCAGCATCCTCCGCAAATCATAGATGGTATTGCGTCGTCTTACGTTGGTGGTGGGCAGCCTCAGCAGAGCCAGCCGGAGATGGGCGGTGGTGGGGGAGAGGGCAGTGCGCAGGGGATATATGGGAATGAAGGGGAGTTTTCGAGGATCATGCATCATCTGTTGTAACTGTTTTCATATCTCTGATAACGGAGGTCGGTAGGGAGGTGGGTTATACCCGGCGTCTCAAGCAGCAAGGAGAACATGATGCTCGTGCATAAAAGGTTTTGCTGGACACTAAGATACGGGAGTTATGGTCCTGGGTTTTGGCAGATAGCTGCGCGTCGTAGCGGTTGCTACTAAACTATCATGATTAGCTGGACTGAAAGTCCTGGAGAGATCCCTGAACTATGTGTGAAGCTTTTTTTCCCATCTTAGGACGTTCCTTTGCTCCTATGTACAACCAAGCCCTCCTTCTTTGATCTGCCCCTTCCCCAAATCCCCTCACATACTAGCCCTAGCCCCCGGCCCGCAACCTTGTGCTACTGTATGCATAACCACCAACCCCCCTTCCTCACCCACACCGAAAACTCCTCCTCCTCCTCCTCCCATCTCTTCCCTCCCCAAACTCATACCCCTCACCCAGCCTTCCGACCCCCGCTTCCCAACGCACCACCCCCCCAGCCCTTCAGCATCAAGCGGGATAAAAAACGCTACCCGGGAAGATAATCTGAAGTTGAAATGACGGGGTTTTGTATTAAAAAAAAAACGGCTATTTTTAGATTTACTTTGATTAAGAGAAAACTTTTGGATATGGATAGGAATATTGGGTGGGTTTTTGGGGGTGTTTTATATAGGTAGGGAGTGTGGGTGTGGGATTAGGGGGGGGGGAGGTTTAGAGGGATTGATGAGGCGAGGAGGGAAGGGTGGGGTTATTTGTGGGGTTACATAGGAGGGAGAATGGCTCTGCTGGGGCGGGGGGATTTGTATAAGAAGTTTGAAAGGGGACACGTAAGGTGGCGGAGATGAATCTTGACTTCATTGCATGCCCCCAAAACCCACAGCGTTCTTGCTCCGTGGGTAGATCAGGATGTCAAATCTCGGATTCTCCGAATACTGAAATGTCAAGATGGAGGGGTGGGTGTGGAGGGTGCTCTTGAGGATTCATCGCGACAGCTGGGACGGAATTGGGGAAGCGTATTGATTGGATTTGTTTTGATGGGGTTTTGTTGCGGTAACTCGGAAGTGGATGCGGTTTGTTGCTAGCCCGTCAGGTGGTTTCAGTAAGCACATATAGACCTTGCAGAGCTTAAGATTTGGAAGTAGGGGGACGGTGTGCGGTCAGGGATCGTGGGATATAAGTTGGGATGAAGGAAATACGTGGTCGAGAGATATCTTATTATTTAGTGGAAAAGGACTGGAAACCCGCCTCAGAAGCTTGTGTGTGTATTTAGTGTTAGTAATAGTTAGCTTTAGACACTTGCTACCGAATCAAGCAGAGTTGTTTGATAGTGATAAAAGAACTGCTTTGAGACGTCTAAATGCTTGTTTCCCGAGGTGGGGGGAATGGGGCGGAGCGGTTAACTTGATTTGTTGCAGGATCCGAGCGGTTGTTGTAGATAGTGTTGGCATTGAAACGGCGATTGCTTGTCGGGTCGCGGTTGGATTTGAAGGTGCTGCTGCGAGGTGTGCACCTACAGAATGATTCCAACCATTGATGCCGGTATGTGATATGAGCTCAAAACCGTATACTATCCCCAAGACTTCCAATATTTTCCCAGTGACACTGCTCATGAGACCTCTGGTGATTAGATAAAAACAAAAATGTCCGGCACCTCCGCTTCAGTCAGTCTCCCAGCGGATGCATATTTTTGGAAAGATATCGTAGCGGACATCCAATTTGAGGGTCCTCTTCGAGTGTGCAGGGTTTGATGATGAGGCCGTCCAGGTTCTTGAGATGATTTGGTAGCCAATAGGTCTGTGTTACAGTAAGCTTGTTTCAGAGTTCGACTTCTGCATACGTGATTTTGATCCATCGGGTCTCCAGTCATATCTGTTGGTCCTTACGATTTCGTACGGCACAAAGGGAGAATGGATGTTGGTTAGTAGGGATTTCACGGTTTCCGGAGTCTGGCGTCGGAAGATTGGTCTTGGTTTTTGGACCAATCCTGGCTGTGGGTTGGAGATTTGCTGACTGTGCTATCGTAACTTTGCGGCTGGAAGTATTCGAACAGATTTCGCCTTACAAGGATCTCTGCATTCAGACAGCTTGTTGTTATGGATGACAGCCTTTCGGTGCCAAAGAAAGATGATGCTTAGGACCTGACGGCTTGAGATATAAGATGAACTTTGGAGATTTAAGACCCAACAAGACACGGCCTAGTGGCATCAAACAAAGATTGGCGCTTTCGAAAGGAAACGTGGATAGTTTTCCCGAACGGTGTGATAATCTGAGTGGATTGAAAGGACCGGACGAGGAATCTGTCAGCTCCGTGAATACATTCAGCCGGACACGCGGCCGCCTGGACCACTTAACACTGTCAGCCTTTATTCACCAATTGTGTCGCTCGCTTATCCTGGGCTGTCTTGAAGCAGCATATAAAAACTCAGTTTCTTTGCTCTCAACTTATCAGAAGATTAACCAAACATCTGAAGTTCCTTGTTCCAGGCATCGGTCTGCATCTCAACGTAATTCAGATTTGATCATTATCATTCTACCCTCCAAGATGCAGTTCTCTATTACCGTTTTGGTGCTTGCTATCGAGCTCACCTGTGGTAAGAATGTCTTGTTGAGGTTACCATTCAAATTTAAGTGCTAATCCGACAACTTCAGGTGTGCTTGCTTCGCCTGTGGCATCTCCAATCGAGGGACTGTCTTCCATTGAAGCTAGAATGCCTGCATCCGACCTGGCATGTCCTCCAGGAGTCCATTGCGGTCCCGGGCCAGTCTGTACGATCAACGACTGTGGGCTATGCCCAAACTTTCCAGGATGTGCAATAGCAAAGAAGGAGAAGCGTGAAGCAGCAGAGGAGATCATTCACCCGGTGTGCGATATCTGCGACGCCAATGGTAATTGTGGCTGTGGTACAATCTTCAAGGACAAGCGTCAAGCAGAGAAGAGAACCATCAATCCGGTATGCGACATCTGTGACGCCAATGGTAATTGTGGCTGTGGTACGATTTTCAAGGACAAACGTGAGGCAGCGGTTGAAAGTATTCCTCCGGTATGCGACATCTGTGATGTCCACGGCAACTGTGGCTGTGGCGCAATTTACAAGGACAAGCGTGATGCAGAGAAGCGGGTCATCAATCCGGTCTGCGATATCTGTGATGCAAATGGAAATTGTGGTTGTGGTACAATCTTCAAGGAGAAGCGAGATGCGGAGGCAACAGTGCACCCTATCTGCCAGGTCTGTACTTCCACCGGGTGTGCCTGCCAGGATGGGCCTCCAGCGCGCCTCTAGGCCTGAACCTTGGGGCTATTCAAGTTCGGGGGTATGGAAGATCGGTTTTGAGGAATGGAACCGTCGGTCAGATATCGTACTGGATGCTTGACGAGAGACACCATGTGGATAGGTGGAGATTGCTGCGTTCTTACAAGTTTTCTCGATAGACTTGATTAGACACGATTAAAAAAGCAATGTCAATTCTCCATGATATCTACACATGATCAGTCTGCAAAGAAATGGTTCAGAAGTATCAGTAGGTCGTGGCGGCGCATAAGTCAAAGATCAGTCGGCTACAAAGTACGGATGATGAGATCTATTCGCACCCATTCCCCAATTACAGGTATCCCATCTACCACAACATGAAGAGAGTATAGAAAACTGGCAGCTTACACGAGGATCGTGAAGTAGTGTTCATGAACGGAGACAAAATGAAGCGCAGACAATGAAAGCATAAACAAGGGCAGTATTGCAACACCAAGGAGAGCAAACGATTTCGGCATCTGGGGTAAAAACAATGGCCTCGCAGTCAAATATGGAGGACTTCACCAAGAAATCTGTCAGAGCCATTTGCCGTAGAATTCATCACTCCACAGAAGCTTAGGTACGCCGGCATCCAGAGTGGCATCACTTGAATTGCGACTTAGATATTCTATTTGGTACTAGATGCATAAGGTCCGCTCGGGCCTGGATGAGTCTCACCTCCAGTGAAACTATTCTGATACAGGTATTCTTTTGTCATAGTAGTAGGTGGAAGGCCTGAGGATCCGCCGGCCGAAAGATAAACTCCAAGTGGTTGGAATATTGAGCACGGAGAGCTGAAGCATTCGGTAGGTTGCGACCGCAGCTTCCCCTGAGTACTAGGATCGCTGCTGTAGAGACAGGAAGTATGCCGCCGGTGAGGAACAGAGTAGCTAGGCAAGAGATTCATAGAAGTATGCTCGGGAATTGTTGCGATTCGTAGGGTTTTAGGCGACGCGGCTGCGACAGAATGGCTGAGCCCCACTACTCCGTACAGTATCTATCAAAATACCAACACTTGGAGATTTGAACCATACCGGTACCCTACCAGACCACAGGAACCCTTCTTGTGAGTCCAGGACCGCTCTCCAGTCTATATGTTCCCGTTATAACTAGGCGTATCTCCAATTCCTACAGAAGTGTGAATCCCCGTCAGATTCTGTTCGTCTGAATAGTGAAGAACGAGGGGCTAACCTGCTGATCCCGCAGAGCATTCTCGATCCCAGAAGAGGAAGTCGCGCACACTCCAGCTGTTTCCTGTCTTGGTACTCTAGGCACGACGCAGTACGCGCCATGCTTCCTGACCGCAAGGCAACCTCAGCCGTCTACCTGGAACAGCAATCATTGTTCCCAACAGTTACTGCGTCTTAAGCCACGCTTCTCAAATAACGGAAACATACGAGCGTGCATCTGGCGCTGCCGTGCGCTCCGACTCTTCGAATTATAAAACAGATTTGCGTACAGAAACCGCCCACTGTTCTTGGGGGCCACGTTTCCCCAATCTCCATCGTGTCTGCCAACGGGGACTCGTCTTTACTGGCTGGGCTTGAGAATCTTACGCTGGCGTCACCCGACGCATCCACCTCTACTCTGTCCGGTACCCATTCTATTACCTCTATGATGTCCTCCTCCTCAGGCACCCCCGAATCTTGGATCTCTAATTTCTGCTCTCTCCTCGGCCATGAATATTTCGCCGAAGTCTCGGAAGACTTCATCGAAGATGACTTCAACCTAACAGGCCTGCAAAATCAGGTTCCAATGTACAAAGAAGCTCTGGAAATGATATTAGACGTGGAGCCGGAAGAAGAGGAGGAGGACGAGGAAGACGAAGAGGAGGACGAAGAAGAAGAGGAGGAGGACGAAGATCAGGATGTCGCTATGCGCGGTGAAGACGGGGAGAAGTCACCAGGGAGCTACAGGCGGGCGAACGAGCGCAGAAATCGGATTCCGGACGACCTGCAGATAATTGAAAGCTCTGCTGAACTTCTTTATGGCCTAATACACCAACGCTACATCACCTCTCGACCCGGCATCCAACAGATGGCGGATAAATACGAGCTTCAACATTTCGGCATATGCCCCCGCGTCTTTTGCAACAGCGCCCGGGTTCTTCCTGTGGGAATCAGCGACATCCCCGGCCAAGAAACCGTCAAGCTCTTCTGCCCCAGCTGCTTAGACGTCTATACGCCACCGAACAGCCGCTTCCAAGCCGTCGACGGCGCCTTTTTCGGCACCACCTTTGGCTGCCTCTTTTTCATGACCTTCCCGGAATTCGACGTCTCAGCCAAAGGCGACCCTCTTGGCCTCGCAGCTACAAACCCCGTCTTCGGCCTCCCAACACCCACAACAACAGACAATACCATCTCCCGCTCCTCGTCCCTAAACTCAACTCCCATTCCCCCAACAACCGCCGCACCCGAAATCCCTCCCCCACCCCCCAATCAACCCTCCCACATCAACGGCGTCTCCACCGCCAACCTTGCCCCTGGTCTCGGTCCCGGAAAAGTCCACGAAAGTCGCATCTACGGCTTCCGCGTCTCGGAACGATCGAGAACAGGCCCCCGGATGAAATGGCTCAGAATGCGCCCCGCGGACATGAACGAGCTGGATGAGAGTGCGCGATGGCATGAGATTTACGGCGGAGATCCGGAAGGGGTTGTGATGGGGGTTAGTGCTAATGGCGTGGTGGCGGCCGCAGCGGGATATGATCAGGGGCAGGTGGCGAGAAGGAAGAAGGCGCCGCTGAGGACGAGGAGGAGGACGGGTGGGGGGGAGGGAGGGGCGAATGGGGAGGTGGGGTAATCGGATGGTTGGAGGAGAGACAAATATTAGTCGGGAAGTGTCACGGATCCCGATTGTTTTGTATCCAGGGCTTTTCTTTTTCTTAGAGCGAACAGATGCCATACACGCGGACACGAAATTACTGTCCTTGTACGAGCGAGCCCTTCATCTCAGCTCGTTGCGAGGTGATGGAATAGCGAGAATGGATACGAGTAATCGTCTGATATGGGTGTTTTTCTCGGCTTGGCGGAGACCAGGCGGGGAGGGGGGTGTTTATGGTGAATATAAGGGATGGGGGTATATTCTTGTGCCTAGGTAATAGGGAAAATTGGAAGACGAGGTTACTGTTTATGTCGAGGAGTGTGGGGATTTTAGGGACGTGATCGGGGTTTGAACAGGGGTTCTGATGTCGAAAGCCCTTTCTTTCTCTCCTTCTCTTTCTCGATTATCTCCCTCTCCTTACCATCCCTGGACCCAAACGGCCAAGATTCCCCACATCCTCTCTCTCTTTCACCCCTCGTACCCATCCGCCACTTTCCCATAAAACCCTCCCCCCTCCTTTTCGGAAGAGCCGCACATTCTCATGATCTTTTTCCGGTTGATCAGAGTCGCTATAACGCTAACGATCCAGCCAACCCATCCAATGCGTCTCATCTCATCTTGTTCCTTTATTTTTTATCCAGAACAATCACTCCCACACGCTTTTATTCATTAAGCATACCGAACACCCGTGACTACAAGAGCACACTCACTTCTTCAAAACAAAAGGCCCAGGTGATATTAAATAGGGTAAGCGATACCTTACGCGTACGAACTATCACTTCACCTTCTCCGCACTGCCCAAATCAAAAATGAGAAAGCTCAAGAGCGAGGGGGTGTGGGCAGTGCGGAAGGTGTTTATCATGGGGGTGTTGCTATATATATGTACCTTGGTTCTGGGAACATGAGCGGAAAGGTCAGGGAGAAAGTTGGAGAACGAGGATTGTGGGAGAGGTGTAGTTGAGCTCTTGAGTCGAATGGGCTAGTGTGGTGTGGTTGGATTGGTCTATTAGGATGGATGCGGAGTGGGTTTGATGATGGTGAGGTAGGTATTTTGGGATTCAGCGAGAGCTTTGAGCAGGTAGAAGAAGGCTGTGAAGCAGAAAAAGTAAGGATCACGCAAGCCCTCCTCCATCCACCGAACCCGCTTCCCAACTCTAGCTCTCCCCAACCCATTGCCCCAAATCCGGTCTCTGCCCACCTTCCCCACTACCCCCCTTCCCCAACTTCTCCGGCCTCCTAAACCTCGGCTTCAACGGTTCCCAGCTCTCCTTGTTATATCCCTCCTGCACCTTCTCACACTTCGTAAGCCCCCAATCAGTGACGCCTAACATGAGACTACTCTCAAACATAAACGCCATACTGCCCTCGCCGACCTTCATCGGCTTCAGCGCCCCTGTGCTAGCTTTCTCAAACGTCACGCTATCTGGCCCGTGCGGACTCATGATATTGTGCAAACTCGCTCCGGCGGGTTGGAAGCCGCCGCCTTCTTTGGCGTCGTATTTGCCGTGGATGAGGCCCATGAATTCGGACATCGTGTTCCTGTGGTACCAAGGCGGGCGGAACGTGTCTTCTGCCACGAGCCAGCGGGGCGGGAAAATTACAAAGTCGGCGACTGCGGTTCCTGGGGTGGAGGAGGGGGCCGTGAGGACAGTGAAGATGCTGGGGTCCGGGTGGTCGTAGGAGATGGAGCCGATGGTGTTGAAGCGGGCGAGGTCGTATTTGTAGGGGTAGTAGAGGCCGTGCCAGGCCACGACGTCGAAGGGGGTGTGTGTTTGTGTAGCTGCGAAGAGGCGGCCGGCGAATTTGGAAAGGAGGGTGTATGTGGTGTCCCCGGAAGCGTCTTCAGTGAAGGAGGCTTTTGGGGCTTGGAAATCCCGCGCGTTGGCGAGGCAATTAGAACCGATAGGGCCAAGGTCGGGGAGGTGAAAGTGACCTTGATAGAGTTCAAGAATGTAGCCGCGGGCGGGGCCGTGTGGGAGGGCGACGCGATAGCGGATGCCGCGGGGAACGACGCAGATTTCGTTGGGTCGGACAAGAAGAGGGCCGAATTCAGTGGCAATATCCAGAGCACCATGTTGGGGAACAATGAGAAAGTCACCGTCAGCGGAGTAGAAGGTGGAATGTGGGTCCATAGATTTGCCGGCTGCGAAGATGAAGATTCCGAGGCCTTGCTTCACTGTTGGGTCACCAGCACCAGCGATGAGGTGGAGGGAGTGGACCCAGTCGACTGATTCGTCTATATCAAAAGGATCCCAACGGAGTTGATTCGGAATCTGGTAGAGCCTGTTGGGTTCAGGATTTGTGTTGTAGGTCGTGGTTTCCCTGGGCCGGAAGGCGGAGTGGGCAGCAGAAGGGAGGATTCGGTAGAGCCATGACTGCTGGCTCTCATGTCGAGGAGCTGTGAAGGACGTTCCTGAAATCTTCTCGGCGTAAAGACCATAAGGTGGCTGCTGAGGGGAATTGGCTCCAATTGGCAAAGCCCCCTCTACAGCTTCGGATCTGCTGTGGTTTGAGTATGGAAACTACCCTCTGTGAACGGGCAGCTCATACTCATGATAAGAGCCGAAGCCGTTCTGATACTCGTATTTCTCGGGTACAATGAACTTGCTGACCGGCATTTTTCAAGTGCGTGGAGAGGAATCCGGTGTCTCTTGGTCAGCGGATTTCTACTGTAAGCTGGCAGGACTAGGGCGAGTGAATGAGAATTTGAATAGGCTTAAGCCATACATTGGTCTTGGCTTCAATCGTTGGATGGCAATAATTCTTCGGCGTTCTGCTCATCAGTATTGTGTGAGAGAACTTGTGATTGACGTTGTTGCCGGCCTTATGAGAGCTTTCCCCGCATTTGGCTAGTCGGCTACATAGTGACGGAGCGGGCGGATCATGGCGGAGCGGTTGATCCCGCAGAGAATGAGCGGAATCTCCCGCCCTTCCTTGGTGATAACTACCGAGTACCAGTAGGCTCAACTGCGACCCTCGCCTAAGGTATACAGGATTCCTAGGATCGAGGATCGGATTGCTTAACACAGATAAAATACGCCTTTTCTACAGAAAGCGAGTTCCCTCAGCAAGATCACATTTTCCAGGCAATCCTCCTCACGGACCATCGCATCCGACCTTGTGAGAGGTGAAAGACTAATACTTGCTCGCAAGACCTGACAATGTTCTCATCTTAGCTCTGTAGTCCCAAGCTGCGATGTCGCAATGCGAAGTCAAGTTTCCTTCCTCCACCACCCTATCGAATCTCTCATCTTTCCGCTACCCATGAAATTCCTCTTACTCATTCCCCTCGCCGGGAGTACAGAGACTCGGCTGATAGGCACATCGCATCAGACCCACTGCGGCTCTCCTTATCTGCACCCCCAGATCGAGATATAGATCCCTCGCGTGCATTTAGGATTCCTTGTCAAAGATGAGACATCCCAATACCGGATCTTCCCTCGGTATCCCTGTTGCTACGGTTCCAAGGACGCAGATGCATGCAGGTAAGCGCAAGGACGCGATGTGCGCGTGTGACCATGGATCAGGGATTGGCCTATGGGCGTTGTAGAGGGCTTTGGGGCGTATGTGTAACGCACGGCGACCGTTGGTTGTGTGACAACGGAGAATTTCTGACGGGAGAAAAGAAACGTGGGAAATGTGTCAAAGAGGTGTTTGTCAAACTTGAGAGCCCACGTAAGATGTACCATGGAGCAGTTCAAATTTGGGCGGCCTGAGCCTTAGGTAAGCCATGCAAGTCGGTAGCCGTGAACTTCTAACGACACACCAGGAGAAACAACTCGAAAGACAGATACTGCATAGACAAAGACATGTTGGTTAAGCAATGTGGGGACTGGAGCCGTGTACCTTAGATAATATCGTAAAATGAAAAGCAAAGTAAATTCTGATACAGCAGTTACCTTACATCAATGCTTTTGCAGATGTGGCTAGCATTGTGCATAATGGTCGCATAAAAAACCCACCTCGCTGCGTTGCTCGGCAATAAGCTGATATCTAGCCAAACGATGAAAACTCACAATCGCATCGAGATTCAAAGACTGCGAATATACCTCCAATTAGTACACAAACCTGAACCGTGGGTGATCATCTCCAAGGTTCTCCAGCTCTTCTGTGGGCAAATTGAACCTGTCGTCTCGCCCGCCTCGGTCTCGCTTCTTGTTCTCTATCCATAGGCCGATGAAGAACGCGGTGCAAGCGAACCCGGAGAGCCACAGCAAAGCCAAAGAGACACCGTAGCCCACCGGATATGTAGGAGCCTCTTTGGTGATATAGATATTGCTTGCGATAATGCCGCCACAATTCCCCAATCCAATCTGCATCGCCGCGCTGGCGCTCCTTTTATAATGCCCACCCATGTTATTGTTAAGCCATACTAAGGTAATCGGCTGCGTGATATAACCCCCAACTGTGATAAGGTAGACAGCAAAATATCGCCCCCCGACCGGGACGCCCTTCTGTGCCAGTAGAACCACGTATCCAATGGTGGCGAGAGAAATACCGGCCATGGTAAAGGCGTAGCGGTGGCGTAAACGATCAGTGCAGACCGCTGTAATAAGAGTAACGACGAAAGCAACAACGTAGATAGGAATCGACATGACTTGGGCATGAATAGAGGTCCAGCCCAGCTCCTTCAATATTGTAGGAGTGAAATATGACGTGCCATAGCCGCTGTTTGCAACACCAATATACATTATTATACTGTGTAAGGCAATCGTCAGTACACAATCCCCAACCGTTAGGTTGCAATAGAACCATACCCTATGTAGATCTTCCAATCACCTAAGATTCGACGCCTCGACTTTTTATCCAGGCGATCCATCCTTGCTTCTTCAACATCTTCGGATAGGCGATGAAGGAGCAATTGGCGTTCTTGGACGTTCAGGAATTTGGAAGTTTCGGGCCAATCGACGATGAAGAATTTAGCGATAATCGCAAGAACGATGGTGGCAAGACCTTCTATAATGAAGATCCAACGCCATCCGTTGTAGCCAGCAATACCTGCCATGTGTGCTAGGGCATACGCAAGAAGCTGCCGAGATGTTACAACCGATTCTTCACTAGACGCTAGGAACACTTACTCCGCTGAACGCACCAGCCAGGATAGTGACTGAGAAGAAGAGGCTGAATCTCCACTGCAACTCGTACCGGCGATAGTACATCGAGATTAGATACATGCAGCCTGTTCAAGATGAGCAATTGTTTAATCTTGATGGAAGGGCGTTTTCATACCGGGGAAAAAGCCAGCTTCAAAAAAACCTAGAAGACATCTACAGACGACGAGACCAGCATAACTTTTAGTGAGACCCATGCAAACAGTGACAATGCCTGAAATCTCAGCATTAGTGAGGGCTTGACAGAGAGTTGGGATCTTTAGGACTATACCCCAAGAAACCATGATAAAGCTTAACCAAGTAGAAGGGGCAATCTTTCTGATTATGATATTGCTTGGCACTTCGAAGAGAATATAAGGGATGAAAAATATAAGGAGGACAATGTTGTAATCGTGCCCCTTCATGTTCAGATCTTTCTCTAATCCTTGGATCCGCGCGTTGCCAATATTGATACGGTCGAGGAATGCCAGCATGTAGAGAATCGATATCATAGGCAGAACATGGATATCACATTTCCAGAGCAGTCTCTTCACAGCTGCTCTGTCCGCGGACTCAGGGTCATAAATGGTCCTGTCTTCAGAGCCGCTGCTCTTACCAGTGAAGTCTTGAGGGAGACCAGGCTCCTCGCCCTTTTCACACGTTTTCTCCATTCTTGATGACCTTGAGAAGAAGGGAAGAGCGAGTTCTTTTCAACTGAGGCGTGGAGACACGAGTTATGCTAGAACAGAGTCTTTTGAAAGAGATTATAATACACGTGGGTAAGGCAGGGTTGCCCTGTTAAGTCAATGTTGCTGACTAAAGTAGGCTCTCGACTGGGAAGGCGCTATACTCGTTGGAAGGAAATAAGAAATCATATTTGTAGACAGTGCATTCCAGAACACGTCCCGAACTCCGAGCAATGTTGTACAAGAAAACATTGTCAGGACTAATCGGCCCTGTAGGATATACCTGGACCAGCAGGTGATTGCAGCTTTGGCCTCTCGATGCCGCTGGTCGTCTTTGCAGGCTGGTGCGCCACGACAGTAAGAATAGGAGGTCGATGTTCAGTGTGGATAGTTGCATCAACAATAAAAGGCATCATAGTTCACCTGGTCGCGCGCTTTCTGCAAGGACTGCCTCGCATGCTGCAGCAGCATGCAGGCGGGTCCAGACCGTAACACACAATAATCTCTCCGCTATGCAAGACGGCATCAGTCGTACGATAAACCTGACGACCTTGGTGCTTGGTAACAAACATCTAACCTTGGAGTTCCTGGAATAGCTTCAAAAACTGACAGAACTCTTAGAATTACGATTACTAAAGAAGATGTACGCGGTGAAGGATTTGCTAGTCTTCCTGCAAATCACCATGAGTCCATGGAAAATCGTGAGCAGACGCCATCAAGGCAGGATAGCGGGGAGCTGCATCAGCCCCTTGAGTGAATGCATGGCGCACTGAAGCTCACCCCTAAGCTCACACCCAACGATAAGAGCCTTCTTTCAAGTTTGATGGGAATGATAACAGGAGGCGAAACATCCTGCGGTAGAATGTTGTGCGAATTGCGGCCAGACCGGGAGAAGGCGAATCCGCTGGGGGCCAGTCTTCGTAGAGCACAGCGCCCGCTCCGAACATGGCCGGCCACAGAGACAAATTAGGCGTTTATAAAGCATGTGAGGCCTAAGATGCCATTCGGAGATCTAGTACCACGTTTACGTGGCGTTCCACGATCCGGCAAATCGATCAACAGTCCCAAAGATCTTTGGCTGGGAGACCTACATGACCGGGGTCTCTTTTACACGACGTTACGTTAATAACCAGCATCTGTCCACCCTCTTCTGCTCTCTTGCAGCTCAGTCCCTTGCAAAGGTGTGTTCCGGCATATGATTACATCGAGAATGTTCCGATAGCATATTCCGCGCAGGAAGGCGGAGAAGCCCAACCGAACCGACGCGCTTACAAGAGAAGATATCCCTGTGTAGATCAGGGAGCCATCGTAGCTCCCGAAACCCGAGTGCCTGGCATCAATGGTGCTTCCATCATTGCATAATTCATTGAACAGGACGGGATTCGAATTGCAACACCTTCCAACCACAGTATCGAGCCATGGCAGAGGTGTGGTGGAAAGAAGCCGTGATCTATCAGGTAAGCCCGAGTATTGAGCTAATGCGACATCTCCGCCCCTATCTGTACTCGATACTGATTTCCCCCACCGATCTACCCTTCGTCATTCTTGGATAGCAATGGAGACGGTTGGGGAGATGTCAAAGGTATCACGTCGAAACTTGATTATCTCAAAGAGCTGGGCGTGGATATAGTATGGGTATCACCAAGTTAGCTCAATCTGTTTCGCGGGACGGTGTGAATATACTGAACCATGCGGGGTAGTATACAAGAGTCCCCAGAAGGATATGGGATATGACATAGCTGATTACAAGGCAATCGATCCCATATATGGCAGTATTGAAGATGTAGATCATCTGGTTGCGGAGCTCAAGAAGCGAGGCATGAAGCTGATGATGGACCTAGTGGTCAACCACACATCGGATGAGGTAAAAAACAATTGACTTGTGGCTCTCTTGATGGTTCACTCAGGTGACTTAATATCAGCACGCATGGTTCCTTGAATCACGCTCTTCGATCACCAACCCAAAACGTTCCTGGTACATCTGGAAAAAGCCTTGTCGTGACAGCTTGGGTAACCCTCTTCCTCCAAACAACTGGTCGCAGATCCTCGGTGAAGCCAATAGTGCTTGGACCTACGATGCCAAAAGCGACGAGTACTTCCTCTCGCTTTTCACGCCCGAACAGCCTGACCTAAACTGGGAAAATCACGACGTCCGAGCTGCCGTCCACGACGTCATGAACTTCTGGCTCAATCGCGGTGCTTGTGGCTATCGTATGGACGTGATAAACCTCATCAGTAAAGACCAAAGTTTCGCAGACGCAGAGCCTGTCTTAGGCCCAGACAGAAAGTATCATCCAGGAGGGAAGTACTATGTCAATGGCCCACGAATGCACGAGTATCTCCAAGAGATCAAGAACAAAGTGCTGACCCCGCATAATGCCATCACCGTCGGCGAAATGCCCGGCGTAAGCGACATCGACGAGATCATCCGTACCGTTGGCAGCAGAAGCGGAGAACTCAATATGATTTTCATCTTCGATATCGTTTGTATTGACGATGTGCCTGGTAAAGTCCGCATGACTCTTCAACCCTGGACTGTTAAGGACATCCGCCGTATCGTAGACAAATGGCAGCGCGCCATGCTGGAACGTAATGGGTGGAATTCTGTCTTTATCGAAAACCACGATAATCCGCGCTCTGTATCCCGATACACAGATGATAGCGACACTTACCGCACCTACGGTGCTACACTACTAGCACTGATGCAAACAACACTTAATGGCACTCTTTTCATCTACCAAGGCGAGGAACTTGGCATGCGGAACGTGCCCGCATCTTGGGATCCGGAGAAAGATTACAAAGACATCGAAAGCATCAACTTCTGGAAGAAAAGCAAGGAATTGTATGGCCACGACCCGAGACGGCTAGCCGAAGAACGTAAAGTCCTCGAAAAGAAAGCCCGTGACCACGCGAGGACACCTATGCAATGGGATAGCAGTTCTAATGCCGGCTTTTGCACGGAGGGTGTTAAACCATGGATGCGCGTAAACGACGATTACAAATCCGTCAACGCTGACGCCCAACGTTCTAATCATACCCCATCCGAATTGTCGGTGTTGCAATTCTGGCAGCGCGGTCTAGCCAACAGGAAAGAGCACAGCGATGTCTTTGTGTATGGAGATTTTGAAGTAGTCGGACCAGAGAGCGAAGAAATCCTCGCTTATACTCGTACGGGGAATAAGGGAGGGAGATGGCTAATTGTTCTAAACTTTTCCGGGAAAGATGTTACGTGGGAGATTCCGCAATTGGGCAAAGACGTTGTGTGGATGGCGGGAAACTACACAAAGGGGAAACCTAAGAAAGGAAACTCGGGCAAGATTTCCTTGAAGCCGTGGGAAGGCATACTGGGCAGGTGCGAGGGGTAGATTGCGTATACATTATCGTACAAAAATATACAGGGTTACAAGCATCCTCTTCTACTTCTGTCTCCAGCTGTAACCGGAGCTTCACACTTGTGATAGTCCTGAGCCTACACGAGCTCCTTCGACCGAACCGGACAAGACCCCAAGTTAGCTCCTACCACCGGTTAAGATGCAATGGCTGTTCCAAAATAGATGGGCTACGCTGATGCCTAGGACAAGGTATGCAACTATATGAATTCTCTGCCCAAGACCGAAGTTATACAACACGAATTGAGAATGTCCAAGATTTCGCACATTTCGTTCGAGCTACATATGAGGTAGGTCTCCATCAAGGAGCAATCGAAACAAGAAGAAGGCGCTACAAAGCTGTGTATAGAAAAGGATTGGCGTCGGGACTATTTCAACATCAGAGCATCAACAACACGTCCAAGCGAAAAGCTGACATAGAGTTACACAGCTGCTCCCCTGTAGAGTCTAGAACCAAGAAGACAAGCACGGCGATATATATACATAGCGTGTATAACCCCATTCAGCCTCGTCTAGCTGGTGTGGGGATACCAAAATACGGTATACCATCGTCCTACCACATTGATCTGAAAAGTCACCAAGTTGAAAAAGGCCACCACGGCGCTACTCTACCGACTTGGTCCGTTTTTGTTGACAACGTTTCACAGACTATTATTCGAAAAGAAAGTTGAAAATCGATGACTTCTGCAAGTCAGCCGATAGCAAAGCCTTACCCCCACGATGCATCCACCTTCCTATCTTCGATACTCCGTGCACGCTGGCTCTTGACGTTCCCTTGTTGTGCAAGGCCCCAACAAGTCACGCATTTATCGGATTGGCAAAATTTCAGTGCTCTTCTGTATCACCGATGAGGGGCTTGATGGTCTTTCTCGTCCCCTCGGTCTTCTTGGAGCCATTTCTTATTCTTAAAAAAGGCCCAGCCAAGCCGGGTCCATGAGAAACGGGAGGGGGAAATGCGAGAAGGTTTGAAGTGCCGCAAAAGCTATTCAACCCCAATCTGAAAGCTACTTCGGTTTCCGCTGTGAGGTTCGAGGGGCAGGGGCGCGAACGGGTTAGGACATAGAGCCGACGGTCTGGATTATGCTAGGCATTATGGGAGCAACGGATCGAGTGCTGTTGAAACTTCGGTGGGTGGATAGGAAGGGGCGGTTCAGGAATTAGTTGGGATTCTGAAACTGGGAAGCGTGAGGGCGGCGAATGGTAGTTCTGTTTGTGCGGAGGGGTGGTGATTTATGATAATAAGATGGAGATCCAATGGTTTAAGCGATGAGCGTGTCTGATCAGTTGTTCCTGGATTTCGTGCTGAAGCCGACCATTTTGTTTTTTTGGCCTGTTTGTTGTAGTAGTGATGGTTCGTGAGATCGGTGGTAAGGTTGGATCAGAGAAAAAAGTCGTTGCCCACCAAATTAAGCGATTCTCACCAAAACCTGTACCCATACAAACAACTGTCTTGATTTGCCTTGCTTATACTCATCAAATATATCAAAAGACTTGTCATGCTATACATGACTTGTCCAAAGGCATTTCATGCTGTTTTTGACGAGCTGTTTTGGTGAGGATTGTTTTTGTCTTTTTTCCGACCCCTCGGTCATCTGCCAGACTGTTTGGTGGGTGGCTGTTATCTGAAATCCGAAATACATAGCCTCAAGGGGATGGATCGAAGCGTGCCCTCGTATGTTATGGTTCAAAACGACTTTTCTTTGACTCGAACAAAACTGTGATGATGAGAAAACAGGGGGGCTACGAAATGATCAAGAACGCTCTATGGATGGCGTAGATGATGCCGGAACAGCGTCCCATCTTCCTTGTAGTCGTTTCGTTTGTAAATGAGGTCTTTCAGAGTACGAGGAATGTTTCAAACAAATTTTCGAGGTTAGATTGCTAGAACGCGAGTAGGAGACGACTGAGTAATAGATGTAATGTTAGTTAGGGTGTTGTTTAAGAGTGGCTGCTAGTTGTGTTGGTGGCAAAGACATCAACGCGATTGAGCGTTTTACCACGACATGACTTTTCTGAGTATTGTCGTAAAGAACGAGTAGACGAAATATCTTCATCGACTAGCGTGAGAGACTGATATGAAAGGTAAAGAGGATTGAGAACGAGTGGGTGGCGGCGGGAATTAGATAAGTAGGAAGTGAAGAAGAAAGGGGGTCACACTGTCGATAGTCTCTTATTGTTCATCAAGAAACTACGCACAGCTCTGAAAGCCAATCCTTCAGCGCTTCAATGCCTCCTTCACTCTCCGGTTTGCTCTTCTCGTTTACGTCTGTAGAGTCCGCCTCCACTTTTCCACTCGTCGTACGAGATCTCTCCACCTCGGCTTCCGTCCTCTTCCTCGCTGAGATAAACTTTAATTCCAACCGGAAATCGCCTTCTTGGGTTCCAAAATAGCTGTACGCCACAACGTTAGCACAAGCCGTTCCAACGTCTCCTCCCCCTCAATCTCTTCCAAGGAAAACAGCACTCACCTTCTCATCATAACACCCACCCTGCACACGCTCCTGGTCTTAAGCTCTCCGGCATCTTTCTTCTGTTTACCCCTATATGTCGCCTTGAAATCACTCCAAGGTACCCAAAACTTCTTCCCCTCTTCTTCAGCCTTGAACTCCACTTCCCAGCTAATTCCGGCCTTTTCTCTCCCGTCTTCTCGTTTGCCCGGCAAGGGCTCATCCTTCAATATGAGAGTGTATATTTTTCCATCTCCCTCATTCACTCCTACCTCTATGCCATCATAAACGCTCAAATCCCAGTAGCTGCCTTCGTCGTTGCTGCTCTTATTCGGCGGAGCATCGTCAGGACTGAACTGTGATGCGAACCCCGCTCCACCTAAAGTCTTGATGTCGAGGTTGCCGTGGAAAAGTGCGCCTTTGGAAGCAAGAGAGGAGAGATAGGACTGGGAAGAGCCGCCGCGGATGCGGTCATCGGTTGTGGTCCACGGAGGTGGGAGCCAAGGTCTAATAAACTCATTAGGCTGTACAGTACTGCGTGTTGAATGAAGCAACGAGAGGTTTTTTACTTGGTGTTGCCAAAGAGGAAGAGTGGGGCAGTAGATGCGGAAGGCATTGTGTTCGACAAGCGAGAGTTGGTAGACGCTCAAGCGAGATTAGGTTGGACAGGTTCGGACATGGTATCTATGGCAAATCACTTTATATGTCATCGTTAAACATGCTTGTAATAATCAATGATGCAAATCTGGCTCTATCTAGCTTTTTGAGTACAACTCTATCAAGCTCTTCGACCTACTCTCCACCCTCTCAGGATTTCGCAGACGCAGCGGAATAACTATCAACCAACTTCCCGGTTTACTTCTAGAGCTCGCAAACGCCTCCAAACACCACGCCCCTTCTATGAAAGATTATGGTCGAGTAAAAGCAATGCTAGCCTCCTTCAGGTAGATGGTTCTTGTCTTCGTGCTCGGTATCTAGATGGTCGATCAGAAACTCAAGAGATCTTTCACGCTCATGCTTCGTCCACTAGTGCTGCTAGAGCTAGGGTTTCTTCTATCTTTGTTCAACATCAACAATGCAGCCGTGGCTTCTTGATCTTGCTCCTTCATGGCCTCGGGTAGCAGAGTTGGGGAAGTGGATGCAGAATGAGTATATTGGGACCGGTAACCTTGGCAGTGATGCTGTGGTCCAAAAGCAGGGGATGGTAAGGTTGAGAGTGATGACGCATAGGATGACGCCGCTTGGCTTTGGAAAGCATTTAGCGCTGGAGAGGCAGTAGCCGATTCCGGGCTTTTGTACGGATTCGCGCGGCGTTGCGCTGCAGGAAAAGCAGAAGAAGTGCTGGTAGACCCCAAGTTCACCATCTCCAGATCTTCGTCGTCATTCTCATCTTCTAGGTCCAGTGTAAAGTTATGGTGGCGAAGTGGTGGGGCTTGAGATTGAATAATTGGATGAGATATGGAACTATTCGCAGCTTTGAGATTGGTAATGCACTCTTCGAGGTAGCGGAGATAATCAATGCTTGCCTGGGGAAACGGTTAGATTGCGTGGCCTTAATTGTTCTTTGCTAATGACGGACGTACCTGCAGGATGGCAAGTTTGTGCATCTCCTGGTCTTTACAGGCAGGTATCATGTCCTTTAGCACGCCAAACTCGTCATTCATTTTCGACCTTCGTCTTCGCTCGATGACAGAATGGGCTGTCTTCCTGGCAATCTTCTTGCCAGCCACACTCGTAGCGCTAGGCTGCTTCTTGTTTGCAGGAGCCGACGTCGCCAATGATCCAATCGCTCCTCTCTTGTTCGAGCCTTTTGCGGTGCGCTGTACACTGGTACTGCTGGATTCTTCGCTTTTTTGTGACTTGGGCTTCATCTGTATGATCTTTCGTGATCGTGTGGGCGGTGGAGGTAGTGAGAAATCCGAGGTCATGGTCTGATGCGACGGCTGGCTGTTCATCGAGGATTTACTTCCAGCCGAAGCGATGGCAGGTGGAGGTAGAGCGAAGGACATCTTCTCTGTTGAGAGACGTGGTCCTTCTTTGCCTCGGATGTCGGTGGAAGAAGCAGGAGTAGGAGGAAGACTCCATCGAGGCATTGCGAACCTGAGGACTATAGTGTTTCAATGTGGTGGGTATGGTAACTCTTGGCGGGAGGCTATTCCAGGGTACGGGCAAGATTGAGGGAAAAGAGAGACAGAGACAGAGTCCCCCTTCACGCTCAGACGTGGGAAGCCCCTCCATTTTGGGTGGACTTTGGGTGATTCCTTTCAAAGTTGGTCGCGTGCCCACAAGCCAACACGTGGGGCGTCAGTAAAGATTCAGTGGAACGATTGCGACGATGCATAAAATATCACAGTTAGAACTAGCCCTTGTGCATCAGGTACGGATGTATTATTACCTGTAATTGTTATCGCAGAATTACAGGTACCTTATGCAAGCGCAACATGACTCGCCGTATCGTAGCAGTATTTTATTTACTACTATTGTGAATCAATACCCGAGACTCGTTGGTTGTTACTTTACTGTACCGTACTTGCTAGTTGCTACAGAACATTCCTCTGTTCCACTTGTTAGTTTGGTTCCCAGAACAATACTGCAGGCACATCTGATTGATCGATAGAAACCTACAGCTGGTGAGCTGCCAAAAGGTATTGCATAGAAACGGTTCTACGGAGGTACAGAGTATGAGACATGAAGATCTCGGGTTCGATTTCTGCACGCCTTTTCTTCCGTCGTGATTCGGCCTAAACTGGTTTCGGCCAACAGCCCTAGCAGCCGCTTTTAGCCCGCGCTATTTTGCGCCAGCGGTCCATGGTAAGGTAACAATCCACCTCACTCTGCCTTCTTCGTTGATTGTCCCTCTTCACCACCCCATGAACACTTCACTCTCCTTAATCACCACAAACACCACATTCACTACGCATCATGGGAAGCTCTCGACTGTTGGATTCAGTCAAGACATGGAAATCGATACCGACGGTCCACCTTTTGCTGATCGCGGCAAAGACCCAGACGCCATGGATACATCCCTAGATCTCAACCACGACGACAAAGCCAATGGCAAGGAAGTCACCCCCACTTCGGGGCCTGAGGTGGCGGCGCTGCAAGATGCGAGACAGATCTTTGAGCGACCTAGGGAGGAAGATGCTCTACCCAAGGTGCCAAATCTAATTGGTAAGGTCTCAGCCTGGGTCTCTGTAGCACATTGACTGCGATTATGGTGTTGACCTGGCCCTTTGAGTAGCCCGCCAGGCACAAACATCTCACCTCCAACAAGACCTACTCTCACTCTTTCATCTTCAGCCAGTCGCCGCTAGCGTTGCGCGGACAGACCCCACAACGGGCGAGAAGATCAACAAGATGAGGAAGTCTTACGAAGGGAAGGTGAAAAATCTTGGATTGGCGGGCAGGAATCGAGCGGTTAAGCACGAGAATGGCAAGGATCTGGGTTTGCTTGAGATGACACGATGGCCCGAGGAAGAGTGGCACAACCAGAAGATTGCCGGCAAAGATGTCCATAAAGGATTACCGAGTGGGATATTAGCAAAGCTAGAGAGGGCGATGCAGATGCAGCCGGGTCCGGTATCAAATACCCCAGAGAATGATTGGGAGGATCTGCTGGGTCATGAAAAAGTGAAACCGCTGCCCACAATTGCGGAGCAAAATCCAAAACACGCTATGAATGCAGAGAAACTCAAGGCGAAGCCAAATGGCCAGGTTAACGGCGTCCGCGCCCCCGTTGGCAAAGACCAAGCAGCGGAGGTATTGCGGCCCAAACGTGCCGGAAAGAAGCGGAGGTACGATGAGCACAGTTTTGAGGGATACGGCGAGGGCTATGTCGATGACGATGGGGACTTGGTAGAGGGGAGTGGCTACACGTCCAATGAAGGCAGCAGACAAAGCGCTACCTCGAGGAAGCGGAAGAAGGTATTATCCCTGCATATGATCTTGTCGCTTAAACTTTGCCGCTGACAGGTTGCTGTAAAGTCCTATCACGCAATTAGTCCAACCTTTGGAGAACGATCAGGCAGTTACAGCGCCGGCATGGTCGGCGTTAGCAGCAGTACAGGTGTATATGGACGATAACACGAAAACCCAACCCCCGCAACCTCAACCTACAAAACGATTTCCCGAATCTACCCTAACCATCACGTCACAATGATTCTACAAACCTCCGTTTGCCAACGGCTCTACACAATCTTCTTTCTGATATGGCCTACACAGGCAGCAGCACATCGGTATGTGGACGACAACCTAAATCCTGCATAAGCCAGAAAGTCTCGGCTCCACGACAGGAATAATTGGAATGTCGAAAAAGGCTCGTCCTCAATGTGCCTCGACTTCCGGCTTATCACCAATAGCCTCTTCTCCAACCCACAAAACGCCAACACGTCACCGGCGTTACGTCTATACCATCGCTACCAACGCTCTCACACACACCCAACACTCTTACACCCCCACGCATCGCATACCACATCTCATCCCCACCTCCCCCACACGCACACACATCATCGATTCCAAAATTTCCTTACATGTATCACGAACCCTGGGTATACCCGCATTGAGCGTTTCCGGCGTTGGTGCAAAAAGGGGCATCATGGCGTTTTTTTTATGTTATTGTCCAAACTACATTTACGATAGTTCTGGCAGAACATGTGCGAGATACAATGTTGCATTTATGCTAGAGGAAGTTTTGGTAGTTCAGTGGAGAATATGAAATCTGAAGTTGAAAGATGGGTTTTCGTGATGGGTTGGTTTTTTGGGGGGTAACTTGATATGGTTTTGGTTTTAATCTACCTTTCCGTCCCCTCCCCCCCCCTCCAATCCCCATTCCCATCCCCTCTCCCCTCCCTCCACAACCTCATCCTCCCCCCCCTCCCCTTCCACCCCCACCCCCGCCCCCATCACCAGCACCACTCTCAAACTCGTACAAGAAAATCAACAGAAACTAGAAAGAAAAGGAAGGATTAATGAAGCTAAGGGCGAAGAAGAAGAGAGGCGGTGATGATGTGGAAGAGGGGTGGGGAAACGAAGATACATGGACGCGTGGACGGCAGCGTTTTCTGGTTTTTGGTTGGGCTGGGTTGGTGGGAGGGGAGGGGTAGGCGTGCCTTTTTGAGATGAGGTGGAGGAAGGCGGGGGAGGGATAAGCGGATTTATTTGAATGAAGCGGGTACGCTCGCTGGAGGTGGGGTTGGTGTGCTAGAGGAGGGGCAGTGGGGAGGAAGAGATTTTGTTTTTTTTTAGTCTTTGATGTAATGGTTATGGCGGACGAGAAGAAGGTTGGTTCGAAGGAAGTTCATCCCGAGGGAATGGGGATGTGATTCTTCTAGAAAGATATAGATGATAAAGCGTTTCTGCAAATTCAGAGTGGAGAGCTCGGGGAAATCAGCCAGGGGTTATGACTGTTAGAATATAACGAGCTGGCAAACAACACCCACAAGAACCCGTGAAGATTATGATATACAGCGTGCAAATACTCCATATCCCATCACCAACGCCTCACAACTTTCCCAAAAGCCTCTCGACCAACCCCTTCACGTCCCCGGCTTCCACCTCAACATTGACCCCCAGCCGCCGACAACGCACCTCCGCCTTCCCGTTCAATTTCCACCTCTTGCCCAATAGCACGACGATCGGATACCCGATCAAATCCGCGTCTTTGAGCTTCCAGACGAAACTCCTGTCACGGTCATCGAGCACGGCATCGATGTTTTCAAAGTGGGGAGATGCACTATCAATATTGGACGAAAGAAAGTCATACATCTCGATTGCGGAGGCTGTATATTCCAAATAGGGTATAATGACGACTTCAAAGGGTGCCATGACACGCGGCCAATTCAGCCCGATGGAGTCAGCGAGGATGTCGGCGACGGCGGCGATGAGACGGGAGACGCCAATGCCGTGGCAGCCCATTTGCATGGGGACGGGGCCGCTCTCTAGCTGCGAGGTATCTGAGGCGATGGTGGCCCGTAGCGGTTTGCTATACCTAGTGCCTAGGAAGAAGGTGTGGCCGAGCTCGACTGCTGTTTGGACTTTGAGGGTTCCCGTTGCGCATTTGAGACATTGGTCGCCGGTTTCGAGGCGGAGGAGGTCGGGTGCACTATCGCCGGAAATTGAGGGTTTTATATGAATTGGAGGCGTCAAGTTCAGTGTTGAGAAAAGGTTGGTAGTTGCTTGGGTTGAATTCTCGAATTGGGGTTCGGGTACGCGGAAGTCGAAAATTCGGTGAACGGTTGGCGGTTCATTACCGCCCCCGGCCTGTGCAGCTTTCCAGAAACGAATGAAAGTGTCCATTGGGTTTTCCACACCGAGATCCAGTTCAGGAAACATTTGTCTAAGTAGGAAAGGATTTATTACAGCCGTTCTCGACGGTCCGATCTTGGCCGGGTAAACAGCTTCCACAAGAAAATGGTGATCCTTACTGATGCCATACCAGGAGCAAAATTCGTCGGAACTGTAAGCTTGACCACTTGGAGCAGGCGCCAGCTCTGAGTCTGCTCCAGCTTCCGATGAAGCGATCCGTGGACGAAGATCGAAGTTGCCCTTAGCTACCTCTTCCTCGTTAATAGCGAAAGAGCATGAAGTGCAACTGATAATCCTATCTTCTCCTTTCGGAGTTGGAAAGTGATATTCATGGCTAAGATCGCCGCCAATATCGCCAGAGTCTGCTTCGGCGACGACGTAGGGGATTTTGAATTCATCGAAGAAGCCGGTGTAAGCGCGCCGGACGTCCTCATAAGTGTGTAGTGCTTTCTCCTTGGTCGAGTCGAAGGTATACAGATCCTTCATCAGAAACTCCCGCGTGCGTAGCAGACCCTGACGCGGACGCAGTTCATCTCGATATTTGCGGGCTATGCAATCAGCTACAACTAGAAGTGCATAGCGAGCGATTCCACTGACTTATCTGGTAAAGCATAAGAGGAAGGTTTTTGTACGATTTGACCATGCCGCCGACAAGTGACGTAATCTCTTCTTCATGCGTTGGCGATAAAAGATACTTATGGTCTTTACGGTCACTGAAACGGAATAGCTTCGCCAGCGATTAGAATGAAAAAATTTGCTATATGAGATATAGTAGTACCTCTGAGCTCCCGTGCAATCTTCCAGATTCCTCCCATAATTCTTCGGAAGAAAATGTTGAGAGAGAGATCTTTGATGCACCTAGACGTTCGTGAGCACGCGAAAGGGGAGAAGGCCACGCAATAGACTAGGGTTTACCAAGCTTAACCATGTGCTTGTCGAGTAAGCGTTCGAGCTTTTCCTGTATCCTCAAACCCAAGGGAAGGAATTGAAAGAGACCAGAATGTGCCTGTCGTTTCATATCAACAGGGGAGGTCCAGCAATGCAGCTATTCAACCTACCTGACGCACAAATCCTCCTCGCACCAACATGGAGTGGGAATCCTCTGTGCTCCTAATCAGAATACAAACTTCCCAAGCTTTTTTATGAAAGCAGACCTTCGTCACCGTTTGAAGGTGCGATACCACCTGTAGGCACCCAGAACCGTGATAATCGCCTTCTGCCGTCATCCTATGATTGACGGTCAGCAAAATCGTTTACTACATATATTTGTGAGCAACATACATGAAGCGACCGCAATTGAAGAAATTGAGGCTTCTGAGTTTTCGCAAAACGTAACGATGTAAAAGGGCTAGCCAAGCAGAGAGCGTTATATCTCAAGAGATATGACTGCATTCAAGCTAAGCACCTAAGGATGATGCGAGATGAGAAAATATTTATAGGAGGACGTCTCATGATTATCTGAACATTAGAGTAAAATTGACTGCTGAATGATTGTAGTGAAAGTCTGCATAAACGATTCAAATTATTGGGTGATGCTGTCAACTCACGAATTGATGGACCAAAATAAGGTAAATGTCGATGTTGGAAATGGATACCTTAAAGTGTACGGATTAGGACCGGAAGAACGTATTTCCTGACCTCGGTAGTTGCTATGCAAAGCTGCCCGAGAGTCAACAAGGCGCTTGGGCAGATCGAAGGACAGCACAACTTTTGGTTGACGTTGTTGTAACTACCTTACCGTGGCAGTCGCAAGTCTACGATCGAGTCTATAAATGATCGCAAATCAATCAAGCCTTTCTGCTTTCACCCTTCCCAGTGTCGGCAACTTCTAGTATGAATCGCAAAAAAAGGGGGCAGTAAACAAAAACCCAGAATCGAAAACGCGAGGGCTCTTTGATTGCTTTATAAGATAGGCTCGACATTATCATTCGCCATCTGGTATCGAAGCTATTGGAAAATAAAATATGCTTTACTCTCTTCTTTTTTTGGTCAACCTCGCAATGGCGACGTCCTTTCAATATTTGCCGTTCTCCTCACCCTACGTTGGACAACAGATTCAGGATGTCGAAGGATCAGCAGGTGACCTGCTAAGGCGTCAGAGTGGTTGTGCCTTAGGCCTCATCTCATGTGCAAATCTCGGTGGATTAGGCGTATGCTGCAAATCCAACGCCATGTGCGCCCTTGATCAAGCTGGCCATGTCGCTTGTTGCCCGGTTGGATCAGCATGCACAGGTACTATCAACGCCGGATCGGTACTGGCAACAGGGCTAAGTACCGGAAGCACATCGACAAGTGCACCGCAATCGGAGACGACGACGACGCCCTCAGCGACATCGAATAGTGCGCAGGTTACTGGTTTGAGAAGTACAGTGCCAAATTCGTACTTCCCGTTCATCTATTTGCCGACCACTTTCTCGAACGCCGCCGAATGTTCGTCATCCTTCTCGAGTTGCGGCTCGGCATTCAGCAGCTGTACCAGCTCGTTAGGCACTGGAGCCAATGGTGTCACCGCCCCGGGGGTCACCATTACAGGGCCCGGAGTAGGTGCCACAGCACAAACGCCGTTACCATCAGTCTCGGCCGCTTCGATTTGCTCCAGCCTCAGCACACAGGCTTGCTATCCTCTTCAGCTTACGAATTGTCCGATGTATGGTACCGCCGGCGAGACGGCACCTTCAGCGGCAACGTTTATCGCTCCAAACACGGCACCTACAAGGTGTGCTGCTATCTACGGCGTGGGTGTCGGTATCGTTGTTGGCATTGCAGGGCACATAATCGGATAAGCTGGACTTTGAATGTGCGCCAAGGAAGTGAGGGTTATTAATGACAGAGTATGCCGCATGCAAGCGATTTTTGAGCTTTACGAGGATGGGGGTTGATGGAGTTGATAGTTGCGTTTTGTGGATACCCCCATGCTATAATCCAGATCTTTCGGTGGGGAAATGGGCGTTTGAGCATACCTGATACTTCGATATACCTGTATTATACTCGTAGTACTCCGTATGGTAATCCATTATATGGGTACGATCCAAGTCGATGGTAGATGCAGCTAAAGTCCTAATCGATTGCAGGGATGCTGTGCTATGACAGCGTTGTCGCAGATAAATTGGACCGCCTGCAGTTGCCATGAACTTGGTTGTTTCTTCAGAGTCGAAGGCACAAGGTATCTAGATTTCGCCCATAAGTTGATGAAAGAAAAATCCCAAGATATCAAGTTCCTCATGATGTTGAAGACATTTGTAGTCGCTAATTGGTGCCGTCGCTGGGCGGGGTTGCGTTGCCCAGTGGGATCTCGCTAAATGTAAACATGCAGAATGGTACTCCATCACCACTCACTCGAAGATTATTGGCTACATTCTTTGAACTCTGACCTTGAACCGTTGTGTCGCACAAACTCAAACTCATCTCGTCCTCCATCAACCTTTTCAATTCATCGAATACAAGGTACATTTGAGTGTGCGGCTCTTAGTGGTGGGACGTTCGGATTATTGGTGGTGGCTGGCCAAAGAGGTGGTTGGGAATTGATGATAGAACCTAAGCTTGCATTCCCGAACTCCTTCACATCTCAACTCTTCCCTACACTCACTTACTCAAACTACGCTCGTTATCTGACTGCTGATCGACTATACATCTGCCGCGTGCATCCTAGATATTGTTCAGGACGAAGCGGCGGATTAGGGCTTGACCGGCGGTGAACCTCGACTGTAGCGGCGGCCGACTACATTCCTCAACCTCCAGCACATTCCTCAGCATGCGCTTCTCACAACCACCGACTCTCCTCTCCCTTCTTGCATTCGTCCTCTCTTCAACTCACACGACCAGCGCAACACCCTTACCTTACGATGAAGCGATACTCGGATCAGACAATAGCTCGCTCGTGGAGAGAAGCTGCATAAACTCTTGCGGAAATGGAGGTCTATGCTGCGGAGCCCAACAAGCATGCCTTACCATCAACGGGCAACCCAATTGCGGCGATGCCACTGCAGCTCCAGCAAACACAGCAAATAATGTCGCAGGCAATAGCCAATGGCAGCTCTACACCACAACCTATACCGAGACTGATCTCCTCACTCGAACTTCAACCTACAGCTCCTACTTCGCCTCCGTCACCTCTCAGCTAGTAGCTACACCAACCACATTTGTAGCGCCCGCAGTCACAAGCATCTACTGCGATCCCGCCCTCCAGTTTAGCCCTTGCGGCGGCAGCCTCTGCTGTGCCCCGGGCCAAGTCTGCGTATATCAAGGCCAATGCGGAGCAGCAGTCAACACCGTGAGCGATGTCAGCAGCTTCCTCTACTCCTCGGTAACCAATACCGCGTCCGCATTTATACGGCCAACGAGCAACACTGTTCAGACTATTACTTCCACAGGCTCCCCAACAACGACAGTGCCTTTTAGCACACCAACTTCCACAAGTTCAACCGCTGGCATGGCAGCCTCAACAACAAACAACGGCCTAAGCGGCGGTGCGATCGCAGGCATCGTCATCGGCGTCATAGCAGGCATCATCCTTCTCCTCCTCATCTGCACCTTCTTCTGCTTCAAAGGCCTTCTCGACGGCTTTCTCGCACTCATCGGCCTCGGCCCAAAAAGACGTCGTACTGAAGAAACATACATTGAAGAACGACGCTCGCGTCACGGAGGAGGTGGTGGAGGTGGACGCACGTGGTATGGCGCCGCAAGACCGAATAGGGTTGAGCGACCGAAGAAGAGCGGGTTAGGGGGGGTTACGGGCGTGGCGGCGGGGTTGGCGGGGTTGGCGGTGCTTTTGGGTTTGAAGAGGAGGAGGGATAGGAAGGAGAAAAGCGAGTATACTGGGAGCAGTTACTCGTACAGTGATTACACCAGTGCAAGTGAGTAACCCCCTATTTCCTCTACTCAATTGCCAGCAATACTGACAAGCGCACAGGTAGCGAATCATCAGATCGAAGGACGAGGGAGTCGAGGCGGTCGAGACGATAGTCGCCATCCTAATTTGAGATTGTAATTTGTCTTCTTCTTCTTCGCCGCATAAAGGCGGTACAGTTTTTGCATATAGCGGGATGTTGGGATTTGGGCATTTGGAAGCGTGATGATTACTTGATAAATTGAAGAGTACCCTAAGTACAGGTTGTCGAGACTGTGATGGCTGCCTGAGGTGACGTGGCCAGGAAAGGAAAATGGTAATAGAGGATTGTAAATAGTACGGAAAAGATGGAGAATGAATGTTGAAAGAGCACTGTCGGGCTTTTGCTCTGCTAATTTCACACGCTGCATACTTCATCCCGTGATCGTTCTTATTTCGAAATCACCCTCACTTCCACTCCATACTCCGTACTAGGTACGCTATCCGAATCTTACATACAACTGTACGGAGGGAGGCAACGCGGGTGACAGAAAAAGCCCTTTACCGCGAAAGACGAAATCCCCTCCAATGGCACCAAATTCAACAGTGACTTTTAGAAGGTAAATTGACAAAAAATGTAGTCAGTCGTTTTGCGCTCTCTTTTTACGATTTTCTTTGTTCATATTCTACGAGGTTGAGGTATCCGTGCCCCCCACTTTCGCTCAGTTCTTCGCTTAGTGCTCACCAGCCATGCACCACTAAATCTTCATATTTTTGATTCATCACCTTCAAAAATCCACCAAATTTCAACCACATGGCTGCTACTTACGCTATCATCGAGGATCGCATTCAGAAGGCTATTGACGCCATAAACACGCGTGAAAATCCTAATCGAGCCGAAATTGCGCGCGAGTTTCGTGTTTCATATGACAGACTTCGATCTAGACTACGAGATTATCAGTTCAAAACAGCAGTACGAGAACTGCATGACAGAGCTTTAAAACCTGATCAGAAGTCAGCTTTACGACAATACTTAACTACAGTGAATCAGTTAGATCTGTCAGCTAGACTACACATGATGCAATCAACGGCAAACGCTCTTCGTGCTTAAGACTTTGCTCGTTGAAATTCTTCAGCTCTACTGAACGTTCAATGAGTCAAACGATGATTAGATCATCAGTCAGATCTCTTCAAAGCTAAACGAAAGTCTTTAGCAGCTGAAAGAAAGAACGCGCAGAATTCGAAAGTACTACAGACTCATTTTGATGAGTTTAATGAGATGATGATCAAATATGATATAACGAAGAATGATACACGAAATCGGCTATCGTATGAGCATTGCATCGTTGCACGCTCCGATTGAATTGTTACTGTAGATTCAAATAGAAGAATTTACTCCAAGAATTCGAATAATAGAGAGTCATTGACGGGCATCGAATGCATCAGTGAAGGGGGCAAGGATATACCGCCAAATAGAAGCCGCTGAAAATGCTCGCAAAGCACGCAAAAAGCAGTCTAATAAGGTTCTCAAAATCGAAGACATCTTGTACGTCAAAGATGCTCGAAGTATGACTCAAGATAGACAGAAATTGAAGGACGAGAGGCAGCAGCAGCGCGAAGAGGCCTGGGAAAAGCGTTATTTAAATGCACTAAAGAAGTGCTACAGAGCTACTAAGCCCCATAGGGCTGCTCGCATTAAGTTCGTTCAGGCTTATCAGAAGAAATGGCGGGTTATTTTGAAGCAATTGCTCAAAAATCGACGTGTATATAATGGGTAGTTGAATTTAGTGGTGCATGGCTGAAAGTGGTGCATGGCTGGTGAGCACTAAGCGAAGAACTGAGCGAAAGTGGGGGGCACGGATAGTATAGTTTGTGAACTGAAAGATAGCTCAAATTCTACAGCTCAATCAACGCTTCATAAAGATATCAAAATCAAAGAAAATCGAATCGCTTTTGCATCACCTATCATTTATTATGTTGTTGCGTATGATTTCCTTAGCCGTATCGCGTACTAGCGCTGGGCAGGACATTCTCTTCTTCGAAGTTGCACATACCTCTTGGTATACGAGGACACGAGGGTAGATAGGCATGTAGATATATTGGTTGAACTATCTAGTAGGTAGGTAGGAACTACGGAGGAAGGAAGAAGTGGAAAGAAGGTAAATACCCTGAATCCCCTGAATCCACTAGCGCCGGATGTGGGCGGAGATTACTAACCATAGGGGTAACAGTACGAGTACGTACGTACTGTTCCCTATTTCCATCACTCCCTCTTAGGAATTGAAGCTCCATATGAAGCTATTCAGACCTTCTACTGACTGTATATCCATGCTCTTTTACTCGCCGGCGCCATGCTCGGCGGCGGTAGCTGAAGCTAGTCCCATCACTAACCTAGACTCCAGGAATTTTCCTGACTCCAGGGGCTTGGTCAGACCGTCAGCCACCATTTGATCGGTGGGTATGTATTTCAATCTGATTGCTCCCTCTTCTACCTTGTTCCGGACATAGTGATACGACGTATCAATGTGTTTAGCCCGGGGGTGATTGACGGGGTTGCTACCCATTTTTATAGCCGCTTGATTGTCAGCTAAAATGATGGTTGGATTCGTATCCGAACCTTCATACCTCATCTCTTTCAATGCTTGAAACAGGAAGGTGACTTCTTTGGCTGCATTACATTCGCCGACGTATTCAGCTTCAGCAGATGACGTACTGACGCATTGCCGACGTTTGAAGCTCCAGCTAATTGGTCCATTCCATAGGAAAATCATATAGCCGGATGTGGATCTTCGGGAATCCAAGCAATCCGCATGGGCTGAATCGATATATCCAAAGAATTCAGCTCCCCCAACTCCCTCCATTTTGGAAGGTCCATATCGAAGCCCCAGCTCAGCAGTACCGGCTGGGTATCGAATGATTTGTTTGACAGCTAGGTCATGGTCGAGGGTAGGATTCGCCGAATATCTGCTGCATTTGCCTACTGCGTAGGCTATGTCTGGCCGTGTTTGGCATGCTACCCACATCAGTGTTCCGATGATTGATTGGTAGCCCCCTATTTCTTCAGGGGTAGCTTGATACTCGACCCACTCCTTGGACTTCCAATAGACGTCCTTCTTGAGCTGGCACTTATGGTGCATCGGTGTTTTGGTTGGGCTGCATTCGCTCATGCCCAGGAGCTCGATGACTCGCTTGATGTAGGTGGTTTGGTTGATCCAAAGGATTCGTTCAGCCCTATCACGAGTTATGTGCATACCTAGATACCATCCGATTGAGCCAAGATCTTTCATTTGAAAGCGTTCTGCAAATTGCAGCTTCAGAGCTTGAATATCGAATATATTCGATTCTAGAATGAGTAAATCGTTCATCACATAGATGATGATAATGATGTCATTCTCATGAGTGAACACTGAATGAACAAGCTAAAAAGATTTCATATAAATTTAAACAGACATCTTGAGAATGATATGCAATTCTGAAGATTTATCTCATCTTCATCGACTATCAAAGAATAGAAATTGATCATTCAGTGTTCATTCATGAGAATGACATCATTATCATCATCTATGTGATGAACGATTTACTCATTCTAGAATCGAATATATTCGATATTCAAGCTCTGAAGCTGCAATTTGCAGAACGCTTTCAAATGAAAGATCTTGGCTCAATCGGATGGTATCTAGGTATGCACATAACTCGTGATAGGGCTGAACGAATCCTTTGGATCAACCAAACCACCTACATCAAGCGAGTCATCGAGCTCCTGGGCATGAGCGAATGCAGCCCAACCAAAACACCGATGCACCATAAGTGCCAGCTCAAGAAGGACGTCTATTGGAAGTCCAAGGAGTGGGTCGAGTATCAAGCTACCCCTGAAGAAATAGGGGGCTACCAATCAATCATCGTATACATCCCTTTTGAAGTTGACAGCGAACGGATTCGAACAATGAAGCTCGAAGGTGCATTTGTCAGCACCCGCCTTATTTTTGTGACGTCCAACGCGCCCTCCGGGCCCATAACCTGTTGATTTACGAATCGGCCAAAATGTGAACACACTTTGGAACAATCCTATTCAGGTATGTATAGCATATTTCAACAATACCGACCCCGTAATCGTGGGTTTACTGTCCAGCCAAGACGAACAGAACAGTAGGGTGGGGAAAACTTGATGGGGAGGTGAGAATGGTGGCGTGGGGGGTGTGGATGAGGGCTGTTGGAGTTAAAACGGGGTGGAGTGGGCGTTGTGTGGGGAGAGGGAATATCTGGAAGGTGGAGGACGTGGAGAAGGGAAGGAGGGAGGTGGAGGATCGGACCAGTAAGGGCGTAAGAGATCGGAATGCTGTGGAGAAGTAGATCGCAGATGATGATTTCGTTGTTGGGTTTGTTCCGCTTCCTTGATCATGTTTGTGCGGGTGAGAGCGGGCTTCGTTGGGGGATATGCTTGGTATGCTGGTAGTAGTGAAAGTTGTTTTTGCTAGGCGATGGGTCTTTGCAATTTTAAAAGTGAGGGGTGGCGGAAAGAGTCGTTTATCTATTCCATGAACGCTTTGGAAAATTGGAGGGAAAGGTTGGGATCTTCGAGCTACGAGTGAAGCTCAACCATCCGAGATACTTTGCCCGTAAGCCGTAAGCCCGGTGTTGGGCCTATTTGGTGCTGATCACAGTAAGGTTTAGTAGGACAGAGGCTCATTTCATCAAACAGGAAATGAGTCTCCGTTTTCTGGGTCATCGCTCTAAGATTAGGAGGCATTTCAGTGAATCTCAAACACCTGCGGCTTGGTTTTATTTTTTATCGCTTCATTCAAGGCCTCTCCAGCCATGAAACCTTGGACATAAGCCTCTCCAATCACGACATAGTGTTCTTCCACTGGCCGGAGGACCATAGGAGTAGAACACCCAGTGATAATGCACAAGATATCATTCTGACGTGTATCCAATGGTACGAGGCCATGGTGGCCTTTCTTCGAGATGCAGAATCGACGGTTCGTCGTAGCTAGGCTGAATCCAAACATTAATTCCTCGATGGTCGCCCGTATGTTTTCATGATCAGCATCTGAAATATCCGGATCGTGGTTTTTCAGTCCCAAGATGATGCACATAGGCAAGGCGATAGCTTCGCCAGAGACCTTCCTCCGACGTCCTGGCGGTCTATCTGCTGAAAGAGCTCGAGCCAATCCAATAAGACGGTAAGCATCTTCACGATTGAGCTCAGGACCCGACCTTAGATGTAGGTCCATTATCATCCGAGCCATGTCCAAGACGGCCTCCCTTTCTATGTAGGAGAAGCTGCTTTCAGATGGATTCAGAGAATCCGAAAGCTTATGGACTGTATCGATCCCTATACCATCAGCATTAAGGATCCTCCCATCATATGAGAAGTCACCCATAAAGGCAAGAGATCGGCAAGCCGAAAGACCTACGTTGGCCAGAATAATGTGCAGGGACGTTGTTGACGGAGCCTCATTCCAATCTGGGACCCATGACGGACGCTTAGAGTCAGATGAGCCGATGCCCGACGCGGATAGACTGTCCAGATCACCATGTTCGGTGGCCAAGAATTGAAAGAGGCTTCGATATGTCTCATAAACATCCATTTGGTAGTCAACGGGAAATGCTCCGCTAGAGGTTTCACTAGCTATCCCAAGCATAGCATATACTCTGTCCTTCGGTACAGTACATTCGCGCTCTCGTTGCGATATAAGTAGACGGGAAAGCTTGACGTGCCCATTGAATTTAACTTTTTCGATTCCGCTAGGAGGATTCTCAAGTTTGCTTACTCCTCTTGCGCCGCGCAACTGTTGGACCACAAGAGGAGAACCATTTCTGAGTAGACCGAATCCCCTCAATTCTTCCTCATCAGATTCAGCTGCGTTTCTGAGGACAAGTACTAGTTCTCTCCAATCCACCCAGCTAGCTCCACATGTAACCACAATACGTTTTGCACAAACAAGCTCTTGGAATACCCATACGCGAGTCCAGTATGGGCGATTTAGAAGATCATAAAAGGCGATCCACTGTTTATTTGATCCGTCCTTTTTATAGGCAGCTGCAATTTTTTGGTCTAATTCTTCTGGACCTTCGAGTGCTAGATAATAATCATATAGAATTCTCGCTGCGTCTTCCTGTACATTCCAAGCTGCTTCGTTACTCTCAAATGAGTCGTCAGATGTTTCCGTAAGCTCCCTGATGAGAGACATTGCCAAGGAACTGCCTTGAGCTTCAGGGCCAAGCCAAACCCGAACGTATGAGGCTTGTTCGTAAATTCTGGTCATAATCCGTACTTGGGAGCTTCTTTCATCATCATCGTCTTGGTTTATGCAAACAGCGTCCACCCAAATCAGGCGTGCGCTATCTTCCCCGCGTACCTGATATAGGAAGGAACCAAGATTCGGTCTTATACTAAAGGGTAGACCTTCGAGCTCAATGATTTCCGCAGGTTGTGTTCCACCCCATGTATACGATACGACCTCATACTTGAGAGTGCTATCATTCAAACTAGCGTACAGAAGGGAACATATAAGCTTATCCGAAGCACCACCAGGATGTAAAAGGAGTAATCGAATCTCGTTGATCTCGGTCTTTAGTCGTCGATTATACATAGTAGCGTTGGCCAAACCCAGCCTAGAGACTACTTGTGACGTATAGAATTGCGATGAGATGAGTTATCGTTTTGGCAACAAACATGAATTGTTCTCCTGTGAGATGAGGACAAGGGGAATGAGGTCATTGAAATACCCAGCGAGATTGCGAATACTCTTTCACGTCATGCGGTCACTTTGTCCGACGTTAGAGAAGGAAGCGGCCAGACAACACCTCCGTAACCGATGGCCAAACGGTCCAGGCCAACTATTAGACCAAATGACAATTTCCCGTTTAATAGTTCGAGCTTGATCAAGCTCTACCTGTTTCTTTGCCCAATTCTTCTTGTCGCACAAGCTTCGCATTGAATCTCAAGTCAATGACCCAAAGGTTCATATGGACATTTCTCCGTAGCCGGCTACTGTCTGCTGAATTCCTGCACTCTCTAGTGCTTGCCCGTCGGATTGTGATCGGTTTGATTGGCACAGTATTTTACTCTCCAGGTGTCTCACGGTAATCTCTAAACTTACAGCCCATCGCGACTCGGCCCAGAAACCACAGGGGTTATCGTATTGAGATCGTGAATTTAGTGATGTTGAATATATCAGACAATGCAGCATATGTTGTGATTGAACACCAGTGTCATGCTTGCAAAATACATGGCAGATGTCATGGGCAGATAATTGTGTATCGAACCCAGTTATGTACGCATGGAGAGTCCACTTCCAAAACCCAATCATCATGTGAAAATCACACTGAAGAGACGCAAATGTTGAAGCGACGAGTCAGCAACTTCATGAGAAATGGGGTGAGCCGGTTTCCCTTCAAAAGCCTGCTTCTATCCACCTTCGAATGTCGATGAGAAAGTGCCTCATTGATTTTCGAGTGCGGCCTTTTCAAACAAATTGGCCTCAATCATACAATCCGGGCTTCGGGACCCTTGATCCGGGTACTCGATTCTCACAACGCTCAGACCGACACTGTTTAGCAGCTCCAATCACTGAGTTTCGGTACGCCCCATCCCACTAAAAGCCATCATACTAATATCCATAAAGGTATTACAACTTGAGGCATGGGTATTTGAGAGAATCTTGTCGGCGATGATTAGCCGTGAAGATTGGCCCATGGCTGGGATGGGATTTTGCAGGATCTGTCGACAAGCGCTGTCTGGACAGTTATGGAGAACGTGGCGGAAGAAGTAATATTCGGATCCTTTATATCATCAAACCACAAAGCCCATATCTTACAATTAACTCTTGTAAGTAGTTACCTTTTATGGGCTGAGGCGTGAAGAAATCATACGCCACAGCTTCCACGCCACCTACAGTCTCTTGCACCTCTATCGCTGTGGGCAAGTCCTGAACAATCACCCGTCAGCTGAGACCAGCATCTGCCTATGAACATCTCTAAGAGTCTTCCCACGGCCCGCCATCAACGTCGACGAGAAGCACAACGTCTGAATTGCCCGTAGATGGGGATGCAGGATTACAGCCCCATGGCAGACGAAAGGAGTGATTTGAGGATATACTGGAACCTATTTTCATCAATCTCTGCTGTTGCTGATTGATATTCATTGAAGATCTTGAACTGCTCTGGATGAGCGTAAAACCACCCGAACATGTTAAGATTAGTGTCATTGGGATAGCCGAAGAAGGAGCGGTGTCTATCCGTTAGATTTTTGTACTTAATTGATGCAAGAAAGCTTGGAAGCTTTGGTGTGATGGTTGTGGCCTTAGCCATTTTGGTCATCAGTCTGGCATTGGTCCGAGTCTGAAATCAAATTTGAGATTGTGTCTTGCGTACATTCCAGTGATTAGTGCTCGTGTGGTAGGATTAGTCAATGCTTTGGACAAGCCATTGTGAAAATCAACAACTTCTTCCTCTTTTTCCTCACGGAAAATGCCGATGCAGACGAAAGCCCTCATAATCCGAACTGTTTCCGAAAGTGAGTACTTAATGTCTTCACTTGATGACTTTCTCGACGAACATATCTTCTCGGGTAATCGCTATGCATTCTATCCAGCCCACGTGCCGATTAAGAGACGTTCCGCACTGCAACGCATCGCCAGCTCCTCTGAGGACATCTTGGAGGCGCTAAAATATTCGAGAATCTTCATTTTGAAGGCAACCCTGAGTGCAGCGTGTCCTACGGGCTGGAGCCAATCTCAACCTGGAAGCTCTACGGCAGAATGCAAATTGAAACGACTTGAAGAACATACTTCCTTGGCTACAGCCATCAGCTTCTCTTCTAGTACCTCGAGTGCTACCACCAGATCTCGAGCTGCAGCCAAGAGCCTCGAACGGTCCTCATCCTGCTGAAGCTTTGACTGCGATGGTTCCGGAAAAGAGCCTTGACGGCGGCCTAGAGTCTTTGTAGCTGATAGCAAGTGTTCTATCAGGGAATCGACATTAATCTAGTCGTGGAGAGTACCAGACATTGTAGGATCTTCCTGAGAGAAATTCGAATAAGGAAACAACAAAGTAGTAGATTGCTGCGATCTCTATTTCTTCCGAATCCTAATGGTAGAGGAAGAGTTGGGGGCATAGCTTCGCGTACTACTGCTCACTTACCTAGTTCACATGGGCATATCGTTGTTGCTATTCTTCGCACCGTGGAGTTTTTCGCATAGTAAAGTTTGACACCGCAATCTTGCTTGTGATCCTTCCACATGGTCCTGTCGGTGCCGCCTGAGCCGCCTCGAAACCAGACCTCTTCGGTCTTACCAATTCACTTACGGTAGCCTACGGCAGTGTCAAAGTAGTAACTAGTGCCTTACATTAGGTAGACCAAGGATAGGCGGTGGATCGTGCATTGCATCCCTCACAATTCCATCTCTTGTGGACGGGATTGACTCTTGTTGGCTGTGTTGGCTGCCGTACATGCACATGGATAAGTAGTAAGTACATACATAGTCGACTGAGATTAGCAAGATAGAACGCATTGATGAACGGCTGCGCAGATGAGCTAATGTTGAGTTTGATCATGTTGGAGTGGTAAGGTGGTTTGGGATGACATTATATGAAACTCCAACCTGGTGAACAGTCGACTTTTTCTTTTTTGTCGGACCACTTATTTTATTACAACAAAAGGCACATAGGTGCTGATGGGCCGATCGTTTAGGGGTCCATTCTCGTCGGCTCTTAATGCTGTGGAAGTAAATGGGATTGATCAAGGAGTTCACCAGGACCACAGCCCGTCATGGACCAGGTCATTGTAACGGTGTGACGCGGTCAAAGTCACAAACGTCTCTCTACTCACTCGATCGAGAACGTCGATAGATGCTGCACACGGCCGCACAGCTAGCATCAGTAGTTTAAAGGTTGGACTGTGCAATGTCCGGCACCATACCTTGGTCGTGTCCCTTGGCAACTAAGCAAAGATGGGAAGGTCATTGACGCATGTGCTTCTCAAAACAACTTCAGATTTGCTCGACTCCTCCAAGGTTGCGTTTCGACCTGCAATTACTTGCGCCAGTGCCTACCTTTAGATATATTAGTTGACCCAGCCAGCGTATAGCTCGACCAAGCAAGCCATCTGTGCTTTGGTTTGTGCCACTAATAGATATTATTTCTGCGAACTGTGATATCTTCTCCATTGTATCCTTCACGCCTCGTTGCAATTTAACAAGCTACTCGAGACTCGAGCTTACCTCCGATCACGCTTTATACAACCCAATTCAACTCTAGCAGTGGCTCGTGACTCGTCCTTTCCTAAGTCTTATCGTCACCATTAAGAGCTGATTTCTTTCTTTGAAAATTCTGGTCTTTGCACATCTGAGCATTGGAAATTCGCACCCCCAAGAAGACAAGAGACAATATCTCAGTCAGAGAAGCCGACTATCATCTTCGTTCACGGAGCATGGCACAACCCATCATGCTGGGACGCTACTCGTAAAGAACTCGAAAAGCACTCGTAACCATCTATCGTAGTTTCCCTGCCTAGTGTCGGACGAAGCCCGCCCGTTGCCTCGCACTATGAGGACATAGCAGTCGTTCGAAAGGAGCTGGAGCAGTTAGTGGTCTCTGCGGGAAAAGAAGTCGTTTTAGTGATGCATTCATACGGCGGCATCATCGGCAGCGAAGCTGTCAACGGGCTTGAAAAAGCCGGGAGAAAGGAGAAGGGTGGAGTGGTTCATGCCTTGCTCATAGCTGCTTTCCTGGTTTCCAAGGGCAGCAGTCTACTGGGAATATTTGATAACCAACTCCCCCCATATCTTCGCGTCAATGTACGTCATTCCTTCCACTTCCCCCCTTGGGACTACACACTTAGGCTCTCCACAGCCTAAAGACCCTGAAACCCTCATCGTTGACCCAGAGGCTGATACGTTCTACAACGACGTCGCACCCGATGGCAGAGAGCCCTGGATCACTCAGATGAAACGTGAGTCTTATGCGTCTTTCAAGTCTCCAATAGAATCAGTGGTCTGGGAGACTGGTCTGATACCTTGCACATATCTGAAATGCGAAATGGACCAAGGAGTTTACCCACCGCTGCAGCAATCGATGATCGACGCGGCCAGCAAAGACTGTAAGCCTTGGAAGGTAGAGACATGCCACTCAGGACACAGTGCGTGGTTGAACCAAGTTTCAATTGTCACAGAATAAATAAGAAAGTGTACTGGCGAGCAGGTGGCCTAAAAGAATCTGTCGATTGGTAAGATATATGCTAAGCACTCTTGGCGCATGTATAGACAAGGCCCAAGCTATCCTTGCGTGCTCAAGAGTTAGTTTGTGTCAAGGCCAAGAATGGCTATACATGCTGTGCGCGTCCAAAAATCCAAAGAATATATACATGTATCCTGCTACATTCACTAATCGAAGAAGCATTATTGTCATCGTTGAAGCAATAGGAGCTGTAGTAGGAGTAATAGTAGGAGCAGGAGGAGTAGTCGTCCAATTAGGTAAGGAAGTTGTAGTGCCTTTACACTGCCCACTAGCCTAGTTGGGGCTAGCGCCAATTGCGGCACAGAACATAGATAGCCTTCTGCTACACTTCATCTGTCATTTCCGCATGCCTTTTGGATCTATCCACATTAAGAAGTTCGGAAAGTTTTAGGAGGCAGCAGCGGGACCTTCGGCATAAAGACTTCCGACTGCAAAGAACTGAAGATTTGTGGTGGAACTCTTCATTCTGTCGGCTTCCGAAATGCTTCGGTTCTTCTTTGGGGATTTCCCCCGACACTGCAAAGATGCAGAAAAGGTCGAAAGGCCGAGCTTCAGGCGCGCAGTCTAAAAGAAACCAAAGCTTTGGGTCTTTGTCAGTAGATGGATAAGCTTTGGCAAACACTTTGGTGTGTCGAAATCCCCTTCAGATCGCCTCAGTCATATGAACCTTTGAAAGATATGGTTCGAACGAATCGACCAATGAGAAAAATGTGACAAACTTAAAGCAGGTTGGAATTCCGGTCAGCCGTTTTGACCAACACCATCATTCTTACTCTCCAGTAGGGTCGGTATGCAGATGATGGCACAGCACCATATCTGCAACGTGCCATGCAGGATAGGCTTTTCTTCTACTTCTGTAAGCTGCAATTTTGAATCGCTTGTATGGGCGAATGTGCTACCTCGCTGTCACGCTTCCCTTGTCTCCGTCCCGCCAGTCTACTGACACCATCCGAAAATAGTGGCTGGGGATGCTTATGAATTAGTGTAATAAGGTACCTTTTGTATCTTGACGCCCTCGTCAACTACTTTGCACACTTTACCCATCGAAGTTTGGGAAGACTACAGTCGCGTAATACGCTGCAATGAAGTCTGGTCGGGGGGAGCCCTACCTTTCTTTTCCAAAGACCTCACTTCCATCTGTCAATATCAACAGGAACCGCCTTGTCTTCTTGCGGCTTTGAATATACTTATTCATCAACATGGCAACTCTAAATCACATCAGTGATGGCGTCAATCTCCAGGAGAGTCAGGAGGCGCTCACGTTTAGCGACATTACTCCTTTTGCTATTATAGCAATTCTTTCATCTATAAGTCGTTTCACAGCCAGGAAGATACAGAAGTTACGATTTGAGTTCGACGACTGGATGATAGTCGTTGCCCTGGTATGGAACATGAAGCTCCTTGTTGACGAGGCGCATCGGTTGGAATTCATCTTACATAACGCAGGTTTTTATATTGGGGTGTTTCCCCTTCTCCTACTAAAGTAAGGACATCCACAAGTCAGAGACGCCGTAATAATCAACTCATAATTTTTCCAACAGTGGTACATCTTGGATCTGGACGGCATGTAGGTGCAGTCAATCCTGCAAACGTACCAACGTACTTCAAAGTGTGCCTATCTTCCCGTAAGCCCGCGATTGTCGTCTGACTCCAGGACAGTTTTTTTTTGCGTCCGATTTTGTCTATGCCTCAGCAGTTCTCGCAATAAAGCTTTCCGTCCTTTCATTTTATCGTAGAGTATTCTCAACTCGAACGTTCAAGCTGGTACCCAGCCTCATCGGCGCTGTCGTCATTGCCTGGTGGATTGCTGTCATTCTCGTCTCGACAATTTCCTGCAACCCTATCAGGGGTTTTTGGGACCACACGATCAAGTTCAAGTGCATCAATACAGATTCCTTTTTCAACGGCAATGCGGTACCGACGATAGTCACGGACGTGATTATTTTACTTCTCCCTCTCCGAATGATATCGAATCTTTAGACGTCTCGATAGCAGAAGATCGCACTGTCTACTATTTTCCTGCTGGGTAGATTGTGCGTTTTTACCCTTAGGGGGTTTAAGGATTCAGCTAATCATTTTACCAGTTAACAATGCAGTCGTTACAAGTCTTGTTCAACTTGTCGACCAGTTTAAAGTGCATGAACCAGTTCTTACATGGACCATGATCGGGACCGTCGTCTGGACATCAATCGAAGCTAGCGTTGCCGTATTGTCAGCATGTCTTCCCACACTTCGACCTCTGGTGCTGCGTCTATGGCTGAAACGGGCTTCCACAACCACCTACCAGCCAACCCACAAGATATCAGGAAGGAGTAACCAATGGAGTATGACCAGAGATAAGTCCCGCCAGGATCGAAGGGCATGAAGACAATAATATCGCACCAAAGAGGCTTTGGCTGCGGGCGAGACGACGTACTTCTAAGCCAGATTAGGGTTCGAAAAGGTGTGGATATACGACTAGGGAATTCACCAGTATGAAGATCGATATAAAGAACCATGTTCACAGATTATTTGGCTTAGGTTCTTTTCAAATCACTCAATCCATCTATAACAATACAACAGCGTTAGGGAGGCGCAGGTTTTGTAGCGCTGGGAATTAGGTTAGCGTCAGCATGTTGTGAAACATGAGTCCGTGACTTTAAGATTACCTTGCATGCTTCGGTATTAAATTCTCGCCTCTTTCCCATAGATCACCTCCTGTATCATGTACGATTATGCCGCAAGGGCTCCCAACGCAGGGACTGGGACGGGCTGCATGCTGCAGAGTGGGCCGCAACTGCATCCTCGCTTCTAATGACTGCACTCCACTTGATATGTTTTTGGGAACCAGGCAATATAATCTGTCAGCTGAAAGTCCTCCATACTAGACGAAGCTTCCAAGATTGATCAAGATCCATACTCCCCAACATACGATTAAGAATTGGTCGGGCGGGTGGAGGTCTGCAGTCTCATGCATTAGCCTAATGCATGGTAGAGTAGTCGGGAATACAACTTTTCGGACCTCCGGTTCTAGCTTCTTCAGTAAGGTACCTGGATGTGCCAGTTTGGATATCAAGGCATATCGCATAGCCAGGCAAATCATCGCTGGTGTGGCTTGGACCCAATGATGCTGGTGCAATTTGGCTCAGGCGCCCTGTCTGATAAAATTTTTGAACTTCTCTGCCTTAAGTCTCTATTGTCGTCTTTCGATTGCATCGGTGTAAAATGGGCGTGAACTCATTCTTAATGACCGTCAGAACTATGGCCATAAACCTTTACCCAGCTTGATTGACGAGATTGCGGCTCGAACACCGGACAGACCTTTTGTTTCTTTACTACGAAGCCAGTATCTAGAAGATGGGTTTCCGGAAATCACTTTTGGGGATCTCGCGAGAGCTGCGAATAGATGCTCGTGGTGGATTCTACAAGAGCTGAAAAGAAGTCGGAGCTTCGAGACCTTGACGTATATTGGGCCTCAGGATATCTGCTATATTATAATGCTTCTTGCCGCTGCGAAGACGGCCTACCAGGTGAGGTTCTATTTTGGTGATTTCGATCAAGGCTGGCAAGACGAAAATTCCTTATGTTTCATCCTGCGGCGACTTTGGGGGCACATCTCGCGCTTTTGGAATCGACAGGATGCAGAATTCTTCTTCAACCAAGAAACCCTCCTAGGATAGTTCAATTGATTCTGTCGAAAACTGACTTGGCCACTTACACTGCTAGTCCTAGCTCACTGGTTACATGAGGGAAAAACTCCAAAATTCGCTTACACAAAGAGTCTTACGGAGGCTTGTGACGATTCACTAGCTGTGGTACACTCGTCTCGAACGACAGGACCCTCGAAGATGATAGGCTTGAGTCATGGATTTTCAACCTCTTAGTACATGTCATATGCTAATATTTCGTACGTCATGAGCGATGTCGTTCTATATGCCCCTTGGCGCGGTTTCAGGGTGTTGTTGGCCTGTCCTCTTTCCATCTCTGCCGGACTATATCATCTTCTCGGAATCAACCCCGTGTATGACTTGACTGTCGTACTTCCTCCGCCAGGTCCGATGACTGTGAGTGACTGAATACGATCCATGTTTACGGAGAAGTACAGGCGAGCAAACTGTTGACTATACTCTTGTTGCAAGTCTCGGAAAGACCTGAGTACCTGGATAATCTTCGTCGTCTGCACTACCTAGCATATGTCGGTGCCCCATGTCCGCGGTAGCTCTCCAAAGTTCTCGCCTCGAAAACTAGACTTCAGACTCTCTACGGGTCTTGCGAGACTGGCACGGTTGCAACACATTTGATCGATCCTGAGGACGGAGAATATATCAAATTCAATCCTGCAATCGCAAAAGAGCTTCGACCGTTTTGTAGAAATCTCTATCAGCTGGTAATTGTGCGTCACGTCACGTCCGATTCTTCCCAAGGCATTTTCCTAACATACCCACATCTGAAAGAGTATCGCATGGGTGATTTGTTCTCGAAGCATCCTACGAGAACCGATGTCTGGCTTTTTCGTGGAAGAGTGGATGACTTGATTACCTCCCCAGCCTACGATACGTTCCTACCGAAACCGATGGAGAGTATAATGGAATGCAATCCTGAGATCGAAGTAGCAGTCATATGTCAAATTAAGTGCATACTTGTTTAAATGCAAAATCATGCTTTTTTTTCCTTTTAGAAATTTGGCGATCACAAATCTGGGTTGGCATTGCCAGTGGAGCCAAACACGTATCCGCACTCGGACCATGATAGAGCGAAGCTTCTATACAGGATATGGCCTTCGGTACAGTGCACCAATGTCATCTGCCCAGTCGATGTGTGGATTTAGAAGGGGCTTATCACATTTACCTGCCCTAACAAGCCTATGCCAAGGGCTGCAAAGGGGTTTGTGCAGGGAAAGCAGACGTTTGAGCTTAATCAGACAGCTACTGATAAGCTGAATCAGCAAAGCAATTTGCAGCAAAACCCATGAAACGTATTGCAGTGAATTGCACAGCAACAACTGGTAGCCCCTAACGGCTTTCAAGTCGTTCAAGACATCCGGACTAAAACCCTAGCATGCCTCCCACTCCTGCACCAGCTGCAGTCCCAAAAACGGCCTCCACTCGTCTCGTAGAGGGAACATTCATTTTCAAGACATGCCGCGCCGCTAAACCTCGCATCGATATCTTGTGCAAACGGAATTCATAAACGAAGACACGAGGCTATCCTCTCCAGCTTCTACCGTATAGTAGACCGCGCTTCAGCTAAAGGAACGGCATAGCGTCCCAGATGGTGCTGATCCTTAGGGTGCCCTATCTGTAAACCTGACCGGGTTGCGAACTCACCAACAAGATGGTTTTACTATGAAAATCCTCATTTGTAGAGAAGGGTATCGGTCCTCATAAACCCAAACGCCACATACGAACTTGAAACCTCGTCTAGACCCTTCACAGCAGCCTCTGCCGATTGCCGGGGAAGCGAAAGCTTCAGCGCTGTTGGTTTGACTAAATGGTCGCATTCAATCTTCGGGCTGTAACGTCTTATTTCTCACTCGCAGCTAACAGGTTGGAAAAAACAAAACGGGTTGGAAGAAGGTCTGCTTCTATTAGAGATGAATTTCACCTTCTGTAAAAAAAAATTCTGAAGCCTTGAACAGAGGCGCAAGTACTAGAGTTAGGGCTGAAATTTTATTATTCCAGCGCGAAGACATAGACCGTACCTCACTCAAACATCCAAATATCTTATTCTACTCTTTCGAACCATTGCCGACCGACGTTGCGCGTTTCATCAATAAGGACGTTTCAGAGGAGTGGGCTGGTGGGCGGGTGGGTGAGCGGCTAAAGCTCGGACCTCACCAGCTTACCTAATCCGTCAAAGCCCATTTCAACCTCACCCCAACAGCACCGCCATCCCATCCCCATCCCCAAACGCTTCCTCACCATCACAACCACTCCACTCCATATAAACCAACAATGCCACCTCCTCTTCGCCTCCCCGCCCGCCTTACCCTCACCATCCGCCCCTCACGCTGTCTTCCACCGACTATCAAATCCCTCTCCCACCACCGCAACTCATCCTCCGAACCGCACTACGACCCCCCCGGCGGCTGGCTCTTCGGCGTGCCACCCGGCGAAAAGTACAAGAAAGAAGGGTGGGAGAATATTTGGATGTATGGGTTTTTTGGGAGCTTTGCGGTGGCGATTGTGGGGTATATTTTTAAACCGGATACTTCGTGAGTGCTGTGGTTTTTCCTTGTTTGGGGGTATTGGTTGTGGTTGTTTGGGGGGGTTGGATGGGTTCGGGAGTTGGGGTAGATGTAGGAGAAGAGGGGGATATGATGGGGGGAATTGAGATCTGACGGTGTAGAAAGCTAACACCACGCAGGATACAAACCTGGGCGCTAGAAGAAGCTCGCCGGCGGTTAGAAATCGAGGGAATCCTGCCGGATCCGGAGCTCGAGGGTCAGAAGAAATTATAGACATACCAACAACGTATTGGGTCGCGTGGTAGGCTGGCGAAGTGCTGGAATCGAAGGATGCTTTGGTTTGTCCATGGATGGGGTGTTGAGAGGGGGCTTGGGCGTAGAGAACCGAAGGGTACACGGGCTGAGGAGATGATGGGACGGAAGGGGAGAGCACGGGAGAGGGTTCCGTGTGTGGGGGAGGGTTTGTGTACATAAGCGTACATTGATTGGGCTGCGCTCTTCGCGCGCTGATAAGGTTATCATCAAAGTTGCCTACTTTCTCGCCGCCCTATGTTGCTTCGCAGCTATGTCGGCGGCTGATGTCACACTCGAAAGGGGTTGATGGGTTTAGATTATGTCATTAAAAGGGAAGAATCGTGAGTTTCAAGGGATAAGATATAGTGAATCCGGCGTTATGGATCCATGGGCTGGAGATATCAACCATGCGCTACAAATGGTAAAACCTTGAGGGTATTTATTGGCTATCAGTAACGTGTAACAAAATACGTCTACTTCGTAACGCTAGGTCGTGCAACCATCAAATTCATCAATGCATCCTCCATGCGCATTCCCCCACGCCCTCATTGCCTCTTAACCACCCCAAAAACACAGCCTCCCGTCCTCCTACCCCTCAATCCCTCCACCCCCACCTTCATCTCCCCCTCCCCCTTCCCCAAAACCCTCCTTGGCCCAATCTCCCCAATCCGATACCCCCCGGGCCAATACTTACCCCCCTCATCCCCCGGCAACGGCAACCCCATGGTCCAATTCACCCAAGCCATAGGACCCCAGCGCTGCCAGAGAGTGGGCTTGACGTAGTAGGGTGCGGCGGGGAATTTGAGGGCGTAGTAGGTGCCGTTGGGGGAGGGGTGCGTGGAGAGGTGGTGGGAGGGGAGGAAGGAGGGGCGAGGAAGGAAGAGGTGGCGGAGGAGGAATCCTCGGAGGGCGAGGAGGTTGTGGGTGAAGTGGGTGTAGAGGGGTGGCGGGGTCGGATACCTAGTTGGGGTTAGCGTTGGATAGTGATGTGGTGGTAGGTGAGGGTGGAGGTGGGTCAAGGTTTGATTAGGGATATGGTGGTAGGTTGGGGGCAAGATGAGAGTAGCGTACATCATGGCTTTTCGCAATCTGTCGTCCATCAAGGCGTGGACGGTTTTTTGTCCTGCTGGCTTTAATGGCTTTGGGACTTTCCATAAGAGGATGTTTACCGTCTGATCTGCTGTTTTCTTGTTGCTCGGGTGCGGGACCATGTACTTTTTCTCGTAGTCCTCTCCACATGCTACGATCTCCTCCAGCCACTGCAATCCGTCGACCCATCCCTCGTTCGCAGAGCGCAAGTTCTCATATGATATCCCCATCGCATCACCCAATGACTTCCAAAAGGTCCCAATCGCACACTTTTCGAATGCCTCCAACGTCCGCCATTCGTATCTATCTATCCACCGTATGGGCTCTACGACGAACAACGACAACGTATACAACACATCGTCGTTTGAAATCTTCCCACTCTTCTGATATCCGCTATGAATATAGTTCATCCTGCTGATCGCTTCTAAGGTCCTCCTACTAGCAGGCGCATGACCAATGAATTCTTGTATCAGTACCTCTGTGTCAGTATACCGCTTACAGGACGTAGCTTCTTCGCTGAGTTGAGCAGTCGCAACAAGCAGCTTTGAGATCGAAGGAATGCCATAGGTGCGAAATAGCGCGAACTGCAGGGCTTTCTCAAATGTGAAAGGGAACTCGAGCTCGCTGATTTTCTGCTGTATCAGGAAGGCGTCGTTGTCGGTCATGGATGCGAAAGAGCGGCGATCAGTGTAAGGAAATGTTTCTAGGGTAGTGCGGAGGCGGTCGTGACGTAGAAGAGCTACAGCAAGAGGGTAGATGAGAAGGAGAAGAAGATAGTAAGGCGACCATTCGATGAACGGTGTTTTGTCAAGATCGACGTCGGCAAAGCTGCCTGGACTTGCAGTAGGAATCTCCATCGTCGATCGCAGCCCGAGTATTTTACAGGTCCGGCCTGGCGAGAGAAGATACGAGAAGCGGATATAAGAGGATTGACGTCGACTGGAGTTGTCGGACCAGATGTTTCATGTTGATAGATCGCATCTGGAGTCAGCAATGACTTAGATTCATATATTATGTCAGTTTGTCATCCATAAAAGCTACCATACTGTATCTATTATTTGTTTGGAGAAGTGGAGACAACCGTGGCAGCGGGAAAGGCTTCGTATCGGCCTTTAGTCGGCCCGTACCAAGCGATTCCCAAATCTCCGCGCGCAAGGCTGTGGTTATCACAACAACCATCAACATCAACCCAACACTTGATTGCCAGTAACGATGAGCGAACCAATCATTGACTTAACAGAATCGAGTCCTCCTCCAGTTGAGCAAGGCAGAATACCAACCGCCAAAGCATTACTGCAATCCGCCATTGACACCGCACAGCCAGCTCGCTTGCGCGAAACTCTGCAAGCAATCTGCAACTCCTCAGCGGACGCAGCGCATATCGCCAGCATCCTTCTACTTGTACCAGAGAATCAGGCCATGAAAATGGGTCATCGAAAAGCAAGTGAAGAAAGTAGTGATGAAGACGAGGACGACAGCGAGGAAACCAGCGACGAGAACAGCGACGAGTCTGAAGACGAAGATGAAGCAAAGAATGGTACAGAGGATATTGAGGCTGCGTCAACAAATCTGAAACGATTGCGCCCGAGATACGCAATTTGTGAGCATTGCTCCGAAGAGTTCGACGTTACAGATAACGGGAAGAAAGCTTGTTCTTACCATGATGGTAGGCTACTCTTAACAGGCGTTGTTGGAGGCTTATGGCAGGTCAAGATAAACCAGCTAACAATCGCTCAGGAGAGCTTGAGCCAGACTATGAAATGTTCGTTGATCACGACGAAGACTGTCATGGGAGGATTGACTCTTCCGATATGAGGGAGCAATTTCCCGAGAATTTTATGTACACTTGTTGCGATGAAGACGGGTTGTCTGAGGGGTGCAAGACTGGAAGACACGTCGAAGAGAATATAACGTATAAGAGACCACGGTACTAAATCTACCGTACATCTCCGCGTTACATTGTGTGCTAGTAAGGGCTGATTTGTTGACATCCGCTACCCTTACAGCTTTGGCTTCCCTATCATTGTGTTAGTAATGGCAACCTCCTGCAAAACATATCTGCGATAGCTTACCCTGCAGAATGCCATCACCAGCAAGGCGCTCCCACTTGCGCTCCCAATCGTGAATATACTGAGCCATAGCCTTCACTCGTTTGGTGGTTGCTTGATCTTGACCAGCTAGGAAAGCTTTGTATTGGTCGACTTCGAGAAGGTACTTTTTCATCGGAGAAGAGCGAGAATCAGGACTTTCGACATGGTGAGAGGACCGTCCGTCTCGGGAGCCCGAGCCACTAAGTCAAAATCAGCGAGGATGTTGATCTTGTCTGTTCAGGCAGGTTGAAATGGAGCATTGGCAGCATTGAACGGCACCAGAGACAGAGTGGGGCATGATTAGGAAACCAAAGTGTGCATGGAGGATAGATGAGGGCAAGCCGTGGGCCGACTCGACTTGGACAGCTGAATGCAACATGAATATCTAAGCATGCTTGCAAGCCATCATTCAAGAGGGATAGGATACCATGCAATGCGCGACAGAAGAGATAGATGGAGAAGAGCCTTACGCCATTATGTAGGAGCAAGATGAAGAAGCGATCTGGTCGGGGTTGCTTTCTTGGATGTCAACCAAGTAATCTTCAGAAGGCTATGGATGGTGAAAGAATAGACTGGCTTGAGCGGAGTGTCATTACGGAGTGCATGCTCTTCTTATACCAACGATGCACAGCACAAGCATGTCGAAGTAGGCTCTTGGGGCATCGCTTCCCGCGGTGTGCACCTTGATGGCGAGTCTTTTTCATTACAGCTAGTTGCGTAAAGTGAAAAGTAGTTGCTGTGCGGCACTAAAGCATACGCACTGTTTGGCATTTTAGGGCTGTTAGTAAGCAAAGGGGAGTGATCTCTTTGGCTGTGCGTCTGATAAAGGATGGTAGACATGGATGGAGTACGTGTTCTGGACGAGTCTGAACGAGTGTGATCCCGAACCGCTTGAGGTCTACAATTGCTGGTGCAAGAAATTATGCACAGTGACGTTACTGCCTCCGTTCTGTGCGTGTCCAGTCGCGTATCAATCAAACAAACCACCATGAACGAATCAGGGCAAATCATCATGCATGCATAAGGCAAAACAATTGACAAGCGCTTCTATTTCCTCGCTCTTGCTTGCGTGGATGGCGGGCACCGGTTCGGTCACCACTCATGAATGCTGATTATTTCCCCTGCTGACAATAGACTGTATCCGTCGACTTCTTGTCAGATACTGTAACGCAGGAATCTTTGTAGATGCTGTCAATTCGGAACTGCAGTATCTTCGTTCTTCAGCGCTTGCTAGAAACCGGCGTTTGGGACTCACTCTGAACCTGTTGACTGAAGGAGTCCGTACCCAGCACTCGGTTTCGAGACGCCACCTGCACGGAGCTTGACACCTAAGGGATCCTTCGAAACTCGCTTATCTGATAGGGGGTGGGGGTGGGGGCGGCCGGAGCCACGGGAGCCTTTGGTGTATTCATTACCCCTCAGTACCTTAGGTAGTTCACTCTAACCTGTTCCACCCTCCAGAACCCAACCTTCGGTAGTGTGTTATTGTAATTGTTGTGGTGTTGCCTGTTGGTGTTGGTGGCAGGATGGTTACTATGGGGTGGGCTTGGTGGACACCAATCACCAGCCAGAACTCTTGTACGAGTTCGGAGTACTGTGTAGCAGGCTGCGAAGCTGCTGCGGGTGCTGACATTGGCTCCACGACTGGATGCGCATAATACAAGCTGGTGTAAAATAACGAACAAGCTTTTGCCGAGGATGATGAAGGATGGTCATGGCAGCGCATGCAGGAATCTTTCCCGTCTCCTACCGATTACAGCTTTACCTTTACAAATGGCAGCTTCTCTTTCTGGGTACCACTAGGCACCAGGCAACCAATGATGAGTCGGAGGATGGATTATCCAGATGCTACACTTGCGCATCTTTCATACATCTTCTTTCATCACACATGGACACCGCCCTATCTAAAACTTCTACACACGATCGTCGTACCCGGGGCATAGCACATCCAACCACTATTCGCCCGTCTTGTGCATAGGTCTCACGCCCGGCAAAGCACTCAGAAGTCTTTACCAAATATTTGACGCTAAGGAATCCTAACAGACTCAGCATATCGGACTGTACCCACCGTTCGCCCTTGACAAGAAGCCTTGATCTAATATTCAACGTTCTGGTTCCTGATGCTAGGTGTAGCGCCTATCATGATTTCCTTACCTCTCGTCGAGGATTCCCGAGTCAATTTGCATTATTCTACAACAACTTCCAGGGTTCTTTTTTGCGTGTACACGAGGGAAAGAGTAAGCCGATACATCTGGTCAATCAGGCAGAGTTACAGCATTCATTCTACAGTGAGTACGTTGGGATTATATTGTTGAGATTTGAAAATTGATACTACAGACTGAAGTACACTAGTGAAGCACCATCAAAGGATCATAGCAAATTGTCCTTATAGTTTCGGCTTCCCTATGATGTTGTTACCCACGAAGACGTTTATATCTCGTTCGTTGGGCCATCTACCTTGTGCAGTACCTTCGCCGGTGAGATGCTCCCATGTGCGCTCCCAATCTTCAATATATCGAGCCATTTTTCGACCTCGAGAAGGAATTTCTCGAGGTTGTCCAGCCAGAAAAGCTCTATAGCGGTCGAGTTCGCGGAGGTACTCTTCGATGGCAGCGGGATGATGAAGCTGCTGTGCTTGAGAGTCATTGGGATGGGACGATCCTGATGCTGCCTTGAGATTTGAACGCCTAGCAGAGGTTAGCCTCCATACATTTCGGAACCAAGTCAATGGACAGGCGGCAAAGAACATCGAACAGATCATGTGTCTAACTGACGGAACGATGCTATCGTTGCAGGTCAACTTTCCCTTGCCACCGACAATGTGAGAAGGTTGAAGATGGGATCTCGAAATCGAAGCACGAGCGAGAGAGACAATGTGAGTAGGAACAGGGGTCAGTTCAAACGCTGCTGTGTGCTGGTGTACATGGGAAGGCACTTGATGCCCGTTCATGAGGACAATATGTGCTCCCCACCAGATCGAGCCGAGGCAGCAATCCGAATACCAAGGAAGATGAAGAAAGAGCACACGGGAAGGAAGAACCCACGTCATGTCCTATTATTGAGCAGGCGAAGACGCAGTGTTCGACAAGAGGGGTGAGGTGGTAGGTAATGGAAGAGTCGAAGAGTCGGTATTTCCTCAAGTCAAGGTGACGAAATTTCAGTTCAGAGTGCTGTCAGAAAATCCCTACTCGAACCTTGGGAACTAGGCTCTACTTATGCCATTGACAAAAAGTGCATCGTTGCAGGCCAGCCCTCAAGGCATCTTGCTTCGAGTGTGTCCGCCTGTACATTGGCCCCTCACGAGAGATAAATTTATTCCAGCGGGTATGCAACGTCTTGCTGCTTTAACCCATTAATAAATAATACTGGCCTGTTATCCTGTTTTCTACCAGGCTGGCAAGGCTGGTGAAGTGAACAGTACTTCTCAGAGTTAAACCCCTGAAACTAGGTAGGAGAAACATCTTGAATGTTGTAAGAATGTCTTAAAGCAGCATGCCAACAACTGGCGAAGGTTGCCCTCGTGCACTCACCGATGGAAAGCCACTAGAAAAGCCACTAAGGTAGCATAGAGAAACCACTAGAGCGCTGAGGCGTATTCTAGCGGGCCACGAGAAGGGCACTAGAAACACACTGGCTGTTAGCGTACCTATAACAGCAATTTGCCCTGCTCCGTAATGTGGAGAAGTACCGGTTGTTGCTGCTAGCCTCTTGGACTTCAGATGTGTGGGGCTAATCCCCTTCAGGTTAGCCCCATTCGCACTCAGCTTCCGGGTAAAGCAGAGCTAACCCGAAGGGGCTTAGCCCTGTATGTCTGACATCCTGAGGGCAAGTTGCTGCATCATCTCAACTGCATTCAAACTGCATCATCTCGCCTTGCCTGTAACCCAATGCGCACGCTAAACGAACGCCGCTGGAACGGTACCGATGATCAGCATTCCTCAATCCAATAGGCGCCCTAGTACGCGTAATTTTCCGTAAGGTCAGCCCTAGGCAGCTTCTCCTACTTACGCCTCTATTCCTTCCTACATACACCCCTTTCTCTACCCTGCCATCCGTCTAGGGTATGCACTGGATCCATGTTAAGTAGAATTGAAAGAATCAACCGGCGCCGCTTAGGAGGTCATCGAGGCCATCCTGCCTCCCTCAATTGGAAACCGATCGGCTGATACACCTTATTGTTCGTTACTTTCGCAACATCTACCTACGACCTAGCTGCCTTTCGTCTATCCACCATTATTATGCGTTGTTCAAGCAGCCTGAGACACATGATCGAGTGCTTCCAACTCTCGAATCTCCTCCACCGCTTTTCTACATCGCCGATCTGTTGATATTTCGAGATTAATCTACGGCCAGCATCTTATTGATCAGGGGCTCTTGGCATTCGAATTAGCCTAGGGAAAAGCCGTTCTTCAAGGACGGATATCAACAAGAGCCCACCCGCTGATTGTTACACAGGCCTGTCCCAAGACAACAACACCGAGCATCATTCCATTCAGCTCGCATGCAAACCTTGATATTATATCCTGGATTCGAAATCTCCCAAAATCTATAACAAAGGGATCATGATAATCATGTGTCGTTAATCTGCAGCTTTACGATACTACACTTTAGGAACTTAAGGGATTGTAAAGAGGGCTGAACGGCGACGCAACATGATGAACCGTTTCGTTTCCTATAGTGGTCAGAGGAATATCGGAGCACAAGGCTTCGATCGACTCCAGGTTTCAGGTAGTCAGTACCCGTACTTTACCTATTACCAGCAGGGCCAATGAGGTTAGCGAATTACATTGAAAAGATATCCGTCCTCTCTCACCTTACTCATCAATACAACTATAGGGCTTTGAGTGCCTTTACTCATATTGTTGCATATTAGAATGCTGTGCGACCGGCATTTGCCTTTCCTCCTGCAAGGAAACCTCAAGCGAGCCAATCTCACCCCTCTATGGCGTTAATCCCACGCTTCCAATACCTTGGGCTTCGGAACAACGGGGAACACGGGGGGAAAGCGCCAACTCGGCGTTGCTATTCATAAATTCTAAACTTTTACTTTTTGTTGGCATCAAGAGATCTACATTATGCTTGCCAGTTCCTGAGACCTCGATTCGCTATGAAGAAAGCAACACTTGTCATAACCTAATTGTACAAGCTTCGTGGTGAGGATTACCGCGATGTGCTGTGATGACTATTACCTCCGCCATTGCGACTGCCTTTACCATTGAAGCTAGCCTCACGACGGGAACGAATCCCAGTCTGCGAAACATTTTCGTCCTGACGGTTACCCCCATCGTAGGAACTATCTCCGCCACAACGACTTTCTCTGCCATAAGAAGAACCCCGACCATATGACTCGTCTTCGCCACAAGGATCCCCTCGGCCATTGGAACCTCCTCCGCTGTTGGAACCTGCTCCGCTATTGGGACCTCTTCCGCTATTGGCAGTGCCAGTACCGTCAGACCTAACGTGGGCGCAACGATTGCTTGCGGTATCGAGGCGTTTCCAGTCACGGTCCCAATTATCGAGATAATGCGCCTTGGCTTCAATTCGAGGGGGATTCGAGTGCTGGTTTCCACCGAGCCAAGCATTATATTGATCGACTTCACGAATATAGCGTTCAATACCGGAGGGACGATGGTGTTGATGTGCTTGGGCCGCATCAACACGAACTGAGGCCGAAAAAGTGCTGAAATTTGATCCGTTCGAAGGCTCCGACGTTACTCCGGGATTGGAATTACTAGTGAGGTCGTCAGCAAGTAAATCAAGAAATAACAAGTTCTAGAGAAGTATCAAGTAGTTACGACTAGTGCTTCAAAGTAGAACAGCAAAGACGAAGGATGGAGGAACCGAGTGCACTCGGAGACAAGGTATACTCAACAAAGACAACAAGCTGGAAGAGCCAAATAGAAACCTAGACCATGATATGAGGGACCGAGAATCATGACAATAACGGCGACAATCAGGATAACGAAAGCTGCGACTAACACCATATTTGCAGGTAGGACGAAAAGAGGTATTCACGAGACGAGCTCGGTCAATTGTCAATCAAATGAAGAACCGGGATGTTTCGATAGCCTTGAATATAAAAGGTTGGACTGGAATGTTCTTGGGAACGTCAAAAAATTTTGGATTGATGAACGGCCGACGGCATCATCTCTTCTTGTAACTTCTTGCATCTTAGATGCGGCATAAAGCACACCAGGCTTCCATGCGGGAGAGCCTTTTCTTATCATGTCGTTGTTACAGCATCATGTTGTATAGGTGATGCTTGCAAGTCCAGCCTTTGCACTTAGCAATGCGAGTGTCAAACAAGGGGAAGGAACCACGACAAGCAGAAAAACGCGCAACGCAGTAATGGGAAGTGGTTGTGATTGGTTCGAGGCCGCAGCATGCCCTGTTCTGCGTGATACTCACCTCTCACGGGGGGATATCAGAAGAAAGATATCTACCTATCTAGGATGATTAGGGAAAACATCGGTCGTATTACGCCGAACGTCAGTAGAGTACTGCGAGTCGCCGTGGACTGTTCAGGGATTGTTGGCCGATTTATATGCGGACCAATAATGTGTCGGAGTACTGATGTTTCGTATGCACGATGAAGTGTCAAGCCACACGTCAAAGCCACAGCAGCGGTGGGACATCCGGGGCTTTTCCTCCACTCCCCGAAAACAAATTGATTGGCCTTAGTATCTTACTATGTCAGATACGTGTGATTGATAAGTGCGGCTCTTGGAGAAGGGTACGCATGTCTCAGACGTAAGGTAATGACCAGTCCTGGCCCAATACCATCTTACTGAATATGAAGGTACTCACTTGTCGTACTTTGCTCTCCGCCCCAAGCCGCACATCTGCCAAGCGATCCACAGGGTGTGTTTCCTAGCTGGCGTTCGATTGATAGAAACCATTTACCTCGCAATTATCCATCAACAAGGACGGAGTAGTGAAGCGATAATTGGCCGCTCTATCAGGCACTATCCAAATTACTACATATTCCAGATACGAAGCCATATCTGCAAAGGCAGGTGTGTTTCGTGGGGCTGAGTAGTAGTCGCGGGCACAGTACAGAGCCAACGACTTTCAGAGGTGTGCTTCACCGACTTCGAATCTTCCGATAACATGTATGGATCCTAGTGTCGATGATGCGAAGAAAGAAGCCTCCAGGGAACCTGAAACACAACGGATGAGGGACCTTGAGAAAACATGCTTTGGACCTATCCTCAGCCAATAGGGGCCAGCGGTCGGATGATGACAACATTCGCGGATGCGACTGCTTTCACTGGTCGAGCTACTCAATCGACACAGAGTAAGATACAAGAAAGGGCCGAGGACGCAGAGATGCCTCAGTTGCCAAATCTACGCAAAATATGCGAGACATATTGAACATTGAGCACAAGATTCCGCAGATCAGCTGGAATGTCGCAATAGTGCCCACAATTATCTCCCATATCGTGGGGAAACGGGGAAATGCTACGCTCTCCCGGCTCCCCGGATATATAATCCCTCGGCTACCTAGCTACCAGTAAAGGGATCTCTGCACTATCGCACGCAAGTCGGGCGCAATACATAAACCCAATATACCATACCACAAGGGACAAGGTCAGCAAATCCGGATGAAACGACGCGTGCATTAAAGACACCTCGTGTTCGTGTGTCCTAGATAATGCAATGTGGGAATCCTATTTTGGGGTAAGGTATACATCCCTGTAACGGCTATCTTAGATCAAATGAACCGAACCATGTGAGTCGAACACTAGCTCACTCGACAAGGGTCCATTCGGAAGACACCTTACCCCCCCACCCCCATACTCGTACCCACTACTCTAGTGTGGCATGGACTCAACCTCAACCGTAAAGTATATCTTAGTCCTCCCGCTGCTGTCGATCCTCCCACGCCTCCTATCATCTACATAAGGTACCTTAAAGTACCTACTACTTGTAGTACACGGCACCTTAATTTCTTAAATCACGTTACTCGGTAATAAATCTCCGATTATTGAAATCTCCGATTATTGGTTTGTCAATTGCCCTACGGACGTTTCATTCAATCGAAACAATGTGGAAGAATGTGGAGCCTAACCCCTTTGAGATGCGCTTGTACCGAACGTCAGAATGTCAGAATGGCAACCACCGAACTTTTCAGGCCAATAGATAACGTCAGCTGCCGCAAAACAATCGTCTCGTCCTTGACTTCATGGGCCTAAGACCGCGAATCTAAGATGCCATACGAGTACGTGATGCGACTCGCATTTCCACTTCTGCTGGATTACGCTGCTCGGTACCGCAACGGAAGCTGCTATGCGGAAGATCCCCCATGATGTCGTGGGGCGCAGTACTCAGTCATTACTACGGATAATTAAGCAGAGAGGGGTTTGAACTTTTGATGGAAACGAAACACTCAAACTCTACCCACGTGCGCAAAACAGCGAGGGTTCTCGGCCACGGAGAATTATCCCAGCTGAATTCTGTCGTCGCCCCCAGAAAGGGTTGCGTGTGGCTCAGTACTCCTGGGTCCCGTGAGCAACACTTCCTGCGGTGGAACCAACCTGCTCATGCACGCCCTTGCGAGACATCCCGGGAGAACATTTCAGTTACCCAAGGCTGATTCTTTGGCTACTTTCGAAATAGTGGATGGGATTCTTCGACGAAACAGAAACGCAATCTGCAGCTTGCACGTTTTGTGTTCGTCAGCTGTCCTGCATTTTCGGTTGCCTGGGAAAGCCTTATTCCGTTCGCGGACCGTGAAACCAGGCAATTGGAATATAGTCCGACTGCTGCAACGACGATCATACAGTACTAGATGTTCGAGACCTCCCCACCATGTATTTCACGACTGCATGTTGCATCATGCAGGTACCTGTCTCCCTTCCATCTTACGAACCCCTAGCGAATCACGGTATATTGCGACTGCCGGAATTCAAACACGGTAGACGTGGTGCGCGCCCTGGCTTCTCGACAGGCTTTCCATCTTTGATGGGAATTACCTGCCACAATTCAAAGCATTGGGCTGTGGCAAAATCTATGGCTAGGATACCATCATACGCACCCGACCGTATCGATCACTGCGACTCTGTTAAAGATACTTGCAATGCAGGCTTCTGGCATACTCACTTCGACATGGAAGTCAAGCTCAAGTCTTCTCTTTGTTGCCCAAACCCTTAGCTTAGGTATGACTTTTATTCACTGATCCTCATATGAGGCGACTGGACCCCGAGTTTAAAACGCAACACTGTCATCTGACAAGCTCAACGCTATTACACACCACTGAGCTACCTATTTGAAGGAGTTTTCAAGAAAGAATCCAAAGAAGCTTTTGATTACAAGAAAGCGTGCGTTTCGTTCGCTGTTTTCACCTTTTCCCCTCCGCCTCCTCGAGGAAGCACGTCCGTCACCACGATCATCATCCTCTAGACGACTGGCTCGATACACCATGGGAACTACTCCCACCACGGTGACTGCTTGCCTCACTGTAACTGCTTTCGATACGGGAACTAGTAACGCCATTATAGCCGCTTTCACCACGAGAACTATGCTTGCTACTAGCACCGGATGTAGTGAGTTGGCTACGCCCTACATGGAGGCTACCTTCGCTGGAGAGCCTGCTTCCCACCTGACAGCTATGTATATCCTCAGAGCCGGCTCCGCTGTTGCTGCTACCTCCATTGTATGGTCTCACATCATTAGGTGAGAGTTGTCCATTATGAGGGCCGGTTACGCTTCCAGGGTTATGTTCGCTGTCATTGCGGTTCCAGTTGCAATCCCAGTCTTGGACGTACTGAGCCATTGCTTCTCCTCGCGAGGAGGTCTCTTGGCGCTGGCGGCAGAGAAAGTTCTGATATAGGTCTACTTCGCGGAGGGATCGACTCATCATGAAAGGCTGGGAAGGAGGTCGCGATTGACGTGTGCGGGCCATGGGTGATGCCGTTCCTTTTCTTGGGTTCGAGCCTCTAAATGTCAGTCAGTCCGTGTACCTTTCGGCAGACATATATTGAGAAGGGAACAGTAGGTATGAGGCCAAATATGAATCATGGGAGGGAGAAGAAAAACCAGATGTTGACATGCGAGATAATTTTTCCAACGCCATGCGGCGAGGAAAGAGGTGTAGTGATAAGGGTATCGAGCCCTGGAGGCAGTGAACAACGTGCGCGGAGAGACAGAAGACGTTTTTGCTCATTCCAACCACTTTGAACGTCAAGGAACACCAGACGAAGAGTAGACGAAGAGGGCTCGAAATAGAAGAACTAACGTCATGCTTAATGGTATTATGGAGATAGCAATTTCTAAGCGCTAGAGAACGAAAGACAAGTAACGAAGAGTTATCTCGAGTGGTCTGGGTCTTGTTAAAAGATGTCACAGGGTCTTTAGTTTCTGGAGCGAGATCACTTTTTTGGGGGGGGGGTTATCTACATCTATAAGGTGTCGACTCGTTGCAACTTCTACGGGCATTTCAGCATGGTTCGCACACTCGTGCGTGCAAGGCAGATCCAGGCAAAATAAGGGTCGAGGAAAGACGTCACGCTCTGAGACTTGCTGAATATAACAACCTCTGCAGGATGTCGAAGTCTTGAACAATGATTCTGGTTCGCATTCAGGCGGTTCGCATTCAGGCGATTCGCATACAGACGGTTAGCATTCGCATTCAGGCAACAATATCAAGGGCCGACTTTTATGAGGCAACCGTGCATCAAGCCAACGCACAAAAGCCGATCCTGGGTAGGAATCAGAAACGTGCTATACAGATTGGTGACTGACCAGATTAAGTAGTGTATTATTGAGAAAATACAGCACAGGTTTGTGACCAATCAGCAGTGCTCATACTCCACAGGGATGGCGGAGCTACGGCCAATCAAAGTAATATCGAACATGGCCGCCAATAAAGCAGGAGATAAGTACACCACCTCCCCTACTTAAGGTTCCCCTTGCCTCTCACGGGGCCCAGACACGAGACGCAAATCAAGCTTGGGGGTTCCTTACCCTAAGGAACCCGGGAGTCAGGTAACCCCCGCATGTCACCCATCCTCGGCCCTTTTGCGTGCCTGCACGCCACGCACTAGTACTCGGTCATCTCGGCCGCAGAGACGAGGCCCGTGCCTCGTGTCGCGGTTGGGGCTTTGCATCTACTGTGGTCCATCCCGGAACGATGTCATTCTCAGCCACAGGTGCGCAATTTAGGTTTCTATACTACTTTATGAAGTACAGTACCTTCCACTCCTTGTACGATGATTTTGACACATCCGTATCTTGACGTATATTCCGAGTCGACAACATCATCGCCGGCTAGCGAACTTGTCGGCACGTCGGAGTCGAGTCTCAAGGCAACAACAGTACGAGCGACATATTTAGAAAGAAAAGTAATTACACTAGATGGAGGGACGGCTACGGAGGTACCCACCAACAATTGACAAAGCAAACGCCAAGGACAAGAAGAATGTCGAGGTTGAAATCAATAAGCATCAAAATCGACCAGACAAGGTATCCATATCCATCCACAAAGCATGGGAAATACCAAAGTCAAGCGGTCGTGCTGCCCAATCAAGGCTCTGTTCGTTGCCAAGCATGCCGTAAAGTACCGGTACATACTGTACATATGGTATCAAGCGTGAACCGATCTCCAAATTAAGGGAGAGCCACGCCGACTCGGTACGGGTGCCATCAGTCCCACCAAGTTGTACGGAATACCGGATCGACGTTACTTGCGCCCACCTGCATGAGCCGACAGGTTGAATGAGGCTAGCCGCAGTCGACGCGTTTCCAGCAGCTAGCTGTAAAGGGTACTAGTTCCACCTGACTCCCCTAATGCATCTCATACCACATGCCCCCCGCGTCTTAGTGGTGGCCACGATTGACCCTCACAATCTTGGCAGCCATCGATTTCATTGGTTTTGGAAAAATTGTGCTTCAACTGTTGTCTGTGCCTGAATCGACATCTTTCGATATTCAAAGCATTAGTCTGTATGACTTCTCAGCGGCTGCGGGCGCACACCAGCACTCTCTACTGCAACAGATACAGTATTCGTCATTCGAGTAATAGGTTCGAGTAATGGGACAAATAGGGATGACATTCGCGATCAGATCATAATGCTTTAAGCTTACTGGTACAATCAGAGGAATAGCTTTGGCTCATGCCGAGATCTTTCACTAACACACTACTGGAAGTAAATGCCTGACCAAGCCGTCTGTGTGGGTGGGCAAAAAACCACTTACTACCTAGGTAAGTAAGGTAGGTAAGGTAGGATTGCTGGAAAGCCTCAGATCTATGTACTAAGGTACTAACTAATACAGGGAAGATCGCTAGGTTCTCCGTGACCTACCTAACCTTCAATGAATAGGTTTGAACCCCCACTACGACCATCTGCCGGCTACTCTAGGATGCTGAGCTTTCCAGGGCGTTCATTGACGTTTCACATCCCAACTTGGATGTTGAAACCGACTCGTATGCACGGGGTTTCCGCGCACGCTAACTATGGCTAACTATATTAGTGCCCTTTTTAGCACGCCAAACCCGATACTATCTGTAACTAACCTTTCTAGGTTAGAGTGAGCGGAAACCCAGTGTGCGCGGAAACGTGCATACGAGTAGTCCTGGCTTGCAGACACACATCAGCAGTTCTCAACACGGACATGACCATATCGGGAGGTTTCGTAAAGATCGATTAGCTTTGTGGCGCATCTCTCTACCCACGCTAAAGTAAATTTGACAGCAGATAGGCATTGCGTAACCATAGCATAGCGCTAAGCCCCTCCCCGTCGGGGGAGTGCGTTGGGGTGACTTCAGGTAAGCTAGGTGGCTACGAGTAGGTGCGACATCATCAAACGTCCCTGCGGTCTCGCTTATTATTTCCCATCATTCGGTTGCGGAAAGTTGTCAAGTTTGCCTTGAAGAACTTTTTCTTTACAGGCTTAGACTATGCGTACAGTACAGCATGCTTTACCTACCTTTGAACATCAGCTTCCTTCTGGCCTTGTTCTTCTTTGATGGCTCTTAGATGTATGCATTCTCCAGAGACTTGTTTCGGAGATTTCACTCATCAATCTTGTTGCACATAATGAGGCATAGACTCAGCTATCCAAACAACATATTGGATTCTATCATTGTTTTTGGGTTAGGGAATCAAACCCAAACCATGAGCTATGCGCTCACACACTCCTGCTCTGGCGCGGCATGACTCGGCAGTCCCCCTCAGCTGTTACACCTCCCTGGCAACTGCCGTCAGCCTGAAGACTGCTTACTCTACCTTCATAACTATCTTCCTCCTGACGGCCGCCTCCACCTTGGAAACTACTTGCTTCATGGCTATTACGATCACCATGAAAAGTACTTCCACTGAAGTCGCGGCGACTGCCTCCGCCTCCGTTGTGAGAAGTATTCCTATAACCGTTGTGCTCCTCACGAAAACTGCTATCCCAGCGAGGGCTACTTTCGTTTCCAGGACTGCTACCACTGCGAGGACCGCGTTCTCTAGCAAGACGATTCCAATTCTTTTCCCAGTCGTTCATGAATTGAGCCTTTGTTGGCTCTCTCGAAGACTTCGAAGGTGTTTGATGATGTCCGCAGAGAAAAGCTCTGTGTGAATCGACTTCTTGATGATAGCGGTGTACCATGAGAGGTTGAGGAGGGTTTGGTTGATGGTCATTGGATCGAGGTGAAGCTTTGGACCTTGAATAACTAATTAAGGTCAGTCATAATGTATCGTACTAATGCTTAGAAGGTGAATTCTCATAGAGGCCGAAAAGGACACGCTCTCGCTGCTAAGGATAACGAAAGAGAGCAGTCCTAAGTCGAGGACGTGGATCTTGCAGTGAAGGAACATTCTGCCAAGGAATACGAGGAGTAATGAGACCTCGCCTAGGAGTCGAAGGTGCTCGAGAAAGGTTGATAAGTAGGTATAAGAAAAGAACGTCGTAGGACCGGGTGGAAGGGAGAGAAAGGAGATGCTCAAAGGAAGCACTAACTTCATGATGAAGAATCAAGATCAGAATCTAGGGCTCAACGGGTCGAAGCTAATCAATTATATGTGAAGGTTTTGCTCAATTGAACAGCGTGGTATTGAAGGTAGGAAGCAATGCTAACTTTGAGAGGGTCGACCATACATATATTTATATTCAACTCTACATGCTAGCACGACCGTCCCTCGTCCTGGGTTCTGCAATCCTTCTCCCCCGGCCAGCCTGACCATGAACCCTTTCCACTGCAGGTCCAACTCACTAGGCTGGCGCATAAGACGATGAAAGTGGAATGATCCATCGGGGGATGCAGTGCTGGATGCCTTATTCAAAAGCCAATAAGCATGCCGTATTATCGCCGTAACTCCAGTGGAATTTCAAAAGATATGCTACGGTAGTCGTCGTTGAGAGTGCCTCGATGAGTTAGGCCTATCAGTGTCTAAGTGGCGACATGTCCACTCTCTAGCGTTATGCGAGGTATTACCCTCCAGGCTCCAGCTGCTACAGACAACATCATCCGGACACCCTGACACTTCACTTCATTTGCTTGATTTTCGCACGGAAACTGTCATATGCAGCCCCACTATCATATGCAGCCACCCCTGTCGCTATATGTCCTAGGCAAACAAGTTGAAACAACCACAAGGCAAACCACCCGGGGTGCAGCTGGTAGGGGGTTGGAAAAGTTGAGCCGGGGGTTGGAAAAGATTCTTGGCGTCGGGTTGAACTTTAAAAATGACATATGCCCCGCACATCCAAGACCTGACGTCGGGTTGGAAAAGCTTCAGGCCCTATGCGAAGCATATGCCAAGAGCATTAAGCAAGATCACAAATAAATTCACATCTGATTATCAAAGCCTCGTCTGTGCATATGCGCAGCATCAATCAAGCACAAAGAAACATTGATGAACGACGAAAGCATCAACGCTCAAAATCGAGCGAATGAGATAACGGATTGACTAAATGATTTGAAGGTGAGTGTCGCACTTCGCATATGCTGCGCATATACTAAGAAGAAACTCAGCTCGCTCAAGATTCTCTCAATGCAAATGTCGAAGATGATGAGAAAATTGATAGTGCAAATCACGAGCAGAACGACGAGAATGAAGGAGAAAGATTTGACGAAGATAAGAGTTCATGATTTTGCATGTTTTGTGCATATGCTAAGCATATGTAGAAGAATCTTCGCTCGTCTTGCTATTCATGATATATGCATGATCTGTGATTGTGCTGTTTTCTCGATGCTTCGCTCAAGCCGTGCATATGCACAGCTTGAATACTTCGCTCTTGATGTTATCTTCTAGCTACTTTGACTATATAACATCAATTCTTGAGCTCATGATTAGCATATGCAGAAAGCTGAGCCGGGATTGAAATGATTTTGAACTCATGATTAGCATATGCAGAAAGTTGAGTCGGGGCCGGAACCAAAAAAAAAAAGTTCCGGCCCTGGCTCAACTTTTCCAACCCCCCACCAACTGTAACCCCCAAACCACCACCCACCACACCCCTTGCTTTCGCCCACAACCATCCTTCACTCCCAGACGACCTTGCGCGGTCGTCTGAATGGTCGGTTGTGGCAATTTACGGAGTATCGAGCATAAGGCAATCACAGGTGGCTCTTGAACAACTGTAGCTAACGTTTAACCGGCGGCACCAGACTGGCAATGCCGCACTGCCAGGACTCACGAAGGTTCAGGGGCCTTTTAATTATCGGAACACTGTTTCACTATCCCGTATTGATGGAAACGGATTGCTTCTGCCCTGTCGTACTTTTCATCGATCGACGGATCCAGGCACGTCAGGACCACGACTCGACACACTTACGGAGGTGATTGGACAATCCTCGGCAGTCGCTTAGCCGTGCCGGCCCCAATGGCTTGGGCCATTGTCCAGGAGAAGGTGTTTTATTTAGCACAATGGTTACAGTACGAAGTATTCCTAGTAACCCATGGTTGAATGTATTCAATCGAACATAACCGTAAGGCCGAGTGAGGGACTCCTACTACGGTAGTATGCACTTCCCTCTAAAATCGCAGACAACAACTTGCAGACAACTGTTGAAATACGAGATCATATGGGGGCATATTGAAATTTTGGTTGTTGCTGTTAGAAGTCTATCTGGGAGCGAGCATGAAGGCGAAGATTATCATCTTTCCTATTTTCGGCAGGATCACGCACAGGATCACGCGGCTGGACCATGCGGCTGGACCGCGAAGTTGGACCGCGCAGTCGAACCGCGCAGTTGGACCGCGCAGTCGGACTGCGCAGACCGAGGCAGGAATGACCTGCCATGTTTATGTCAGCAGACGGGGGGTTAAATACTCGCTCGGGCTTAGCTTAGAAAATCCATTCCTTTAGAATACATCCAAAATTTCCGGAAACCAGTTTAGTGGTTTTCCATGCGGCTGGACTGCGAAGTTGGACTGCGAAGTTGAACTGCGCAGTCGAACCGCGCAGTCGAACCACGCCTGGCAGGGTTGAAACTGGAGTTATGCTCGGACCTATCGACCTTCATAGAACAATTACCAAACACACATCCTACATATGCTGCAAAACCTTCTAGTCAGTCATATTTCAACAGGCAGGACCATGCCTGGCAGAAGCATGCCTGGCATCTTGAAAACCAAGCTCAAGAGTGCTGCCATGGCATAATGCCACCGAGATGTGCCTCAGCCGCATATCTCGATGCGCGTATAAGGCTACAGTAACTGGGGCACAATGTCAGGGTCGTTACAGCAGTCGACTGCAATCACACGCAATGAACTTCATCATAAACGACAAGCGGCAGCAGCTTGCACAACCCTACAGTACCCCGCACTAAGTCTTCGGCTAGATCGCGAAAACACGTAATATCGCGTATCTTCAAAACAACCCACCTTCTTCAACTGCATCCACAATGCTCAGAAGAACTTCGTTAACCCCAATTTCTGGTAACGGGACTTCTAGAAAGGAGCTTTCTTCGCTCATCAAAGGTCAGATATTAGGCTAGGCCCAATTAGACCTAAAACCCACCCTAATAGAACGAAATTTGAACGTTTTTCGAACCATCGTTCAGAGTGTTTTGGGAAGACTTCAAACAACACTCTTCGAAGCTAATAAATTCAGATCAGGAAGGCCCTTATCAATTACATCTCGAGAAGACAGACTGCTGTTACGTCAATTACGATCGAAGCCTAAAATCACCTGAAGACAGCTGAAAAAGGACATCGGGATTGATTTGGATCCGAGAACTCTCAACATAACACTACGAACTCACGGAATTTGTCACTTACTAGTCCTTAAGCGACCGAAATTAACACCTGAAGTTGCTCTGCTTCGGATAGAATGGGCTGAAAAGCATAAGAATTGAACCGTGAATCAATGAAGGAAAGTCATTTGGTCGGACGAGGCATCCGTGGCTCGGGGAATCAGATAAAACACGGGAATGGGTTTTGGGAACTCCCGATCCGAAATGGGATAGAAACAAGGTGATGAATATCTTTAATGGAAAGGCCTTTTCAATAATGGTTTGAGGGGCCTTTTGAGATTCTGGAAGATCAGATTTATACCTGCTGAATCGAGCTCGACTTTGAATCAAAAAAACACGGCTATTCAGCTGCCTTCTATATTCAGATTTTGAATCACAATTTAGCTGACATATGAGAGTCAGAACTAGTGTTCATGCAGAATAATGCTTCGATACACAGAGCCCGAAAATCGAAGCTCTGGTTTCAGGAAATAGGTATAGAACTCATGAAGTGACCTTCGTTCAGTCCTGATCTGAACCCCATCGAAAACCTCTGGGCCCTACTGAAGAAGGAAGCCTACAAAGTCTAGAATCTGGATTCGCTAAAGGGTAAAGGCGACGAAGCTGAAACCCAACTGTTCCAGATTTTACAGAAGGCCTGAGTGAACATACATACGGGAGAAGGTAATAGAGGGGCTAATTTCCAGCATGCCACGCAGATGTGCAGCTGTAATTAAAGCGAAGGGCTGGCATACTAAACATTAATTGAGGAATTATAAATCATATACTATTAAATAGTTAGTTCAAATATGGGAGTTCCCCAGCTTTATTTGAGGTTCAATGGTTGGATGCAGATGAGATGGGGGGGTGTGGGGGAGCGCACGCGAAGACTTAGTGCGGGGTACTGTATTCTTAAAAGTCACGATGAACTCACTTTGACCCGTCGATAACTCCTACTGTCATCCCACTCCACCGGCTCTCGTAGCTCTCGAGGTCACTAGCAATGAATTCTGCGTTCTGTTCAAGTGTGGTCTCATAGCGACGGGCATTCATGGCGCACAAAAGCGTCTTCCCGATCAAGGGCATGGACTTTATCCAGGAATCTTGCCATGATGGTGGAGTCGCGGCATTTGCGATCAGTTTCCCACGCAAAGTTTTCGTAGGTACGTTGATGTCTGAGGACTCGGGGGTCATGGTGCTTGGGCAAAGCATAGACCAGTCGAGCGTGTTCGGTGGGAGAGATTTAAGAAGGTGGAGGTTTTGGCGGTGTTCGAGGTAGATGGGAATACTGCAGGTTCTCAATATTCCAGAGTCGATGCATCTCCGAGCTACTCTTTTTAAAGTAGGTACAAACGGCGCGTATGAGGTGAGAATGCTATTGTGACTGTACTTACTAGTTCGAGAGCATCGATTCTAATCCTGGGTAGTATAATACTCCCATGCCAGCTAAGAACCAAGTTCTCAACGGTTGCTTTCTATCCAATCCCGCTTCTCGTACAGCGTCCAGGACTGCGTGAAATATTGCAGGCAATTCACTTTTCCCCCAAGGAGGTAAGGCCGCTAAACCGGATGTATTGACAACAGCATTACAGCTGGCATCCAAGATGGCCCTCTTGATTGAGACTGGATCCGTGGCATCGCCCTGAACAACGGCGATCTGGCGGTATACAGACGTTGGAAGAAGAGACTCAAGTTTGGTCGAGGACCGGACGAATGCAACAACGCTGTGGCCATGTGTGAGGAGCGCTGCGACGAGGCGAATACCCAGATTACCGCTTGCTCCGATAAGAAGGACCTTCATAGTTGCTATTCAGTTGCACTGGCTGTAATAAAAGACGCGGAGCTACCTGGTTCGAGAGTGACTGGTACATATATCTGTATGGCTTCGGTGTCGCGCCAATTACTAAGCCGGACGTGCCGGAGTCGAGTTGCGCCGCGCCAATTACCAAGCCGGAGTCAGCAATGTCAGCATTCGTCCGGACCCAAAAGACTGTTACGATGGTTATACAGTATCATTCTTTCAATATATCTGTCGCTAACGTCCTGCTACTGTGAAGTTGCCGTCGGTTTGTGCTAGTACTGGAAGAGCCAGTATGTCTTCTCAGTGGGTAGATAAGCCGTATTCTCTTATTTCTGCTGATCCATTCTCAAAAGATGTACGTTTGTCATTTCTCTGCTGAGGTTTTGCATCACTTAATGTATCCTCATAGTCCTCCCACGCGGCATACTATGTTGCAACGCAGATGGCACTTGCCCACAATGGCATTCTCCGAGGGTTGAACTCCATCTACCTCCAAGCGACGCACATACCGCGCGAAGACCTGGACGCCATTCGAGACTTCCTGACATATTGCCAATGCTGGTGTGAATCCATGCACCACCACCACGATGCCGAAGAAAAGGATTTCTTCCCGAGCATAGAGCTGATATCAGATGTCCAAGGAATCATGGAACGCAATATAGAGCAACACCGAGCATTCACGCCGGGATTTGATCTGTTTCAGGAGTACTCTCGGACTTGTCTTCCCAAAGACTATGACGGACGGAAGATCAGGAGCCTCATCGAAGTTTTTGCGGAGCCCTTAACTCGACATCTGCATGACGAGATTGAAACTCTGCGAGCTCTCGACATGTACGACAGCGGGCGTATACGGCAAGCTTATCGGCGTTTCGAAAAAACCCTAATGGCTACAGACAATGTTAGACGTACTTTGACGTATCAGCGAGTTAATCAACGTCACTGACTCCGTCCTAGTATCGAATCGCGCCTCTCGTGTTTGGAACCGCAGACAGGAGCTTCGAAGGCGGCATGCACGACTTCCCGTCTGTACCATTCTTTGTGCCTTACATCATTCACTACTGGTTCGCTAAGCGACATCGTGGCGCTTGGCAATTCAATCCGTGCACTATTTGGAGGGATCGCAGAGAATTGCCCTTCAAAAGTGTAAGCACAATGCGTTAATTGCACTCCACACGTGTGGCGGTTCTCCAAGAAATGGTCAAGTGGCTGAGCGAGCAGCGGACCAACAACCGGGAGGAGAATCAGGATGGCACAAGTCCTCTTGGTATTGCTGCATAGTAGGGACACCTAGAGGTGGCCCGGGTAGAAAAGCTCCCAGAAACGGGGAAAGTGAACGATGACGACGACGACGATGACGATGACGACGGGGGGAAAAGAGAAGCAAAGCCATTCGTGCTGCGAAAAAGGCATGACAACGGACGGAACCTTGGAAAGCGATGGCGAGAGCAAAGGTTGAGTGGAGCGATCTCTCGTGAGAATGAAACGAGCTTTGTTAAATCTATTTCTGAATATGGCGGTAGTAGTATATTACATGAAACGGTTTTACTTGCGCCGGTGGACACTTTGTTGGACGTTCACTATGGAGCAGGTCATTGGGCTCAAGTCCGTCTTTGCAAGTCCGTCACCCGGTGCAGAACAATACCCTTTGTAACTCAGCCATTACAAGTTAGTGATCCTTCGCCGATGGAAAACCTAGGCCAACAGCCGAACTGAAGTTGAACAAGTTGAACAAGTTTAGTAATTCCTCACTACCTTATTCATACACACCAACCTAGATTAAACTTTTATGTACACCATCCGCTTCAAAAGACCAGGAGCATCACTCACCCACGCTCTCTCGCTAGCATCATCCCAACCATTCATCAAACGACAAAGGTAGAATCGAAATGCCCGTAACCTCATCTCGACCCAAGGAAAGGTTTAAAAAAAAGCCGAAAGAGGAACTGCTAGAGAACGCCGAGATAGCAAAAACGCCTTCCCGGAGATCGCTGTAACGCCAGTACTCCAGGTGCCGCTGACTCCGCGTATAGCCCCCGGTTCCTGGCTGCTTAGACCGCCCGAAAGCATGCTGATAGTAAAGTAAGACACGGTAGAAATGGTGGTGCTGCCGGTTCAGTGTTCCCAAGGGTCTTGATCAAGAAGAACGGTGTAACAAGACAAAGAGCTAAAGGAAGCATCAAGACCATCGTTTTTGCGGAGACAGAACCATCCTCTATTGATCTCATTGGTGGCCCCTTTCCGGCAGAGTCAAAGAACCCTTAGATACGGATGTATTCTCGTCCTTATACGAAGAGATGTTGCTCCCGGAACGATTTCGAATGCTATTTTCATCAGCTCTCGTCGAAGATCGAATCTCAAGGCTATCGCGATCCTCCACGTCCGACCGCCCAAGAGAGATTCCTGAGTGACTGTCTTCGTCTCGTCGACCAATAGGCGACCAACCCACTATACTGCCGGCTACGATACCGGCCATTGCAGCCGCTGGGCCAAAAGCCGAGTTTGATCGGGATCTTGCCACTCGCTTTCGAGACTCGGGAGTTGGAGGAGCTAAGCCGCCAGTAAAGTCGCCGCCATTGTGCTCACCATTTGGCGTTTGAGCCCTGGAGTGGAGCTGGGACCTCGACCCGCTTCTTGAGCGCGACAATGCTTCTCGGGGATGCTGCAAATTGTAAACAAACCCGTGTAGACGGCCACCACGAACCCGCTTCATAAACGTCAATTCTTGTCGAATTTCTTCAAAGGGGTTATACTGAGCCTGCCGCTCCTCGTCGGAAACCACAAACTCAGGCTTTGTTGTTTTACGTTTCAACCACTTTGGAATAAGTTTGCGGATGAGTTCGTCCGGAATGAGACGAATACATGCCGCAACTGGTATAGAAAGGAAGCCAAGAATTATCGAATATATCCATTGCGCTCGATTAAGTCGATGTATGGAGAAAGCTTGGCCGCCGACGTAGATGATCAGGATCTGACCTCCGATGATAATCACCTGTATACCAATGAAAAAGTAATTTCGCAGTACCCCTTCCAGGATGTTCATCTTGTTGTCAAGACGCCGGTTGTTGTATTGGTTGAAAATTTGCATCCAGACAAAGGTGTTGAAAATCAAGGTTTGCAGTTGGTTTTGCTCGCGGGGCGAGTCGTAGGAAAGTATGCGTACGCCCCCAAAGAAGAGCAGCAATGTGAAGAATAGCTGAAAAATCGATTGTCCGATAATCATTTTCCACATAGTCAATGTAATCAGAGGAGCTGACTTTGGTTCAGGCGGGCGATTTAGAATGCTAGGTGTCGGTGGGTCAGTTGCCAACGCAAGTGCAGCAAAAGTGTCCATGATAAGGTTGACCCAAAGTAGCTGAACAGCAGTCAACACTGATGTTTCGGTTGAACTAGAAACAGCTGAAACGAATGTTAGAACAACGGCAGTGATGTTTACAGTTACTTGGAACTTCGAAAACGTCAGCAGAGCATCAACGAATACTAAGGGAAATTTACAGACCTGGAGGAACTTCTTGACGGAATCATTGACAGCTCTACCCCACATAATCGCTTTGACAATAGAAGCAAAGTTATCATCCATCAAGATTATGGCAGAAGCCTCTTTAGCAACCTCAGTACCCGCAATGCCCATTGAAAAGCCGACATCGGCAATTTTGAGTGCAGGAGCATCGTTGGTGCCATCGCCCGTAACGGCAACTGTCTCTCCTAATTCTTTCAATCTCCTGACTAAGACACGTTTGTCGTCAGGGCTGGATCTGGCAAGTACCTCTAACTTGGGAATTCTTCGTTTCTTCTCCGACTCGCTCAATTTTCTAAATTCGGGACCTTCGATAACTTGCTCGTCATCATTCCCCGTATAGATCCCGCACTCTGCAGCAATGGCCTTCGCTGTCAGGAGGTTATCTCCAGTCACCATACGTACTTTAACTCCTGCATTCTGACAAGCGCGAACTGCATCTGCAACACCATCTCTGAGAGGGTCCTGAATGCCGACAATGCCTAAGAAGACCATTTCTTTGAAAACAGTCTCGAAAACGCCAAGTGTGGGAGAATCCTCCTGTGTAGGTACTCCTTTCATTGGCCACTCCTTGAAATCCCGATACAAAAGCCCAATCGTCCGTAACGATCGTGACGCGTAATCATCAATAGTCTGGTTCAGGCTGTCTACGTTCTCTTGCGTAATCGGCGTATCCAGAATTGCCTTGGTAGGGTCTTGCAATATCCTCGTACACTTTTCAAGCAATATTTCCGAGGCTCCTTTGACGTACATTCGATATCCCTTGTCGCTTAATTTTACAATGGTAGCCATACACTTCCTTCCAGAGTCGAACGGTACCATCTGCACAACGTTTGCGTTTGATCGTTCTTCGTTCACCGAATCCATTGCTAGATAGTCCCTGGCAAAGTTGAGTAATGCAGTCTCTGTCTTGGATCCTATGAATGCATCACGCCCGTTCTGTTCGCCTTCGAACGCGGTAGAGTTGACCGCTATGGATTGTTTCAGAAGTAATTTCACGTCTTCGTGTAGTATTTGGACAACGCCCGATGTCGAGGCGTCTTGCACAAAGGTCTCGGAAACTACTGATTGGCGCTTGATGGGTGAGTTTTCCTCCGAATTATCGGGGCTTTTTTTGTTGCCAAATCGAGTCGAAGCACCCAGAGTTCCCGCCACAACACTCATCTTGTTCTGTGTCAGAGTGCCGGTCTTGTCGGAGCAAATTACCGTAGCATTACCCATTGTCTCGCAAGCACGAAGCAGCCGAACCAGATTATTCTCCTTTAGCATCCTAGTAGTCGCGAATGCCAGGGCTAATGTTACAGCAAGTGGCAAGCCTTCTGGAACCGCAACAACCACAATTGTGACTGCGACGATAAAGACCTGAAGAAAATGCTGTCCCTTCGCTGAAGCCCCGCCTGGTACGCTGTGCAATTGAGTTAGGAACCTGATGAAAGTTGCAATGAAGAGCACAAGACCGGCTCCTAAACCCAGCTTTGCTATGTACTCGGCGAGGACATTGAGCTTTGACTGCAGCGGTGTTGTCTGTGAGTCCTCACGAAGTGACATCATGATTTTACCATAGCTTGAATTAACTCCTACGGCAGTAACGAGAAATGTACCTATACCTTCAGTCACTTTAGCTCCAGAAATAATGAAAGGATCCATCTTCGTAACGCTCTTACGCGCCTCTAGGGCCTGGTAAACATCTTCGCCGGAGTGTTTCTTTAGTAAGTCAGACTCGCCTGTGACGGACGACTCATCACATTTGACATCGTGCCCAGAGATGAAGATGCCGTCTACCGGTATCATGTCTCCAGGTTCAAGATGAACAACGTCTCCAACCAGGATGTCATGCACCGAGATCTGACGAGATTTGCCTGACCGAATAACTTTGATATCTCGATCCACCTTTTTCTTGTTCAACTTGACAAACTGCCGCTCTTTCTGCCAATCGTTGGCCGCCCCCACAACCACGACAATGAGTATAGCAACAGTGATAGCAACCCCTTCTACCCATTGGGCGTGTTCACCGTTCGTGGAAGAAATGGACTCGTATATCCCTAATGCAAGCGATACAATAGCAGCAACCGTCAAAAGAATGAGGACCTTGTCATTATACGCTAACCAGGCAAGTTGGAGGAAGCTCTTAGCCTTCTTCTCCGGGAGTTGGTTATCTTTGAAGATCCGTTTACGATCCAGGAACGAGTCATCCGAGCGTTGCGTTGCCGCTGTTGCGGACGTTAACGACCTATGCAAGCGGGTTTCGGAAGTGATTGCAGCTCTTCTCTGGGCGCCAGCCGCAACGGCTTCCTCAAAGGTTACGGTCCCATCAAGCCGCTTCTCATCAACTGATAGACCGCCCATTTGATCGGTGCGTAAACCCTTCTCGAGTCCCCTTAGACCCCCTAAAGCGTGAAAAGCTGCAAAACTTTTCGGATTGGGTCTCATTAATTTACTCAACTGACCTGGAGAGAAGGCGAATTTATTATCTTCAACTCCGAATTCGGCTTCTGTTCCTGGAACGGCATCCAACGCATGTCCATCATCTATAAGACTATCAGTGCTAGTTATGGTGTTAAGCTGCCCTCCCTCGGTCGAAAGCGCCGACGAGCTTGGGGAGGGTACGTAAGTGTCCCCGCCAAAAGACGTCGGAGTATGACCCGGCTCTTCGGAATCGACAGAGTTGCCCCGTGAGCGGGCATTGGGAACAGCAAGGAAATCGTGGGGCTGGCGATCACTTCGCCTGGATGTGGGTGATGAGACATTGTGGGCGGACGTTGGACGGTGCTCTGGGTTATCGAATGAATGAGCTGCTCGTAATTGCGTCGGTGACTGTTCGCTTGACAAAGCAGCAGGTTTTGAGTCTACCTCCTTGTCTTGATCGCCCTGCAACGATTGAGGTCGGTCAGACAAGCTTTGGAGGGGCAGCGCGTCATCTTCTAATAAAGGTGGACTGACGGCAGAAGTGTCAATGGTTATAGTAGGTGCTCGTTGCCTACGAGGCGCACTACCTGGAGTCGGTGAGGTTTGACCATTATTTCCAGGAGTGGTCATTATTGCCAATCGATCTTCCTTGAGATGTAATGCAGATGATGCTGTCCGTCAGTCATGTGTACGTAGATTGAGGTGGATGGTGAGAATATGCCGGTGTTGCTGGGAGAACAAGGATTAAGGATGTAGCCTAAGCTGTGGTGTAGGTCGATGTGTCGGGTCGATGTGTCGAATCTCAAATGTCGATGTGCCAAGCTCACAATTTGACGTAAAGAGAAGGTACGAGTCTTGGCGACTTCGCCCAGAGTTTCCGCCTCGTTTCGTTGCTAGAGACTGCTAAGAGAACTTGAATTAGTGATCAGGCTATTCAAAGATTTTGCAACAGCTTGGGAAGAAATTTGAAGTCGTAGCTATCAGAAGCTCCTTATTCTGCATACCAAAGGAAATATGGTCAGATTCCGAGCAGCTCAGAAGCTGGACCCGCCGGTCCCCTAGCTCTTGAACACCTTCGGTCACCTTCACGACCATCCAGAGCTTGCGAAGCACTCGATCTTCCGCGGGCTGTGCTTCTTTGCCTCCGAGTCGCCATCTGATGGCGATTTTCAGCAGAGTCTCATGGGGGGGGAACGTCGAATGGACGATGACCAAGACGGGCGGTTGAGCCGGAAAAGAGTTCTATAGTGGATTCCGCAGAGTGTATGCTTGTGTGCGAGAGCAGAGTATCACTCAGTCCCTTCAATTGGCTCGTTGGTTCTGGCAAGGTTGCCCATATATTTCCTTGGCGACTTTTGCACTGCCCCAGGCCAGTCCCAAAACGGATAGTGACATGACAACGACTTGCCTTGACTCCAGATACTTGCGCCCAAGGGGGGCCAGAACCACTAAGATAACTCTCTTCTTCAGACAGCATCCTACTTGCATTAGGCCTTGGTGAGACATTGTCGGATGCCCGTGGGCAGTAAGACAACACAGTATTTCAATATCCAAGCGCTACGCTACTACGACTACTTGTACATTCTTCAATCAGATTTAACCGCATACCGGGCCACATGGCAAGGCATCAAATGCATGCAGCTGGTGCCAAAGTTAGGAATCATGGTTGAACTACTACAGTAGCGCTTTCCATGGGCAAACTATCATATTGGTGGGAAAGTGCCCAGCGTTTCTTGCCTGAATCTGCCTTAAGCGCCAGCGTTTCACCCTACTGTATTCTGTATATGCCTTCAATCTGTGGTGTCGCTGAAGATCTTCATGTCTTCAAATTCATCCGTCATCGTTGCTACAAAAGCCAAGATGACTGTACCTGCCTCGTGATGCGATGCGATGCGGAAATCTCAAGTGTGATTCGGTCAAATAAGTTTCAGGCCTTTAGGTATTGACCATGTCTACATTACTATCTATCAAACAATAGACTTTGATTGGAAGATGTGGACAAATGCCATAGGAGTCTTCCCGTCGTTGTTGTAGGATCCTTTCGATGTGCTGTGTTGTGAATTCGTTTGCTTCTAGAGCATTTCCCAGAACGTTCTGACTCAGAAATGTCCAGGGAGATATTGACACGAACAAGAGGCTATTCTTATCCATGGCCTGGGGCCCATTTCACTGTCCAAATGTCCAAGCGCTCGCCGTCAGGCTTCTTTTTACCTTTGCCTCCTCCGCTTTCCTCGGCTCTGATGATGTTCTTGCTTGACACCGCGAAAGAGTCCACAAGCTCAGGCATCCTGTTCGCCGTAGTGAAGCAAGAAGCCAGATCAGAATCTTCCGCTGCTATTATAGCGGCCAAGTCCATACTCCTCAGTAGCAAATCTCGACTCAAAGTGTGAGCGCTGAAATTCAATACTGTGTTGTAGGCAAGTATAACTTCCGGGAGACAAGCAACCCGTATTTGCCCAAATTCGACGGCTTCTTTGTCTGCAACGCCTGTTAGCTACTTCATGAAGTAAGAACCTCAGCGCGCGGAACGCACCATCCCTCGGATATTGCAACCACCCGCTGAGCAAAGGCACGATTGTCACCTCTACTTGGTCATAGGCCTTCTGAAACATGGCCTTCCACCGTTTGCCGTTCTCGCGAGGGTCGATATAGCTACAGCAGGCAACACTTTAGTATGTGGTCAAACGGAGTGGTCCAACGTTCTCTTACGTGTTTGCTTGATCCGCAAGGGCCTTCCACTGTTCCATGGCATCGAGAGCCGCAAACAGATTCTCAAAATCCCGGAGAGCACTGGCCTGATGGAGCAAGAGCTCACGCTCATTGCTGACTTGCACCGCAGATGAGCTACGCCTGTTTTGTGGTCGGGCCCTGGTCCGGTATGATCTTGTGCTTGACCTCGTGCTCCGGCTCGTCGTGGCTGACTCGTCTTCTTTGGCTGGCTCGTCTTCTTCATCGCTGTATTCCTTGCTGATGTCTACCATCTGGCCTAATAGCCCTTGAGTTTTACCGAGCGAGATGGTCGTAAATGGGACTGCCTTCGACAGTTCCTTGGCCGCGGCAAAGCCATGAGTACCTGTGAGCTCAGATTAGGATAGCAATCGAACATAATACATATTTACAGTTACGACTTACGAAGCAAATGCTTGTACAGGACGGCTCCTGTTGTCATGGTCTGCTGCCAATGGCCCTCAAGCAGCATATACCACTCAAACCCATTGATCAGGTCTTGCTCGTCGTCGCTGATTGAATCGCCTACAAAAGCACTCTGGATTGGTCGCACTCTAGATTTGTCATGGTTGTTCGGTTCCAGTATAGCCAAGGCTGGGAAAGTTTTGCTGTCACCTTTCTCAGGGGAGTCTCTTATAATCATCTGAAGTTGCATGTTAAGAACGCCAGGGACATCAATGCCGCACTGCTTCATTAGCCGCATAACTGTCTGGCGTTCCCGATGATCTTTGATGAAGGGCAGCTGTCTACCTAAGCAGGTGGTGGACCTGTCATGAGAAAGGAAAGACGCGTAGAGAGGGAGCAGCTGCTGCTTGCCAGCTTTACTCAAATAATCCACATACGCAACAACAATACTTTCGGTAGCAAAGCGGCGATTGCCTTCTCCAATGTCGAGCCCAAGGTCTTGGAAAATCAATAGCATATGTGTGACCACTCGTAAAAGATCATAATCTTTCATGCCGATCGGTGCTGTAATACTACCCTCGAGGAGAGTTGCACTCATTGCGGGGAGAATTTTGGACCTCTCCGGGGTGTTTGCTGCTTGGCAAAGCTTTACGCCCTGCTTGAAAACAAAGTCATCAAAAGTTTTGGCGATCAAACTGCTTTGAAGCATCTTGAAAGGCCGTTTCGCCTCCTTCTTTGTCGCTTCCAGGGTCTTCATCTTCTGCACAATTTGATTTCCAGAATGAGTCCGATGCCCCTCAGAGACAGAGAAATCGTAACACCCGTGTTTCTGTAACAACGCAGTTGAGAGTCGATCAGAGAAATGTGACTTAACATAACGGTCAAATTGACTCAGCAAATACGAGTTGTAGTGTGCAAATAAATAGTCGTCCCAGCTGCGGCTGACTTTAAGAACACTGGGCAAATACCCGCCGAGAACTCCATACACAGCATTTTCATAAGGGTCGATTCCACCTGTTTTGGCAGCAAGGGCGCAGGTCTTCCGCCAAAGAGCTCTTGATCGCCAGCCAGTGGTGACATCAGGTCCTGGATGATCTTCCTTGGATTGAGAATTTCGAGGATCCCCACGCATAAGTGTAGCTCTCCATCCTTCCACTCGTTCCTGGCACCACTCACGGATATAATCCCAATCTTTTCCACGCCGCACCATTTCCCAGCAAGCCAGCCAAGTAGCTTGCTCGAAGTAGTGGTCTTGCTTCTCAAGGCTTCGCCCCTGTCTTGTGATTGCATCAGGATCCAGCTGGGTCACCAAAGCTTTCGTTCGGTCCGAGTTCACCAGAGAAGTATCGATACCCGGTGCGTCTGACTCAAGCGCCTGTGGCCATGACCGTAAACGCTTCTGACCTTTGATTGCTTCCTTAGTATATAGCCAGCTGTGAGCCCATAAACCAGATCCTCTATCCGCGCCAGACTCTAGCTCTTTTACCACCAATCCGATGTCCTGGCCCGATTCGTCGGCACACTTCTTCAACCACTCAACCACCGTGTGTCTCTCCCAGGCAAGATCGTCATGGGCGAGGAATGAATCCCATACCGCTTTCTCTGACGAGTACCGAGTGACCTCCTTACTTCGACTTGGTCGCGTATGACCTCGGAAAGAATTTGGTCGTTGACTATCCGATTGTGGAATAGGATATTCAACCTCCAGCATGAGGCCAAGCAAATCCCATGTTTGCTCCTCCTCCTCCCATCTTCTCAGATCCTCTACGGTAGTTTTGGTGCCACGCTCCTCTTGGTCGGCATGAGGCGATGCAGGGGTGGAGGTTCCGCCAGAATTCCGCAACTTACGCTTCCACTTTTTACTCAACTGCTGCTGCCTCTCAGGCGCATGAATACTCTTCAAGTGTTCGACAGCGCCACTAGCGATCTTCTTGTAGGCTTGTACTAAAGGGAGCACATGTCGACAATCTTTCTGCGACTTTCGCTGTCTTCTGGTACTGAGACGATCCAAAGTCTCTGCAAATTGTTCGACTTGTTTTCCAACCCGATCTGCAGTAGATTGGAGAGGATGTAGTGCCCGATGTACATCACTGACTGTAAGCAACGCCGGTGTTCCAGACGGAGACCCTTCGCTACGATCATCTGATGCTTCATCCATACTCATGTCGGCGTAATCATCCTCCACCTCGGACGCACCATGGGACGCATCAGAGTGATGAAGGCTATCCCAGCTTTCTTCTCGAGAATGCCGTCGTGAAGACATAATGGCTAGAAGGAGTCTAACCTTCCAGAGACCGCTATGAAAGATTCGTTAAAGGTACCTTATAACGGCGTAAAGAATCTCATTGGATTGGTCGGACATGTTTGGGCTAGAAACTCTCAACGAGGAACAAACACCGATTACTTCAAAAGCTACACAAAGCTCCTGAGCTCCTGAGTATCACCAAGAGCTACCTCTCCTCAAAGTTGTTGACAATAAAGTATTGTGTTGCAGCGCCCTGCAGGAAAAGATACGTGAGCCAGACACGCTAGCATAGCGCGTTTCTTCGACAGCTCGCTTAGGTAATTTTCTACAACATCCCGTCAATTTGAAATTCAGACTGTTCTTCTCTACAAAACAATGTCTTTTTTCAGGTGATCATTAGAGTCTCGGGGCAGACTCTTCGATGTTTGTCCAGATCCCTTGAGGATCTCTATGCGTGCTCACGATCGCCTAAGATCGGATTCGACACTCACTACACATCAGGCCAGATCTCTTACGGAGGACTGAAGGTCTTGACAACATAGCGAGCTGTTACAAAATTTCAACCTCTAGCAAATCCCCACAGATATATCGGATCCGGAACTAGCGGCTACCAAACTCTTAAGATCCAGATGCCTCTCCTGCAGACTTAGATGCCTTCTGCGCGTTGCTTCATTTTTAGTCTCAACAGGCTCGCTTTGGGGCAGCTGACTGTGGTTGCATGATCTCCTTGCCGCTGATAGAAAGCGTTGCAGCATTTATACAAAGCGTCCACCTGGCTTTTACATTTGTCTTCTTTGTATGAATTCTTAGCCAAACAGTCTTGCATATCTCGTTAGCATTCACTCATGGCTAGCAGCGTATGGCAATAATGTACCCTGAATAGCACACTACTGCTTCGTTAGCCTAGTGAATGGTTAAAATGAAATATCAGACTCACCGCAAGAGGGTGGCATGGCGGATTCGTCTTCAAATCTTCTTCCAAGCCCTAAAATGCCACGTTAGATATGTGCTTTGTGAGTTCGGAAGTAGGCATGTAGTCGTGGTACCATTGTGAAGTTCCCGAAAAACAGAAGCGCCAGGGACATAGGTAGGTAGAGAGGCGTGTCGTGTAATGTAAGGTATGCAATTGTTACTAAATTTATATTACATCGGTATCCGGTCAGGCTAAAGCGTGAATGACGGTCTCCTCTTCGGCTATTTCTAGAAGCCTCTTGATTGGTGGGGCATATTTCACGGCGAACTTCCTGCAACATCAACTTCTTTTCACTTCTTCCTACAGCCTCACTTCTTAGAACACCAAGATCCCAACCTCTCGATCCTAACTCTATCAACATTGTCAGTAGATGGCCCTCTCGTATCTACCTTTGCTTGGCGTGTAGTACATACTAACACAACTTTCAGATCAGCTTGTTGACTTACTTGTGACGCCCTAAAAAAAGCCAGAAGTCCTACTCGCCACTTCGCCTCATACCCATACCTATCTACGTTCAACAGCATGTCGGACCGCGACCAGTCGCCCGGCACAGGGGGGAATCCCGACGATCAACCAAAGGCTGAGCATCTCAACATCAAAGTCACGGATAACAATAATGAGGTGTTTTTCAAAATCAAACGGACCACGGCACTGTCCAAACTCATGAACGCCTTCTGCGACCGTCAGGGAAAGAACCTTTCATCCGTCCGTTTCTTATTCGATGGGGCTCGCGTCAACCCAACAGATAGTCCTGAATCGGTAGGTCTCCACATTTGCAAATATTCCCCTCTACCTGTCCTCCTACGCGTCAATGCAGCAACTTCTGCCCATGATTGATCCAACATTATTTCCCTTCCCGAATTGGTTAGGCTAATAAGTTACATAGCTTGAGATGGCAGACGGAGACACTCTAGAAGTCCACCAAGAACAGATCGGAGGGTGCTAAGGATGCTACGGTTCAAGATATGAGGATAGCACGTCATTAAAGCAGGGAGATTATCAGCTATCTGATCTTTTGCACCGGGCTATGTAGCTTCTCCGGCGATAGTAAAGACTCTAGCAATGGGCGCTAAGGGAGCAGGGTTTTGTTTTTAGATTCCAGGAACATGGATAGGTTCAATTTCATGCTTTTGGTCACTCCTCCTTCCATTGGCTACAGGGCGTGACACTTGCTCTTGATACGACTTCCTTACGAGACTGACACAAGTTTAACGATTGTTGTCTAACATGATGACTATCTGTTGGTGTGTCTAGTGCAGATGGAACTGCGTGGAGCTACAATATATTGAGCCGTTGTTCTCATTAACATGGAAGGTAATATCGATCCCTCTGTCATTCACACTATATGGCTGACAGCTGTAGGCGGCGATTTGAAATGATGATATATACATCAGAGTCTAGTGATGATGCCGATATATGCAACGCGACGCTAAGTCCTCCTAGTATTGGGCTACAGAAAATCAGAGGCCAAAACCAAAGATGTATAGGATCCGCTGCAGATGCCCATTCATAACGCATATTTAACCAGGCCCTTGTGATGCATTTTGCGTTCCAGTTATCGTACACTCGTCCCACCTCCAGGCCCAGTCGACCAGTTATATACCCTTCTCGATCTTCGTGCTGTTTCATCTTCATTTTTGCAATCTTGCTGTCTCCATCCAATCTTCTCCCCATTACTCCTCCCAGACACCCTTCTTCGCCGCCTCTTTCTCGTCCTCTTCCCTCCTCTTCGCCTCCTTCTCCTCCCTTCTTCTTCTTTGTTCCTTCTCCTTCAAAACCCTCTCATAATCTTGTGTCTCCTCACTTTTCGCTGGCGTCTTCACCCCCAGCGCCCCTGCAATCAGTCTCCCCGCCACTGCCGTCGTTTTCTCCGGTCGAGCATCTGTTCTCGAAGAACCAGGACGACCACTGGCCGGACTTATAGGGCTACCATCTGGGGCATACTGGGCTGAGAAAGAGGAACTTGATGGGAAATCACTCCATTTAGTACCGGGTTGGTGGGAGCGTGGCGAAATGGGAGTAGGGGGAGGGGCGCTCGGGATATCGGACGTGGTATGGAGAGGGGGTTCAGTGTCTGAGGACGAGGAAGGTTCTTCGTCCCAGGAGTCGGCGACTAGGGTGGAGGTGGGTTTGGTGTGTTGTTTAGGTTTGGAATCTATAGAGAGGTTTTGGAGGGAGGAATCGAGGCCTTGGGAAGATTATGAGTGATGCTCATCGAATGGGTGCGGAGGAATTTACCTTTACGGCTGGGTTTGGAGGAGGACATTGCAGTCTCTGATCTTAAACAGCGGACGAGAGGAAGGTAAGTAGAACGACACCGTTATATACAAACGGGGAAGGGAAAAAAGCAAGGACGGTAAAACTACGAAAGCATCGACCAAAGGCGGCCAGCAGCAGTCATAGAGCTGTATGTTCTATAGTTCTGGATTGACAAGGTGATACATCATTTCATTCTTCTATGAGCACTCGTTGGCCTATGGCTGGACGTGGTATGCAATCGTATTCGATTAATGTCATCTCAAGCAGGAGCTGGAGCGGACGGCTGAGGAAATGGAGGGGCAGTCCATCGGTCGAGGCCCCGCCCCACGATCCGTAGGGCTGACAGCCTTTCCCGACCTGAGACGACAGATTCCCTGACCGGGGCCAAAGTTCCATGTCTTCCTTTCATGCCTCTGGTTGAAAGTAACACTCAAACCTGAACGCCTTTGCCATTGGTAGAAGTATCACACCAGCTCAGAGATGTTTGAAAGCGGGATCACCACGTAGGATTGATGAGGAGAGCCGAAGGTGTATGGATGCCTTAATGAGTACTCGCGGCGATTCTCGTCATTGCTGGCTGTACAAGGGAGTATCAATGCGAAGACTCGTCAATCTTTCTTAGCTATAGTTCCTAAAAATGGTCTTGATGTCTCTCCAATAAATCTTCTCTGTTTAATTGACGCTATGCCAGTGATAAGCAATTGCAATTCCATAAGAACTTCAATCCTGTGTGCATTGCTGAACCGACAGTCAAGAACCCCGGGACAACTCATGTACTGGACCCTATCTACCTTGCATCTACTGAGTTCTGGGCTCAACAACTGAAGAACTTTGAGTAATCGAAGAAGTAGAGCTTGAAAGATCTCGCACTCACATCACATAGAAACAAAGTCAACATGTTTCGAGGGTATCTCATTCAGCTGCTCAGCTTCGCGGCATTACAGGGCTTGATCATCGGGTTGAACAATCTCGCTGATGCTATCACACAAAATGTACCAGCAAGAGGCCTGGAATCAAGGCAAAATTTGCCAGCCAGCACTTGGCCATATCAAACATTCGTCACTGAGCCAGACTTTCACCCGCCAGTCTTAGAAATCTCGAAAACTGTGGGAGCAACTGATGGTCTTTTCTTCCTCGTTCAGTCCTTCTTTGGTTCAGTACCCGGGCCTAGGACTCTTGCGCCATTGATCATGACAGAAGGCAGTGATGTCGTTTGGCATGGTCCGAATACAGTTTCAGGAGCAATTTCTGCCAACCTTGCAGTCCAAAAATTGCACGGCAAAGACGTGCTCACGTACTGGACCGGCCCCTTCGTTGTAAATGGCGTTGCTGGACATGGCTTCGGTATAATCAAGATCCTGGATACTACATATCGAGAGATTTACACCGTCAGCCTTAATGACAGCAGTTTCATTGCTGGCGACGGAATGAACAATTCAGCTTACCCCTCTTACATTGACAACCATGAAAGCCTCATCACTCCACAGGGATCCATCCTCGTTACCGCCTACAACTCTACTCCTTATGACCTTTCATCCGTTGGCGGGCCCAAAAACGGCTGGTTGAGCGATAGTCAATTCTATGAGATAGACATCAAGACCAACAGAACGTTGTTTAAGTGGAGTTCTTTGGATCATGTTGATCGGATGCCAATCAACCAGTCACACTTCTTAATAGATGGTGCACCGTTCGAGGGGCAAAACGCGACACATCCGTGGGAATACTTCACCCTCAATTCCGTGACCACATTGGACGACGGATATCTCATCTCGTCGCGCTTCTTCTCGTCCATCTATGCAATCGCAAAAGATGGATCAGTCAAATGGAATCTTCAAGGAATCACCGGGGGGGACTTCCAGCTTGGTCCGGGCGCCCAGTTCCAATGGCAGCATCATGTACGACCGGCATACTCCTCAGGTGATTACTTGTTCTTGCAAATGTTCAACGACGACAACTTAGGCCTTATTAGTACCAATCAGACTGGTCCTAGTACTGGTCTCACTTTGTTCCTAGACCTATCGAAGCGCACTGCAACGGTAGTAAGCTCGCTTCTCGACCCTAAAGACATCATTTACGCAAATAGCCAAGGCAGTTACCAGCCTCTCGGTAACGGCCATAATTTCCTCGGTTATGGACAGAGTCCCACCATGAAAGAGTTCGATCAGCATGGAGATGTTGTCATGGACGTCAAATTCGGAAACCAGGTCCAGGTGTCCAGCTACCGAGCCTTCCTACAACAATGGAGCGGGAAGCCGACGACTGTTCCGCTGGCGAATGCCACCGCAAAGGGTTTCAATTCCACCACGGTCTGTATGAGCTGGAACGGTGCCACTCCCAACGTATACGACTCTTGGCTTGTGTATGCTGGTGGCGCAAAGGACAGCCTGACTTTAGCCGCTGATGTCTCAAGGACAGGATTCGAAACCAACGCAACTATTGGTACTGCAAAGTTTGTGCAGGTAGCGGCGGTAAAAGGAGCTCAAGTCTTGTCCAAGTCCCGTGCCATACCTGTTTCGATTTCTTGAACTACTGACTACTGGATCCTATATTAAAAGCAATCATAGTACAACTCGTGTTGAAAGGGGGGATTTCAATCACGAATTATTAGCTTCATAGACGGTATACTTGCTGGCTTTATCTACAAGAGATGATAATCTGTGTGCTCGACCCCATGGTGCTGCTTAAGGCTAGAAATAGAAATAAAGGCTTCCAACAGCAAAGGGCATTAATTGCATACTTGACATGCCGAACTTCCTCTGACTTATCATCGTATAATCAGTTGCAATGTTCGCTGATCTATGATTTCCATCCAACAAATCTTAGAATCTCAAATCTGAGACCACCAATTCGCTGCTCGTTCGATAGAGCCGGTCCCCAAATTTTCGTTACCTGCCCTATATCGTTCTCATAGGGAGTCCGGAACGCATTAGAAGGGGCCCGTGTGTATTGTGGTTCTACGAACAAGCGGCGAATTATTGGTGCTGGACTGTCTTTATCGTTAGACTCTGATAGAAGGGCCAAGCTTCTCCTAAGCAGGCGTCTGGACCCGGCAGGCTGTACATAACCCTGCATCACATCTCCCCTGGGAAAGAGAACTAGGTTCGTTGGCTGCTCGAGCAAGTCTGTTACCAATGGAAAGCAACGCAGTTTTCAGCTATTGCTGACTCAGAACTTATTGGTTATTGCGATCGTATAATAGGTTAATTACTAATTAATTTGACTAACTAAATAATAGCTATTTACACAATTTAATATATGCGCTGGGAAAGTCAATGGGGAAGTCAACGGGGAAGTTAATGGGGAAGTTAATGGGTAAACTAATGAGGTAGAGAGTCATGAAGAAAGTCATGAAAGGAACCATGGAGGCTGTTCGATAGGAAGCCATGTAGGATGTTCGGTAGAGAGTCATGTAGAATGTTCGGTAGAAAGTCATGTAGAATGTTCGATAGAGAGCCATGTAGAATGTTCGATAGAGAGTCACGTAGAATGTACGGTAGAGCTCATATTTGATGCTCGGTAGGGATCAAATTTGATCCTTGATTGCGAAGCAATTCGAAGCTTGATAGAGAGTCATGTAGAGAGTCATGTAGAGAGTCATGTAGAAATCATAAAGGCTGTTCGATAGAGTCATATTTGATGCTCGATAGAGAACAAATTTGATTCTTGAATGGTGAGTAGAATGGTGAGTAGAGTGGTGAATAGAATGATGAGTAGAGTGGTGAGTAGGGTGGTGAGTAGAGTGGTCAGTAGGATGGTCAGTAGGATGATCAGTCGGAAGGTCGGTAGAAAGGTCAGTAGATAGCTCAGTAGAAAGATCAGTAGGAAGTTCGATATCGAGTCATGAAGAGTGCGTTCTATTGAGTCAGTTAGCATTATTTCGTACGAAATAGAAAGTAGAAACTGTTCTACGAAGGAAGAAAGAAGTGGGAAGAAGTAAATACTCTGAATCCTCTGAATTTCCTAGCGTCGGCCTTCGGCTGGGAGCGAAGATTACTAACCACAGGGGTAACAGTACTGTTCCCAAGCCATGTAGAAAGCATTGTTTGAAGCACTGTTTGACGTGTTTTATGCGTTCGACCGACGCGTTTGATAGAGCGTTTGGTAGAGAGTTTGGTAGGGCGTTTGGTAGGGAGTTTGGTAGGGAGTTTGGTAGGGAGTTTGGTAGAGCGTTTGGTAGGGAATTTGGTAGGGCGTTTGGCAGGGAATTCGGTAGGGCGTTTGGTAGGGAATTTGGTAGGGCGTTTGGTAGGGAATTTGGTAGGGCGTTTGGTAGAGAGATTGGTAGGGCGAGTAGGTGAGCGAGTAGATGAACGAGTAGGTGAGCGAGTAGATGGGCGAGTAGGTGAACGAGTAGGTGAGCGAGTAGATGGGCGAGTAGGTGAGCGAGTAGATGAACGAGTAGGTGAGCGAGTAGATGAGCGAGTAGATGAACGAGTAGGTGAGCGAGTAGGTGAGCCGAACTTCATTGAAAATCGAACGGGTAACTGTAATAGGTTTAGCTTCCGCGACTTCGGTAAAAGAGCCAACCGTTTTACAAAGAATTAAAATAAGGTTGTCGCAAAAGGGGTCAAAATCAGTCGGTAGAAGCAACTGCGTTGCTAATGAGAGACGAAAAGGAACAGCACGAGAAACAAATGGAATGTAAGCCTTGAGGCAGATGAAGTTCCAATCGTGGTAACCCGAGTAAGCAATGAATTAAGGTAATATTCCCATAGTCGCTTGTGGATTCTATTCCCTGACCATTGAAAACTGTTCCCTCCCCAAGGAGATAAGTACAAGAATAGAATACGTAGTAGAATCGAGTAAAACAGCGCACACGCAAGCAATCTAGTCTGCAAGACTGGAATCTCGGTAGTTGTACTCATACATATCGACCAGACAATAATAATCTTCAAGAGGCTTGAGAGTTTTGTCGTCCAAGGTCACATGATTAGTGGAAACGGGAGGCGTTTCATGGGAAGAGCCGAGCGATCGTTCCACGCTAATGATTAACCCGTGTTTCTAGAACCCGTCGCAGAACACGCAGGGGTTGATGACGTAGTACCCACTTGTGTACTGTACTCAACGAGGAACTCCGTCTCTTATGGTAATGGAACATACCTTAGCACAATGACATTGTAATGCTTTATGGCACATACACCATCATCTCCAGTTTGCTTCTTGCAGGAAACCCAAGATTCGCTCAAGTACTCAAATGAGTCTGCGAACCTCAATCAAACCTCCACAATGTCCACCGAAGAAACCCTCCACGACCTCATTACAGCAAACCACATCCTCCACCATCACAACGTCCTCGACGCCTATGGCCACATCTCCGTCCGCGATCCCACCAACCCGTCAAGATTCTTTCTCTCTTATTCCCTAGCCCCTGCCCTGATCTCCTCCGCTTCAGATCTCGTTGAATACCACATCTCTGATGCCTCTCCCGTAAACTCCACTGCTAAAGGCTACTCGGAGCGCTTCATCCATAGCGAGATTCTGAAACAGTACCCAAATGTAAAGAGTGTAGTGCATAGCCATTCTGAAGCTGTGCTGCCGTACACGGTTAGTGGAGTGCCTTTGCAAGCGGCTTTTCATATTGCTGGATTTCTAGGTCTGCATTCTCCGATCCATCGCCAGCAACCAGTTAACAAAACCCAAGGCACCAATGTCCCCATATTCGACACCGCCGCCCATACCCAACGTAACTCCCGCCTTGACCTCCTTGTCTCCACCCCACTGCGCGGCGCCGCTCTCGCCGACTCCTTCTCAAAGCAAGACAGCTACACAGCGCGCCTCGGTCATGCTGCAACCTCTCTCGTCTCTTCTCTCGCCAAAAGTTCTCTCGCTTCCGACGAATCTCCGCAACCCGACCACACTGTCGTTCTAATGCGCGGCCACGGCTTCACCACTGTAGGAAGCAGTATCCGGGAAGCAGTTTTCAGGGCTATCTACACGCAGCAAAACGCCGCGGTACAGACAACGGCGCTTTTGACTCGCAGCGCACATCTCAATGCCGAGGATAGAAGCAAAAAGCCAGAAGAAAAAACTAGCGTCCCTGATACAGGCCCGCATTACCTTAGCGAGCAAGAGATTTCTGGATGTACGCTGATGGGAGCGGAGACGGCGGAGAGACCTTGGGACTTGTGGGTCAGGGAAGTGGAGAGTAATCCGCTGTATGTTCACGAACAGTAGACTAGAGAATTGGGATGGGGGCAATTACTGGTAGTATGGTGCAAAGGTTTCGAGAGAATTGGATCGGGAAGGTGGAAACGAGCGAATTATCAGGGTAGCGGGTAAGCAGAGTAGGTGTCTTTTTCATATCTTTCTCTTTTTGCAAAGAATCCCGTACGCACCAGAACGTTCTAGCAACCGACAATTCCAAAGACCTCCAAGAAATAGTCCTGCATTCACAGCAATACTCTACCAGTCCCAGTCATATCCACCCAAACTTAGTATCTACCTCCATCCCTCTCTCTCTTTTCTGAAAAGTCTTACAACCATCACCCCACCCCAATCATCTAATAATCCCTTCCACAGCAAGAAAGCAGCCCCATACACACCACCAGCGGTGGCAGAAAGTCAGTATTGCCCGATAGCGAAAACCGAGGACCAGCCACGCCAGGTTGAATGCCAGACTAGACGCCCATTCAAGAACATTAAATCTACGACTGATCACTTGTAAACATCAATCCCACCCAACTCGACCTATCGCGCAAGTTTTTTGCAAGTGCACTTGGATTTATTTCGCGAAAAGCAGGATGTCTATCTATCCATTTAGACATTACTCTACCGAACCCAGTTCTTATTTCTATAGTGATTTCCTGCCACCCCCCCCTGGTTGCTCTTCTTTTCGCAAATAGATTGGTTGCCAGCAGAATAGTCTAGTGATTTTGGTATTCGGGGTCTTGTTGTAAAACAGCCCTGTGTATAAAATTGAGATTCTATCAACCCAGATAGGCTTTTTTATTTATTTAAATACTATCTCTCCTCCTTTCTCTTTCTCTTTCTCTCTCTCTCGCGTTGCAGATGATACGGCGTGCGCTTTTTGTGTCCTAGTAAGCCTGCCTTCTTCCTTTTTCCCATTCCAGATATCCATGTATACTATACCCCTACGCTCCACCACGATCTCCCTCCTACGCATTCGCCTCCCTCCCCCTCTTAAGCCCTTTCCATCTAGTCCCCCCTAAACAAGCCTCACCAATCCCCGTATCAATTCGCTACCATTATTCTCATAATCGAAGCTCTCCATTAGCCACGCTACTATATATACCACACGCCTGAAATATGCAGATCAGCTCAAAAGAACGCTCCTGACTATCTCTCCCACCTTCTCCCCCTTCCACGTTCCAATAACCTATATCCCGAACCCCCTTCCCTTCACCATACCTCCTCCATAGCTTTGTATCCCGCCGCCCCCCTCGGTCTCTTCCCCCATTTCTGTCAATACTACAACTCCCAATCCCACTTGAAGCAACACACCCACGTACAGAAACAGCTCTTAAGCCGATGACGAAGCGGGAATTTCTGTGTTCTTGGACTGCTAACCTCGGATCTGAGATTATGTGCACATTCGGTATAGATGTTCAGGGGAAAGATGATGTGATCCGGTTGTTATTTCGGGGTTCGGGTTTTGGGTTTTTGAGGTTCAGAGGCAGTATGTAGGGTGGAATCTACCAGATGCATGGGACGGGGGCTTGACTTGTTCGAAGGGGAGATAATGGAAAGGGCTAGGAAATGGCTGGGGGGTTGCGCGGGAGCGAATGCGAATGGGGGAGATGGGCGGATTAGGCAATGGGTGAGGCAGTGGTAGGAAAAATGGGATTAGGGGGGAGGAAAATTGATGAAGAGAGATGGACTTTGAGGAAGAAGCATCGGAGATGAAAGACCGAGAATGACGGTTGAGGATTCAGCTAGGGGGGACTCGCATTAAAGCACAAGATGACGACATTCAAAGGGAGCCACCAATAGCTGTACACCCCCTTTCTATAGTCATACACCCCCTTTTCTCAGACATAGATCATTGACACCTTCTTTACTACCTCGACATTGCTTTCGACAGTGCAAGTCACCGAGACAGCAGCGACGTGAACGGGCGAGAATGCTGAGCCCGCAAGATCAGCGAGATCAGAAAAATTGAGGGAATACGAGGAGGAAAACGGTGTGCGAGAAGGAGCTTGAGATTCTCTCTCTACTACCTCGACACTGCTTCGACAGTGCAGTTGCTGAAACAACAGCGACGTGAGGGGCGGGAATGCTGAGCCCGCGAGATCAGCGAGATCAGAAGAGTCGAGGGAACATGAGGGGGGAAACGTGTGCGAGAAGCAGCTCGAGACTCTCGTTAGCGAGAATGCTATTCTTTCATCTGTGTAAACAGATGAGAATATAAGAGATTGGAAGGAGCAAAGTAATGAAGCTAAAGTTATGTTTTCAGGTTTGTCTCTGACAAAGATAAGCTGACAGTTCTTTGATGGTTAATATTCACAGTATATGTGCTTTCACCTACTACTTGTGATGTGGAGTCAAGTTTTCAAACATGTAAACCTGGTGGGGGGTCTGTGACTATAGAAAAGGGGTGTACGATTATAGAAAGGGGGTGTACATCTATAGACTCCCCATTCAAATGGGCTGTTGCCGGTACGGCTTTCCTAGCGCTTTCAACCAAAAAGTAGTTTTAAAGTCAATTCAATACTGCGTAAGACAGAATCTAATGCCTCAAACACGAACATCCTCAAACATCAACCCCTTTTCTAGAGAAAGAGAGAGAAAAAAATTAACCCGCCCCCTCTCCCATTTCTCTTAGGGCTCCCTGGTAAATTTAAGGATCCAGCGTCCAGAACCGTATAAGCAAAGATATCCAAAAATAGTAACAGCTAGAGGTAAGAGCATCTAATATCTCTTCCCCATCCAATTATTTTCTGAAATCCACAGCATCACTCCAACGAATCCTACCAAAAGCTCTTACCTTTGTTCAATTCTGTCCATATGCTACCGCACAAACCCTCTAGCTCGCGCATGTATCCCATAATATTCTCTAGCTGGCCCACTACTTTCATCGGTTTTGGGTTTTTGATTGGTTGGAGAAGGGATGTCGATGATAGATCGATGCCTGGTATGCCAAAATAGAAGTAGGGGAGATGAGGGAGGTGGTATTAGAAAGGGGGGATGGTAGTGTTGTAAGATAGTGTGGTTTGAGGAGGTTGGTGGTTCGGGGGACGCACGATATGAATGAGGGAATTTGCGGCCAGGGATCTGGGATGTGTGGGTGTGGGGCTAATGTTTGAGAGGCGAGTCCCGTTGGGGAGAGGGGGGCGGTCTAGGAAGAGGGTTTATGGGAATTGCGATTCGTGGAGGCGTATGCAATGATGCTGTAGATGGTGGGTTGTCTTTGTCCGGAGCTGGGAGTAGAGCGGTCAGCTGAACTCGTTAAGAGGACTTCCATTACGAAGTAGTCATCAATATACCGATATTTCTATGCACTTCCCAACATAGCGTTCTTGTGCGACCTTCCCAGCTCTTAGTTCTGTCTCTCGAGTGGTTTCTGGCACTTTGACGTATCCTTAAAATCCTGCGGATCAATTTTTGACATGATTGATGAATATAGGTGGACAGTCGCAACGCATGGATCTGTAGAGGGGGAAGGAGAGACAAATTGAGAGGATAGCATTGGATTCGCTGCATTTGTAAAGGAAGGAGTGCAAGATGAAATTTAGGGAAGAGAAGAATGGTTTGGTTGAATGGAAGTGACGAGAAAATCAGTCAGTGGGATCTTGATGGGCAGCTGGAGAAGAGCAAAGCTAGTCGATATCTTTTTAACCTGTCTCCAAGCCTTTCAATTAGATTTCTTTTGGAACGTATACTATAAAGGGTAGCAAACCAAATATTACTGTGAGTGTCTCAACACGTAACAGACCTTTCAGTAGACCAGATATCTCCGTGAGCCTTAGTGATTAGTCTACGTAGGTTCCGGCTGCGCTGGAATATGCAAGCACCAAAGGGCGTTTCTGAGAACCCCCGCCAGCAACATTCTTGTTAGTCGAAGCAGGTCGCGGCTGTGCTGGAATCCGCAGTCCCTAGAGGCGTTTCTGAGTACCCCCGCCAACAGCACTCGTTCACTTCTTTGTTATGTCTCAGGATCACCCATACATCTTTCGTTGACACTGCCGCATGATTGTCGACAGCCTTGCTTATCTTACCTCGTTCCCTCTACCCTTGAACAAACAGCTCCTACATCTTTCCCCGACAGCACTGAAGAAGTGCACCATGGCAGCCTCCCTTCAAACTGACTACTCCCATGCTGCTGGCACCTTTCGGGGACTTCTCTAAAGCCAAAATAAGAAGGCGCTAGAAATGCTAGAAGCAGGGCGAACATCGATAGTGCAGAGGTCCACTACTTTAATAGGTAAGGCGAGCCGGTGGTAGGAAGCGTGGCGGCGTTTCATATGCTTCGTCCAACCAGACGGATTTGAATCCACAGAAGCCATGCTTGACCCACTCGGAACTCCGAGAGAGAACCGAGCAACGATGGCGGCTCCTCCATGGCTGGGAATAGGTATTGAGCTGACGAGAAGTAGAGTGGATACAGTAAAACAACATGGTGAAAGATGGAGTGGTGGTAAGCGACATCGAGGGAGGTTATACCTTCTCAACTCAGCTGATCCTGCGCAGCTACAACCACCATGGTACTGTTTAGACTTCTCTGCGAGTCTACAAGAGCATGCACTGACAGCTCTCTTCTTACCGAATAGGTATCCATAAGGAAATGTTGGTGCGTATTTGAGTCCTTTACCCCTGACGCGAACATTCTTTTTAAAAACCTTTCACTAATATGTAGGCCACTTCGATAGAAAGACGAGATTCGTACCAAAGCATATCAACATGCTATATAGCAGAACAAGCATATCTTCAAAGACAAAATCGTACTCGACGTGGGATGTGGGACAGATCGCCCACGGTCCCACCTGGGTCATCAATATCAACTTCAGCTGCGGTCACCTTCTATCCGAGCCCAACCCTACCAATGTGATACTGAATCCGCCATGTCAAAGCTGAGACGTTGTCCTCTTCGCGTTCCAACTCTTGTACACGGCCAATTTAACCATATCAACGTGTCTCTGTGAGTCTCCACCCTACGCCCTCAGCACACCAGCACCTAACCATAAACAGAGTCATATGGTCATAGATTCGTTCCAGCAGGTTCGCCATTGTGTCTGTCTGTTCTTTGTCTCTCGTCTTTCACATACTCCCGGCACAGAAGGGGCAATGTCGCCATGTAAGCCCCATTTCCCGACTACCTCGTCGCTTTGTCATCGCAGATCACACAGTCACTCACCTTCACTAGGATCACCAAGCCACCAGTGCCCTCACTGTCCTCGAGCAAAATAATGGTGGACCTTGAAACCCAGTGTATTTTTAGATGAGTTCATAGCATGAAAGGCAGAGCTTGCGAGCTGTGGTGTCGCAAGATGCTTGTGACTTTTAAGCCCAGAACCAGGCTGACCAGTCCACTGATAGTTGGATCCATGGCGAGCCTAGACCTAAAGTTTCGATGCTTTGCAACGCTATAAGGCACATATGCCTTGCAATGGACTGATACCTAAGTGCAACCAGTTAGTTTCTCTACCGTCCCAGATCACGATGTCGGTAAGTCTATTGGGGTGCCCCTGAAACACCAGCTTGCACACCGTCATACCATCCTAGGTCAATCGACTAGAATATTGAATTGACGGCCGCAACAGTGCCTGGATCAATACAAGCAATATTGACCACACATAGCAGGAATAAAATCGAGTCCCAGATAATCGGCTTTGACTTCTTTTTTACCCATCAAAAGACACCTAGATCTTGCTTCCTTCTTCCAAGATCAACCATACCACACCATCAGTTGAGGGCCGGCAACGGTTGAAACTGGCATGTAGTATGCTCATGATTGAGACATCCGTACAGTTGGTGAGTACACCTCTGTCGGCATTGATACTTTCTGAACATTGTAAGCAGTGCCAACTCCTTCGTTGTTGGTCTTGGCCGGAAATCTGACCAGTGTCCTTTGCAGAATCACAGATCCAGCTCCGATGCTAAGCAGCTTCAAGAAGAAACATACAGATGATACGAGGCGAGGCCTCCTCTCTCTTCACATATATTTCGGAAATTAAAAGCGATGATTAAAAGATATTCGGCTCTTCACACCTACCCTCCGATTAATTGTGTAAGGCTTCTACCGAAAGTTTCCTATACAAGCATCTCTATGACAAAGGGCAGATACTCTTGCTGGGCTATTGCTTACCTGGTACCAACTATCATATAGGCATCTTCTAAGACACTCGACTTATATATGCCATAACGCAGCGGAGCAGGGCATCGACGTAGAAAGAACGGACCTAAGCAAAGGTCAGCAGCTCATCCCTTTTGATGCTTTGTGGGAAGGAAGCTGCAGTGACGAAAACTACACTACCATGATCATTCATGATGACCAACATAGAAACCAAGGTCTGAGCTTCTATGTTGGGCGAGTGTTTGCACGTCTGAGCGTTTGTCGTGATAATATTCTAAGCGCCCAGACAGATACACTGACGAACTTTTGCTAATTGTAGTGCATCATTTCGTATAGGCACCGAACATGACCATGGACTCGAGCACTCCAATCTGTAGTGCAGGAAGACCCAGGCATTCCAGTATAGATGAAAAGAAAATTCAAAGGCCAGTATAATCTTTCCTTCGTCCGGGTCTCGCACAAAACCATTTGTCCACGTTCAGTCTTCTCTCCGGGGTCTTCTGGCTGGCGGGTGTGAGTGAGATAGATGTACTGGTTCAGTAACAGCTGAGCGTGTATTATACTATATTCCCTTATAGCCAGCTTTGCTGACATGTTGTTTTCTTGTACAGGTATCGTGCATAGCTCTCAATCGACCGTTTCAATCGATAGTGAAGGAAGAGTTGGACTTTTCAGCGGAGCAGAGTAGAACATACAAAGGCCAGTACAATCTTTCCTTCGTCCGGGTCTCACACAAATCCATTCGTCAACGTCCAAGTCTTCTCTTCGGAGGTTTCTAGCTGGCGGATGTGAGTGAGATAGATGTACTGGTTCAGCGATCGCTGAGCGTGTACTATACTATAATCTCCCCTATAAGCCAGCTTTGTTGAGCGTGTCCTATACTATATTCCTCTATAAGCCAGCTTTGCTGACTGGGTTTTTCTCTTATACAGATAACTTGCATAACACGTTAATCGAACGCTTCAAGGTGTGGTAAACGGGGATCTGGAGGCAAGGTCATACAAGCAAGACACAGACCAATTCATCTAGCAATTCCCGTGGCCTGGCCGAAGCCGTTCAGGTTCACACGCGCATGCATTGAGTTATAGCTTTGCAATTGAGGCTTCCCAAAGACGGTGGTCTAATATGTCGAAAGAGTTGTACTGGTTCGACTTTTGCCAAAGTCCGTTAAACAATTCTTTGTTTCCAGGCGGCTCTTCGTGAGATCTTCACTCTTGAGGAAATCACAATTGACGCTTGACTCGACTCATGATCCCCCTTATGCCGGCTTAGAAGTTTTGGCGCTCCGGTCATACGTACGATGACAAGCAGTTGGAAAAGTAGACTACATCTTAGATGGGAATTTGGAATTATAAAAGTTTTTTTTTGGTTTATGAGAGTGTTGAACACCGAGAACACTCGGTTGCAAAAACGCATCAGAGCCAAGATACCGAGGTAGGCATCAATCTAATTTCAGTCTTGCCGGCTATGGACCCTGCTGACCCAGCCAGGAACCGCTTCAAGATAAAGCAATAGGTGTTGTTACCTAGAAAATTTGTTCGATTTTGCTTGGATGGGGGAGTTCAATATTTTTGGTTTGTATTAGACAGAATATCAAAATGAAATCAACCATTGATTGCACCATACGCTAATGCGTAAGTGGGGCCACTCATCAGACCCGCGTTTGCGTTGTATAAGGCCTGCCGTTTGAGTGATATGCCACGGGATTTGTTGTTGGAAAAAAGGAAAAACAATATTGCATAGCCCTGTTGATGGAACACTCAACGGCTGCATGTGATCGTCTAATTGAACAATTGAAAAGCCGATCGTCAGGTGGGAAGGGAAGACGTGAACAGAGCAAGAGCTTTGCGCCTCTGGAAAGTCAATCTCCCTGACCTTGGCAGGCTTATCGACCATCTTCTTTCTTCATTACTAACGGCAAGCCATGCCGCATCAAGGTGACAAGCAACAGTTGGCTATGTTCGGCTTTCCAGATACAAGCCTTGATATCTTGTCATGTCCGCTATCGCCACCGCCATATTGGCTTCTGGTAAGATATGGACCCTGATAGAGAGGGAATTAGCGCTTGACATGAGTTGAAGTCTCGTTTGCAGTGAGAGTTCTAGAATGCTCAACGGGCACGGACTGTTACGATACCACGAGGCCACATCGGAGATTGAGTAGCTGGTGCGCAGGCTAAGCAGAATATGATCAGCAAGACATCAGTTTCGGGGTGCAGCTCACCTGACAGGCTCGTTCGACCTTTTATGGGAAGTAACAACACTGTCTAAGTCTGGTTACTTGATTCACATCTTGGTCTTCTCTGTGCTGTGAAAAGACATACTTCTGCTATTAGTGACATTGCCCTAAACCGCAACGTGACATCCTAGATCCTCCATCTTTCTAGTATGTTCGGGTCCAGGCTCCTGGACGACAAGTCCCTTCCCGGTCATCGACAAACCGACAGGCGCTCAGTAGTCTCTGATGCGAGTACGGAGTAGGGCATAATGCGTCGTTGTTGGAATATAATTGACGTGTTTAAAAGTGGGGTCGTGTCGGAAGGGCTTGATCTCGGCAGGACCTCCCGCATTCGGATCGCACTATCAATCATCAACCTTGTTGGAAGAGTCATAAAGTGACCTTGGGTGTAGGACGGACGGGGTTACAAAGGCATATATAGGTCTCTGAGATCCCAAACAAGAAAGCATTCAGTTTCTCTAATCATCTTTTACACAGATTCTCAATTGGATCAAAACATGGGCCGAACACTTGTCTACCCAAAGCGTCCGGCTAATACCGCCCATCGGTACGACACCCGTGGTAAGTGTTTGATTCTCTTGGAAAAGCGTACTCTCTGTATGGAAGGTTGTTTCCTTTCGAATCAACCCAATTGACTTTTCTTTTTCCGTCTATCAGCCACATACGACCTCCACACCATCCATTCTATCATCAATAGTACCTCGGTCCTCCATGTCTCTTTCAATCCTGCCGACCCTACTCAGGGCCCTTTCCCAGCTATACTCCCCATGATTGGCGTAATGGGCTCTTTCAAGTACCCAAGCGCGGATTTGAATGACCCGCTCGACTGCTACCTTCATGGGTATGTGAGCGCGAGAATGATGAATCTGGCGCGTGCGAACGAGGGTGAAGGACTTCCAGTTTCAATTGCAGCAACGAAGGTCGACGGTGTGATTCTTAGCTTGACGCCGAACTCGCACAGCTATAATTACCGATCTACGGTGCTGTTCGGATATGCGAGCTTGGTGACAGAGGACGAAGAGAAACTGTGGGCGATGCAATTGATCACAAACTCTGTGATTCCGGGGCGGTGGGAAAATAGTAGAGTACCTCCGGATCGAGCCGAAATGGTGTCGACTTCGATCTTGAGGGTGAGAATTGTCAGCGGAAGCGGGAAGATAAGGGATGGTGAACCCCATGACGACAAGAAAGATCTGGAGAGGGAGGAAGTGGTGAATAAGGTTTGGGCTGGTGTCTTACCAATGTGGGAGACAGTTGGTGAGCCAGTACCTGGGGGAGCAAATGCCGTGAAGGAGGTTCCGGAGCACGTACTGGCTTTCCAGAGAGAAACAAATTCGAGCAATGAGACGTACGCAAAGAAAGCGACAAGAGAGCCAAAGGTCGAAAAAACGGTTGGGTAATGGGTAACGCATTTAGTCTACGTTATATATATGCCTCCGAGAGGCAGTCAATACCCATCACTAGGCCTGGGTTGATGCAAACGAGAGTTCTTGTTGGTGTATGGCGCTATGGATAATTTTTGCCCGAAGTTCGTTTCAAAAGTTTCAGTAGCTGCACGCCGTCATACGGACTGGATCCCATCAGGAGTGCTAAGAAGTCAGGAGGCTTTCATATGGTACGTATAGTACAAAGGTTTCACTGCAGTCAGCTTCCTCCACACAAGCTCATTGCATGCAGCTTATCACCACATGTCGACATGGCAAAACCGACGGTTAATCACCTCGACCTTTGTCAACAACGTAGGATTCAAGCGGGACTCGATCCAGAGATTTGTACGATGCGCTCGGCAAGATGAGGAACTTAGGGTATGGTCAAATATATGTAAAGACTCCGATGTGTTCTACCAGCCGGCTCTCTTAGGGTCTGCTACGTAGAAACCTCTAACCACCCGACAAAGCCTTCGCGACCAGACTTTTGGCACGATCTGACATAGGGACTTCAAGTGCTAGCTCATGACCTCTGTCTGTCATTTTGCCCCACGTCTTTTGCAGAATTCTGATGATCTTATCTTCGTCGTGCTGCTTCTCAAACTCCTCGAATTGGTCATCCAAGAAGACCAAGCACGCGACATCCTCCAGGGTCTGGGTATCTTCATCCTTCTTCAAGTCTTCCTTTCGGATCAAGGCAGCTACTCTTTCCGCAGCCTCCTCTGAGTACCCACAGTCGAGGCATATTTGAGAAGCCAACTCTGCCTGCCTTTTCTTGAGATAGGTCCGCCATGCGTGATAGCCGATCTTGTTCATAGGATAGGTATTGCGAGGGACTTCCCAGCGCCTAAAGTGCTGGGCACGTATAGCTAAGCGTAGTGTAGCGGGCGCCGTTGGACTGCGTCTCTCAAGGTAGCTGCTCATTTTCTGACTGTAATGAAGCTCGTATGGCTGTTGTGTGCCGTTGACGTTGACCATCGTAGGATCCTGAGCATGTGCTTCATCAATCAATGTTAGCACACGCTCATACCTTGAGTCAGGATATTCTGCCATGTTTGTAAGCTGATCCGTTCGTCAGAGGTCGACCAAAGGAGGTTGAGATGGTTTCTGAACGACGAGCTAGCGTAAACTATCTGCGCGGTTTCGTAATATTTCACCTTGACCCACTCACGATCACTCAATGTTGTAGAAGAGAATCATGCGGACCGCACGATGCAGGGATGCTGCCAGAAGAACGACGATCTCAGCTGCGTGCGTATAATATCCTCAACCTGATCGATCCAAGCTTTCTTGCAAAAGAGCAGTCTTGTCAACCCATCATGTGGCTAAAATAATCCGGCGTCACTCAGTCTGACTGACGATGGACAATTGGACATCCTCGAATATGCGGATGCTCATTCAGGTTTCCTGCCATGAAACTGGGACAACAAGAGCTTCAAGGAAGAAATTGAGAGATGACAAAATCTCTACAAAACTTTCGTTCAATAACGAAAGCCTGGTGCTGGCTTTGCACGCCCATGACTATGGAAAAAAGCTGGCAAATGCAATGATACATTTCGGTAGTTCAGATTGAGGGTCTGCTTCTCGATGGACCTGTATCCTGGTTTTCGTGTGATTATTTTAGTTTATTGCTCAGTTCGGTTCTCAAATGGCAGAGTCTTTCTATATTTTACCTATCTCATTCACTTCTCCTTTTATGGATTTCTTAACCTACCCGAATAGTGTCAGTATTAGTGTCGCACATTGAGGCCTTCAATTCTGAAACGATCAAATGCTTGGTGATAGCGTTGTAGGATTGTCAAAGAAGTCGTCACCCACCACTTGTCAAACAGTCGATCCAGCTTCAGTATATCAATCTCGTGGATTAGCCTGAAGGTAACCGTGTCTGAGGTTGTGATCGTCATCATGAATGGCGATCGCTCTATTCTCGAGCTCATGCCCCGAGATGTGTTCAAAGAAGTGCTCCGCATTGTATGTATATTGTGCACAGCGCAATGCTAAGCTGACAGATTTAGCTGGAACTCGAATCTCCAGATACACTGAAGAGTGTTGCGCTGGTATCATGGGATCTTTATTATCAAGCCCGGAAATTCACCTACCAGCATCTCGTCATCGAAGACTACCCAACAAGTATCCATCGCATTACACTTCTGTTAGCTCGGATTAAAGCGGACAGCGAAATCGCACCTTACATCCGTCGTCTCCGTGTTGCAGGATTGTTACGACACCGGGATTCCTCCAGTCTAATACACCTGGATGGCCAGCTGATACGGCTTTTGAAGAAGCTCCCTCTCCTACAAAGCTTACAGTGAGTCGAGTTTTCACAGATTACTTTGGCGTCAAATTTTCATTGCGTCATTCTACAACGTGCTTGGTTTACGTCCTGTCTTAGTTGATCTTATCTCCTCTTGTGACTCTTTGTCGTTGCTATCATAGACTAACCAGTGGAACAGTTGGGACACGGAACAAACAATCCCCTGGGAGATAATAAATTGGGTCAACTCGAAGCAGCCCGCATGCAAATTATGGATAGGCGGTCGCTGCTTTTCTCGTCCCACCCCTCCCCAGATCGTTAGGTTACAGAACTTGTCCTGCCTAGTTTTTCTATGCCTATCGATGGACGCTAGGGATGTGGGGGCCT